>OODU01000460.1_pt1 | contig 46441 bp, 50 predicted proteins | sample 1671171 | NCBI WGS metagenome assembly OODU01 (sample SAMN06348129, study PRJEB24527) | human gut metagenome | biome: human gut; feature: ankylosing spondylitis patient; material: feces | host: Homo sapiens | place: China | collected 2015-10
GTTTCCCCCATTGTGCAATATTCCCCACTGCTGCCTCCCGTAGGAGTTTGGGCCGTGTCTCAGTCCCAATGTGGCCGTTCACCCTCTCAGGCCGGCTACTGATCGTTGCCTTGGTGGGCCGTTACCTCACCAACCAGCTAATCAGACGCGGGTCCATCTTGTACCACCGGAGTTTTTCACACTGCTTCATGCGAAGCTGTGCGCTTATGCGGTATTAGCAGTCGTTTCCAACTGTTGTCCCCCAGTACAAGGCAGGTTACCCACGCGTTACTCACCCGTCCGCCACTAACTTACATATCGCTAGGCTTCAATGTAAGTCCGTTCGACTTGCATGTGTTAGGCACGCCGCCAGCGTTCATCCTGAGCCAGGATCAAACTCTCATGTTAAAATGGTGTTTGTGTCCTGCCAGTTTTATCTGGCATTGTTTACTGTTAATTCGGGTAGCTTGTCAATCTTTCGATCAACTTGCTTGTTCTTGAATTTCTCTGAAAATCTTGGAATTTTCAGGGTTGCATTACTGTTTATTTGTCAAAGATCATAACCTCTTGTTTCGCAAGAGCTTGTTCGTTCGTTGCTGTTGTTCTCAGCGGCAACTCTGATATCTTATCATAACCGCTTTCGTTTGTCAACAACTTTTTTGAAATCTTTTTTCGTCTTGGAAAACTTTGTTTTCCGTGACAGATATTTATGTTAACATATCTGTCAGGCTTTGTCAACAACTTTTTTTGAAATCTTTTCAAGTTTCTTTCGAGCTGTTGTGTTGTCTCGGCGCTGCCTCAACAACGAATCTGAGTATATCACCCTGTGCCCCACTTGTCAACATTATTTTGCATATTTTTCAAACAATTTTGCAAAAGCAGTAAAAAAGCCCATAATCATGGGCTTTTTTGTCATTTTGGATCTTATTGTCTTTTCTCTTTTTCTCATAATTTACAGTATATATGCCTATAAAAGTTGAATTGTATATTCATTTGATGTATTTTTGAGACGAAGAGAAATGTTTTGTATCCCATTTGCCATATCTTCATTTACTTCCAGTAGCAGGACCAATCCCTGTGTCTCACCGGGAGCCATGGTTTCCACATACGTAGACATGTCATTGGGCAGCATTGTGGTCAATGCATTTCCACGTGTGCCGTCATTTACAGTAATGATGTATCTGGATGCGGTACTCAGGAAATCAACATTTTCCTCCTGGTCTGTTCCGTTGGTCAGTTCAAAGTTCAATATCAGAAGCTTTTTCCCGGTGGATGCATCCAACGCAAAATAATCCTCTGTAGATCCGTCCTCCGGATAAGAGTCTGCTATCTGGTAATCTCTGTATGTCAAGGTCACTCCCTCCGCAAGTCCGAAGAAATCCTCCAGACTGGTGGTAATATCCTCCTGTGCGGTAGGTGCCTGGGCTTCTGAAGCAGTCGATTCCGCAGGCTTCTCTTCCGTCTGTGCATTCTCCTGTCTTCCGGTTTCCCTGGCCGCGTCTTTTTCCAGTTTTGCAATGACGATTTCCGGGTCCACGAGACGGCTCCGGTGATTCGCATCATATTTTAAGAGAGTTACCGCCGCATATTCTCCGACTCTTTGTGATTCCGCTTCTGTCAGATCCGGAATTTCATTTCCGCAGGCTGTCATGCCAAGCGCCATTACACACAATAACGCTCCGCATACAATCCTCTTTTTGTTTCCTGTCATTCTTCTATCCTTCCCTGTCTGTTTTTCCATTGTTTCCTGTATTTTTCTCAAGTACGATATAAATCCCGGCAATCGCCAGTGCGATCACACCCACTGCAAAGAAAAGGACCGTTTTCTGCAATACCGGTGCTCCCCAGTAATCATATAATGCTATTTTACCACAAGTGCACAAAGAAAGCACTAGTCCATATATTCTTACCGGCTTATCTTTTTTCAAAAAGCCCAGTGTTACACTTACCAGCGCAATCAGCATGATCAGAACACTATTGATCACGGGAACATTGGTCTTAACGATCAGTGCCATATAGGTCAGAAAGATCACAATGATCAGTTCTCTGCGTTTAAACTTCTTATAGTATCTCTCCTGCAATGTCAGTACCAGATAAGCCAGTACAAACACAAACATGCACAGATAAGTAAGATAAGAGTTCCGGTACACCGGATTTGCCAGAGCGATCAACGCTCCGATCTGCCCCACCATTACAAATACATTAAATACCAGGATGTTTTTCCCGCGCATATATTTCACATTATTAAACAGCAATATACTTACAAACAGGATCCCCGCAAAAGCCGGCAGCTTTAGCATCGGCATCAAATTGGCCGCTGCAAAAAATGCCAGGGAAAAAGTAAGCAGGAGCTCCTGTATCGTTGTCCATCCATAGACCAGGAACATACTGAGGATGGTTCCCGCAAGGAGCAGGTATGCATACGGTATTTCCTTTCCGTTTGCCAGAAGTTCAATACAGTACAGTGATGTAACGATCACATCCAGTGCCCTCAGTCCGCCTTCCGCAAAACGGGTCAGTATCTTCGTCAGTAAAAGCAACGCTGTCAGGCATATGAGTATCGGCCAGTTACTTTCTATTACAGAAAAGGCACATACCGCAACAAAACTGAAAAAGTAACAGGGCAGCCATTTTTTCCACGTTCCACGTATGGCAATTCCCGCAAGAACCGCGACTACAAACGCCATTCCCGTCAGGGCGATGATTCCGATATACGCGTCGTTCTCCGCTCTTCCCCAATAATTGTTCATCGCCGTACCGGTTGTAATTCCGGCTACCAGAAGAAATGCTATATAGATTGCCAGCAAGCCGTTTTCATTCACTGCATGGCCCGCCTGTTTTTCTTTTAGTATGTAATTGCTCTGCACTACCAGGATCAGATGTGCGATCAGGAAAAAGGTCCCAAATGCAGCTGCTGTCACCCAGACCGGCATTCCCTGTGTACTGATCACACAGGATACCGTTACCGGGAAAAGGATCGTAGTGCTGACAAGTTGTATCAACTGCGAAGCCGTATGATATCTTCTTACCGGCACACAGATGCTCAGTACACTCAGTAACAGAATCAATGCCAGCACCAGCAGGCCTTCCGGCTCCGAAAGCAATGAAGAACCGAAAAGCGGATACGCACAAAGCCAGCATGCTGCGATTCCCAGCATTCTGTGTATCAGGGAATCCCTTTTTCTGCTCAGTAAAACCGTGCCCACTGTGATCACTGCAATGATCGCCGCTGCAGGAAGCATACCGAAATTATGTAGGGAAATCGTATTGATCATGGTCGACAGATATAACGCCGCTATACCGATAGCCGAAAAGATCCGGGCCAGTTTCGGAAGCTTTCTGTGGATCAGTAATTCTGCGATCAATACCACTCCCAGGGAAACTGCATATAAAGAAATACCTTTGATCCAGCCGTTCATAAAATACATACCAAGCAATACCAGTGCGGTCAGAATAAAGATTCCGCCAACCACCGACAATGCAATGGTTGCGACCAGATATTCCGCATTCTGCTTCTTCTGTGCCGGAGCCTGCGTCACCGGTGCCTGCACCTGTTGCATGGTAAACTGCCCCACTGGCTGTGTCTGTGATTGCCCGGCTGTCTGCTGTTCTCCGGCGGCTGTCTCCTGTGGTACACTCTGCTGCGGCACAGATGACTCCGCTCCGGTTTCTCCGCCTCTGTTTGCATTGATCTGCTGTCTCTGGTACCAGAATTCCACGCTTTTATCCAGTTCTGCCTGTAGCTGTTCTACATATTCCGGCTGTCTCTGTATTCTTGGAAGTAATTGCTGTAAATACCTGGTAAATATCGGATCATTGGACTGCATCAGGTATTCTCTTGCCTGTTGTTCCAGTCTCTTTGCTCGTTCCTGTTGTGTATTGGTCTCCATCTTTTGTCCTTCCCTCATTGTAATTTCTGTGATCTTATGACACTATATACTCTCTGTATCTGTCCATATCCTGTCTATGGCAGTCCGCATGGATCAGAATACCGTCCTCCCTATACTCTCTGGAAAGTATCTGCGCCTGTTCCATCAGATAGGAAGCCACATTTCCTGCACTGTACGGGATCAGAAATACGCACTCTGCATTATCCGCATAGACTTTCTGTTCAACAGCCTCTGCCAGTTCACGGATACCGATATTAAGTCCTGCCGCCAGATACCAGTTGTCCTGTCTCTTTTGCGGCAGTGGTTCCATCTCACATTTGTCTGCCTTATTATACACTATGATCTGCGGAATGTCACCTGCTTCCAGTTCTTTTAAGGTATCAGCAGTTACCTGCATCTGCCGTCTGTAATTTTCATCGCTGAAATCCACCACCTGGATCAGCAGATCCGCATACTTCACCTCTTCCAGTGTAGAGCGGAAGGCTTTTACCAGTCCGTGGGGCAGCTTGTTGATAAATCCAACCGTATCCGTCAGGAAAAAGGGCTTATTATGTCCGGTATCCACACTGCGGACACTGGTCTCCAGTGTAGCAAACAGCATATCCTTTTCCATGACCGTTTTATCCGGCAATTCGCCGAACTGCTCTACCATACGGTTCAGAATTGTAGACTTTCCCGCATTGGTATATCCTACCAGAGCCACCTGCGGGATACGGGACTGCTGCCTCTTTTTCCGCTGCACCTCTCTGGTACGTCCCACATCTTCCAGTTCCTTTTTCAGTTCTGTGATACGATGCTCGATCTTACGCCTGTCCAGTTCCAGCTTTTTCTCACCGGTGCCCTTATTACTCATGCTGCCACTGGCACCGCCCTGTCTGCTCAGTGCATCATACATTCCTACCAGTCTCGGCAGCATATATTGCAGTCTGGCTGTCTCCACTTGTAATTTTGCCTCTCTTGTCTGGGCCCGGATGGCAAATATATCCAGGATCAGATTAGTCCGGTCGATGATCGGCAGTTCCAGTTCATTTCCCAGATTTCTTACCTGTGAAGGTGTCAGAGAATTATCAAACACAATCTCCTGTGCCCCGCATTCTTCTGCCAGCCTGCGCACCTCTGTCACTTTTCCGGTGCCGATATATAACGCTTTATTGACATGATCCAGCCGTTGTACAATCTGACCGGCCACTTCTTTTTCCGCAGCTTCCGCCAGACTTGCCAGTTCCTCCATGGAACGCTCAAAATCCGGTTCTTCACCGACATCCACACCGACTAACAGTACCTTTACCGGTGCCTCCTGTATCTGTTCTTCCCTCATATAAAAATATATCCTTTATATTTACTATGTTGTCTCTAACTCAAACCAGAATTCCACGCCGTTGTTGTAATTGTTCACACCGAATTGCTGGTTCATGGATTCCATGATGGCCTTCACGATAGACAATCCCACACCACTGCCTCCGTATTCTCTGGTTCTGGCCTTATCCACCTTGTAGAACTTCTCCCAGATATGGTGAATAGAGTCCTCCGGGATCGGTTTGCCTGTATTGAATACAGATACCCGTACTTTGCCGTCCTTTTGTTCCATTTTCACTTCGATGATCTTATCATCTTCACAATGATTGACCGCATTGGAGAAAAAGTTCATGAACACTTCTTCTATTTTAAATTCATCCGCCCATGCATAGATCGGCGGATACTCTTCCATCCGCACAGTGATCTCATGCTGTTTTGTCAGAATTGCCGCTGACTGGATATAATTTTTCACCAGCGCCGTAAGGTCGAACCGCTCCATGGCCACCACATCATTACCAAATTCCAGCTGGTTCAGGGTCAGAAGCTTTTTCACCATGTTGTTCATCTTCGCTGCTTCGTCCACGATGACATCACAATAGAACTGCCTGCTCTCGGGATCGTCATTGATCTCCTCCTGCAGCCCTTCCGCATAACCCTGAATCAGCGCAATGGGGGTCTTGAGTTCGTGGGATACATTGGCCAGAAATTCCTTGCGCATTTCGTCAATGGCTTCTTTTTTCTCCACGTCCCGTTGCAATTCATTGTTCGCTGTCTTCAGTTCCGAAATGGTTTTCTCCAGGGAATCGGACAACTTATTGATATTCTCTCCCAACAGATCGATCTCATTATGTGCCTTCCCCTGATATTTTGCCTCAAAATCCAGTTGTACCATCCGTTCCGAAATATTATTCAGTTCCAGGATCGGCTTGGTCACACTTCGGGAGACGAACCAGATAATAATACCACCCGCCATTGCTCCCAGACATCCTGCAAGGGCATAGAAGCGGTTGGCGATCTTTGCACTCTCCTGAATACTGGAAAGAGGTGTCTGCATAATAAAAGAAATGCCGGTATTCAGTCTTCCGTAGATTTCCAGATATTCCTTGTCCTCCTGTCCGGTTCTCTGGATCACATAGTCATCGCCGTTCTCGATCACCCTCTGGTCATTAAAAGGTATGCTGAGTCCAAATACATAACCGATCAGGCGGTTTTCCAGTCTCTCACCGCCGTTGATGGACACATATTTCATATTGGATTTCACATCCATAACGCATACCGTCATGTTGTAGCTTCTGCACACATCATCCAGTTCTCTGGCAAATTCTTCCGTGTCATAGCTGTCGCTCTCCGCTGCCTGCTTGATGGTTCCGTAAGCATCATGAATAACATCCAGTTTGCTCTGCATATAGACTTTTCCCAGAAATAAATAGTTGATCATCAGGCACAGCAGGATCGTACCGATCATCAGACCGATAAAGATCCAGGCAAACTGTCCCCTGATAGAATGTACTTTTCTCTTTTGTTGTTTATTCCGCTGTTTCATCCATCTTGTACCCCATGCCCCATATGGTCTTTATGAGATTGCCTTCCTCGCCCAGTTTGCTGCGCAGTTTTTTCACATGTGTGTCTATGGTACGGGCATCCCCAAAATAATCATAGTTCCACACATTGTTCAGGATCTTTTCTCTGGACAGGGCAATGCCTTTATTTTCCATAAAATAGGTCAGGAGTTCAAATTCCTTGTAACTTAGATCCACATCTTTTCCATCAATGATCACGCGGTGTGCCGCCTTATCCACGGTAATGCCGCCGCAGGTCAGAGCCTCTTCCTGTCCCAGCTGATTTGTTCTGCGCAGGATTGCTTCCACTCGGGCCACCAGAATCTTGGGACTGAAGGGCTTGGAAATATACTCGTCCACTCCCAGCTGAAATCCCTGCAGTTCGTCTCTCTCATCTCCGCGGGCTGTCAGCATGATGATCGGTACTTTGGAGTTCACCCGGATCTCCCGGCACACCTGCCATCCGTCCATCTTCGGCATCATCACATCCAGAATGATCAATGCGATATCTTTTTCTTTATAAAAAATATCCAGTGCTTCCTCACCGTCACCGGCTTCCAGCACATCAAAATTGCTCTTCACCAGGAAATCCCGGACCAGCTTACGCATTCTGCTCTCATCATCTACTACCAGTACTTTCAGTCTGTCCATACACCCTCACCCTCCTATCTTGAGATAGTAACTATTCAGCCCCATTCGCAAAATCACCTCTTCGAGGCTTTCCTGAATACTTACACTATAACGTGTAAATATGTCAATTTTGTGAAACTTCGGTCTCTATATGTAATTCTCTTTCCTTTTCCCGTACCGTCTGCTCCCTCTGGGTCAGTTCCTGCTCCCAGGTGGCATATTTGTTCTGCAGATTTCTTTCATAATTCAGGACATTGGGCTGATCGGAATTCAGCGTGATGATAAACATTGCAATAATTGCAATGACCATCACAATATTCATAATAAGAGACAGCCGGAACGTCGTATTTTTATTTTCTTCTGGTGCCGGTTTGATTCTTCTTCTGGCAGGAGACGTTTTTTCCCTGGTGTCCGCAAAGTTCGTCCACAGAGGGATAGGCGGAATCTCTTCTCCCAACAGATCCTGCTCTGCTTTCAGTTCTCCCTGCAATTCCCTGAGGTATTCCAAACCTACCGGAGTGCGGAACACCCTGTCATCCAATGCTTTTTTATAAATAACCAGTACGGACTCCAGATTTGTCCGATCGATCCGCTTATCCAGATAAGCAATCTTCTGTCTCTCCTGCTCTGCCAGTCTGGCATCTTTCTCTGAATAGAATGCAAATCCGGACACTACATGATCCGTCCGGTTTTGCTGCTCCTGTTCTTTCTGTACATCCATTACTGGTTTTCCTCCGCGCTTCCTGCTGCAGCATTCTGCAATAAAATATGTTCTCCCTGTACCAGCGGGTAATGGACAGGACGATCACTGTCCAGATTCTCCCGGTACATATCTACTGCAGTAATCTGATGATTTTCATAGGTCGTATAATAGTAAATTCCTCTGTCTGCATTGCAGCAGGAAGTGTAGATAGTGATCTCATACTCCCCTTTGTCCAGCTGACAGCATCCTCTGGTCTGATCCACGCTCCCCAGAATATGGAAAAACTGGCTGACGCTCTCCGACTCAGACAATCCGGACAGGGAATTCATCTTCGTGAATGCCACCCGTACAAAACGGGATGCAGAAGACAGATCCCCGGGCAGTCCCATGGCTCCCATGCCTCTGCTGTACGGCTTCAGCTTCAGATCTGCGGAAAAACGGTTTGTCGGTGATTCGGAAGACAGGGACATATAATCGTTCAAACGAAACATCTGGATTGGAAACGGGGGATTGTTCGTCAATACTCCCACCGGGTTGTCATAGATCTTCAGTCCCTCCTGCACAGACTCGATCGTAATGGCCTCTTCCTTGTCTGCCAGAATCCAGTGCAGTGGAGAAACCGGATATTTTTCATTAAAGGGCGTATCCACCAGATTGATATGGGATAACAATACTCTGGCTTCCTGCACATTGGCACACTGCCCCAGAATCCAGGGGATGAACTCAAACTGGGCGATGTTGTCCTTACCTGTCTGCACTTTGCTGTATACTGCATTTCCCGGGAAATTCAGTCCCGCCATGCCGAGTCCTTTCTCATTCACTGCATCATAGTACAAAGGATAATCCCCTGCCATATGAGCAATGCCGATCATGGCATAATGCTCCGTCAGGGCATTCTGATGCCGTAGCGGAAAAGGATAATTGCGTGGTGTTACCGTTACCTCTTCCCCATAGTTAAATTCATAATCAAAAGTTCTGCCGAAATAAAAATCCTGTGATCTATAAGTTGCCGCTGTACACATAACATATACTCCTTTGTTCTGATTCAAATAGATATAGAAACTAGTCTTAGTCTATAGCATTTGCAGAATGTTTGCAAGTATACGAAAACTGTTGACGCAAATCATATTCTTATCTTTACTAAGCAAATAATAAGGAGCTTCGAGGCTGTTATCAATATCTCGAAGGTCCTTTTCTGCTATATCTAATTCACTTGCCGATTAAGGATTACACCGCTTACAGGGCATATATCCCATATTGATGATATCTTCTCTGTTGCCGGTATATATCTCTTTGTTTTTCTCCTTCATCTGATCCACGCTGGAGCAGGACGGATAGTGGAATTTCATGGTGTTGGTATTCAGCACATAGGTAGTTTCCTGTGATTCCTGTGGCACTGACGGTTCCGGTGTGATCTGCACCGTAGTGTCTGTCTGGGGTTGTTGTGTCGGTGTTTCTATCACAATGGGTGCTGCCGCTTCCTGGGATGCCGCGTTGCTCTCTGCCCAGTTATCCCCGGTAGCATAATCAATACCGATCCCCGGCTGCACATTGTAGGCAAATACACAGAATTGGATTCCCTCTCCGGCATCTTCTACGGAATACGCTTCCATGAGGACTCCATCTGCCAGAAGGTTATCACCGTCAAAAATAGGTGTGACACGGTACAGGACATGATTCCCTGTATTTTTGATATAATCGCAGACTTTCGTCTCAAAGGGAAGCATTCCCTGTGTATTCAGATATCTGGTTCCGGTGATCAGGTTCTGCGGGTTGGCGTTTTCCGCTGCCAGCATGTAAGCGATCAGGTGGCAGCGATTGTATAGGTATTTTCCGTCCACGTTATCGTATTTCACCAGATGCCAGCCGGTAGGCTTCACAGCTCCGATCTCCCCTCTCGGTTCTGTCGGCATCAGATCCTGTCCCACGTTGGCATATGCCACGCCACAGCGCCCCAGGCTGTCCAGCTCGCTGTATGTCTCGAAGGACTGTGTAGTCAGATCTGCTTCTGTGAAATAAGGTTTGTTGCCATTGACTTCTGTATAAGGTGTGCCGGAGTATGCCGGAATCTCCCGGAGGGAAAATGCTGACGTGCCCTCTCCTGTCGAAGCATCTGTTGCAGATGTGACCTGCTGCGATTCTTGTGTATCCGAAGCGTTTTCCTGTGGCTGTCCGGATTCGGGTTCCGATACTGCAGTCTCCGATGCTTCCAGCAATTCGGAGGGGATCGCCGCCAGCTGCTCTATCGCATAGGTATTATCCTGCGACGTGACGGTGCTTTCCGCACAGCCGGTGAATGCCAATAGCAGTGCCAGCCATAATGACAATTGTGTTATCAAACGTTTCTGAGGTCTGTTGTGTTTCATTTTCATAGCTTGTCAATTACTCCCTTGTAAAACTCTTTGGAAATTATACCACATTTTTCATCTGACCTTTCCTTTTCATTGACAATTTTTTCAAAAAACAGTATGCTAAAAATATCTAAAAACACTTCAAATAATATGCCAATCATCTAAACATTTAGGCTTATTATTTGAGGTGTTTTTTTCTGCTTATTGACACACGTATTTACACGTATTATAATTTAAGAAAGGCTATCAATGAAAACAAACGAACTGCTAAAACTATTAAAGAAAAATGGTTGTTCTCTTATCCGCCACGGAAGCAATCATGATATTTGGTATAGCTCTGTGACGGGAAAACAGTTTGCTGTTCCTCGACACAAAAAGGAAATAAAAACCGGAACTGCCATTGCTATTTTGCGCGATGCCGGAATGGATTCTTAGAAAGGAGATTCTTATGTCTAAATATGTTTATCCCGCTATTTTTACTTCTGAACCAGATGGAGGTTATTCTGTATATTTTCCCGATCTGGAAGGTTGTTATACCTGCGGCGACACGCTGGCTGATGCTCTGTTTATGGCTGAAGATGCCCTCGCGCTTATTCTCTATGGATATGAAAAGGACCAACGCCCCATTCCACAGCCCTCCAAAATGTCAGACATCAAAGTTACTGCGGATTCCTTTTTAAGTATGGTTGCATGCGATACCCTGGAATATCGCAAACGTTTTAATAACAAAGCTGTTAAAAAAACATTGACCATTCCCGAATGGCTGAATGAAGCTGCTGTTGCAATGAATATTAACTTTTCACAAGTATTGCAGGATGCTCTTTTGCAGCGAATCAGTCCTCAATAATGCACACACGAAAAATAAAAAGTGCCGCAAAAACGGCACTTCTTCTATGGAGTTATCTGTGTCAATGTCGAACACTTTCTGTTAGACTTTTTGTCCTGGAGTTCTGTGATCTCCGTTAGCGTATCCAGTTCAATGGTTGTTCTGTCATCGCAATACCACCATGTAATAACCAAACGGTCATTATATACATATGCATTGTCAAACCCAAAGCCGCCTACAGCGGTGCAAAGCAGGTTTTACTATGCTTTCGGAAGATGCGACCCTACGGGCAGCAATGCAAGGCAGGGAATCCTATTTAATAGAAGATATAAGGAAATGATAATTCCCCTGTAGAAATGATAATAGTACTATTTCTGCTCCGGCTTGCGTAGATTCTTTATCTTCTTTTCAAAGAATCTCCAGAGTTCTTCGCCATTCTCACGTAGCTGTACATATTCCTCTGCCCATTGCAGAACCAGCTTTTCATTCTCCGCAGACTGTGTAGCTATGGGAGTTTCATAAGGCGGTATCCCGCTATCCAAAGTTTCTGCCACTCCCCACATTCTGCAAATCCGCATCGCTGTTCTGTAGATTCCTTCTTTTTGCGTGTTGCCGCTCATCCGTTTTTCTCCTTTGCATCCGTTTTTTCTGATAGTCCACGCCGCCGTCTGATTTCATAAAAAAACATACATCCGACTTGTTTCTAAAACAAACCCAGATGTATGTTTAAATTTCTTTTTGCACTTTCCCAAAGTTGAAACATACATCTGAACCTGATCTCTTCTTTTCCTGAATTATCAGTCAAAAAAAGAGACACAAGTAACTTGATGTCTCAACCTACTCAGAAATTAGCACACTTTTTCAATTTTGTCAAGTGCCATCGGATGTCCGGTTCTGTCAAAGTATTCCTTCCGTGTATTAGGAAACTTTTCAATCAGCATCAACAATATTTCCGGTTCTTCTGAAAAAACGGTCATCCACACCGAAAAAAATCCTACTGCCAATGCGGTCGTTGCAATTATGTTTTTGTAAAGTTCCAAAGCCTTCGAATCATCCACAATTCTCTTGACCTTTCTCCAAATACTCAAAGACTCCTGTGCAATCTGAAAAGCCTCATTGCGTTCTGCAAACCTTTTGTCCTTTTCTTTTTCATTCGGAACATGATCTAATTGTACCAAATCAAATAACTTCTTTGCTTTTCTGTAAAATTTTCCTGTACTATCTACTTCCAAAAGCTTTTTCTCGTTCACTTCCGGCACTCCGTTTCGATATGTATATGCCAGTGCCGTGTTATCACGGTCTGGCCATATATACTCGTCTACATCTTCCAACGAAGTCTTTTTGCCTTTCCTAGTATTGCAATATTTGCATCCCAAAAGCAGATTATTCCAATCAGTTCTGTCTCCACCATTTGCCTTTGAAGCAATATGTTCTACCTCTGGAACATGTTTTATTGGGAATTCACAGTAGGAACAGTACCCTCCTAATTGTTTTTCCAAATAGGGTAATGCCTCCGAGTAATCATTAATTTTCTGATAAGGTGATTTTCCTTTATTCACTGGTCTCATTGTGTTCTACTTCACACTTTCTCAACTCGAATTTTTGACGCATCAGCGCAAGATACGCAGGATTGTCGCTGTAATTTGCCTCTAAAACTGCCAGTTTTTTGCCAAGTTCTTCGATGTCCTTCTGTGTCTTTCCCTCTTTTACCGCATCATAGAACTCAGCCGCCGCATCATACATCTTTCGTTTCTTTTCGCTATACTGAGGCATTTTTACACCCATAACGTCTTCCGCTATATCTTCTATTCCTTCTCCGGCATATTCACTATCCAATTTTCGATCCAGCGTAATCAGTTCTCCATCCTCTAATGACTGGATGATAAATGGGGAATGTGTTGCACATATGAACTGAATTTTCGGAAACAGATTCTTCAAAATGCCTATGATTTTTTTCTGCCATGTAGGATGCAAGCTCAAATCAAGTTCATCTATCACTACCACTCCTGGTGTCTTTTGTAGTGCATCTCCTTGAAGATAAGGGTTTAAAATGCACATACGTGTAGCGATTTCCAGAATAATTTTAATTACGTTTCTATAGCCATCACTCAAGGTACTAAAAGGAAGTATCGTTCCATCCGCACTCTTTAATGCTACAATATCCGAAACATACCTTGTAGAAATAATCACCTGCTCTCCGGGAGCCAGTTCCTCTTGAAATGCTGTATTTATTGCGTTTAAAATTGCATTATATGCCGGAAAATTTTTTCCATCCTGTTCCTCATTTGCAACATCTCGTAATCTCTTGATATATTCAAATGCAAGCTCTGTTCCTCTTTTATTATCAAGACAGCGATTATACCCTTCCGTTCTATTATAGATTCCATTTTTCCCGGTCTTGGCATTATTTTCATTCCAAAGTCTGGCTGAACTTAAATACAAGACAAGAGGCAACAAAATTGCTTCATCGGAATGATCTGCTTTTGCAATGGCATTTTCCCAAGAAACAACCTGCGACTGCATAGGATTGCTTCCGTCAAAATTAGTTCTACCATCTTCCTTTATCACAATTCGCTGAAATTCAACAGATTCCCCCATATGATTCCATGTTGCCATACATTTAACATAACAGGGGTATTGATGAACTCCACCCGCCGTCAAAACATTCTGCTTTTCTGCACTCAACACCTTTAGGTGACTATCTTCCGGATGAATATTTCTGACAAATCGGCTTGGTACATATGTCTTGAATGCCGCAAGATATGCCCCCAACATAACGCAGGCTGCTTCTAACACCGCTGTCTTTCCAGAACCATTCTTTCCTGCGAAAACATTCATTTGTGGATTTAACTTATATCTTTCATTCTCAAATTTGCGAAAGTTGAATACTTCTAACTCTTCAAGTTTAAATTCACACATATACGATATCCCTTCTATTCATTGTGCATCTTCCTTTTCTGCACATGGAACATTCTTATTATGTAACAATAGCACATTTATCATTCTATCGCAAGATGGCACATACTTCCCTCTATGCCTGCTCACACTCAATGCGGAAAATATAGTAACAGGCAAAATTACCGAAAATCTTCCGATCTGCTTCCAGCTTGCTGATATCCGGCACGCTCACCCCGTTATTCTGTAGATAACGGAAATAGATGCGGACGCTGTCCATGAACCGGTTGTGCTGACTGGTGCGGTAGCTGTCGTTCTCGGCTTTCTCTTCTCTGCTCATTTCACTGAACCGATACCGCATCGTTGCATACTTGTAGGCAAACTCCTTTACATCTGCATACAGTTCTGCGGCGGTCTCGTCCTTTTCCTTCTGCGCTTCCAGTACCTGATATACTTCCTCAAACTTTTCAAATTCCATGCTGCTTTCTCCTTTCACTTTCCCTTACTTTTTATCCTGTATTTTATTATGAATGTTCCAACACAGGATGTCAAACATTCTTCCTACAACCACTCGTTGGTACAACTGTTTTTTCGAGTCTTTCTTCTCTGATTATCTTTTTGGAAAATGATTTTGTGAAAAATAAGTCTGCCGTAAGGCGTAGCTTCCCTTATTTTTCAGGTCTCTTTTTAAAAGCATTTTTCATTCTTTTACATCGCAGATGTGACGAGCTATGCTCGTTCCAGGGCACCCGAAGGAACGTCCGGTGGACGTTTCAAGGGCAAGCTACGCGAAGTGTAGCGCAGTAAGAGGTTGCGTCGGCTATGCCGACCGCAGCGAAGCTGCGTCACAACCTCTTATGCCCTTTTTGCTTTCCGGAGCCTTTAGCGGAGAAAGCAATGAGATTTCTGCGAAAACCCCGTAACTATGCGGGTTTGAGCCTGTAAACGAGCCGTCAGAATATTGGCACTTTTCTGTAAACATTGTTTACAGCTGTAAACGAGAGTGCCAGAACGCCCGTAAAATGGGCATTTTTTAAGTGAACTTGTTTACAAGCCGTAAGGGTCTGTGACGACGTGTAAACGGGACGTTATTTGCAAAATTTGTAAACAATGTTTACAAGAAAGCTCTTTGCGCAAACCTTAGACTGTACCGTAAGGTTCTGCGCAGCTTGTTCTAAAAAATAAGTTCCCTTACGGGAACCTTCTAAAAACATGTGACCGCTGCCGGTCGTTCTGTGCATCGTGCCATGCCTTTTTCTTTCAAAAGTGAACCATTCCATGTACCGGTTTTTTCCGCCCAGATGTGGGTCAATCTTGGGCGCATATTGGTACACAAATGTAGGGAATGCCTGTTCTTTCCTTTTTGGTACAATGATTGTACCAAGTCTTGGACTGTTTCGGTACATCATTGTTCCATTTTTGGGTATCTGTTTTTCTGTTCCACTTCCGGTACAGGAAATGTACCAAAATAAACCCAAAAGTGGTACATTCTCTGCCCCGGAAAAGTTCAACCCAGACCTGGTACAATCCGTGGCTCATTCTGCGCCCAAAGATGGTACATTACCTGTCTAAAAAAGGGCGGCCTTTCGGCTGCCCGTAGATTTTTTATTCTAAATAAAATTATATACCTTTTTCCGTGAACGCTTTCTGATTCTTGCCATCGCATATATGATCTGAAATTCTGCGTTCCACTTCTTGATATTTGTCGCCACAAATACCGTCATCACAACGGTAAGGATTGTCATACTAAGGCTTGTGCAAAACAGACACCCCACATACTTTGCTACCAGTACTCCCACAAGAACCATTCTGACCGGAACGGGTACTGCAAGAAGAATCTGTAATAACGTTCTCTCCATCAGACAGAACAGGACAATCCATAAGTCTCTGATACCTGAAAGTATTCTCTTCCTCATATTTGCCACACTCCTTCCAAGCACCCTGTCGGCAGTCCGGCGGACTGCAAAAAAGAACCTGCAAAAGCAGGTTCCTTAAATGAGTGAAAAGTCTTGTCGAAGAATGGTGTTCCAGTTGCTTTTTTGATAAAGAAAACGTACTATGATTACCACCTTCTTGTCTTCGTCTATGATATAAAACGCAAGATAATTATTTACCATAATAAATCGGATTCCCCAACCAGCCAAAACGGGATCATCCACCAGCTGTAGTTTCTCCGGCATCTGGGTCAGTTCGCCGATTTTTTCCGTTGCAACATCCAGCAGATGGTCTGCTGCCTGTGGGTTCTTCAAGACAAATTCGATGTAATCTGCTGCTTTCGCAATGTCATGCTCCGCAGTTTTGGTGATGTGTACCTGATAATTCATCTCCTGCGGCGGCTCCGAATATCAGCCATGGCTTCTTGGAACGGTCTGGTATTGCCAGCGGCAATATCGTCCATTCCTTCCTTAATCTGGCTATATAGTTCAAAGCGGCTGGTTAATTCCTCGTATGCCTCAATGCTCATTACAGCAAGGTCACCTTTTCCATTCTTCGTAATAAAAACAGGTTCCGGGTAATTATGACAGTAGGTCGATATTTCATTATAATTATTCCGCAAGTCAGCACTTGATTTAATGGTCGGCATAAAAGCACCTCCTTCTGTGATAGTAAAATTATACACAAATTTTGTTATGCAGTCAATGAAGTATGCTATTATTCTTTGCGGTATGCTTTCCTTTATTCCTCTGTCAACAATCCTCCCTTGCACACACGGTCTCAATGTCAGCACTCAAAATATCAAAATGGCAGTCCTCACATTGCAGTAAGATATTTTCGGGGTTATCTTCCGCACCCTCGAACGTGATTTTCACATTATGCCCCATGTGCTTCTGTAGCGCATTCCATAAGTCCATATCTCGATCCATAATTTCTTTACCATTCTGTCAAGCGACAGCCTTTCTTTTTCATATTGCACCCGGTCTGTACAGCAGACCTTCCGTAAAATAGGAAAAGCGGACGCATCAGCGTCCGCCTTGGTACTTGCTATTTAATTTCCGAACGACACTTCCACATCAGGGTTCTGCTCCTGCCACTTCTTCAAGCCGCCTTCCTGTGTGGGCGGGGTCATCGACCAGCCTACGTTGGAGCTGGAAGCGCTGGTGTCCTCATCGGCAGTCTTAGGGGCTGCTGCGACGGAGTCGTCCTGTACAGGGGTGTTGATGGTTACGGAGCTGTTTGTAACAGTGCTATCCCAGGTGAATACCTGATAATGTACATGTATATTTCCCAGTGCACCGCCCATCAGCGGTACAACTCTTACAGCTACAGCACTGTAGGTGTAGTTTGGGTTCATGTAATTGTCATGGTGTCCAGGACTGTCATGCCATCCCTGATAGATTTCTTCAGCGGTTTGCTGACCTTCGGAATAATTCTCGCTGGTGCCAGCTCTCACACCTGCGTGGAGGTCATTTTCATAGCACCGCTGTACGGCGATGTTGTACACATCTTCACTCCAGATGAGTGCAGGAATACCGTTTGCTACACGTTCTTCATTGACCAGTGCAAATACCTGTTCTGCCATGGCTCTGTCGAAGTATTCTCCAGAGGTGTCCGTTGTACCTGTCGTAGTTGTCTGTGCAGGTGTGGGTGTTGCGGCAGGTGCTGCGGTATTCTGCTGCGTGGTATTTCCAGCAGTATTGTTGTTACCAGCTGCTGCAACGGTGTTCGCAGCAGGCTTTTCGGATACGATGTACCTGTCACTTACATAACCAGTGGTGTTATTCCATTCAAAGCGATACCATCCAGTCTGGTCGCATTTACCCGTAACGGTGATTTCCTGGCTGGCTTTCAGGCTGCCAATCTTCTTACCATCGGTGTTTGGCAGGTCTCTGACATTTACTGCGGACTTTGCATACATGGTCTGGCTTAATTCCGAATAAGTATACCCTGTGCTTACAGCAGTAGATTCTACGGGTGCTGCTGTGGGTTCTACAGCGGGTGCGGGAGATTCCGCAGGAGCAGTTTTTGATTCCATAGGCGCTTCGGTCGGCTCTACAGTGGGTTCTGCTACGGTTTCTTCTGTGGTTGTTATTTCAGTGGATTCTACAGAAGTGGTTTCTGCAGAGGTGGTTTCTGTGCTGGCAGTTTCGTTACTGGTTGTTTCCTTGCTGCCACATGCGGTCAGCATCAGTGCTGCGCAAAGGATTGCCACCACCGTCTTCACGGCATCCTTACGATTCTTATATTTCTTCATTGCTTTCCCTCACTTTCCTTTGCAAAGGAATTATTGGTTCACCGTTGAGATACAGATATATCTGTCATCCCATTGCTGTACTTTGTCTTCATATAATTCATTCAGATGTTCATAGCCAATGAAGTAAACATCCCCTTTCATAAACGCTTCTCCGTGTACCTCTCCTGCATACATACCCCAATTATAATATTTTCCATCCGGCGTAGCAACATCTTCCACATCAACGCTTACGGTACCGTCACTTGCAATCTTAAGATTGCGATATCTTCCGTAATAGTAATAGATCTGTGAATTTCCGGTGCTATCATCTACCGCCGTTATTTCATATATGAAGTAAAGATAATTCGGCGTACTCATCCCTTCATCTCTCGCACAGAGAAAATAATTTCCCAACAGCTTCATCTCTGCCAGCCGCCAGTCCCATGTATTTTCCGCCTCTTCCTGCAATATTCCCTGTACTTTTTCATCCATTTGCTTCAACAGATCCGCCGGAATCTGAGAGAAATCGTAGACATAGCCGTCCAGACCTTCTACTGTGAAATCTTTTGATAAGGCAATAGGGCGTTTTCCCTGCATGGCACAGAATTGCATTATGTCCTGACCATCCGGCGCCGAGATGTTGACCGTAATGGTATCACCGTTTTCCAGTCCTCTGCTGATATGCTCTGCGTCCGCAGACTCTTCTGCCCTGTTGTTAAAATCTGTATCGGAGTTGGTCCAGATAAGTCCCGGTACGTCCGAGCCCGCCGGATATTGGATATAATCAACACTCACAAAGGGCAGCTTTCCCCTATAGTTTATTTCGGTTCCTTCAAAGGGATCCCAATCCTCCGGCTCTTCCAGACCTTCTACGGTAAATGTCATATCTGAATATACAAACTCTGCCTTTATTTTTTTCGCAAGCTCATCCAGTTCCTTTTCCTGCACGTTCCATTGCAGTGTAACGGCATCCCCATTCTGCAGGCCGCTCATCTTATCCAGTGAATAAGAAACACTCTCCACGAACTGACGTGTATCCTCATTGGCGGCAGCCTGTTCATTTTCATGTTGCTCTTCTGTCAGTCCGAAAGTCTCCCAATGGTCCAGGATAATATCGTTTCTTATCTTTAACTCATTTATTTCCGCTTGTCCTGCGGTATTATATCCCGAAAAATTTACCTCTACATAATCATTCAGATTAATTTTCGTCTTCCCGCATCCTGTCAGGGCAAACATGGTCAACAGCAATGCCCCTGCCAGCGCCAGGCCTTTCTTTCCTCTTTTCATGGTAGTTTCATCCTTTCTCATAGTATTATACTTTCTTATTTTTTGATCATTTTCATCAGGTACTCATGAATGATAAATTCTGCATTTTCAACCAATATGGATTTCTTTTTACGACGCTCTTCCATTTCCAGAAATTTCTTGGGAATATAAATTTCAAAAAGCTCAAGTACGGCTAAAAAATAGAATGCCCCATTTATCTCCTTGTCCGGAAAATACATAACCGCCAGTGTGATAAGATACCATACCGCCGGAAATATCTTGGAATAATGTTCGTTTTTTACTTCTGCCCGGTAAGCACAGAAGCACAAACTTACCACGAATAATACCATTAATGCGATTGCTATTATTTTGTACATGGTGCTTATGTACAGGTACTGTGTAAGCAAATCCCATGCACTCAGCCATGCGAAAAAAGATAAAATTGCAACGGCTCCGCGGAACAGCACGCCTAACAGGTTGAATACCTTTTCTCCGTATTGTATTCCTAACATAAAACCAATAAATTCAAACATATGTCTTCCTCCTACCAATATCTTCTGACAAAGTCCTTGATGTTATCCATCTGAATAATCTGATACATTCCGATCATATTGCTGAATCTCAGCTGATTATCGATATTACGATTACTGTCAATGATTTCCTGTGTCATCTGCATCTGATGAGCATACAGCTTATCCATCTCATATAGATTTGCCAGTTCTTTCATGGTTGTCGCTCTTTTCTTCTCCATGTAATCTATAAAGGTAAGAACAACATTAGGAGACAGATATGCCGACGGGAACCATCCATTTGTCAATTCCTTCAAAGCTTTATCCTGCTTTGCCCCATCCTCCTGTAATTGAATCATTTTCTGCAGATAAGGCTCATTGTATTGCCGTACATGCTCATTGTACTTGTCTATATAAGATTGATTGCCCCGTAATCCCGTTCTTATGGCGAAAATTGTCAGGGGAATCAGTAGCGCCAGAATCAAATAGGCTCCCAGGTTCCCTGACATAATCCCCTGCACAAAAATCTTCGCAGTTTGTATCACCGTCAACGCTAATATGATCAGGGAAGCTTTTGCCAGTTTTTCATGCGTTTTTCGCATCAGTAAATAAAAAACCGAAAGAAGCACAATCATAAAAAACGAACTAAAGTCCCGGGTAAAAAATCCCAGCAGCAAATAAAACAGAGCAAACAACACAACCACGGAAGTGAAAACTTTGCTTGTGGTTCCATTCATTTCCAGATATTCCTTTTTCTCCTTTAATTTTCTCTTTTGATCATGCCACTGCTCCACATCTCTCTGATACTGGTCCATGACATACCAAATAGTAACTAATTTGTCCTGTAATTCCTGTCCTTCCGGTTCCGACATAATTTTATCTCCTTTGTATTTTAAATTTTTGCAGTACTTTCTTCTTATGTCATTATACTCAATGTATTGAGTATAGTCAATTTACATTTCTTCATCTTTCTCCTCCTTTTTTATTTATGGATCGTTTTATGGTTACCCGCTGTTCTCCATCGTACAAAAAACGGAACAGCCATCCCGAACCCGTTCTCTGAACAGATTCTGATGTATGTTCCGTTGTTGTGTGCATCACTTTTGGGATAAAAAAAGCCGAAACATACATCTTGTTTTATTTCTTTTCTTCCCCTTACATCGCGGGCATTTCACCCGGAAATAGGTATAAAAAAAGAAACAAAACGTTTACGTATTGTTTCAAGCTACGCAGAATATACCATATTTTTGTCCATTTGTCAATAGGTTTACAGGATTTTGTTAATTTTCCTCTATATTTTTCGCATTATAGTCAATCTATTAGGTATAGTCAAAGAATTAAGTATGATACTCTTTTTATAGTATTGATCAGGAGGCTCGATTCGACAACATGATATCATACAAACCATTCTTTGAAACTTTGCTTCGTAAGAACATAACAGAATACGAACTGATCTTTAAGCATGGTATTTCCGCCAATACCATCCACCGTATGAAGAAAGGCGAGGCCATCACCACGAAGACACTGGATGTACTCTGCTATATCCTGGACTGCCCCGTTTCCGATATTATCGAACACGATAAGACAAAATAACTGCCTGCAGGAATCATAACCACCGGCTGAGCCGGTGGTTTATTCTGCCCCTATAAGGGGCTGTTACCGGCACTGGGTCTAAAGACCCGTTGAAAGCTCGCCAGCCGCAACATCATTTCTCTGCAGAGCCCTAAAGGGCTCATCTTATTTGCTTTGTTTTACTGGCTCACCCGTAAACGGGTCAATATACTCTTTTAGTGTCATTTGGTCGTATTCCAAATCCTCTTTTAATTGGTTCTGGATATACTCTTGGATCTTTTTCACATTTTTTCCTACAGTATCTACATAATAACCAAAAATGCCGATTGCCATACTTATACTTCAGATTTGCATGCCTTTCAAATATCATCAGTGTACTTTTTCCTTTTAGCTAACCTACAAAACTTGCTACACTGATGTTTGGCGGAATCTCTACAAGCATATGCACATGATCCGGACATATCTCTGCTTCCACTATATTGAATCCTTTTCTTTTACACAGCATGCTCAAAATATTTGCTATGTCCTGACGTAACGCTCCATATGCTACTTTTCTTCGGAACTTTGGCGCAAACACAATATGGTACTTACAATTCCATTTACTGTGTGATAAACTATTTACATCCACTTTGGATACCTCCTTTGATTAGTGCGGTTGGCGAACCAACACTATTATATCATTGGAGGTTTTTACTGTAAGCTAAAGCGATTGTTGTCCACCTGCATAGCAGGTGGTTTTTTTAAGGATTGCCTTACAAAAAATAGCGATACTGTACGAGGTGTAATCACCTACCTACAATATCGCTGCTTTCCTGTAGATTTTATCTACAATAACCGTTCTCACAATTACCATTCCCTCTGTGAAACCAAGCAGAACATATTCCTGTATACAACAATGTTATACAGGGTGTTCGACTTGTTACGGTTTAGTGGAGTAGACGGGAGTCGAACCCGTAATGCTATTTTTTCATAAACGTTGAAAATAGCGCAAATGCTGATTATTGCGTGATTTGCAGTGTTTTTATTATTTCGTACTTAGTAACAAAATATCCTAAAAAGAAGCCATTTTTCCTTACTATGCAACACGAAATGCAACACGAAATTTTACTTTTGTAACTGGTAATTTTCATAGAAAAAGCGGAGAGCATTTCACCCTCCGCTTCTTATCATTTCAGCATATCTCTTATTCTCTGTAACCGAGCCTGGTAATCACTGTCCTGATTTACATATGTACCATTTCTCATAGCTGCAACCTTAGATACCATATCGCTTGATACGGATGATCCATAGTTGTCTTCGTAAGTACCATTTCTCATAGCAGCTATTTTATCTAATGTCGTTTGATAATTATCATTGTCAGAAACCGGACTGGTATAAGTACCGTTCCTCATTGCTGCAATTTTATTGATCTGAGATTCTTTATATCCGCTATAATCTCCGATGCCTGTCTTTTTAGCATAGTACCAGTATAAGCCAGCATAGCCATTATAATCATACGCTGTTTGTGATTCTTTGGTAAAATCACCAACCAGTTGATGCAGATAATATCCCTTTTCCTCATCATTCATAGGTAAATCAGCGACGGAAGCAACCCTGTCTTCATCCTTGTTGCTTTCGGTATTTTGTTTAATACCGAGGAATGTTGCAACTCCAACGGCTCCCTTGTCCTGATAGATTTCATACATCTTCTTATAGGTTTTAGAGGATGCGATATCATATCCGAACAATTCACTATCTGCCAGTGCTTTTGAAAAATTGTAGATTTTAGGAAAGATTTCTGCTCTCTGTGTATCATCCAGCGTATTATATGCATCTGAATTGATAAATGCTGATGCAATATTATATGAGTTATGCCCCATTATGCGTTGATATTCAGAGTTCTGCTCACTGTTCAGTTTGATATTTTCGTCACCTCTATCATATTTCCACGCTGATTTCTGCGGAAATACGCTCTCCTCACCAGTGGCAGAATATAATCTGCTGATTTCATCATCAATCGGTGTTTCCCTGATACTACCAATCTGTCCGGGATTCAGCAGGTTAGCTAATGCTGCCTCCCCCGTGGAATCCTGCCGTTTGATGGGATTTCCCCAGGTATCATAGGCAACCGGCAGTGTCTGCGACATACCAGGAATCTTTGACTTTGCCTGATTGATGATGTTATTCAGCTTGCTGGTATTATCATAGGTAACTCTCTGAGTGGTATCACCGATACGTGCAGCAGCTCCTAACTGTGCCGGGATCCAGCCGAGAGGTGCTTCCAAAAACGTGTCTGCAATATTCTCTGCCGGCGTACCATTTCCGCCGAATATATCAGTCAACGTCTGTAAAGGAGACAGATCTGACCAAGCATTTGTAGCTGCCACAGCTCCCTGATAAATGGTATCCAGTGCATTGTCAGAATCCTGCATACACTGATATATCGTTGTACCAAGAATAATAGGAATAGATGCCGGCTGTGCCCAGTCAAAAGTATAATAGTTATCTCCTACCTTGACAGAATATGCCAGCTTACCATGAGATTTTTCCCACTGTGCCTCATCCTTATCATCTGACAGTGCTCCCTGGATGATGCCTGACTGCGCCAGTGCATATCCCACCGCAATAGCTGCAGTTCCAGTTGCTCCCTGTCCTAAAAGAGTAAGGGCATTTGATACCTCCACATTACTCTTAGCATTTTTTAATTTTACCAGTGCATTTGCAACACCAACAGGACTATAATCAATACCCCTCATGGCAATGTTAGCAGGTGTTTTTGTAAAAGGCATCACAATGTCACCTGGAACGCCAAGCGTCCGTCTAACATCACTCAGAATGGTTGCTAACTTCGTATCATCCTTAAATGTTGCTTTGTACGCTTCCTGTGTTGCAAGGGTATAGGCATCTGCCGGAATACTTTCAAGATTAGTGATCCCCTGTGCTTCCAAATAGGAAGCCATACGAGATTCAAAGTTCTTTTTTACAAACACATCATCTCCTTTTTCCAGAAGATAATATGTAAAGTTCCTAGCTGTCTCCATGAGTGAAGGAGATACATCCTTTCCCATAGCCTGATTTGCCCTCGTCAATGCTCCATTTGTAAGATTGTCGAACATCTCCGAGAACTTACTACCCTTGAATATCTGCTTATCCCTGATAGCTCCCTGCGCATCATTATACTTGTTGTCTCCCAACAGTTCTTCTCTCACAGTTTCAAATGCTTCAGATGCAAGCTGCCTGGATTCCTTAGAAGCAACCGGATTAGCAGATTGAGTACTCTGATACTCCGGGTGAATAAGTTTATATGCGCCCTCTCCCAGTGCCGTAACTCTGTCAGCAGTCCATCTTATAGGCATCATAAATGCGTTAGAGACGACGTTTCTTACATTGGTCCGCGCATTCAGCAACATAGATACTCTACGCAGTTCCATGAGTTTCTCAGTCATCGTGACAGGATATTCCTTACGCAAACGATCATACACATTCTCATATGCCGCCTTAATAGCATCCGTATCCCCAGGATCAATATCCGCGAACTGTTTCACCTCGCTGTCGGTCATCTCGAAATTCTGCCACTTATCCTTGAATTTCTTCTTCCCGGCTTCATTCATGCTGTCAATCTCACGGACCAGATAACGCATGGCCGCCTGCGGATCATTATTCAGCATCGTGATTGCTGCTGCTTGGGAGAACTGTCCGGATTCTGTCAGAGCCTTACTCATGTCTCTTACAATCTGCACAGCTTCATCCACTCTTCCTGCATTGGTCAGTTCTTTTGCAATATTATAGCCCAGAGGAACCGCCGCGGGATCCTTTTTGGTTCCATCAAGCATCTGTCGGAACTGAACAATGGCAGAATCAATGTTACCGCTGGCAAGAATAGCATCAGCTTTTGCTTTGGTATCCGCATTGCTCAACTGCGTATACATATCCGGATTGGAAATAAATTCATTTTTCAACGCCTGCGGTGCATCCGTCTTATTGACAAGTGTGTCATTGTAACTCCGCATAAGCTGATTTCCGGTCTGATCTGTGTTCTGCTGCATCTGCATGTTGTTCTGTTCAACGCTCTGTTGTACATTCTGTACAGGAGCCGTATTGCTCTGCTGATTCACATTTGCCGTGCTCTTCTTTGCCGCATCCCGCAAATACTTTCCATACGACATCAGAGTATCGACAAACTCTCCCTCTGTGAAAGAGGTTGTCACACGGTTATTCTGAGACTTTGCAGTGCCCTTCCCGCTTCCCTTCCGGGTATAGGACTGTCCCTTCATACTGTCGTCGATATCTGCGGCCAGTGTCACAGCCTTGTCGATGGCACTCTGATTTCCTGTCTGCAGGTACTCGTTGATTGCCGATTTCATATCAGCATACATGGAAGCAGTGTTCTCATTTCCCTTGTACATCCCCACCAAACGATCCAATGCTTTGTCCAGATCGTTGAATCCTTCATTTTTCTTTGAATTATACTGTGTTCCGTTGACATTTTCAGCAGAATTGGGTATATTAACATCAGTAGCCTTCCCTGTAGATCGCTTAGGGCGTTGGGGTGTGGCAACATTAGTTGCAGCAGCCTCTACAGGGTGGCTATCTTTAATATACATCGTATCCAAAGATAGTCTATGCTTTCCTGCGCCAATAGCTTCGGCAACAATTATTTTCCCATTGATTCTTTTTTCAAACATCATTACCCTGCGCCCTCTGGTATCAGGGTTTGAAGAGAAACTGATCTCGTCTGGATTGTCAAATACTTGTGGAAGCTTCGCAATCAATTCTGCGTCCAAAGGGATTTGATTTCTTCCCGTTTCTGTTTTAACATCGCTGTGATCTTTGTATACATGCCGTATATTATCACTTGACATTTGAATGTTATAGTTTTCTACATCAATGCCTGTCTTATTAAATATATCTGCTGCTAGTTCCTCAGATACCTGTCCAAGGTAATAGTTTTTATTCCCACTTTTACCATCTCCAGATAATGACTCTTTTACGAAATCAGAAAATGACTTGTCCCGGCTGGTCACTCCCTTAGTAGAAGTAAGATTATCTGCCATCAAATCAGAAAACGGATCAACTCCATTTCCTTTTTCATAATGGGTAGGCTGAAATCCATCGTCTGCAACGGAATTGATATTATCTTTTGCCGTATCATTAAAATCAATATCACTACCGACATCTATATTTTGTTTGCTATTGCTATTTCTATTACCGATAGCCCTACCAGCAAGCGCAGTACCGCCACCCATGATACCACCGGAAACAGCACCGGCAAGACCGGAGTATCCTACCTGCTTAAAGACATCAATTACAGCCTGTTTCTCTGCCTCACTTTCTGACATACCCTGCTTCTGATACTGGTCCACGGATTGTGCATAATTGGACAAACCACCGTTAATCAGAATATCAGCTACCTGGTTAATTCCTTCGGTTGTCATCTCACTGGCACCCTCATTAACCATCTGACTTAGCACAGATTTAATAATTCCTTTTCCTGCCTCTTTCGATACATTTCCTATAAATATACCCTTTAATGCCTGCAAAGGTAGGGCTTCAAAGGCTCCCTCCGCCAGTCCTGCAATCGCACTGGTACCCATGATCTGATTCGGAGACAATCCCCTGTTTGCAGTATCAATAATACTGTTATTGTAGGAATTTAAACCTTGCAATGCACCAGCGACACCGGCATTACCGCCTGCGAGTGCCATAGCAGTTGCACTATCACCGATGGAAGTTCCGACATTGTATAACAGCTGTCCTGCTTTACCGAAATCATTACTTACCGCACCTCTCATAGCATTCGACATATTGCTATAACTGTTGGCATAGCTGTTCGGATCAATAGGTTTTCCAGTTAGATAGTCTGCAGTATTTGCAACAGCACCTGAAATCCCACCGGCAGCATTAAGCGGAAACGTGACAGCAGTCCCAAGGATTTTATGCTGATTGGCAAAATCAGCAGACTGTTCCTGCTCTTTTGCCCGGTTCTGCCTCTGCGCATAGTCCAACACATCCGACATAGATAATCCGGTACCTTTAACTTTCTGTGCAATCTCCTTTTTCTGTTTCCATGATTTTAAGCCATTGAGAACATCCAATCCCTGAAAGACAGAATTTCCCATTGTGCCGGAAGATAACGTGGACAGGTCATCAGATGTCACTCCTGCGCGGGATAATGCGCTCCCGATCTGGTTGCTCTTTTCCTGTTGATGTTTCGGTAATCTCGACTGTTTTACCTCATACTCATACTGCTTGCGCGGACTGAATGTTCTCTCTACAATATTATAATTAGGGATGGATTCATAGCGAGACGTCGCAGAGGATTGTTTGATCCCCTGCGATGCCAGTGAATAATCAGGTTTCTGTGGCAAGCGTGACTGTGCCGTGCTTCTGTTGTTATTCTGCTTAGACTGATTTTTCATATAAGCATCTACCAGTCTGGAATCCCATTCTTTATTATTTTTACCGTCAATATTTACTCTTGCCATATCCTATTCACTCTCCTAAATATCGATTCCCGCTTCTGCAAAAATCTGTGCTATCTGTTCATCTGTGTAATCATCTCTGAGCTCATTAAATATGTCAGTAGGCGTATAACCATTGTCACGCAAATTCTTTACCCTCTTCACCAACGTGTTACCGCTATTTCCGGATCCACTTGTCTTGCTGGATCCGGATACCGATAATGTGGTCGGAGCCATTGCATTTTCAAGCATAGCCTTAAATGCCGTGTTCTGAAGATCAGCATTTGCACTTGACTGATTATTGATCAGATTACTCATAGCATTCGTATATGTACTGTCCATGTTGGCCAAAGCATTATACAGATCCTGATAGGATGATACTGTATTATTTGCAAGGTCATTCTCCAACTGCATCCGGTATGCCATGTTAGAATCATTTGCAGAGTGCACAGCATCATTGTATTTCTGCTGTGCACTTGCAAGATTGCTATTGTATGTCTGCTCCAACTCTCTCAGATTATCAGCAGCAGTATTCTGAATGTTATTCCGGGATGTGCCATAGTTATTGAGCATGGATGCGATTGCACTCTCACTTGCACCACCAGTAAGCCCCTGTGCATTCAATTGCTGTCTCAAATTCTTCTCATTCATCATCCGATTGATATAGGCTTCTCTCAGGGCATTCTCCTCGTTCTGCTGTAAACTGGTTCTGGAATTACCATAAGATGACGCTAACTGATCTTTTGTAGACGCATAATTACTGTCAAGCCCTGATAATCGTTTTGCATATGCAGATTCCAATGCTGACATATTGTTGTTGTAAGCATTCTGCGCAGCTTGTCTCTGTGCTTCCTGTTGTTCTCTCAGCCTTGCTTCATAGGCTTCCTGCTGTGCTCTCAGCTGATCTGATAATTGCTGTTGTGCCGCCTGCTGCTGTGACAACTGTTGACCATATATGGACTGATACAATCCATTAACATCAGCATTCCCCCTAGTGGAATATGAATAACTTCCAGACGAACCGCTCGAAGATCCACTACTACCACCAGTAGAACTATTTATTGTGCCTCCACCATTTTGGGGAATATTTGACGGTCCACGATAAGGGCTACCAGAAGAGCTTGTATTACTTCCCAGCGTATTATCTCTTCTCACACCACCTCCACCATGAGTTACAGAAGATGAAGAAGTATGTTTTTTCGGAGCTCTTTCAAGAGATGCTCCCTTAATACTACGAATAGTATCAACTGTTACTTTTGCCATTTGTGTTCCTCCATAAAACAAATGGAGGTATGCAAAAGCACACCTCCATAATCATATTTATGCTGCCAGATATTTTCTGGTGGTCTGTCCAGCCAGACCGTCCGCCGTAATCTTGCAGGACTTCTGATATGTCAGGATTGCTGCTACGGTCTTCCGACCACAAATACCGTCGATATCATCCTCTGTCAACAAGCCTGCTTCCATGAGTTCCCACTGGATCCATTTAACGCCTTCACCTCGTGAGATGTAATTTTTGATACCTTTCTTTTTCGCCTGCGCCACGCTAGTGACAATGGCTGTAGGCTCCTTATATGGATTTACTCCCTTCCAGGTTCCCGACACCTTTACGTCATAGGTGTAATTGATCTCCTTAAATGTCAGACCGTATACCCACTTTGTCGCAGATACCTTAGTCTGCACCGTGCCGTAATTGATGCCCTTGGCTTCGATGCACATGGGAACACCATTAACCTTGCCGATATAGACACCTACGTGTCCGGATTTCCACAAGACGGTTCCCACCGCAAAATCATTGATATTGGCAATCTGCATCCGGGTGTATGCCGTCTGATAGAGCTGATAGGAGCCGATGTTAAGTTGGCGGTAACCGGCAATCAGACCAGAGCAGTCCACATTGACCTTGCCGACCTGTCCCTTGCGCCGTGCCTTTGCCATGTAGGAGATAGTCACGACCTTGGGATACATAGCATGCATGGTGCTCATTTTCTTTTCGTTGAGATTCCCCTCGGGAATCTTGGCCCCATAAAAATACGGGGTTCCCAGGTGCACTCTTGCATATTCTGACAATCCATTTCCTGTCAACATTTTTATCCCTCCTTATTTACATCAGACTTGTTCTGTAAGATTTCGATTGCCTTTGTGATAGCAACCGGAAGAGGAACGCCCATTATTCCCAAATTTTCTACAATGCTAATTAGTTCGTTTGCGCAGAAAGCAATAATTACTGCTGTCCGGATGTAGTCTGTACCTAACATAATATCCAACCGGTGTGCCACAAGAACAATCAATAGTGTTACGCCCTTTTTAACGAGCCCTTTCCATGCACTGTAGGAACTGAGTGCGCCAGATTCGGACTTGTTACTCTTCTGCCAAAAGGCTGCAATCAATACCCCTAACAGGAAATCCGTCCCCATAAAAATCAATAACGTGATCATGTCTTCTCCCCATCCACCAAAAAGGTTGGCGATAAAACTGCCGATAGCACCTAAAACTGTCAAAATTGTCATTTTGGTTGCACTTACATTCATAATTTTTTCCTCACTTTCTCAATATAAAAGCCGGTCACCTCCTGGCAGGGAAGTAATCGGCTCTTGGCTCTTAGTTACTATGTAGTTTTGGATAGGACCGTCTCTCACTCTCATAGGCAGCCTCCTACTCTGTTGGGGCAGTCAGATCTGCAAGCTGTGTCTCCAGAATGTTTATCTGATCCCGGAGAGCCTGACGCTCAGCATGGACTGTTTCCATGTCGTATTCCGCCTGCTCTCCCAGCAGAGAATACTCGTAGGTCTTGATTACTTTATAGTCGCATGCAGCAATCTGTTCCTTCAAGTCATTGATCTGTGCTGTTACCTGTCGGATTTGTTCCTGTTTGGCCATTTCTGCCAGTTCTTCCTCTGTGGGCCCCGGTTGCACCGGTGCAACTGGCTCAACATAGACAGATCCGTCATTGGACAGCTCATACCAGCCGTCACCCTCTCGGAACAAAGTATTGTATGCCTCATACTCACCATTATCGAGCGGATATTTGCAATCTTCGTCCAGATAGAGGCGGAAGCCGTCAGTATTTACAACGAGATTGTCTCCGGTGATCCTGATCACATGAGGGCTCTCCTCTGATACAACGACCAACTGTGTGGTCTTTTTATTTTTATATTTAATGTAACCCATAGGGCTCCTTTCTGGCACTGTTTAAGGCCGTGCCCGCCTTCTGATCTACTGTGCTAAATCAAAGATATAGCATAATGTGGGTGTCCTTCGAATTGACTTAAGTACTAAATAAAGCCTTGGTAAGTGTAATATAACCTCCAACATTGGTGCTATCAGCAGCTGAATATGAAAACAATTGTAATCGCAAATAATGGTTTCCACTTAAAGAACTACAATTATATGATGTGTTTATTGTGTATGTTGTTTTCTCCTTATCATAATTCGGATGAGCATATAAAGTAGTAACTTCAACTCCAGAAGCATTTAACAACTTAACTTTAGGTCGATAATCATCAGAACCATAAGGATTATCTGTTACTTTATAAGATGATCCCTGCAAAGTTAAAGTTTTAAAACTAGATAAGTTGATTGCTGGAGAAGTATAATACACATAAGAACTCATTCCGGTTTGTGATGCGATTTTTAGTGTAACAGCACTACCATTAGAGGAAGCACTTGGCGTAATAGCTCCTCCAGCAGTACCAACCGTCCACCCACTTCTTATCAAAGAATAAGTAGCAGGATTTTGTGATGCTACAACAGCTATTAATTGGTTAAATGTCATATTGGCGTTTACTAATCCGCTTGGTTTTAAAGCATTATATAGTGCAGCCGCATACGACGCCTCACTGCTAAAAGGGATAACTGTATCTGCACCTGCCGGATTCGTAATAATGTAGCCATATTCTCCGTTAGAATTCACGCCGAATCTAAAAGGAACATTATCTGAGGCAATTAACTTGCCATTTACATCAGCAAATCCATCTGCTACCGCCTTGGCATCCGGCACGTATCCAGTCACTTTGGTAGCCAACAGATCCTCCTTTGTGGTGATCATCTGCGCAAATGCCGTGGCTGTCAAATCTGCAAAAAACTTCTTGATTTTTCCAAATACAGTAGAAACTTTTTCACCAGTGGAAATATTTAATCTTGTTTCAGCCACCTCAAACGCAACTGTAGCGTCTGGCAAAGATGCTTTCTGAAGATATTCCTCTGGAGCTACACCACCTAATTTTTTCGCATCATCCACTATTCCTGTATTATCTTTATCATAAACAGCCTTTTGCATGTCACCTGCGCCTAATTCTATTGCATAATTGACTATTGCTCCTGATGTTGGGATTTTAGTATCGTCAGCAGTCACAGTTTTATCAACAGCTGATATTCCATTAAACATGCTGACTAATGCAGTTATGGAATCATAAAGTTCAGCTGTGACTTTATCTAACGTCTCCTTATTTTCATGGCCATGCCTTTTATCACTGTTTTCTTTTACAATCTGATAAATTGCATTCACAACATTCTGTATTACATCTTTTTCTTTCGTTTCAGGATTCTCAATTTTTGAAGATAATCCTACCTCATATCCGTTAAGTCCATCAACGATCTCATTTAATTTAGGTATAATGACATCCCTCGATAACTCATCAAATTTTGCCTGCATTTCTGCAGTCGTAAGACCTGGGACATCAGGAAGCCCAGTCACTCCTTTATTTGCCAAAGATGTATCCGTGATTTTTTCAAAAGCCATAGCTTACCTCCTACTTATGATTACCATTTTCAACGTACTCCAACGCAATATCAAAAAGGCCAAAAGGCTCATTTAATTCAGAATTTACGAATCTGAATCTTGCCTTATCTACCTTCTTCACACGAAGTTTAGATGGAATAATTTTTTGTGTCTGGTCAGAACTGAAAGTGAATTTTGAAAACACGACACTGCCAAAAGATAAATATCTTGCAGTATAATTGTCCTTTTTTATAAACGACCACAATCCCCTTTTTTGCACATACATCTCCAAAGTGGTAGCTACGGCAGACTTCAACCGCACAGCCAAATAACGGAATGTCTTATTTTTATAAAACAATTTTCCGTCCAGATCCGGTGTTTCCCAGATTGCTTCTATCTTCTCACCGTCATCGTTGTATGATACAAGTGCATCGGAATCGCTATAAAACTCACACACCCTTCCATCGGTTGATCCGAAATATAAGTTTCCGTCTTTTTCCCACATACAATTTGCCGGAAGATTGGTTCTATAAAATCCTGCGTATTGCCGTGTAGAATAAGGCATAGACTTATCTGTCTGCATAGGCTGCAATCCGTCAAGAATGTAGGCAACCCCGTTTACACACAGCCAGTACATATCCTTGTAGACAAAAGCAAATGATTTTTCAAGATCAGATTCTTTCAGCAATTTTCCATTAAGATAAAAGCTTCTGTTCTGACCGTATTTTTCTCCCGTAATGTCCTGTGCTGTAATAGCGTATACGCCTGATCTCGTGAGAAAAAGAGGTTCACTGGATAAATATGCGAATGTATCCTTTGCAATGGCTCCTGCACCTTGCAGAGTGTTTACCGAACGGAATACCGGCTTATTGTCTGCCAGTACGCCTTCTCTCAGGACAATGAACTGATCCGTCTCCATTTCATCCTTATGAGTTGCAAGGTAATTATTAATTACACTGTATCCCATAATGGCAGACTTACTTGTCCCAAGACTGCTATAATACGTATCCGCAAAATACGTAGGATCATTTTGATCACTGAACCAGTCCTGATTGATATAATCAGGATTTCCGCTTAAGAACAGTCTGTCCATTGCCCCTTTCAGTCCATACTGTGTTCCTATGCAGCACTTATTTATTCTGTCAGCATATCCGCTTACAGTTCGGTATGCTGTTATCTTCACATTGTCTTCACCGGTTACAGGACTTTTGCCAGGCGCAGCCGTAAAATTGATAATGCCGTTTTCTCTGTCTACCGTAAAATCCGTATTTTCTGTTTTCTCCGCCCAAGAGCCGGAGCTGTCCAGAATATAGGCTTTCACTGTGGTATCATCAAGTCCACCAAAAGTCATATGATACGCGGTGTCACCTTCTGTTCCTGCAAATAATTCTGTAAAACCAGGCTGTATAAGGTTTAAATCTTCATAGCTTGTACCTCCGCCATTAGGTGCCTTAGCAATCGTAACTGTGGGTATCTTTGCATATTCCGATGCCGGTTTTACTTCCGCCCCATCCCATACGAGAAGCTTTTTCCCATCAACGATATAAAGTTTGTTGTCAAATTGCCAGCTTCTACTCCGCGCATTATTTGCATCAGAATACTTTACAACGCCGTTATAATACATTTTCGTTCCTGCATGGACCAATCCATATTGTTCGCCGCGGATATAATGATACCCATTGATTTGATCATCATATTCCGCTATTTTTTTATATCCCATGCATTTACGTACTTTCCCGGGGACATCCCGGATCATGTTCTTACAGTTCGGACTCTGATTCTCACTCACTGCAGCCGGGCTGTTTGTGAAATCTGCTCCTAAAAATGTACTGATCGTAAGAACACTCCTGCTTGGGCTTGATGGAATGGAAAATTTTGTAGCCATTAAATCCACCCGCTTTCACTTGTAAATTCTTCATAGCCTTGTTGCATACTGCTGTCAATAAGGCTCTCCAGTGCTACTTCAAACTCATTACGATATGTTGTAGCAATACCGTTATCATCATCCTTATACAGCTGACTGGCCATATAAAGAGGCAGAAGTACCACTACTTCATCATCTACCGGGAGAACATAATCATCCGCTGTATCTTTTGTGATAGTAGGTGGATATGCACGATAATATACCGTATAGCTCCCAGGATCATCCCTGCCGAGAACAAGGATGTTATCACTCTCCCGGTAATACTTACTGGTCTGAATATACCCGCAACCTAAGCTTCCCTCGTAATAGATCTGATTGTCTCCGAGCTGATAGAAGTCAGGACATATCTCTTTGAGATTATATCTCACCATCTCAGCGTATTCAGGGATTTCTGATTCTTTATCAAATTCCTCATAATACAATGCAACATTCTTTACCGCGCTAGGATATTTGCTGATAAAAATAAGAGCCACATCTTCATCCAAAGGATTCTCAAGAAGCCCTCTATATTCAGTATATGTGTTCTTACTTTCAAGTTGGATGGTATCACATTCTGTTCCTCCAACCGTTACCATTAAAGTTCCTTTCCCAGTAAATTCAAAGAAATATGCATGTGCTCCCTCCCCTGAAAATTCATATGTGCCAAGGCTATGAATCTTACTTGCCGTCTCGTCAGAAATCAGATTTTTCAAAGGATTATGTGCAATAACAACACTCTTTACAATAGATTTACCGGCAGTAGATAACCTTTCCAGTGCCTCATTAGCCACCATCGGCATTCCGGCAAGGTAATCCGTTGTGGATTCATCTGTTGGTATGATATTTCCATCCGCGGCAAACATTTTCTGCAATGTGGCTAATTTGACATCTTTCCAGGTCATACTCATTGTTTCTTTCTACCTCCAGTATTTCTTGTACGTGTGGTTGTTCTTGTTCTCTTCACGGGCTTGTCTTCTGTGTTTTCCGGAATAGGAATAGTGATCTCTTTTTCAGGTTCCGGAACCTTATCAACTCTCTTTGAAATATAGTCACCGGAAGGAAGTACGGCCTGCACCTCATAGTACAGACCGCCATCCTCAAACACGGTGCCTATTGTAAAATTAGGCTTTACCATGTTCCACCTCCGTTAGGTTGCGCTCAGTGTGGTTCCTGCGGATGCACCTCCAAGAATCACATGTCTCCAGTCATTGAAGCCGGCAGACATACGACCATAGCCGTTCCACTCAAGGTTACGGGTATGGATGTCCACCTGATTTGCAATGTCAAGGGGAACACGGTCATAGAACATAGATCCTCTGAGCTCCTTATTTGCCTGAGAAGACATCAGAATGTAAGGAGCACCGGAAGTTACCTGCCACATGGGATCTACTACCAGCTTCCATAACCCCTTCTGGGTGTTGACGTCATTGTTGGAAGAGCCAACGATCAGTTCAGAACGGATAATACGCTTGATCAGATCTTCCAGTGCAGGAACGTTGGAAGGAATGATGATGGTATCGAAGGTATAACCCTGGATATTACCGCTCTGATTACGGAAGTTTCTACCGATATTTGCCAACCGATTCAGCATTGTAGTATCAGCGCCGAATGCATTGGTAAATACGTTACTCTGCGCAGCCACACCAGCCTTAACACCCGCATGATCAGTTGCGAACAATGCCTTTCCGTCACCGGTAGTCTTATCAATATCCTTTCTGCTGAAAGAGAAAGTAGCAGCTTCCGTAGTTAATGCATCGGATGCAAACTGTGCACGGGTACGCTTATAGGAGCGAACCATGTTTGCTGCCATTGTCTTCATTACATCCACGTCTCCATCATCCTTCATTTCTCTGGTACATGCGAAGGACTTGGAGAAAGTGTTATGTACGATCAGCTTGGACTGGCCAGCCTGAATATCATCCATAGGAGCCTTGTCACCCTCATCAACGATGTCGAAGTTTCCGAGGGAAGTTACGGAGCCCAGCTTTTCAGCATACTTCTTGGATGTCTTTTCGTTATAAACGTCGGTTACGAATTTATCGTAATCATTCTTCTCTGTATCGGTGTCGTTCATGACAGCCTGTAACACCTGTGCTTCTACCTTCCACAGGTCATCATTAAGTCCGCTATTTTTGCTAAATACAATTGCCATATTTTTTTATCCTCCTTAGAATTTTCCTACTACCTTTGCACCAACAGCACCGCCTGCAGAAAGCAGCATAAATACACCGCCGGTGGTAGTTGCTGTTACCTGCGCAGCATCCGTGTGAATAGTTACTTTAGAGCCTGCCTTAACAGCAGAAGCATCTGCGGCACAGGTGGTCTCCCACTCCTGACCGTCTACGATCTCGTACACGGAAATATCTTTCATTCCGCTTGCGGGGGCTACGTAATTCTCAGCACAGATAAACTGAGGCTTTGTGGTTCCGGTTGCCTGTGTCAATCCACCATCAGTCAGCACCAGTGCTTCACCGATCTTGTAGGTTGTGGATGCGGTAGCGGGAAGCTGTTTGATGATAGGGAAATTAGGGTTTGTTGCGCTTTTTACAAAACTAAACATTTTTGATTCCTCCTTATAAAGTTTGGTTGTATTTTTTCTTAAGTTCTTCATCACTTAAGCCGGGAAAATACTCTCTCCACTTTGATATTTCATTTTCCGGAATATCAGCGAGGTTGGAACTATCAGAAACACTTGTGGTTGTTTCCAGATGGCCTTTAGACCTTGCCTGGTTAATCGCTGCTTGCTTTGCAGCTGCTGTCTGCCGAGTAGAAATACTGTCAAAATTTGCCAGTTTAAAAGCATCCGGCAATCTCAATCCTTTGTTCACATACTCCAGTACGGAAGCGTAGGATGCATGCTTTTCCAAGTCTTCCAGAGACTTAATCTCAGGAGCCATAGCAGTCACCGCCTTAATGTCTTCATCAAGCTGTTTCTGCACTTCTGCTCTCTGATTGTTCTCGAGAATCTGCTGTGCCTGTCTGATCGCAGGAGAATTGTTGACCATCTGCTCAATCAGATTAGGATCAATACCTTTTTCCGTGAGCTGCTGGTTCAGAGTCTCTCTCTGCTGGTGTTCGCATGCCTGAAGGTAGTCTTCCATCGTCTCGATGTTTTTCCCGGTAACAGGGTTCACAACGCTTCCGAATAAGCGTTTTACTTCACTGTTGATTCCGGACATCTTACGGTTGTAGGCTTCCTCTGCCTTTCTTCTGGCAGCAGCAAATTGTGAGTTGATTTCATCTGACTGCACCTGATCTGTAGTTTCCGGTTCTGCAGTTCCGGCATCTCCATCAGGTACAACAGGTTCCTCAACCTGGTTATCAGTTACAACAGGGTCGGCGAGTTCCTGTACGTTTGCGCCTTCTAAAATTTCATCCATGATTACCTCCCGTGATTTTTGCGCTTTTCACATGCGAAATTTTTGTATCAAAAAAGGACCCTAAGTTTCCTTAGAATCCTTGGATACCGGTAGTTCATTCCTAACGGTTGCAAATATTTTATTGTAATAACTGCATTGCGGATTGCGACACTTCATCTCATGCTCAATAAAGAGTTTCTGCTCATTAAATAATTTTGGAGAATCAGTTGACAAAACATATTTTGATGAGGCTATTGCCGCTTCTATCTTACAATATGGGCATTGCATTTCCAGCACCTCCTGACTGTTCACTTAACGCTGCATTCTGTGCTTCCATCTGTGCGTTTTCTTCCTGTACACGCTGTGCCATGATCTCTTTCATTTTGGACGCATTCGGATAATCATTCTCTGCCATGAACGTCCAATATGCCAAAAGAGTTTTATTCTCTCCCAGGGGGCCAAATGCTCCAGATTGCAATTTCATGTCAATCTGCTGCCACATTGCTTCACGATTCATCATGATAGTCGATGTAGGATCTGTGGTAATGATAAATTCATCATCCCAGTAGTATTCCCCGGCAGCATCCTGCTTTAAAAAATCATACCGGCTGAAATGGGCATAAGAATATGTCCCATCGCTGTTTTTCTTATTCAGTGGAATCGGCTGATCCGCATAAGCAAGCATGTGTTTGAACATAAGCTCATATACCTTGGCATACGCTGTTTTCTTCATAACACGCTTAGATTCCAGTCTACCAGCTGCCTGATTGATTGCATATTGCTTTGCGGTACCACTGTCAGCAGATGCATCATATTTGCCCTGATAAGAATCCGTGATTCCCAGTGTGGACTTAGCCCAGTCATAATTTTCTGCAATCATGATTCTGTCAAGGGAAATATCTGCCTGCATATTCTTCACACTGATAAGGGATGCTTCCTGCGCATTGTTCACGCGTACAACCTTAAGTTCCTCATCAGTAGTCTGAATTTTGGAGTTTTTGGGAAGAATTACAATAGAACCACCTTTAAGGATTTTCTCCTGCAATTTTGATCCCAATTTTTTTATAGCATCCTGTTGATCAGAAATAACTGCAGCATCCGAAAAACCGAGAAGCTTTCCTGCGCGGGATACATTTTTCCTAAGCACAATAGGGATCTGATCCGGCTTATAATACGGAATCTTGGTTCTGACTTCCCTTCTCTCCTGCATCAGCTGTCCAAACTCGTCATATACCGGATTTCCGTCTTCATCCAGCATGTCCACATCCTCATATCCTGATATTGCAGGAATGAATGTGCCATTCTTCGTGGTAATGTCTTCTAACAATTCCTCGTACTCTTCCGTTCGTTCCTCAAAGCTCTTGGATCCACATTCACATACGTCTCCGGTCTTTACCCTGCCGCATTTAGTGCATCTCTCCAACCGTCTTGCCTGATAATCCTCGTAGTCCTCCAAAACATACTCTTCACACCACGTAAACAGTCCGATACATCCGTTTTTATTACGGTAGTAGCATTTAATAACAGTAACGATATCGCTGTTATCATCACGCTTCGTGTCCTGCTTCAGATCGATTTCTGTATCAGATGCCGCGGAAACATCCACATTATATTTTTTCTTTACAAATTCCTTGGTCTGCGGCACCAGTACAAAGATGTAATCCATTTCCTCAATGCTTGTTATACCAGGCTGAGGGATCACGTTTCTTGGATGCCGTTCTGACACACTCACACCACCGACAGTGCAATGAAAGCCTTTTGTGTTATCCCATTCAACGTGCATGAAATCACCGCCCTGTATGGGGACGGTACGCTCTTCCTCATCGTTTATGAGGCTAAAATTCATCAGCTGAATTTCATTCTGAAGAGCAAGCTCAATAATCTTGGCAAGTTCTTCGTCTTCTTCATGGATAGGAGTGACTTTCGGCATGGGAATTGAAGAATCAACCTGCGTTTCAATCAATTCATAAACAATATTACGTACATTGATTGACTGCTTGCTTGATTTTCCGTTACCCTTGTTTGGATTTACGTTTACTCTTCTATCACCGTCGTACAATGCCTGATATTCACGGATATTATTCAGTTCATCACTGTATTTATCCTTTGCTTCGGTGTACTTTTTCTTCCACTCACTCAGTTTTTTTGCCTGTTTTGGATTCATAATCATGTTTTTCATCTTCTTAAACATCCTCATAATATGGCTCTCCATACTTTTTAACCATCATTGCCCTGATCTCATCGTCTGCAGTCTCATAGTCCTCCAACAGATCAGGCCGCCAGTTATTACGTCTTCGGTCGATTTCCTCCGGACTGTCCGCCGGGATTGTCCACCAGACACAAAAATACCGCAGACTATCAGGATCATGGGTCAAGTCATGCGGATCTTTGGCATACACATTCGGTCTTTTTTTGTCCTTCTGTATCTTTTTTAAGCACCGGTACAGATTCGGTGCACATCCATCAAGGATAGTAAGTTTCGACCTCTTATCCTCTCCCTGCGGTTTCAACCACTCTTTCATACCGGAACATCCGGCAGCAAAGTCATTCGATGTTTTGGTGAGGTCAACACCACATTCAGACCAGATCTGTGCACGGCTCTTACCAGTCTCCTGTGATCGATTCCACAAATCCGGCGGTGCCAGGAATGCTTCTATGGTCTCTTCCTCACACATGCTGAGAAGAGTTCCTGCAGCTTCTGAAATAGTCAGACCAGATTTATCATATTCCCGATACACCTGTGCATTTCCGAAAGAATCAACTCTCACCCAATGTGCAGCAAACATATCAAGGCCATAGTCAATAGCAACATACTTCAAGGTATTCCCTTTCAGTTCCTCATAGGAAACAGTATTACGCTCATTCACCTCGGGAAAGTATGAACCACCAGGAACAGTAAGTGCTTCCTCAACAGTAGCAGGATACTCCTGTGTCATAAGCTCACCCATTGCCTTTTTGGTTTCCGAATACCAGTTGTCATCACGGCGGGGATCTGCGTACCACGGAATGAATATCTTATTGAACCCATTATCCGGATTCGTAAATACTTCCTCGAAAAAGGATCCTCTGTCAATGGTTGATAATCCGATAACCTGTCCACCAGTAGGACGGTTAATGGTAGGATATCCAGCGGTCCATATCTGCTCTGCATATTGCTGGAACGCCCATTCATCCAAAATGATAAGGTTTGCAGTAAATGAACGACCCGCACCAGGCGCACTCGGCATTCCGTTGAAAACTGAAACGAGACCACTTGGAAAAGTGATCTCAATTCTTAATGCAGTCTGTGTATATGTGGCACCGCTCCATCCGGTTGGCTTATCACTATCCTCTGCAATGAGTTCCGGCATATTCTTCAAAATAACGCCGAATCTTCGCACAAGTTCCTTCGCATCATCCTCTTTCTGAGACAGTGCGATACATGTACGACCTTCCATCGTAACAAGCAGATGTGCCGCGTAATGCAGTACAAGCCATGAGAAACCCAACTGCCGTGCCTTTAGGATAACATTAAGCTTATGTGTTGCAATGCTCCTTAACGCCTCTCTCTGCGCATCCCACATATGAAACGGTTGTATGATCTCCTCGGCATCTTTATCCTCGATATGACCATATGTGTCGATGAAATACTCGATATGCTCTCTGCAATATTCAATTTGATTTTGTCGTATTTCCTGTAAAGTCATTGACACTCCAAATCTGAAAATATAATATAATTTTCTGATGGACATATGGTACCTAGATCACAGGGCCCGGGTATCGCGGGGTACCGGGGGGACCTATCCGCCCCAGGTTGTACGGTGGCAGCCCGATGAGCTAATCCCTGGCAGAGGAAAAAATATAGATCAGCAGGACCATGCACAGCACAGAACAGTCTGGACGATCCGGATCCGGTAACAGCTGCATCTGCTATTGTTGCTATTTACTGGGACAATAAGACAATTACCGGCAACTATGCGTGAATGATTAATTTTGCGCATAGTTGAACAATACCAAAAAGCTGATAAACCGCATAAATACGGGATTCTTGAATTGTAGCCATTTATACACAATTTCGGAATCCTCTTTTATACTCATTTACCAGCTAATTGTGTCATGCTCCGGTACAATTTACTTGCTCTCTCCCAGTCTCTTAGATACCTGATCTAGTAGCTTTTTATCCCCTTCGGAGATCGTAGCATTAACATCTATCTGCTGCTTAGGGTTATAACCGTCATACCTGGACATCCATAACCCGGATAACTGAGAAGGTATACAGCCGGTTTCAAACTTTCTCCGGACATCATTCTCGGATTCTTCGCGTATGCGCGTTACTATGTCTCTATAATTCTCATCACTGTCATAAGTATCATAGAATCTACATCTTGCCATGCCAATATATACACAAAAGCCTTCTAAGGTGTAAGTGATAGACTTTTTAACTTTTCCTGTGACGAACTTACTCTCTTTACCGGAGAATGATGTTTGGTTAACCTCTACATTGTCACAGTAAGATTTATACTCTTCCCATAACTGCTCCATTTGTTCAGGACTGCTAATCTTTCTAGGTCTACCCATTCATATTTACCTCCTTCCTGGTATTATAAAAGCCGGTACCAGTGAATTACTGATATCGGCTTATTGACACGTATTTATATTATATACTATACAACAGGTTGTTTTCCCGATTCAACCCCGTTTTTGTGACATTTGTCACACTTTTGGGTATTTTTTATAAAAATATGCTATCTCGGGATCAAGCGTATCATCTTGCTATAGCATTCTTCGCATATATCACACTCTTCGTAAATTTTAATATGTTGCCATCCTTCTGGCAGATTTGACGTTGTAGGTATATTCTGCTCTTTTCTGCACATGTCACATGTACATCTTTTGTACGATACATTTTCTACCATATTTTTCCTTTCTACTTTGCTTTTTCCAATGCGCAGTCGATCATGTAACGATTGAATGACTTTCCGGCACTGATAGCAGCCTTTTCTATTATTTTTTTCTCTTCCTCTGTCATCCTGATCGTTGGTCTTGCGAATTTTGCTAAGTACTTTTCATTACATTTCTTTTTACTCTCGTTATATCCTACGTAAGCCATAATATACCTCCTTTTATTGTATTATACCCGTTATTTTTGCATGGTGCCATGTACAAAGTGCACAATATTTGCATGACGTCTTTGTGGAATTTGTCTGTTAACTTTGCATGGCGTCATGCAATACAATTAGCTCAACAACAAACGAACCGCACCGAAGCGGAGCACATGAAAGCGAGGTACACAACCATGAGATATTTTGAAAATTGCAAAACCTGTGAAGATGTAAAGCAGCTTTATAAGAAATACGCAAGAGACCTTCATCCGGACTGCAACCCCGGAAGAGATACAACCGCAGAGTTCCAGGAGATGTCCAGACAGTACGAGGAAGCATATAACCGCCTGAAGAACATCCACCAGAACGCAAACGGCGAAACCTACGAGAAAGAATCTCAGCAGACCGCCACCGAATACGCCGACCTGATTAACCAGCTGCTTCACCTCTCCGGACTTATGATTGAGCTTTGCGGGTCCTGGCTATGGATCACCGGCAACACCAAAGAGCATAAGGATACACTTAAGAGCCTCGGCTTTAAGTACTCCTCTAACAAGCAGGCCTGGTATTATCACGAGGGCGAATATCACAAGCACAGCAAGAAATCAAAGTCAATGCAGGACATCCGCAGCATGTACGGATCCGAGAGATACGCAACCCGGACATCTGAACCGGAGCAGATCACAGCATAAATACATAAGGGGCGGAACACCACCGCCCCACCCACAAAAAGAAAGTGAGGTAATCAACATGATGGTTATTAAAAATCTTAGAAATTACAAATTCAGAGACGAAATCGGTATCTATTCAACTACCGGATTCGCACTCTATGAGGACGGAAAAGGATTTATTTCCTTGGATGGCAAAACTCCTTATTCCCCGGCAGGCGGAAAGAAAGCCTTGCAAAGCATCTTGAATGCAGGCGGTTTTCTCTCTAAGCCTGATTACATTCTACCCATTGCACAATAACATTCTCCTGGGAGCCGGCGACCCATTAAACCGGCAGGAAGGTGAAATGTATGACAGTAAAAACAAGTATCGGCACAATCACAGCAAGTAAGAACGTTTTAAATGATTTAGCTATCGCATTGTCACAGGCAGATGAAAGAAATTGTCATAAGCACGGTAAAAAAGATTGTTTCAACTTTAGGACTGCCTGCAATGAAATACATGATTCTCTTGCCGCTACGGGATATTATGACAGCTTAAATTATTGATTATACCGAGCCGGGCGGATTCCCGGCAGAAAGTGAGAAAAGCAATGACCACCACGCAGGAAAAAGATCTCCAGGATCTGTTTATGAAATACGGCAATCCATCAACCGAAAGTGATGTGAGAATGTCAATCTATATGATCCATCCGGATGCCCTTAATGAGCTTGACAAGGTGCTTTATTATGACAACAAGGCAGTTGATGCAATAAAGGAATTTGAACGCAAAATAGAGCAACTGAAAGCGTACAGGATCGCCCTTGCAGAGCGTTACAACTATCTTGCAACCGCTCCCACTCAACCAGTCGTCAGGCTAAAGCGTGAACGGCGGTATTATGAGAACAAGGTATATTATTTCCTGGTTACCTACTCCCGTAATATGTTGGATGGTTCAGAGGTGCAAACATCCTCGACCAAATACGCCGGGCAGGAACGGCACAAAGCCATAACAGACTATAAGGCATACATAAAAAGCCACCCCGGCATCATTGCAGAAATGAACATAGAAAAGCCCAAATGGGAACACTAGGCAGTCTTTACAGGCTGCCTTTTTGCTATATGTCCAGATCCCGGAGAGCATTTGTAATGGCATTGCTGACCGTCTTCTCTTCTTTGCCAAGTCTCCGGGCTATTTTTGAAACACTCATGCCGTTTACAAAGTGCATCCGCAGGATCTCACGTTGCCGCAGTTTTTTACCCTTGCTGATAGCATCAAGCACCGTCTGCCGTTGATCTTCCGCCGTATTTATCTCCACCTGAATCTTTTTCAAAATATCCGTGGTATTTACTGCAGATTTTTCCACCTTGCTATTTGATGGCTTTCCGGATCCTCCGCCGGTTCCCATTGCATTATTCACCCTTTCCCCAAGTGTCTTCCATTTCTCCAGCTCGTGGGTCAGACCAACTATGCGGTTTTGGAGACTCTGATAACTTTTCAAATATGCTCTTTTCTGTTTGATGTCCATTATTGTTTTCTGCTCCTCTCAATCTCATCTATTACAGCCATGACAAGGCTGCGGGCAAACGGATCTTTATTATGTTTTTCGATGATGCGGTTTGCATCGTTGTTGAGGCATTCCCAGTATTCATCCGATCCGTCACCATTCAAATATTTTTTATATAAAAACCATGCATCATTGTAGATCTCTTTTTTAGGTTCCATCAATTCTCCTATGCTACTCTATTGTATTTGTGCTGCATCTCTTCGATGTCATCTATCAGGTAATACTGGACTGTCATGTCCGGCTTTGCATGTCCCAGTAATTTACTTACCAGCAATACATCCCCTGTCTTACGATAAAGGACGGATGCAAATGTCTTGCGGTACACATGCACAGTTTTATTGTGTAATAATACGTAGTATTACCCATATTTACCCAACAAAAAAACCACCGACCGATTATGGTTAGTGGTTATAATCTGCATTGTTAATAGTTATCAATGCTTTTTCAAGTTCCTTTGCTTCTTCATACCTTCTTTCATTGCAAAGCCGCTCGATTTTGGCTCTTACAACGATTCCGACTGTCTTAAATGCTTCTTCCGCTTCTTTTCCAGCAGACACTGAAAAAGGATGTCCGTAAGTCTCAATCGTCTGCGTAAATTCTCTATCCATGCATTCGCACCTCCCTGATATTGAGAATACTATACCACCAACCATATTCAGTTTTCAAGGTTCTCCGGCTCTATGCCGGTAAATATACATCCAGCGCCTTCTGGATCGCCCAGGAGATAGGTCTGTCCTGCTGGTGACAGTAATCCACTAATCTCTCGTACTGCTCCGGATCCATGCTGATGTCTTTCCGGATGTTCTTCTTACCTTCTTTCCTTGGTCTCGCCATACCTATCCCCTTTCTTTTACCTATTCTTTAGGGCAATAATCAGATCATTATATGTTGCCTGATTCATATACATAGTCATATGTACCTGATCTACAACCGTTTCTCCACGTTTTTGCCGATCTTTGGTGATGTATCCATACCGCTTAATCCACTTTTTATTGATACGCTTCTTTTTGTGCCTGCGCCGTTGGACCTGCTTGGTGGTAACTATAACGGTATATCCGCCCATCAGATCGTTCAT
>OODU01000463.1_pt1 | contig 46062 bp, 48 predicted proteins | sample 1671171 | NCBI WGS metagenome assembly OODU01 (sample SAMN06348129, study PRJEB24527) | human gut metagenome | biome: human gut; feature: ankylosing spondylitis patient; material: feces | host: Homo sapiens | place: China | collected 2015-10
CCGATCTGGCCAGGTCTATATTTTTACACCAGAGAAATGAAATATGACGTACAAAAGAATCAGAGAGCTTCGGGAGGATCATGATTTGACGCAGACATATATGGCACACTATCTGAATGTAAATCAGCGCACTTACTCGCGATATGAAAGAGGGGAACGGAGCGTTCCTCTTGAACAATTATGCCGGATTGCTGACTTCTACAAGGTAAGTGTGGATTATCTGCTTGGACGTACTGATGTAAAGCGTCCTTACCCTGCATCCCGGCTCTCCAGGAAAACGTGAGACTTAGAGCAGCAGAAACAGCATCAAGGCTCGCGTCCTGCAAAACACAAAGAGACATCTTCTTTCAAAGGAGATGTCTCTTTATGTTTATATGTTTTCTCTTTTTCTTTTTTTGTCAGGAAGCAGGCTGGATACCGCCCACAGCACAGTACCGGCGGCGATGCAAAAATCCGAAAGGTTAAATACCATCCTGCGCATATCCTTGTTCTTTACATTAAAGCTGATATAATCTGTAACATAGCCCTTATTTCTGCGGTCCATGTAATTCGACATACCGCCTCCAAGAACCATGGCAAGTCCCATTCTTCCAAGCCTGCGGCCATGAATAAGCTCATGCCAGTATTCCCCCAGCACACAGCCAAGACCTGCTAAGGAAAGCTCACGACAGCTTTCCTCATCAAGCTTTATTTTTCCAAACACCATGTTCTTGTTGTGACAATTTCGAAGGATCACTCTGCCTCCAAGTACTTCCTCGCGGCTTCCCTGAAGCCTGGTACTGTCTACATGCTCCTTAATTTTGTGATCCAGCAGAAAAATTCCTCCTGCAATACTCAGTGAAAGCATACTCACTTCTCCTCGACATCTTCCATTTTCTTATCGCAGGTCTCAGAAGCTTCTGCTTCTTCTTTGGCAGAAGCATTTTCAGGTTCTGTCTCGCTCTCTTCTACTGTCTCTATGTGTTCATCTGATGCTTCTTCTGGCATCCCTTCCTCCGCTTCTACCGGCTCCTCTGTCCTGGAATCTACAACCTCTCCCTCTGTTGCTTCAGGCTCAGGGTTCGGACATGGAGAACCACAAAGGGGACAAAATGCTGCACTTCTGTCAATAGACTTGCCACATGCAGGACAGATTTTCTGCCCCTTTAAATCAGCTGCCGCATCCTTATATCCTGCAATAATCTGCAAATGCTGCTGGATTTCTTCACAGAATCCCTTCAGTCCATCTTCTACCTCTGTACCATCCTTGTATTTCTCAAAGATTACGTTTCCAATATCAGCCTTCAGCTTCTGCACCATCTGCTCTTCACTGGCAATTTTACTTTTGATCTTCTGTGTCTCATAGATCTGACTTGCTTTTTTACTAAAATCCTTCGTTGTTCTTGTTATCGTGTCACTTAATTCATCAAAAAAATCGCGTGCCATTTTGCCATCTCCTTTATTTATATAAAAAGTGTTGACCACATGTTACCTGTGCAGGCAGCCAAAAAGCAGCTGCGGATTTACTGTACTGAGAGAAGCGGGATTTCCTGACCTCGAAGCAGGATTCTCGGTCCTCCGGTACCTTCAATATATTCTCTTGTAATAATCACCTGTCCAATGCTGTCATCCTTTGGAATCTCATACATGATATCCAGCATATACTCTTCCAGGATAGCGCGCAGTCCTCTGGCACCTGTATGCTTCTCCAGAGCTTTAGCTGCAATAGCATGAAGGGCTTCTTCTTCATAATCCAGCTTTACCTCATCTAATGCAAGAAGCTTCTGGTACTGCTTCAGAATCGCATTCTTAGGCTCCTTAAGAATCTGTACCAGCATATCCTCATTCAGTCCGTTCAGCGTATAGATAATCGGAAGACGTCCGATAAACTCAGGAATCATGCCAAACGCACGAATATCATCTACAGTTACCTTCTCCAGAATATGAGGATCGTTGTCATATTTATCCTTAAGATCTGCATAAAAACCGATGGATGCCTGCTTATTCAGTCTCTCCTTAATGATATTCTCCAGATCCGGGAAAGCGCCCCCGCAAATAAACAGAATATTCTTCGTGTTCACAGTGACCATCGGAACCATCGCATTCTTGCTGTTGGCACCTACCGGAACCTCCACCTCGCTTCCCTCAAGGAGCTTCAAAAGTCCCTGCTGTACAGCCTCACCGCTTACATCTCGCTGATTGGTATTTTTCTTCTTGGCAAGCTTATCAATCTCATCAATAAAGATAATGCCGTGTTCCGCTTTCTCTACATCATTGTCTGCAGCTGCAAGAAGCTTGGAAACCACACTCTCAATATCGTCACCGATATAGCCAGCCTCTGTAAGCGAAGTGGCATCTGCAATAGCAAGCGGCACATCCAGAAGTCTGGCGAGAGTTTTCACCAGATAGGTTTTACCGCTGCCTGTAGGTCCGATCATAAGCATATTGGACTTCTCAATCTCAATATCGTCCATAGTATCCGTCAGCACGCGTTTATAATGATTATAGACCGCAACCGACATTACTTTCTTGGCATATTCCTGACCGACTACATATTCATCCAGTCTTCCTTTGATCACATGCGGTGCCGGCAAATGCTGAATATCAAAAACCTCTTCTCCCTCTGCAGCTTTTTTCTTCTCTTTGGGTTTCTTCTTTTTGAGCTTTTGACGTTCCGGAATATCCTCATACTGTGGCGGCTGTGCCATATTAAACATATCCATATACGGCATTCCCATATTCGGAAGTCCCGTCATGGAGTCAAAGGTCTTCTGCATACAATCATTACAAATACAGATTCCCTGTGGCAAACGCATCATTTTGCCGGCCTTACTCTCCGGTCTTCTGCATACGTAGCATATATCTTCGTATTCATTATTTTTATCTTTATTGTTGTTCTCTTCTGCCATACTGTTCACTCATGTCCTTTCTATTGTAGCACTGCTCAATCTGCTTTGCATTTCTTGACGCACTCCCTGCACTATGCTAAAATTAGTGCTGTGTGCTCTCATAGTTAAATGGATATAACAGCCCCCTCCTAAGGGGCAGTTGTAGGTTCGATTCCTACTGGGAGTGCTTTTCTTTTCGCATAAAGTGGCTTGTTACAGTATAGCACATTCGGATACGTTTCTTAAACCACTTTATACAAATTTAAGAAGTTCTTGCTTTTTTGATATTTGCGTCTCCGCGTACTTTGCGCAAATATTGTTCCACCGCTGTTATTACAGTGGCTTATCTTAAGAGGTGCGCAGAACGGAGGAAAACGTTGAAGTTAAAACGAACGGTTGCTTTGCTGCTTTGTGGTGTCATGCTGCTAACCGGTACCGGAATCACAACCTTAACCATCCCTGCCAACGCTGCAACGGCTCAGGCGACACAGACCAAATGGCCATCCGGACCAAAAAAGAACTCTTTGTCCAGTGATTCGGCAATTGTTATGGAATTGTCAACGGGCACAATATTATATGAAAAAAACTCTCACAAAAAACATTATCCGGCAAGTATTACTAAGATCCTGACATCCATGCTCTTAGCAGAAAATACTTCCATGAATGAAACCGTAACCGTCTCATCGACTGCTGCATATGGCATCGAGACCGGCAGCTCCACTATTTTTTCCGAGCCCGGCGAAAAGTTATCAGTAGAGCAATGCTTGAATGCGATCATGCTGGAATCTGCCAATGAAGTATGTCTGGCAGTTGCCGAACACATTTCCGGCAGTATCAGTAACTTTGTCGGATTAATGAATAAACGCGTGAAAGATCTTGGATTAAAGGATACACACTTTAACAATCCAAATGGCTTGCCTGATCCGAAGCATTACACAACCGCCTATGATATGGCAGTGATCGCCCGACAGGCAATGAAATCTTCCGCCTTCCGCAAAGCCTGTGGTACAAGACGATATGTCTGTGCCAAAACAAATAAGCACAAACAGGAACGCACATGGCAAAATCATCATCAGATGATCAATGGATGGCGGTATCCTAAATACGAATACAAGTATGCCATTGGCGGTAAAACCGGTTACACCCACGTTGCTCAAAACACTTTGGTCACTTATGGTGAAAAAAATGGAATGGAACTTGTCTGCGTCATTATGAAAGCTGCCGGACCAAAACAGGGCGAGCCAAACGAATACACGGACACGACCAAATTGTTGAATTATGGGTTTGAAAAGTATCAAAAATACACCGTAAATCAGGAAAATGAGCAGATCAATGCCGATCTGTTTAACAACTATGGCAGTTACTTTAACGCAGACGAGTCTCCGGTTCGCCTGGCGGATGGTGCCTGTGTTGTCCTCCCAAAGGGAATACCACTTTCTGCTGCAAAGCAATCGATCACCTACAATAAAAATGTGAAACTTCATGATGGTGACAATGTGATCGGCCAGATTACTTATACGTATGGCAATAAAACTGTTGGAGCTTCTAACATTATATATACGAACTCTGATTCGACAAAACACTTAGATGAAGCTTCACGAAATCTGGTGAACGCCAAGATTGCAAATATGGAAGCCAATAACTCCAAGCATAAAATACAAAAAAAACTGTTCCGCAATATTGCAGATGCTGCGAATCAGTTGTCCCGCAAGGTCGGAAGCGTTTTTCACAATCAACTTTTAGGAAGTGTGATCATTATCATCATCGCATTGTTGTTGATCATCATTATCGCGGTCCTGTTGCGCAACCTGACACCAAGCCACAGACGCCGAGGACGCAAACGAAGCGGTGGCTACCAAAGTCGTGGCGGTCGACGGCATCATGCGAAGCAGAAAAAAAACCGCAGCCGCGGCGATTTTGTTCCAAGATCAGAACGTCGAAACCACAGCAAGCATTATGAGAAACATACTCCTCGACAAGAAAATACAAAAAAACAAAAAAAAGGAGTACAGTATCATAAACGCCATAAGCGAACCAAGGAAAGTTTCGGCAAAAACTTCTTTGATTTCTAACTACAAACATCATAAGATAAGCTTTCCAAAATAACGATCCAACGCTTATCCTGCAATAATAAAGAACAACAAAACAGCGCCTCCTCTGAAGTTAATAGAGGAAGCGCTGTTTAATTTGTTTTTACGGTATTTTAATTATATGATGAAATTGAACTTTTGACATCTTGATCATTATATATGATCAACCAAGGATTCTGCGGGCACAGCATGGAGTACGATAAAATGCATTTGCTGTCACAATACCCCATTTCTTGCCGGCTGCATGAACAATACGTCCCCCACCAATATACATAGCCACATGGCCAATGCTGCTGCCATGTTTGTAAAACAACAGATCTCCGGGCTGCAAGCTGCTCATACTTACGCTGCGTCCATATCCGGCCTGTGCTGCTGAGCTGTGTGGAAGGCTATATCCAAACTTCTCATAAATTCTCATAGTAAATCCGGAACAGTCTGCACCACCAGTCAAACTGGTTCCACCCCAAACATAAGGATTGCCGACAAACTGTAATGCATACTTAACAACTGCGCTGCCGCTCTTGCCGGATGGTTCCTTTGCCGTAGATGTTGACTTTGCACTCTCAGAAGCTTTCTTCTGTGCTGCAGATACTGCATGCTTAAATTTCAGTGTTGTAGACACATACTCTTTTGCCACATAACCAACTTTTCCACTGTCTGTCTTAATCTTTACCCAGTCCTTTGAGATACTCTGCACGATAGCATCATCTCCATCCGTAATCTGTGTTACGATATCGGACTTTGTATTCTTTTTTTCGCGCACATTTAAGGTATCTGTTCCCTTTTTAACAACAGCGTAATTCTTACCAAAACGTGTGGACAATTTCTCTGCACGAGCTCCTGTAGCCACGTACTCTTTCTTAACATATCCGGTTACTTTACCGGAACGGATCTTAACCCAGTCACCTTTTACTTTTAAGATCTTTGCAGAACTTCCACGATGAAGTTTCCCCATCACCTTACTGTCTGTACTTCTGCTCTTACGCACATTAACATAATCTTTAGCAACGGATAAGACCAGGCTGCGATATCTTTTGGCAACAGGCTTTACCGTTGGCTTTGCCGTTGGTGCCGGTGTTGTTGTCGGCGTTGTTGTCGGCGTTGCACTTGGAAGCATCGGTCCTACGAACTCATCCGAAACAACTTGATTTAATGTTACACGTTTCTGATTATTAATAGATATTGGTGTCGGTGCAATTGCCGGAGCGACTGTAGCATTCGTAACCTCAGCTCCTGCTGCTGTTTTTATCAGCCCCATCTGCTGAAATAAGGCGCTCTCCTCCGGGCCTGCAATCACAACATTCATTCCTATAGTAAGTGCACAAGCAACACTGACCCCCGCTGCTTTCTTCACTAAATTTTTTCTAATCACGATAGTTACCATACCTTTCACCTGTAATTTGTTACAAATATGTTACATTTCATTACAAATTATAACAACATCATTAAATTTTGTCAAATAATATTACATAATTACCAAAAAAAGGCAGCGCCCGATCGTATATTAACCATGAAATCCCTATGTGAATACATCATTCCCTTTATACATATGATTTTCGTACAACTCTTCTATTTTGTAAGTTTCCATATATTATTATCTTCTGCAAAATTGCTCATTTCATACAAAAATAAGATTTCCGCATCTTTCTTCTGCTGTAGAATGTTTATTACAGATTTTCGGTAATACCGTAAGTCGATCATAGTTACCTGATCATATTGTTCTAACAAAAAAGGCACCAGACAGTTGGCAAAAGAATCCTTAAACACGATCAGATTCTTTCCTGTGTGGTTTTGTTCTGACATCTTGATCGTCACTTCCCCATAATTTCCGCCAAAAAAGTACGCATATTTATCCTTCGCACTACATCTACGGGCATCATAGATCGTATGCTTTTCTTTGCCATCGCACACCACCGAAGAGACCTCCGGTAAATGATCCGCCGCATAGATCGTATCTGCTTTGGCATCTGCACCAAGCACACGGGAATGTAATGTTCCCAAAAAGTTTTTGCTGACCATCTTAGGCTTGAAATGCTCATAGGGCTGTTTTGTCAAGTGTAACGGCTGGCAAAGCTGCTGATAACCCACATAAGCTCCTGCCAAGGTCCAGTGATGATCTGTGCGGTAATACAATTGTTCCGACTTTTTCTGTTCATTCATTGCCTGTCGAATGTCTACAAATGTAGTCTGCTTGCATACCGAACCGGCAGCACGATACAGCGCCGCAGCCTGATAAAACGGTGCCTGTGCAGGCAACTTGTCTGCCAATATCGTTCCGGCGTCAGGTACAAGAAGCAGCGTGGATTTTGACGCTCTCTGACTACCCACATATTCCACATATCGCAGATTTTCCATATAGCGAAACATATCTATAGAATCTTCGGTCTTTTTGGCTAGATAATAATGATCTTTTCCCAAATAGGTGTCTCCAATATCCTTCTGCCCCATCATACGTTTGCATATAGATGCGGTTGCCGTAAGCCCATCTCTCCCGGGAAATTGGTCATCTGCGCCTTTCTCTAATTTTTCCTGATATTGTCCCTGCACGAAACTATTAAGTGAAAATGTGGGGATCTGCTGCAAAACACGATTTTCGTTTTCCGAAAAATGTTTTGCCGGTCTGATAAACATAGTTATGCCAAGTGTAAACAGGCCTCCTATGATCAGCCCAAAATATATCATATACCAGTGACGTTTCATTCTAATCCTCCATTCCGCAGACGTTCCACGGCAAAGGACCGCTCACAAAACATGAGATTTTGCTCTGCGATCAATGCTGCTTTCAAAATCTGAAGTACAAAAACGGATTATACGATCCGCTTACCAAAAATGCCACACTGCAATACAACACCAACACCGTAAATATACTTGCCGCCACAAATCGTATCTGTTCCTGACGGGACGAGATCGCATCTATAAGCTTCAGCCGTGTCCAGCCCTTACGAAGCAGCTGTTTAGGCAGTTTTGTTGACCCAATGATCAATACGATCAAAAGAGGGATGTGGGTATACCATTGATATATAGCTGTCTGGTTGTACAATGCTCCGTTCGCACCGAACATCGTAAGAAAATAACGTCCCAGATCCGCAATATTCTCATTGGCAAAGATCACCCAGCCAAATAAAACGCCCAGGCAGGTATAACCATGCTGCAGCCATCCCGGCAATTGTTCCAATTTTTCTCCTAAAAATATTTTTTCTATGGTAAGCAAAATAAAATAATAAATGCCCCACAATACAAAGTTCCAAGACGCCCCGTGCCAAAGCCCGGTCAGGCTCCAAACTACAAACAAATTCCATATCTGTCTGGTTCTGCCCCGTCGATTTCCCCCTAGCGGAATATACAAATATTCACGGAACCATGTGCTAAGCGTTATATGCCAGCGACGCCAAAACTCCGTAATACTTTTTGAAATATACGGATATTTAAAGTTTTCCGGAAATGTAAATCCGAAAATATGCCCCAGTCCAATTGCCATATCCGAATAACCCGAAAAATCAAAATATATTTGAAACATAAACGCAATGGCCCCAAGCCATGCCCCTAATACCGTCCCGGTCTTCTGCGTCGATATTTCTGTCCACAATGCACCGATTTGATTTGCAAGCAAAACCTTTTTGCCCAGTCCGATAATAAAACGCTGCAGACCTGCTGCCATTTTTGCCGGAACCAGTACACGATCGTTCATCTGCTGCTCCACCGATGCATACCGCACGATCGGCCCTGCGATCAACTGCGGAAACATACTGACATACATTCCAAATGCGATCAGGTTATGCTGCGCTTTCACTTTCTGCCGATACACGTCAATTGTGTAAGACATAGTTTGAAATGTGTAAAACGATATTCCAATTGGCAGTGCAAGCTTCCATATATGTATGTCTGTCCCCGTCAGATCCCTCAATGAAGTCAACAAAAATTCCGTGTACTTAAAAAAGCAGAGAATCCCAAGATTCCCTACAACAGATACGGTTAATACAATCTTTCTATATTTTTGATAATTGACAAAACGCTCTTTATTCGCCAAAAAATATTCCAACAATAAACCATTGGTATAATCAAATACCGTAGAAAATAACATGATCCATATATATACCGGCTCGCCCCATGCATAAAAGAACAAGCTAACTGCAAATAGCAGTCCATTACGCAATTTTGCCGGACAAATAATATACAATGCGATCACTGCCGGCAAAAATAAAAACAAAAACACAACACTGCTAAATACCATAGTTATCCTCTCTTCTGCCTTGTTACCATACAAAGATCAGCGAATCTGTTGATTAAGTTTACCAACCAGATACGAATTGCGCGTCATGGAAATGTTGTTGATAAAAAAGATTTTCTGTATCTTTTTGTCTTTTACCAAATGTGATAACTTCCCATTCCAATAACGATAGTCAATGACATATATTTTGGAAAAATGATCGGTCAAATATGGTACAAGTGCATTTCCAAACGATTCTTTCACCACAACACAACTGGAAGAATCCTTGATGTTCTTATTGGTGATCACCGTATACGCATTATCTCCCTCCAAAAATGCCAAATATTTGTTGCTGATTCCATATTTCGACGAGTCCGCAATAACATGTCCATTCACTATTTTGCCGGATTTGTTCTGATATTTCATGCTGATCTTATCGCTCACCGGGTAATAAGCTGCCAGCTCATCTTTGCGAAAATTTTTATCGCCATTGGTGTCACCATAATATGTACCAATAAAACTTCCAAATTTCTTCTTCTCATATTCTGATAACGCATGTGGTGAAATGCCAAGTTTCTCGCAAATTCCCACATATCCATAATACGCCCCTTTGGACGTCCAGTGATGATCTGTACGATAATAAACATACTCCTGTCGGTGCTGCATCAATGCATCATACAACGATATCGTCTGCACGGATTTTTCCAGCTTTGCAAAGATTTTCTTGATTGCCTTGTCCTGCGGTGTTGAATTAACATGTGCTAATTTATTGTCCGGCATGGTGATTCCTACACTCGTTGGGATAATGATGTCATAAATTGTTGCAGAAGAACCATACAGTTTGGCCGCTTTATTAATTGCTTTTGCATAAGAAGACGCAATGGATGGCACATAGTTATAAAGTTCATAGCCGGTATCTCCAATCACAACAGTTGCCGTGTCCTCATATATCTTCATTTTGTCATGTGACGTAATTTCTGCATATCCACCCTGTGGTGTTGCTGTCGGCGTTGCTGTCGGCATCGCTGTCGGAGTCTGTCTGTTCTTCTCAGCCTGTTTTTTATGTGTTGTATTAGAACCTTTATCTTCCTTAAGCGCATGAGAAATAACCAGAGTTTCTTCTGTCTTGTGAGGCTTTGCCCGCCATAACAGGACTCCGCAAATAACAATCAAGCATACTGCCACCGCCAAACCAATTATCTTCCCTTGCCTAAACCTTCCCATACCTAACCTCTTCCGTATATACTATTTATCCGCCTCGAATGCATCCACGATCTTATTTTGGGCGGTCTCATAGTCATCTGTAACGCAAGCAACAACATACTTTCCGCATCGTATGATAACCGCATTTTCAATCTTATCTGCCTGTTTCGGAATATAGTCTTCAAAGGAATGCTTCATCTCTTTGAGATGTTGTTCTACTGCTCCCTGATCTTTCTTAGCTTTCTCTTCTGAGGAAGCGGTGACCACCAGCACTTCATCGGAATATGTTCCTTCTCCCATATATAAAGCTGCTTTGGAATCTTTCTGCAACGATACGATTCCCTCCACAACGCTATCATCCATTAAATTAAGCTTCGTTTCGTATTTTATGTCCTGAAGCAGTATCTTTGTTAACGCCTCTATATTCACCTTTTTATCGGACACGTTATTCACTTTTTTCTGTGTTGCCAGTGCTTTCTGTACAGCTGGCTCTTTTACACCTGTTGCTTGCCACTGGACAATCCCCCAGATAAATACTGCTGCAATAAAAATTGCCATCGCAGTCAACATCTGCATTCTATTATTCGTCTTTTGGTTCATTTGCGGCTGCTCCTTTAAATTGCAAGTCGTATATTATCATTAGTACACATCTTCATAATGTCCCTAAACATACATATTTGCGTACATTTTATCTTAGCATACTTCCAACTATCGTGCAAGAGATGCGGCGCACCGCTCATAGATATTGTGGTCAAAAATCAGAAAAAAAGAGCTTCTGCATATCGCAGAAGCTCATAATGATCGCTCCTATAAACTAACCAAAATTAATCAGTTGTATAAGGCATAATTGCTACGTGACGTGCACGCTTAACTGCAACTGTTAACGCACGCTGATGCTTTGCACAGTTACCTGTAATTCTTCTTGGAAGAATCTTGCCTCTCTCGGAGACATATCTCTTTAACTTATTTACATCCTTGTAGTCGATATAATCATGCTCTTTGTCTGCACAGAAAGCACAAACTTTTTTTCTTCTACGCATTGGTCTTCTTCTTGAAGCATTGTTATCGCCTTTATTGTATGCCATTACGAAACCTCCTTAATAATTTGTGTCTATCAGTCCATCACACCTTGAATGGTAATTCCTCTTCAATGGCATCCGGAATATTCATAAATCCGTCGCCTGCAGCCTGTGTCGGCTCTGGTCTGGATGGTGCTGCCTGCTGATAACCGCCGGCATTATTTGCAGATGCTGCTTTGCTCTCCGCAAATTCCTGATTTTCCACTACAACATCTGTAGTATAGACACGTTGTCCATCTTTGTTGGTATAGCTTCCTGTCTGAATGCGACCCTCAGCTATGATCTTAGTGCCCTGATGAAGATAATTCTCTGCAAACTCAGCCCCTCTGCCAAAAACCACACAGTTAATGAAATCTGCAGTCTGCTCATCTCCCTGGCGTTTAAAACGACGGTCTACCGCAAGTGTATATCTTGCAACCGCTGTCTGATTCTCTCCTGAAGAATAACGAACTTCAGGATCTCTGGTCAATCTACCACATAAAATAACCTTATTCATGAAGGAAACACCTTCCTTTCTTATGCTTCCTGTCTAACGCATAAGTATCTCAGAACATTGTCCATGATTCGAACAACCTGCTCCAACTCGCCCGGAACAGTTGCCTCGCCATCAAACTTGATGAAGTAGTAGTAACCCTCTTTCATGTGCTGAATCTCGTAAGCAAGTTTCTTCTTGCCCCACTCTTCAACCTCTGTGATAGTACCGCCGAATTTGGTTACATAATCCTTTGCCTTCTCGACAGTTGCTACTCTTGCATCTTCCTCGATCTTAGCATCGACAACTAACGCTAACTCATATTTGTTCATAGTCGTCTGTACCTCCTTTTGGTCTCTGGCTCTTTCCCGGCTGCGATTCTGTGACTTTCGGAATCGGTGTCTTTCAAAACACATGCCCCACTGGAAAGAACAAGGAAAAATTAACATGTCACATTTCTCTATTATAGCAGAACTTTACAACCTCTGCAACAACTTTTTTTCTGCTTATTGGCCACTCCGGGATACAAATCCGCGGAACGCCTTTTCTACCTGCTTCCGCGGAAGCATTATCTGGTGGCCGCATCCGGTGCAGCGAATGCGGATATCCATCCCTACACGTCTAAGCTCCCACGCATTTGTTCCGCACGGATGTGATTTCTTCATTTTGATAACATCGCCTACTTTTAAATCCATCCATTCCCTCCTTATAGTCACATCGACAAGCACTATTTCCATCACAAAATCCTAATTTTCTGCCTTCATATCTATATTTTGAATTTCTCGCATCCAGCTATAGAACATTGTCGTATTTTTTGTCATAGACTTCGAACGGATACGGCTGCTGCTATATAACATTGTCGTACTCTTTTGGTGAACAGGCACTTCCACTATCATTGCATAAATCTCGTCAAACGCTTTTTGTGTCCATTTTTTCTGCTTTTCCTTGTTTATGGTTTGATCGGACTTGTTGATCGCTTTCATCAGCTCTGCATTTTCCAAAAATGCAAATCTCTCTGCAAGATCCGGATTGCTGCTCATCTCTTCCTCGGCGTACCACAATGCTATTGAGGATTTCTTGGCAAATACATTTCCGCGGCGAAGATTTGCGACTTTCTTATTCAGTTTATCTACTGTTGTAGTATGAATTTGTATTGTAATGCCAATCCCTTGCAGATCACTCGCAACCGCCGTGGCCAGCTGATATCCGACTGTATCCGTTCCACCGGCTAATTCCATTGAAAACAACGTCTTTGCATCCGCAGGAGCTGCAGTTACTTTGCCATCCTCTACTGTATATCCCGCTTTTTCCAACCATTTAAGTGCAGTCTGCTGTGCCTCTTCCCGCTTTTGATCAACCGCATCATCTGTCTTATAGATCTGCTCTTTGCCATCCGGCGTCTCTGCATAGCAAAGTTTATCCTCATTTGGCTGCTCCGGAGACAACCACGAATCCTTTGCCGCCTGTGCATTTACACTGGTAAGTTTTGCACCTTCTGTTTCCATCTGCACTCCCCGACATGCGCTAACTACCATGGCGATCGCATGCCGTAAAGCCGCTGATTGCTCACTAAACGGCTCATTATTTATGCATACCCGGTATGGATTGAGACCCCAATATGCATATGATGCATTGGCACTTTGACAGGTGTTGATCTCATTGCCGGACATTTTCCCATTTCCGTTGATTTCACCAATTGCCTCAAGGTCAGACTGCGTCAAAGCCAAAGATGCCACATCTACTGTTTGTCCTTTCATCTCCTCGGCAAGTTTCGCTCCGGTCAGATCCTCATCCTTAAACAGTTTTGTGAGATCCTTTAGCTGCACGTACGTGATTTTTGGGCAGCCTTGATAATACAGCTCATTCGCCATGAAATATGCAATTCCACTGTCATATTTCACAAATCGATACGCTCCGGCTCCAACCGGTGAACTCTTATTAGCGCGAATTGCAGAGAGATCTCCTCTCTTAAATCCAAACTTATTTGCGTTATAACTATATTTTGTTGTATCTCCATAATAATGCAGCGGGCAGATCGGAATCTGCAGCTTTTCCTCAAATCTGCTATCATAGCCTGTTGTATAAATACGCAATTCGTAATCATTAAGGCGTTTGATTCCTTCGATACTGTTTACCCTCGTTTTTTTCTTTGCCTGCTTCGCCATCAAATAACGCGCCTGCCTTTCGAGCGCACTTTCATACCCGCTCTCATCACTGCTATGCTTCTGCGTCCATTTCTGCAGTGCTGCCGGCTTCTTACGAATATACTTTTTCACCTGCTTGTCCGTATACGATTCTGCCTGAGCATTATTTGCCTGATAATTCAGCAACCCACGGATATTACTGCTTTTTAGCTGCACATTGCCGTCATAATCATTGTCACAAAATGCATAAAGCGAAAAAATCACATCGTCAATAGTGATCGGCTGTCCGTCACTAAACAGAAGATCATCTCGGATCGTAATACGATATACCGTATAGTTCGCTTTGGTACGTCGTGCCTTTTTAATATCCGCAATTCCATAATACGTATAGTTCTCATCGTTGTATTCACGAAGCTCTCCATCAATCCCCTTTTCCACCAGCCGACCGGCGCGATCCGTGTCAAACAGTTTGGTCTGCGTCAAATTCATGACCTGTTCATCAGACGCAGCCTGTGCCAAAAACGGATTGAAATTTTTATCAAGTCTGCCACAGCCAATGATCAGCGGAACCTCTGACTGCTGCTTACCTTTTCCTTCTGCCTTAGCAGTACCGTTCTTAACTTCTGCTGTTGACTGCACATATGGTTTCTTCGCTTTTTTCTGCTTGCCACAGCCGGTCACCCCAAATACCATGGATGCCGCCAATAACGCAGCTAAACATTTTTTTCCTATATTAATCATGCTTGTCCTCCATTTACTCTTACCTCGGATCCTCACTACTTAACTCAAACTTCTGTCGTTTGAACAGATAATTTTGCATTGTCATATTACCATTATATTTCCAAGGTGTCAAAAGAGCTCCTGATGTCTTGCGTGGAAAACTCTTTACAGAACTTTATTCGGCTTTGAATAGCTTGATTTGACGTTGCAGGACTTTATTACTCCTTACAGAGCTTATAATGAAAAAAGCAACCCTTTCGGATTGCTTCTCTTCACGCACTGTATGTTTCAATCTGCTCCCACCCAGTACAACGAATAATATAGACTATCCGTTGTGTTTATACTTATGTACTCCTACCACCTTATGTATACATGCGCTCATATATACCGGGCATACGCAGCGACAGCCCTCACCTTTTTTGTCTGCCTCCTGCATATGGACCGATTTTGAAAATGTCTTCTGTAGTCATTTCCAATGTAGTTCAATGAATAATCTGCGATAATTGCTCAATCGCATTTTTATTCTTACTAAAACATTTTCGTAAACTTATAATAACATATTTTATCAAAAAAGGCAATAAAATTTTACATTTTATTGCCTTTTTTTACATATTATTTCCGTATTTTTCTGCAGTATTTTGACAAATAGTCACTGACAGATCATAGCTTCTTTTGATTCGAAAACGGATTACAGCGCGGATACCCTGTCTACAAAATCAATTACCATATTAGGATAGTAAACAGCCTTACCTGCACTCTCTGTGTAGACACTTGCTCCGATACCACAGAATACATAATCTGTGCTGATCAGCGTGTTACGTGCATCGTTGCTTTCGATAACACTATTCGCGAATCCAATGGCATCCATATTACCGATCAAAATGCGCTCGCCCCATTTATCGAATGATATTCCTGCGTTCTTCAATGCTTCCTTCAGTGCTGAATCCCTTTTAGCTTTATCCGCATCGATACATCCCTCATCTGCGAGCTCTTTGCTATACGCACGCGCCACATTGGAAACCTTTGTGTTTTTGCGTAACGCTTTGTCATCCGCATCACGCACTCCGGTGTTGACCAAATATGCATTTAAGATTTCGAAGGTCTCTGTTTCCATTTCTGTCAACACGTCCGCAGAATAATTCATTGGCAGCGTTGTCTCTGTACACTGCGTCATATCTGCGATCGAATATGCATTGTTGAAGATCTGAATGCTGTATACCTTGTTATCTCTATGAACGTCCGCAAATGCAATGATCGTTGCATTGTCGACATCCTTACTGTATGCTGCCGCAACACCGGCTGTTGTTGTATACCAGTCTACATCAACCCATCCATTAGAAACCAGCGTACCTGCATCTGTTCCATAAGACACTGTTCCATCAAAATTCATTGATGACGCATTACCGCTAATACCAACTACAATATCATCTTTCAGGTAGATCAAAATATATGTTCTGTATTTATCATTTATGTTCTTGCCATTACCACCAGCACGGAATGCAATGACATCAAAGCCCTGTGGCGATTTTGCGGTACGTTTAACATCTGTTTTTAATGATCCAAGTACCGTGTTTACTTCATCTCTGGTCAATCCCAAAGCAAGTTGGTAACCAGCAATCGTAAACGCTTTTTTTCCATTCAGGTTAACATTTTGTCCTGCATTCCCGGATGGTGTCGCGGTCGGTTTTGCCGTTGGTGTCGCGGTCGGTTTTACCGTTGGCGTTGCTGTCGGTTTTACCGTTGGTGTCGCGGTCGGTTTTACCGTTGGTGTTGCGGTTGGTTTTGCCGTTGGCGTTGCTGTCGGTTTTACCGTTGGCGTTGCTGTCGGTTTTACCGTTGGTGTTGCTGTCGGTTTTACCGTTGGTGTCGCAGTCGGTTTTACCGTTGGTGTTGCTGTTGGTTTTACCGTTGGCGTTGCTGTCGGTTTTACCGCTGGCGTTGCTGTCGGTGTGGCACTTGGTTGCGGTGCTGCACTTGGTGTTGGTGCCGGTGTCACTATTGGACTTGCACTTGGCTTCGCCGTCTGCGTTGGTGTCGCTGTTGGCATTGCTGTCGGTGTGGCACTTGGTTGCGGTGCTGCACTTGGTGTTGGTGCCGATGTCACTATTGGACTTGCACTTGGCTTCGCCGTCTGCGTTGGTGTTGCCGTTGGTTTTGTTGTCGGTGCAGTGCTTGGACTCGCTGTTGGCTTCACTATTGGTGCGGCACTCGGGCTCGGAGTTGTTGTCCGTGCAGGTGTCGGCAGTGGCGCTGCACTTGGCATTTTCGTTGGCGTTGCTGTCGGTGCAGTGCTTGGACTCGCTGTCGGTTTTGTTGTCGGTGCGCTGCTTGGACTCGCCGTTGGCGTTGCAGTCGGCGCTGTCGTTGGTTTCACTGTCGGCACTATCGTTGGTTTCACCGTTGGAGCTATGGTCGGTTTTGCCGTCACATCCATAGTCGGACTAACATTGGTCGTCTCTGATGGTTGTACTATTGCGGTTGGCTTCGGTGTCACTACCCGCACCGGAGTGGCAACAGGCATTGGTTTTGGTCTCCTAATAACTATCTTTTTCGGCAATACTCGAACGTGACAAACCAATTTCTTTTTGCCTACTTTTGCAACAATTTTTGTTATTCCTATCTTTTTCGCCCTTACCAGTCCTTTTTTACTGACTGTCGCTATTTTTTTCTTACTGGATTTCCACTTTACCTTCTGCTTTTTCTTTAAATTTTTCACTTTGAGCTGTTTTTTGGCCCCAGCGCGCAAAGTTATCGTTTTTTTGTTGAGCTTTGGCGCCTTTGCTGCCTCGGCGAGCATAACCGATGATGTGGAAGTTACCACTAATGCCGCCGCCAGCACGCCGCACCAAGCTCTTGTGCATGATTTCTTTTTCACTTCTTTCTCCTTCCTCCAACTATCTGTCAACAGTTACATTTAATACCTCACTCTTCTTTAATAATATCCGCAAAAGTCGCCCCGGATGCCTTCGCTAAATCCTCCGGCTGCAGAAGAATCTGTACGCCTCTTCTTCCTCCGCTCACAGCAATCTTGTCCTGCTGTTTTGCACTCTCATGAATCACTGTTGTATACTGCTTTTTCATACCGATCGGAGTACATCCTCCGCGAATATAACCGGTCACTTTGTTGATCTCTTTGACCGGCACCATTTCCACATGCTTTTCGCCAACTGCACGTGCCGCCTTTTTCATATCAAGCTCACGATGCACCGGTATTGCATATACATAATAGTTGCCGCTCTTGCCCAATGTAACTAAAGTCTTAAATGTCATTTCGTAATCCTGCCCAAGTTTGTCAGCGACATCCATTCCGTCAACAAATTCTTCACATTCATAATTCATCAACTCATACGGAATCTTTTGCCGATCCAACATTCTCATCGCATTGGTTTTTACTTCTTTACCCATGATGTCATCCTCTTTTACTTAAATTAATTTTACCTTATCGATAAGATCAATAACAAGGTTTGGATAATACACTGTTCCGTCATTATATGCACCGGCGCCCAGGCCCATAACAGCGTAATCTCCACTCCATAATAATGCTCTGGCACCACTGCTCTCGATTATACTGTTAGCAAATCCGATAGCATCCATGTTGCCGATCAAAACACGCTCTCCCCATGCGCCAGGTGCTATCCCTGCGGCACGGATCGACGATCTAATATCACTACTGGATCTTGATGCATCACTTGCATCAATAATTCCTGCTGAAACAATCTCGCTGCTATAAGATTTGGCTGCTGCGCTAAGCTTCGTATTAATACGGAATGCGCTTTGTCCCTGATTTACCAAATATGCATTCAAAAGTTCTCCGCTTTCGGTTGCCATTGCGGTCTGCACCTCTGCCGGATAATTTAACTGCAATGTCGTTTCACTGACATTTGTCATATCATCCACCAAAAAGCTGTCGCTAAATGCCTGAATACAATATACCTGGTTGCTTCCGAGTGCATCCACAAATGCGATAACTTCCGTTCCCTTGATCGTCTTTGTATATGCACCGGCTGCACTGCCTGCCAAATACCAGTCAACGCTGGTCCAGCCATTCGATGCTAATGTACTCGCCGGCGTTCCATAAGATACCTCGCCTGCATAAGACATTCCCGGCGCAATTGCTGTAATTCCGATCACTTCATCATTTGACAAATACGCCAAAATATAAGTGCTATATTTCTGATCATATTGGTTGCCGCTCAGGCTGGAATTATTGCCATTCTCACGAAATGCAATCACATCAAATCCCTGTGGAGATTTTTCTTCACGTTTCACGTCAGTCGACTTACTTGCCAGTGCATTATTAAACGCTGTCTTTGTCATTCCAACCGAAAGCTGTCTGTTTCCTACCGTCAGTCCTGATGAACTTGGTGCTGCTGTTGGCGTCACTGACGGCGTTTTGCTTGGTGCTACTGTTGGCGTCACTGACGGCGTTTTGCTTGGTGCTGACGTTGGGGTACCGGTTGGCGCATTCGTTGGTGCCGGCATCGGAGTACTGGTAGTGCCACTCGTTGGTGTCGCACTTGGTGCTGCACTTGCAGATGGCTCCGGTGTCTTCTGTGCCGCTCCCTGTACTATGATCTTATCCGAATTCAAATAATATACGGTTTCTGTCATATTATCAACCAAACGCACATAAATCGTATTTACCGTACCTGTCTGCAAAGTAAAAGACTGATCATTTCTAGGATGATTTTTCCAAAAACCTTGTCCAAACTCTTCTCCTTCGTGACTTTTCAGTTCATCCAAAGACATCTCTCTACCGTAAGTATTCGTATAATACAAAGAGCCGTCAAAAATATCTGTGTAACCAATTCGGATCGTTGCCGCTTCGGTTACTGTTACATCCTTCAACGGTCTGTGGTATGCATTCCACGTCGTTGCGACATTATCATTCAAAATAATCTTCGCTGTCGTTGGATCTCCCTCTTCTGAAGGTTGCGTTGTCTGCGAAGGATTATCGGATACCTGTGGATTCTTGCTTGGTAAAGTTCCCGGATTAGCAGTTACTTTCGCCGTAGCTTTTGGCTTAGCAGTTACTTTTGCCACAGCTTTTGGCTTAGACGTAACTTTCGCCTTTTTCTTTGCCTTGACAACAACTTTACAGGTATACTTCTTTTTGCCGATTTTGGCAACAATTTTAGCCGTTCCTTTTTTCTTCGCTTTGACAACACCCTTCTTAGTTACTGTCGCAATTTTTTTCTTCGAAGAAGACCACTTTACTTTCTTTTTGGTCCCTTTCACCTTCAATTTAGCCTTTTTACCAACAGTCAATACAAGCTTTTTCTTGTTTAGCTTGACCTTTGCCTTGGCATCAGTCTGCTGCCCCGGTACAAACACCGATGTGATCACTAACGCTCCGGCAAGCACAAGGCTCATCCATTTCTTTCTCTCTTTTTTCATGCTATTTCCACATTCCTTTCTCTGCCCGCTGGCTTGTCAGTTTTTGTATTCGCCACAGGCACAACATTAAAATCACGGATTTCATCCCAGCTACTCTAAAATGCCACTCTCGCACAATCTACAAAGTCAATGACCAAATATGTGTAAAACACATCGTCACCATTTTCAAAATATGCTGCACTTCCAATCCCCATAACGCCAAGTCCCTCTTCATCGCAAAGCTGCGCTCTTGCCGCCTGACTCTGCACAGCAGAATTTGCAAAACCAATGGCATCCATATTGTTGGCCATAATTCGCTCACCCCACTGTCCGCACTGTAAACCTGCGCCGACGATCGCCGATTTAATCTCAGAACTGCTTCTGGTCATGTCTGCCGCATCTATTACACCGGCTTTTGCCATCGTGTTGCTGTAGCTTTGTGCCACACCACTTAATTTTGAATTGATCGCAAGGGAACGCATTCCATAAAAAGTGAGATATGCATTGAGCAGCTCGCCACTCTCTGTTGCCATCGCCTTTACCACTGCATCGCTGTACGTACATGACGCATCCTGACTGGAAAGATTGGTCATTCCATCAATAGAATAGGCTTTATCAAACGCCTGTATACAGTAAGTCGTCTGGGTTCCATAATAATCTACAAACGCCAGCACATTCGCATTGGAAGTCTCTGTGGAATAGGCTCCTTCTCCATCTTTGTGTTTATCGTTATGTGCTGCATACCATTCTACCGATGACCAACTGCTTGATGATTCTAAAACAGCTGCACTGGTTCCCGCTTTTACTAAAGAACCATATGCCATTGATTTACTGATACCACAAATACCTACGACCTTGCCGCTTTTCAGATACAGCAAAATATATGTACTAAATTTGTCATCGCGCGAAACGCTGGAGTTGTTACCGTTTGGTCGGAATGCAACGACATCAAATCCCTGTGGAGATTTTTCCGAACGCAATATATCCGTCGAAAGTGAACCCAATACCGTGTGCACCTGCGCCAATGTCATACCAAGTGTCAGATTGCGTCCTCCAATCTGAAAGATATCCCCATTTAGTGCAACATTCTTACCCGGTGTACCGGTCACCTTCTGTGTACCGCCATTCGTTTTCGAACTGTTATTCTTTCCGTTTGTATTTTTATTGCTTTTTTTAGTGGAAGCTGCTTTTACCGTTACTTTGCAGACATATTTTTTCTTGCCAACTTTAGCAGTGATCTTAGCAGTTCCTTTTTTCTTTGCCTTGACAACACCTTTTTTCGTAACGGTCGCTACCTTCTTTTTATTGCTGGACCATTTTACTTTTTTCTTGTTGTTCTTTAGCTTTAACGTAGTCTTTTTACCAACTTTTAAAACAACTTTCTTTTTGTTTAGCTTCACCTTCTTCTTGGCGGCAGCCGCAGCATCCATGCTCTGTGGCATTATCATTGCGGCAGCTAGTGCTAATGCTAATACACGCGCCCATGGCTGTCTTCTTTTTTTCATACGCTCCTCTTTTCCATGCCGATTGTACGACATTAATTTTCATTTCTATGTTACCTTTTATTATATGATATTCTCCTCTATTTCTCAACCGTTTTCGTACAGTATTTATGCGGTTTGTACGAATTTACATCTGACACATTTCTGCCACTTTTGGGACCCCCTTGATAAGCAGCTCTAACTTCCGGTATGGAAAGTTTCTTATAATACAAAAAGCAGTTTTAATATTCTCGAATGAGAATACCAAAACTGCTTATCGTATTTACCTACTCTGCGTTCACTATGCATTGTTCAGGCACGAGCATTGCATCGCACTGCATTATTTACCTAACGTGCTGACAAGATTAATTCTCGTCAGTGCCTTTTTAAGTGCTAATTCTGCGCGTACCATGTCTACCTGCTTCTCACCGCTTCCGATACGACGTTCTGCGCGGAGCTTTGCCTCTTCTGCCCGGTGCACATCGATCTCCTCCGGCCACTCGCAGGCTTCCGCAAGCACCGTAACCTTATTGCCGCGAATTTCCACAAATCCATCCAACAAAGCCGCCTCGCGTACTTTGCCTTCCTGATGGATCTTGACAACACCCGGTTCAACAATTGCCGTAAGTGGGATATGTCCCGCCAGCACACCGATCTCACCTTCTGTTGTCCGCATTTCAACCATGTCCACTTCCTCGTCAAAAAAGATTCGGGTCGGAGATATGATCTGCAAAGTAAATGTTTTGTCTGCCATATGACCCTCCTTTCTTATTTGGAAGCCATTCTGGCCACTACCTCGTCAATATTTCCGGCATTCAAGAAATAGCTCTCCGGAATATCATCGTGCTTACCATCCAAAATCTCTTGGAATCCACGAATCGTCTCACTAACCGGTACGTACTGTCCCGGCAGGCCTGTAAACTGCTCTGCTACATGGAACGGCTGCGACAGGAAACGCTGCACTTTACGCGCTCTATTTACAACGATCTTGTCTTCTTCTGACAACTCGTCCATACCAAGAATTGCGATAATATCCTGCAATTCCTTGTATTTCTGCAAAATCTCCTGCACGCCACGAGCCACTTTATAGTGTTCCTCACCGACAATATGCGGATCGAGGATACGTGATGTTGACTCCAACGGATCTACTGCCGGATAAATACCAAGCTCGGAAATCGCACGCGAAAGTACAGTTGTTGCGTCCAAATGTGCGAATGTATTTGCCGGAGCCGGATCGGTCAAATCGTCCGCCGGCACATAAACCGCCTGTACTGATGTGATAGATCCTGTTTTCGTTGAGGTGATCCTCTCCTGCAATGCACCCATCTCCGTCTGCAGCGTTGGCTGATAACCTACGGCACTTGGCATACGTCCAAGCAACGCAGATACCTCTGATCCAGCCTGTGTAAAACGGAAAATATTATCAATAAACAATAAGACATCTTTTCCGGAACGATCACGGAAATTCTCTGCCATGGTAAGTCCTGTAAGACCTACTCGCATACGCGCTCCAGGTGGCTCGTTCATCTGACCGAATACCATCGTCGTTTTATCAATAACACCTGACTCGATCATTTCATAATACAAGTCATTTCCTTCACGAGTACGCTCACCTACACCGGTAAATACGGAATATCCACCGTGCTCCTGCGCGATATTTGTGATCAACTCCTGGATCAATACGGTTTTACCTACTCCGGCGCCACCGAACAAACCAATCTTACCACCTTTCTGGTAAGGGCAAAGCAGATCAACGACCTTGATTCCGGTTTCCAAAATCTCCGTTTCTGTCGACTGCTCATCGAATGCCGGCGCTTTTCTGTGGATCGGGTCATATCTCACCCCTTCCGGTGCCGGTTTTTCATCAATTGGCTCACCTAACACATTAAAGATACGTCCCAATGTAGCTTCGCCTACCGGTACAGAAATCGGTGCGCCCGTTGCATGTGCTTCCATACCGCGAACCAAACCGTCGGTTGGTCCCATGGCAATACAACGAACTGTGTCATCACCCAAATGCTGTGCCACTTCCACTACGAGCTTTCCACCATCTTTCAACGGGACATTGATTGCCTCGTTAATCTCCGGCAGTTTGCCCTCTGGGAATTTAATATCGATAACGGCACTGACGATCTGCGTCAGCTTACCAACATTTAATTCTGCCATTTAATTTCTCCTTTTTATTTTGCTATGAAATCGCGGATGCTCCTGCGATAATCTCCGTCAATTCCTGTGTAATAGATGCCTGACGGGCTCTATTATATTTTAGCGACAAGTCACTGATCATCTCTTCCGCATTACTCGTTGCCGAATCCATTGCCTGCATACGTGCACCGTTTTCACTGGCATGTGACTCCACAAGTCCGCCAAAGATCAGGCTGTTCACGTACTTTGGAATAATCGCATTTAATGCTTCTTCCGGTGCCGGCTCATAATTCATCAACGTGATGCGATCGATCGGGTTCTCTTCTACGTCCTCCGCATCTGCTGTAATATCGGATGCGTCGATTGGAAGCAGTTTCATCATCGTAGGGATCTGTACCATCGTGTTCTTAAAGATCGTATAGATCAGATAAATCTCTCCGATCTCCCCCATCGTAAACTTGCTCAAAACTTCTTTGCCAATCTCCGATGCATCTGCATATAATGGTTCGTTGATCGCCTCCGAATAATCTCCGGCTATGGTGTAACCCTCACGCTCCACGCTGTCACGACCCTTTGTACCAACTGCATAGACCACTGTGTTTTCCGTAGTAAAACGTTCGTCTTTCGTCAACAGTTTCACTGCATTCGAGTTGTAACCACCTGCCAATCCGCGGTTCGATGTGATCAGGATCACTGCTTTTTTGTCAGACCGGCTTTTTTGCAAAAACGGATGGGACATTTCCCCGGACTTGGCGATCATCGCTGCCACAGCCTCATACATCGCATCAAAATAAGGTTTTGATACTTCTGCACCGACTTTTGCTTTCTGCAGCTTGACAGAGGAAACAAGTTTCATCGCTTTGGTAATCTGTCCGGTACTTTGGACACTTTCTTTACGCCGTTTGATATCTCTCATTGACGCCATTGTCTCTTACCTCCCCTCGAAACTATTTTTCAAACTCTGCTTTAAACTCCTCGATTGCCTGGATCAGTTTCTTCTCTGTGTCTTCCTTGATCTCTTTGTCCTCGCGAATGGAAGCAGGGACTTCCGGATATTTCGTATCGATATACTCAAACAATCCTTTTTCAAAGTCCATAATGTCATCTACTTCTACATCGATCAAGTACTTCTTGGTCGCCGCATAGATAATGATAACCTGATTTTCAACCGGCATCGGCTTGTACTGATCCTGTTTCAGGATCTCACGAATACGCTCGCCCTGCGCCAACTGCTCCTTCGTCTCAGGATCGAGATCCGAACTAAACTGCGAAAATGCCGCCAGCTCACGATACTGCGCAAGCTCGATACGGATCGGTCCGGAAATCTTCTTCATCGCTTTGATCTGTGCAGAACCTCCTACACGAGATACTGACAAACCGGCATTGACTGCAGGTCGGAAACCAGCATTAAACATCTCTGTTTCCAAATAGATCTGTCCATCTGTGATAGAAATAACATTTGTTGGAATATAGGCAGATACATCGCCTGCCTGCGTCTCAATGATCGGCAATGCCGTCAATGAACCACCGCCCAGCTTATCTGACAATCTCGCTGCACGCTCCAACAATCTGGAATGCAGATAGAATACATCTCCAGGGAATGCCTCACGTCCTGGCGGACGCTTAAGCAGCAAGGAAAGTGTACGATATGCCGCAGCATGTTTGGTTAAGTCATCATACACAACCAATACATCTTCGCCGTTCTCCATCCATTCCTCACCAATTGCACATCCGGAATATGGTGCAATATACTGAAGCGGTGCTAACTCACTCGCTGTTGCTGCAACGATCGTGGTATAATCCATCGCTCCATATTCTTCTAATTTTTTCACAAGGTTGGCAATCGTTGACGCTTTCTGTCCGATCGCTACGTAAATACATTTTACGTCCTGTCCTTTCTGATTAATGATCGTGTCGATCGCGATCGCGGTTTTACCGGTCTGGCGGTCACCAATGATCAACTCACGCTGTCCTCTTCCGATCGGTACCATGGAGTCAATCGCCTTAATACCTGTCTGAAGCGGTGTGTCTACGGATTTACGTGCGATAACACCGGATGCCACACGCTCGATCTGTCTGGACTTATCGGTTTTGATCGGTCCTTTGCCGTCAATCGGCTGTCCCAGCGCATTCACTACACGTCCGAGCATGGCATCTCCAACCGGCACCTCAACAACATGACCTGTCGTCTTTACGGTGTCGCCTTCATTGATGTTTTTATGATCACCCAAAAGAACCGCACCTACGTTATCTTCTTCCAAGTTCAATACCATGCCATATATCTCATTAGGAAATTCCAACAGTTCACCCTGCATCGCTTTCTCTAAGCCATGAATACGGGCAATTCCGTCGGCAACCTGTATTACAGTACCTATATCTGCTACTTCAAATTTGGTACTGTAGTTTTTAATCTGCTCTTTAATGACTGAGCTGATTTCCTCAGGTCTCAAATTCATGATACACTCGCACCTTCTTTCTGTTTATTCTAATTCGTCAACTGAACCTGCGACAACTCTTTTGCCATTCGATTCAGCTTTGATCTGATACTGCTGTCTACCACTCTGTCTCCGATACGGATCACCACGCCACCGATCAGGGATGCATCCACAGAATAGTTCATGATGAACTCCACATAAGATGTCGTGTTCAATAATTTCTGCACGATCTCCTGCTTCTCATCCTTAGACAGTTCGACAGCCGATATCACATATGCTACGCCGATCTTTTTGTATTCACGAACCTTATCAATGAAATACGTCAAAATCTTTTCGATTTCCGAAAAACGTCCTTTTTCAACGATAGTGACCATGAATCCTGTCAGCGTATCGGATGCTTTGCCAGCAAACACCTGCTCTACCAGTGAGACTTTCTGCTCAACCGGAAGCTTTGGATGTGTCAGCAGCTTGATGTACTGCTCATTCGCTTCGATCACATCAAGCACGATCTGCACTTCCTCCAGAGTGGAATCAATCGTTCCCTCTTCCACGGCAACCTCAAACAAGGCTTCGCCGTATGTCTTTGATACTAACTTAGCCATGTCTCATCACCCATCTCTTCCAAAGTGTCTGCAAGCAACTGTGACTGTTTGCTTTCGTCCAAAGAAGATGCAACGATTTTACCAGCCATTGCCGTTGCGACATTAATGATTTCCTGTTTCATTTCATCCTTGACCTTGCTCTTCTCCAGTTCAACTTCTCGATTTGCACGGGCAACGATCTGTGCGGCTTCTTCCCTCGCTTCTTCTAACATGACACTTTCTTTCTTGAGTGCCTTTTTACGCGCTTCGCTCAGGATCTCATCCGTCTCTTTTTGCACATTTTTTATTTTTTCATCATATTCTGCTTTGAATTGAATTGCATCCTGTTTCTCGCGCGCTGCCGTTTCCATCTGCTCACGAATGCCTTCCTGCCGCTTCTCCATCAGATTTCTCGCCGGATTAAACAACAGATAGGACAGAAGCAAAAATACAAAAAACATTGCTAATATGGTAATCGCTGAGTCTACTAATAACTGTGGATCTAAACCAAAAATATAATCGCCCAGTCCACTGCTCAGTGCAACCTGAATTACTCCGCTCACGTTAGTGCCTCCTTTCCGCTAGAGTCTTCCACCAAATGCTTACGCCATCTTCCGGTCATTTTTCCATCGAAAAATAGTACCGGATGCCGGCACTTGCATTGATTAATGAAGCTTTGCGTAAAGTGGGTTCGCGAATAACAGGATCAAAGCAACTACCAGACCATACAAACCTGTTGTCTCTGCTACTGCCTGTCCAAGAAGCATTGTTGACATAACGTCACCTTTCGCACCCGGATTACGTCCTACTGCAGAAGCACCGTAACCGGCAGCAATACCCTGTCCTACACCAGGTCCGATACCGGCAATAACCGCAAGACCTGCACCAATAGCAGAACCCATCAAAACCAATCCATCGTTATCAATATTCATAATAATCCTCCATTTCTAAAGTGCCTATCCGCACTTCTTCACTTTTTTGTTTATGCCTGATCCCCAATCGCATCCGAGACAAAGCACATCGTCAACATACAAAATACATACGTCTGAATCGCACCGGAAAATACATCCAAATAAATGTGCAATGCAGCCGGCCAGATTAATGTCAAAACCTTTGGCAATAATCCGTAGATCAATCCCGTCATAACCGTTCCGGATAAAATATTACCGAACAAACGGAGAGACATAGAAACCGGTGTGGAAAATTCACTGATCAAGTTCATTGGAAAGAACAGAAAGATCGGTTCAAACAATCCCTTAATCTTACCGAATTTCTGGTACTTAAAACCGTTGTATTGAATCATCACCCAAGTAATGATCGCCAACGGAAATGTGACACCGTAATCTGCTGTCGGCGGTCGAAGCCCCAGCAAACCGGACAAGTTGCACGCCAAAATAAATAAAAACAAAGCGCCAACATAGTTACGAAACTTCGGTGCCTTGCTCGCGCCCATGGAACCTGCCACCATGCCATCCAGCGATTCTACAATCAGCTCGACCACATTTAGAAACGGTCCCGGCACCTGATCCGGAGTCGCCTTACGAATCGCACGATTTGCAAAAACAGCAAAAATAAGCAGTGCAGCGATTACAATGATCATGGATATATGCGTCGTAGTCAGATACACATCTGAACCGAAAAACTTGAATTTCGTATATCCATGGATAAAAAAGTCTACCTGCTGCTCATTTCCCTTTGCCAAAAACACATTGTTTGCAAAGGAATCAAACGGCATACAAAAGACGCCACTTCCCACATTCTCACCTTCCCTTTCTATAGAATAAATTATATATACAGGCAAATATCTCTTGTTTACCATTTCATTACAAAGCGAAAATCAACGTTTCACGATACATTGCACCGCACAACCGCAATCTCCTATAAAATAAAACAACAGAATATCTGCAATACATATCTATTTTTTAAATAATTTTTCATAATGCGGGTGCATTTTCGGATACGATAATGCACTGACCTTGACTCCAAACAACGTCAGTATCGCCGGAATCGGATGTACATATTCATAAAATATCATGCATACCGCCAGCGTAACCGCCATGATCACCAATCTCTGCAGCGATGCAAGCTGCGCATGTCTGGATGCATGCGCCGGATCCATATCAAGCGCAATGTCCAGGTGGCGAAACATATGCCACAAAAGAACTAATGCCGCCGCACCACCAAACAGCCCTCCAAATAACATCGAAACTCTGCCTCGACTGATAATTACAAAAAGCAGCGTAACAATGGCTGTCCACAGAATAGAACTAATCATCAATTCCTTTAGTACCTGTTTTACCTGTTTCATGCTCTCCCGCTGCTTCCTCCCGCTTCTCGGTGAGTCCTTTCATGTAATCAAGCTGCTCATGCTCTTTCTTCATGTCAGCCTCATAAAAGGACTTGGTTAATATATATACATTTTTGAACGCAGCCCCGATTCCTAACAACAACATGAACGGAAATATGATCTGTGTACCAAACAGACGATTCAGCCAAGTGCCCAGCCAACCGCTAATAAAGATCGGCACGAGCATTGTAATACTGATCTGCGTGATCATCATAAAACTACGCAAAATTTTCTTCTCTTTCTTACTCATTTTTTAATAACCTCTCATTATGCTATTATAATTTATTCTTCTAAAAAAGTCCACCAAAGAGCGCAAAAAATCTCGTGTAGTATCAAGCGATCTGCTAACTCCTTTTCCCCTCCGATCATCCCGCAAATAATTTAATTCGATAAGCTAGAAAGTCCTTTACAAGCCAACTTCCCTAGACTATAATTATTCCACAAGAAGAAAAAGAGCAAAACCAGCGTTTTGCTATCAAATAAAAATAATCCGCTGAAAGGAGTTGCTTCATGAGCCGACCACGATTATTTCGACGTCGCTTTATCCCCGACGAAAACATCGAATTAAAAGATGATATGATCTTAGCCTTAGAGCCTAACCTTATTATTACCAGTTGGAATGTTTTGAAACCACGACGCGATATTTCCCGTGGTGTTTCCGCTTATTTTATAGATAAAGGGATTAAGGTGAGCAAGGTTTTTGACAATGCCGGACAAATGGTATATTGGTATTGTGACATTATAGAGACACATTATGATGAAAAGGAAAATATTTACACCTTTAACGACCTGCTCATTGACGTAGTCGTATATCCGGATGGTCAAGTTGAAGTACTGGACATGGATGAATTTGCTGATGCAATGGAGCAGGGCATTTTGAGCGTTGGCACGATCGCACATGCAATGCGCGCAACCGATGATCTGTTACATACGATCTACGCCGGAGAATTTGAAAAATATACACACTATATTGATGATATGTTAAAAGTGATCAGTTAATTCTGCTCTCTACGAAAAGACCCTCTTTTGATCAGAAGCTCGGACACACAGTCCGCCTTCTACCAAAAGAGGGTCTTTTTATACTGTTATTTCACGCAAGTCTCCCACGTGCCATTATTTCTTCTTTACTTCCAGAGCTTCTTTGCCACCCATATACGGACGCAGAGCTTCCGGAATACGTACGCTTCCGTCTTCCTGCAAATTATTCTCCAAAAAGGCGATCAACATACGAGGTGGTGCAACCACTGTATTATTCAGCGTATGTGCAAAATATTTGCTGCCGTCTTCCTTACGGACACGGATCTGCAAACGTCTTGCCTGTGCGTCTCCCAAATTGGAGCAGCTTCCTACCTCAAAATACTTCTTCTGACGTGGAGACCAAGCCTCAACGTCGATGGATTTTACTTTCAGATCTGCAAGATCTCCGGAGCAGCACTCCAGTGTACGGACCGGAATATCCAGCGTACGGAACAGATCTACCGTATTCTGCCACAACTTATCAAACCAAACCGGACTTTCTTCCGGCTTACAAACTACGATCATTTCCTGTTTCTCGAACTGATGGATTCGATACACGCCACGCTCCTCGATGCCGTGAGCGCCCTTTTCCTTACGGAAGCATGGGGAATAACTGGTCAATGTCTTTGGCAGATCCTTTTCATCGGTGATCGTATCAATAAATTTACCGATCATAGAATGCTCACTTGTACCGATCAGGAACAGATCTTCGCCCTCGATCTTGTACATCATCGCATCCATTTCCGCAAAACTCATAACACCGGTCACGACATTGCTTCGGATCATGTATGGCGGAATGCAGTAAGTGAAACCACGATCGATCATGAAATCTCTTGCATAGGCAAGTACAGCAGAATGCAGTCTGGCAATGTCACCCATCAGATAATAGAAACCATTTCCTGCCACTTTACCGGCAGCATCAATGTCTAATCCATCAAAACTCTCCATGATCTGTGCATGATACGGAATCTCATAATCCGGCACTACTGGCTCACCATAGCGTTTAATCTCAACATTTTCGCTGTCATCTTTACCAATCGGAACACTTGGATCAATAATATTTGGAATGACAAGCATGATCTCACGAACTTTTGCTTGGAGTTCTTTCTCCTTTGCTGCAAGCTCCTCAAGACGAGCTGCATTTTTGTTTACTTCCTGCTTCTTTGCCTCTGCCTCTTCCTTCTTGCCCTGTCCCATCAAAGCGCCGATTTCCTTAGAAATCTTTTTGCGGGAGGCACGAAGCTCATCTGCTTCCTGCTGTGTCTTGCGCGCCTCAGCATCTAATGCAATGACCTCGTCTACCAACGGAAGCTTGTCATCCTGGAATTTGTTTTTGATGTTTTGCTTTACCACATCTGGATTTTCTCTTAAAAATTTAATGTCTAACATATTTCCTCATTTCTGCACACAGCTCGTATGCGTATATTGTTGATAAGTGTAATGTGACAGCCTGCTTGAATAAGCTGCTATAGTCATGCCCGCCCTACTGTGCTGCCGTCGCTGACGGTGCAGGTGCATCTGAAGGTGTTTCACTCGGCGTCGCTGACGGTGCAGGCGCATCTGAAGGTGTTTCACTCGGCGTCACTGTCGGCTCCGGTATCTGCGTTGCTTCCGGTGTCACTGTCGGCTCCGGTGTTGCTGTTGCCTTTGGCTTTTTCACCGTCTTTTTGTATTTGCCAATCTTGATCGGCTTTGAAAATTTACCATGCACGATGCGATAACCTTTGGTACGGAATGCACGCACCTTCACATAATACACTTTCGATGCTTTAAGCTTGCGAAGCACAACCTTGCGCTTCTTTGTTGGCATGACAATACGGTATCTCGCCTTTTTGGACGTCTTGACTGCAATCTGATACCCGGTTGCTTTGCCTCTCTTCTTTATCTTAATCTTTGCCTGTGTCTTAGACCGTTTCACCAAAGACACACTCGGTCTGGATGGTTTAGACGCTGCCTGCACCTTTGTTGTTCCTATCGAAGTTAAACACAACGCCAAGATCAGGATCAACGTTCCTAATTTACGTATCTGCTCTTTCATTGTTCTGCTTTCCTCCATTTCTGTACAATGTGCTCTCGGAATCTTCTAAACGATAAATTTCGAAAGTACGTTTCAATATAGCCCACCCAAAAATATACCGTCATTTCCCCTGATGTGTCAAGACTCGCAGGGCATTTTTTAATCTGCCACTGCATCCGGCAGGTGTCTTCTACTACTGTAGGAAGCACTTTTCAAACACATTATTACGCATTGCTCCATAGAAGATCTCACCTTCCAACATATCGCAGCCAATTTCGCGTGCGTATTCCTCTTGAAGCTTGGTGTGGATGCCACCACAATAAACGGTCATCCCAAGCTCTTTTGCCATGATAACAATGTTTTTAAGGATCGTCTTCTCACGCTCGCCATTCTTGCCACCCGTAAAACACTCTGCATGGAACTTGATCCCTTTGACCGGGATTGTGCGCAGAGAATGCAATGCCGTGTGATGAGATGCAAATCGACTGATCACGATCTGATATCCTCTCTTGCAAAGCTGCTCCAATGCCACCTGCAGCGCACTGGTCATATCCGCAAAATAACGTTCGTGCACTTCTATGATCAAGTCCGACGGATCCATTTTATTTTGCACTTCCACAATATTTTCGATCATGGACAAGGCATTTCGTGCCGACAACTGACTTGCCGTCATTTGAATAGCAAGCGGAACCGTTTTCAACCCCTTTGCCTTTCTGGCGCCGAAGCTGCAGCACACCTGATTCAACAGGAAATAAGAAAATTTATCCAACCTTCCTCCACGTTCGATATAATGCAAAATGCCATCCGTTTCTAAATACTGTCCATCCTGCATCTGAATCCGTGCAACCGCCGTACAGCCTACAACGTTCTCTTTATCTCCCTGAATACGCGGCAAATAGCATATTTCAACTGTCTGCTTTTCCATAGCATCGAGTATTTCCTGAATGATTCGTTCCTCTCGGAAACGTTCTTGCTGAAGATCATCGGTATAAATCGCATAATGGTTACCCTTGATCCCTTTGATACTTCTTCGTGCAAGATCCGCTTTCTCCAACATATCACCAAGCTCATTGTCCGTCGGCTCAACCAGATACAAGCCATTCGTTGTATCAAAACCGATCTGGTTCTCCCCATTCGTAATCTCATCCTGATAGTGCATCATTCGAGACAATTTTTTTAGCAGGGTCTTATGATCCTTGTACGGGAAAATAGCAACAAAATAATCTCCGTCCACTCTGGCGCACAGGCCACCTCGCTCCACAAACTTTTGAAGCACCCTGGAAAATTTCAACAGGATTTCATTACTAATGGAAAAGCCATAATGATGACTAAACTTGCGAAATTCATCAATATCAGCGCACATCAACGCATAGCGCTTGTCATCCGTTCGTTCTGCCAACATTTCTCTTGCCTTGTCCAAAAACTTTGCATACGGAATCATTCCCGTCAAAGTATCTTCAAACTTTGCCTGACTAGACTTAGCGATCCGCATTAATTTCGTACTGAGTTTCGTGTTGTTCGATGCTGCCGCGATCTCTGCTTCCGCAGAATCTGCCAGTGCATTATCAAGCACACGAGTGATCCCATATACTTTCACCGGCTTATCACTCACACCATCTCCCACCGAGACACTCGCCACTTCCATATGACGATATTCTCCATGGTTGTCCTTCATGCGATAAACACCGCGATGACCGCCCAGTTCCTCTTCACGCCTCTTAAGCGCCTGACGAAAACGCTCCACGTCATCCGGGTGTAAAAATTCTCCTAACTGACTTTCGTTAAACTGCCCCTCTAAAATACTCTCGTTAGAATATGTTTCATCTAAATTGCCGCCACGACTAAGTACACGCGTCGCAATATCATAGGTCCAAGTCGTCTCACGCATAAATTTAGCAATAATGTCCGAACGCTCAGCAACTTCCTCAAACTGCTTTTCCAACTGTTTGCGCTTCGTAATATCCATAATGATACATAGATATACCGGTTCTCCGTTATCATCATCAATACGACATCCATTGACATAAGACCAGCAGACATCTCCTGCTTTGGAGATGATCCGATACTCAAAACCGACCAAACCACGATTTTCTACAGAAGCCTTGACCTGTCTTTTGACCATTTCCGCATCTGCAGGATGCAACACACGGTCACAATAGTCTCCAAAATTAATCTGATATTCTTCCTTGGAATATCCAGCCAGTCGATAAAATCCATCATTTGCATATAACAGCTTAAAATCTGTCATGCGCAGCTTGATCACACCACCCGGAATACTATTGGAGATCAGCTCTGCATCTCGTTTTGCCTCATACGCTTCTAACAGATTGCGTCTCGACTGTGTGATGTCCAAACATGAGGCAAAATAGACCCTCTGCCCTTTCATATCTGCCGAATGCGCTGAAACAGACACCCAGATCACTGCTCCGTCTTTGCGTCGCGCACGGTGTTCTAACTGAATCTTGCCCCCCACAGCCGTCTGTCTGGCGATCAAATTTCGTATCTTTTGACGGTCTTCCGGAAGGATCATTTCCATAACACTTCCATGATATATTTCTGAAAACTCTTCTCTTGTGCACTGCATTAATGAATAAAAGCGTTCATTCGCATACATAAGCTCAATCTGCGATCCCGGCTTTGCCACAAACATCGCACATTCGGACATATTAAGTAAACGTCTTAAGTCCTGTTCATCTAAACCCATCTGCTCCGTTGTCTTTGCTGTCTCAATATCGCTCATTCGTATCCCTCCCTTTCTGCACCAGAGTTTCTTTTCGAAAATCTCATCCTATAAATGACATGGACCGGATCCAATCTCAACGACATAAAAATCTGCCGCATATCCGATCTTATCCTTATACGCCTTGCCTACCTGTTCAATAAATGCATCAACCGCCTCATCTTTCACAATACTCACCGTACATCCGCCAAATCCTGCTCCGGTCATACGAGATCCGATGACACCATCTACTTTCCAAGCCTGTTCCACAAGCGTATCTAACTCTTTTCCTGTCACCTCATAATCATCACGCAAAGATACGTGAGAAGCGTTCATCAATTGTCCGAACAGTTCAATGTTATTTTCCTGCAACGCTTTCACTGCCTTGATCGTACGCTGATTCTCATAAACAGCATGCTTTGCTCTCTTGCGTCTGACATCATCCTTGATCGCTGACTTCACCTGTTCAAACTGCTCCTCCGTCAGATCGCCGAGCGTCTGGATCGGCATCTCCTTTTGAATCTCTGCCAGTGCCGTCTCACACTCCTCACGGCGTTCATTGTACTTCGAATCACCCAGTCCACGCTTTTTATTACTGCATGCGATCACAATCTTCGCACCGTCCAGTTGAACCGGAGCATATTCATAAGAAAGATCTGCCGTATCCAAAAAGATCGCATGATCCTTTTTGCCCATTGCAATTGCAAACTGATCCATGATCCCACAATTCACACCGTTGAATTTATTCTCCGAAAACTGGCCGATCAGCGCCAAATCCTGATTTGAAATACCAAGTCCAAACAATTCGCTCAAAATATAGCCGGTAACCACCTCTACAGATGCAGAAGAAGACAATCCCGAACCGTTCGGGATATTACCAAACAACAGAAGGTCAATACCCTCATTGATCTCATAGCCCCTCTGTCCTAACGCCCAAAAGATTCCCTTCGGATAATTCGTCCATCCGGCTTCCCTGCATGGTTTCAGATCGTCCAGACTGGAAGTAATGATACCAAGATGTTCAAAATTCATCGAGAAAAAGCGTAACTTTCTGTCGTTTCTCTTGCGAGCCACAGCATAAGTACCTATCGTCAATGCGCACGGAAATACATGGCCACCGTTATAATCTGTATGTTCACCGATCAAATTTACACGACCCGGTGCAAAAAATGCGTGTGCCTCTCCTTCGCCATATACTTCCCTGAATTTCTGCAAAATCGTATTCTTAATATCCTTCATATCTCCTCATTTCTGCGCTGGAAATCATGTGTTTTGTAGTATTTGCTTGCACGGACCTCTCCCGGCATTCTTCTGCGTCCCATGCGCCGACGCAAATATCTCTTTGAACTTATATTTTACAATATTTTGTGGTTTCTTTCAAGAACAAACGCAAGGCCAGCACTTTGCTTTTGTCACGCTACACAACAGCAGTTTCCTATTAAGGAACGAAAAAAGGAAGCATCTATTTCGATGCTTCCCTTTTCGTATCTTTGTCTGATGGTGTCAATGTCACAAATCCATGCCCCTGCAGTGTACGGAAATACGCCAGCAATCTGTCATATAACGGCTCGGCATCCTCGCCGAACTCCTCCTTCACTAACAGAGCAATATCATAAATCGTATGCACACCATCTATTTGTTTCCAAATGAAACTCCCGAACTGTTCCAAGGCAATGTGGCTGACTGCCGGACGCCCAAAACATTTCTGGGCAATGCGGTTAAACACACCCTTGTTCTCGACATCCACCGTCACCCGATGCTCATCGTCTTCCGTCCAGTTCAGTTTTTCCGGAATACGCGGAACATAATCCAACAAATTATTGTCTTTCTTCACTATTTTTCTACCTTTGCTTCTTTACTCCAGATAGTAAACTTCAGGACAACCAAAATGATCACTGCCATGACTGCAAGGCCACCTGCTTGTCCCAAATTAAGGACACCGGAAAGATCCACTAAGCTGGCAACCGTCTTACCCTTAATCGTTACTACAGCAAGAACAGCAAGCAAAATACCAACCAGTCCTTCACCCGCGATCATACCGGAGCAGCAAAGTACACCGTTATTGATAACTTTATCTTTGTTCGCTTTGCCGTCATAAACCTTCTCTAAGATCAGACGAAGTACGCCACCTACCATAATGCAAGCAGAAAGTTCGATCGGTAAATACAAACCAATGGCAAACGGCAGAACCGGGATAGATAATAACTCGATCATAATTGCAATAAACACACCGATAAATACAAGTGCCCAAGGAAGATTTCCGCCCATAACACCTTCAACGATCATCTTCATCAAAGTTGCCTGTGGTGCAGCAAGCTCAGCCGTACCAAATCCCCACGCACTATTCAACAAGTAAAGTACAAAACCGATCGTTACTGCTGAAACAACCGCACCGATCAACTCACCGTACTGCTGCTTCACCGGAGTTGCACCAAGAATATATCCTGTTTTCAAATCCTGTGACATATCACCAGCCATTGCTGCAACGATACAGATTACAGAACCGATCGCAATTGCTGCGATCATTCCTGAGGCACTGGTATTACCCGTTGCTTTAAGGATCAAGCTGGTGATCAACAATGTTGCGATCGCCATTCCGGATACCGGGTTGTTACTGCTGCCGACCAATCCAACCATACGAGAGGAAACCGTAGCAAAAAAGAATCCAAAGATAACAATGATGACAGCACCCAAAATACCAATCGGAATAACCGGAAGTGCTGCGATCAAAATGATCAAAATAGCAAGCATTCCAAGCACTACACCAATATTCAGATCACGGTTCGTACGCTCCTCTTTGCCGATTTTTTCTTTATTGAGGATACCTTTCATCGCTTCGGCAAAGGTACGGCAGATCAATGGCAATGATTTGATCAAACTGATAATTCCACCGGCTGCAACGGCACCTGCGCCGATATAACGGATATAATTTGACCAAATTCCAGACGCTCCGGCTGTTTTCCATACTTCTGCGATAGAAACTGTTGCAGGGTACAGTACCGTATGTGCGCCAAACAAATAGATCGCCGGGATCAACACCAGCCAGCCAAGAATGGCACCCGCAAACATATAAGAAGCAATCTTAAAGCCACAAATGTAACCTACACTGATCAATGCCGGATAAACCTCTGTACTGATCTCTCCGTGAATCTTATTGATCGTCAATGTTGCGACATTAGAAACAACCTTGAAACCGTCCACGATAAACTTGATCAAAGCAGAAACACCCATTCCAATAAACACGACTGCTGCATTAGCGCCGCCTTCCTGTCCGGCAAGCAAAACCTCTGCACACGCTGTTCCCTCCGGATACGGAAGGGTTCCATGCTCTTTTACGATCAATGCCTTGCGCAACGGCACCATAAAACAAATGCCTAACAGACCGCCGATCATTGCAATTAAAGCAATCTCCACAATACCAGGCATCTGTGCCTTACCTTCAGCTGCCCACAAAAACAATGCCGGCATCGTAAAGATCGCACCGGCTGCCAAAGACTCACCGGCAGAACCGATCGTCTGCACCATGTTGCTTTCCAAGATCGTATCGTCCTTCTTTGTGGAAAAACGTCCGATCAGCTTATACACCCCCATGCCAATAACTGCTGCAGGAATAGACGCTGAAACCGTCATACCTACACGAAGCCCTAAGTAAGCATTGGCCGCTCCAAAGACAATTGCCAGCAGCACACCGATAATGATCGATGACGGCGTAAATTCCGGCAATACCTTATCTGCACTTACGTAGGGTTTGAAAGAATTGTTCTCTTCCATGATAAATAAACCTCCTTAAATTCTAAGACCAAAGCGTCAAAGTCGTAAAAAAGCCTGTCAGGCAAATCCAGACCAAATAGAACGATTTTAACACTAGAATCTTTTTGACAAAAAAAAACTTGCGCCCTTATAACATCGATTTCTGTTCATCAAACGCAAGCATTATCAATTGTATCATAAAAATTCTCAAAAAGCAAGAAAAATGCTATATATGTGGGAATTCCAGCAAATTCATTAAAATATTTTTCGACAATTTCTAATGTATTTTCCTAAAATTGGATCACGCTATCCTAGAAAGTGTGCCAGGACCAGAAACCATTTTTAGGAATGCCAATATGGTTTCTGGTCTTTATGTGAAAACCCGCGCAAAATTTCTTGATAGGCGGCGATTTTGTGTTGATACTCTGCAATCTGTTTATCCTTTAATCGTCCCTTGTCCGACAACTCTTGAAACTTCTGTTTCAAAAGAACAAACGCCTCCTGCGCTGCATCCTTGTAATTATTGGCAATATTCGAGTCAATCTCCTGCACGATCGTCTCTAACTCCTTATTTTTGCCAAGTCCATGTATAAATTCAAACATCTTTACCTCTTTTCTATACTTCCCATCTTATAACTTTCCCTGTCTTATAACTTTCCCTGTCTTATAACTTTCCCTGTCTTATAACTTTCCCTGCTTCCGCAAATATGCCAAAAATCCTTCACACCCATCCAACACATCTCGATACGTTTCATCAAAATTACCCGTATACCATGGGTCCGCAATCTCACCGGGACGATCTGTAAAGTCCAACAAAAGGGTCACCTTCTGCTCCGGATCCTTCCCAAAAATCCGCATCATATTGCGGTAGTTCCATTGATCCATTCCGATGATATGATCAAAGTTGCGGTAATCACTTTTTCGTACCTGCTTGGCATAATGTTCCAAAACAGGGACTCCAACCTGTCGTAACTTTGCAACCGTTCCGTGGTGCGGCCCATTGCCAATCTCCTCTGTGCTTGTCGCCATGGAGTCAATATAAAAATTGTCTGTGTATCCGGCACGGTTTACAAGGTCCTGTAGGACGAACTGCGCCATTGTGCTGCGGCAGATATTGCCGTGGCAGATAAAAAGTACGCGTATACTCATAAAAACTCCTTTCAAAATGCGCTGTCCTGCTGCCATTTGCAGCGTTTTGCGCGATGTTAATTTTTCCTTATGTATCAGTCATTTCTGTACATAAAATGCAAATCTTAGCAAAATTTTGCAAGATGTGTACTGCAATCGTAGTAGAAACGTAGTAAAAAATGGATGGGTTACTACTGCTCTCTTACTGCAAATATACCATTCTTTGAGGTAAGTCAAGATACTCACCTATCTGCTTGGCCAATCCTTCTAGTTCCTTATAAATTGACTTTTTTACGGTATAATAATCTTCTCCAAATATTTTTTCTGTTAGGCCAAACATTGCATCGCTAATTATCAAATCACTCTCCTTTAACACTATTCCCAACTTGTAGTGCGCCATAGAATTTCTAAATCTATCTGATTTCCATCTCGAATCAATTTTTAAAGCGCTGCCTAACTTTTCATTTATTTGTTCAATCACATTTATTAAAGAATAATATAAAAGATATCCGAATCTCAGTTTCGTAGGTATCTCATTGTTTATCCATTTTTCAATCCCGTATAACAGGAAATTTATCTGGCACAAGATTGACATTAAAACAAACTTATCACTATATACATTACCAACTGGTGATTTTATAAAACCTCCGTAATCTTGAACACCAAACTGCAATTCATTATTTATCTGAAAATCAGTCATTGCATTGAACAAATTAATATATCTACCACCAATCTCACTCATTGCCTTTATATACTCACCATTATTCGCACTGTATGAAAAAAACGGTGAATAGTAATGGCACAGAATCGTATTCCCACAAATCACACCATTTATAGTATCCATTCCATATATATCATATAGCTTAAGAGCTTTTGCAATTGGCTTGCAGACACTTCCAAAATAATCATCACTTTTACGATAAGCACTTCCTAACAACATATATATTTCGTTATAGTCCTGCTGCCACATCTTAATGCTATTTCTGGTTTGTTCATAAAAAATGGTTTGTGATTCATTAAATAATGGCATGCAGAATTTACATTTACTTGAATTTTTAATAGCCTTTAACCAATCCTCTGCTCCATCTATAACAACACCCAAATACGGAAGCATAGAAGGTATGTAATTAGATTCTTGCGGATTTATATATTTTATAACCGTATAAATATATCGAAGATCTTGCTGAATCAAAAAAAATGCTGCCTTCTGTACAGGCTTTAATTTCAAGCTATCCACATCTATCATCCCCTCTACTACTTAATACCTTATATTTCAAGTGATTAAAATAAACTATTTTTCTACTGTGTATCCTTATCATTCTTCTCTTTACCTGAAGTTTTATTTTCATTATCGTGGTATTGATCAGGTTTCCTATCTTTTTCTTCCATTTCAAAATCACTTGATATGTGATTGTATCTATCTGCTATTTTCTTTAATTCTTGTAGACCAGTAGAGTTAAAAGCCGACATATTGCACACAGCGTTTAACTTGTTAGCCTGCTCTACAATCTGACTTGTCAAATTTAGCCCTGCATTATTATACACGGCCTTTAAAGCCCCCATATTTACGCTATCAATAGAAGACACAACACCCTGTATACCTTGAAGCCTTGAAACATCTAATTGTGGTACCCTATATACTTCTTCAAAACGTTTTGCCAGCTCAGTTCCTAAATTTAATTCTGGCATAATAGCGGGAATATTTATTTGAGGCATAGCTGCTTCTATAACAATTTTTCCCAAGGACGCTAATGTAGGTTTTACTTTTTCAACCCAGTTTGAAACAGAGTTTCCCAGAATTTTTGAGCATATATTTCCCAGGGCCGAAACTACATCTATAAGTTTTGTATCTGTATATATTTCATCCTCAATCATACTTATAGCTTCTGACAATAACTTATTTATTGATTTTAATGATTTTCTAACTTTCTCATATTCATCTTTTGTCATTCTCTTGTTATGCATTACAGTATTTCTATAAGGCTGAAGATATTCTATTTTATTTTCAAAATCTTTAAATTGTTCATACTCACCAAAAAATCTATTCCAAAGAGAAACTTTTCTACATTTCTCAATTATACTAATAATTTCTTCTTTGGAAAGTTTATCAAGATTCTCTTTAGCAAATTCTTTGTCAAGCATATCTTCAAAATTATAATTACTATATGGCACAAATAAGTATTCTTTTAATTGTTCATATGTCAATTCATTTAAAGCACCTTCTATTAATTGCGTTTTATTATTTCCCTTACCCTTCAAAGTATTCTGCAGATTTTCACTAAAGGATTTTTCAAACCACTGTATTCCAAATATTTTTATAATAGTTGTATATACTAATTCTCTTGTCCTGCGTTCAAACACCCCAAACAAAGGCATAAGTTTACAACAATATAATTGCGAAACTTCATCGTAAGTTATAACAATATTCCAGTCTTTCCTATGTTCACCACGTATCAATCTATTTACAGCATTGTCTAAGATTTCAGCTTCTTTAGCTGGTGTGTATTTACACCATAATTTTACAAATAACATATTATCACTTTTAGTGGATATTCGATAATTCACATTAACTTTTTCACTATTAATAGTAATCTGTAAAATTTCCTTCTGGACATCATCATATATTTTCTCTAATACTCTAACTAATTTCTGTTTCAATTCCAATTGAGTCTGAGACTCATTACCACTTTTAGGAAGAATAATAATATCTAGTTCCATAATTAAATTCTCTCCCTTCCAAAAAATCCCTAGCTACATATATTATATCGTCATTTTCTTCTCTTTTCCACAATAAAAACGCCCCAGCATGGTCCTATGTCAAGATTTAGTACAAGTTAAAATGAGTTTTTCTCATTCTAACCTGCCAGCAATTCCGAAGTTGCCTGTTGATACAATCTTTCAAAATCATCGGGTGACATATAATCGCAATGACTATGAATTCGTTTGGTATTATAAAACGTTTCCAAGTATTCAAATACCAGGCGGTATGCATGTTTGTAATTGCTGATCTTAAAGCGGTTCAGCCATTCCCGTTTTATCAGCGAATGAAAGGATTCGATACAGGCATTATCCCAAGGAAAAGCTTTCTTGGAATAGCTTCGATTCATTTTTGCTGTTGCCTTTTTATATTCTTTCGATACATACTGGCTGCCTCTGTCACTGTGGATGATCAAAGGTAATTCGGTGCTGCGTTTTGCTTTTGCTTTGTTTATAGTTTCAATCACACAGGATGTTTCCAATGTTTTGGAAAGCGTCCATGCAATGATCTTTCTTGAATACAGATCCATAATGCTGGTCAGATATACAAAACCTTCCATCGTCCAGATATATGTGATATCTGAACACCAGACTGCATTTGGACGTTCAGGATTAAACTGCTCATCAAGGATATTTTGTAATTCATTACTGAAATCGGAATCCTTGGTTGTTACTGTCCATGGACGGATCCATTGGGCCTTGATGCCCATTTGTTTCATGTATTTGCCGACAGTTCTTTCAGAAATGTTTTCCCCTGTTTTACGCAATTCCTTTGTGATCTTAGGGACACCATAATTCTGATGAGAATCGTCATAAATCTTTTTGATCTTGTCCTTGAGCAGTTTTCTGCGTTTGGCAGTATCGGATGGTATATGCCGTTTCCATGCGGCATACCCTGACTGTGAAACGCCTAAATATTTTAACATTCCGGAAACAGAAACCCGGCGTCCTGCTTTTTTAGCGTTTTCTGCATTAACGGTAACTTCGAAATAAACAGCTTCCGTTATTCGCCCAGAATGTTTATGGCTTTTTTTAGCACATCAAGTGCGTCCTTGGCATCACGTAATTCTCTCTTCAGACGGGCAATCTCTTTTGCCTCATCCGAAGAATAATTGCCGGATCCACGGCATTCCAGATCACCGGATTCCCGCAGCTCCTTCTGCCATCTGGACAGAGACTGCTGGCTGATGCCTAGATTTGATGCACAGCCGACCAATCCCAGTTCACGGTGATCATGATAGTACTGGACGGCATCCAGTTTAAACTGTTTGTCAAAATGTTTTGCCATGATAAATTCCTCCTTCAGTACGATACTTTTATTGTATCACTAATCGACGGAATGAAAAGCTCTCACTTTGACTTGTACTATTTATATTCTAACACCACTAAACTCCGACACCCTTTATGTCTTCTCTATGACATCCACTTATCTCAGTTCTCGGTATCTTAATCGCTTTGCCATTCCAATTAGATAACTCTGCAGTAGTTAAACTATCTGCAGAGCCATTTACCAGAAATAATTCGATTACTTTTCCGTGCATAAAATTCTGCATTCCTTTCTTTTCATCTATGATAAGCGTTCAGCCTATACAGACTTACATTCTTACCCCTCTGTCTTTTCCATGATGTCACAAACTTTTTTCGCCTCTTCACTATCCGTTCCATCACAAATCACAGCGTAAAGATCGTGTATATCCTCATCCTTCAGAATATACTCAACCTGTTTGTTTTCAAGCGCAATGCTTAACAACTTTGCCTTCTATTGCTTATAGTTTGCTTCAAGCCATCTAGCAACACCATCTTCGTCATTCGACAAAATCACCTCTGTAGCATATTGTTTTAAATCATTGTGTGCATTTGCAACAGCATAACTTTTATCAGCCATTTGAAACATGTCTATATCATTTTTTCCATCACCAAACACAATTAGCTTTTCACAATTCAACATGCTTTGTAATTGCCTTATAGCATTTGATTTTGATGCGTCTAACGGCATAATTTCTAACCACTGTTCATTTGTATAAATATCCGTCTGATATACACAATGATATTTATCCTTATATTTATCATACAAAGGCATAAGTTTTTTTGGCTCATCAATACAAGTAATATAAAAAATATTACCCTCTTTCAACTCAGACAATGAATTCACCTCATTTGTTCGAACATCGCCTTTACGACTTTCGAGGAACATATTCATACCCTCTGTACACATTTTTCGCACAAACGAAAATTTTTCCACATTATCAATGTATGCGTAAACAATGGGATACACATTATTACTAAACAAATCTTCTAGTACTGAATGTACTGAATCATCAAAATAATTAGCAATTAATATTTTTTCCGTAATATTATCAATCACAAATGCTCCGTTATATACAATCAACGGAATTTTTGCATTTATTCCTTCGGTCACTTTTTTAGCTGTAACTAAAGAACGAGCTGTAGCATAGGAAAAAATCATCCCTTCTTCAACCAATGAATTGATTACATGATTTGTGTATTTAGAGGTTACTTCGTTACTTCTCAATAATGTCCCATCTAAATCTGAAACATACAAATTACTCATGCATTTTCCTCCGTCAAATATCGATTTACATTTTCTTTTATCATTCTAACACTAATACCATATTCTCACAATCCCCCTGCTTCATCTCCTTGTTACCTGATTGCTTTTTTTCCATCATAGTCGAATCACAAATGCCAATCCTTCCTCTTTTAAGGCAGAAAAAAAGGATGCCTCTTTCGAAGCACCCTCCTGTAAACATAAATATTCTGTTAGCTGCCTGTTGAACTTGATACTGATTGTGTCAACTGACCTTGTTTTGTGGTCTATTGTTATTTCCTCTATCATCAAATGCATTAGTGTTCTTACTTCCTCGACCTTGCTTTTTTCAATGATTGGTTTAATCAGCTTTAATATAGTTTTGACCTGTTCAATAGAATAGCTACATTTTGTATTTTTACTAATCTGTTCTCTGGCAGAATACAAATTCTTTTTATATATTATTGCTGATTTTCCCTCTACATTATATTGCTTGCGTACCTCAAATGTTTCTTTCCCGTCTGCCGTTCCTATTACTGTAGTCTCCACATTAAATTTAAATTCATCCATTTCGTTTTCCTTTCTATTACCGTTCAAAAAGGTATATCTTTTTGTATATGTTAATCTGCACACAAAAAATGTACCAAAAAGTCACTGTCTTATTTTTGCACATGCTCAAATATGACTTTACTTTTTTGTACACTTAGCTTCATCTCTTTTTAACATCTGATAAAATGTGGTCTTTGATACTCCTAATCTACGGCTGGCTTCTATAGTTGTGATTTCCTTTGCTTTCCACAGTTCTATTATCTGATTATAATTGCTCGGCTTTTGAATGAATGGTCTGCCTAGATGTTTTCCTTTCTTCTTTGCTGCATCAATCCCCTGCCTTTGATGCTTTCTGATTGTTGATCTCTCCTGCTTCGCCATTCTAGACACTTCTTCCCTCCAAATATTATTTATCATTTTATTTATCTTT
>OODU01000464.1_pt1 | contig 46054 bp, 37 predicted proteins | sample 1671171 | NCBI WGS metagenome assembly OODU01 (sample SAMN06348129, study PRJEB24527) | human gut metagenome | biome: human gut; feature: ankylosing spondylitis patient; material: feces | host: Homo sapiens | place: China | collected 2015-10
TTTTTTTTTTTTTAATGATACGGCGACCACCGAGATCTACACTCTTTCCCTACACGACGCTCTTCCGATCTCCTCTGTCACAGCCTCTCCTGCATCATTGACACGGGCTGCCTTCGGTTCTGTACCCTGAAGTGTATATGGTGACGTTACCTCACCTTTGAAGAATATGATATTTGTTAATGTCATATCCTGCTCTGCCCAGTAGGAAATCGTTGTATCATCGCCAAAATACAGTTCGGATTCTGTATTTAACAGATTCATCATATCCGCACCGGTTAAAACTCCCACTTCACCGCTGTTATTTGCAGCAGGTATGTTAGAACCCGGTTTCTGCTCACCGTTTACATAGAATGCAACACCATCCTGTGAAAATACAAGATTTACGGTATATGTTTCGCCTCTGCCCGGATAGCATAAAGAAGCAGTCTGACCGGATGGCCAGTAATCAACAAATCCACCGGAATTCATTCCGACTAATTCATTACAGATGTATAAAAATCCTGTGTTTTTTGTTCCAAATGTCATAACGGTATCATAACCTGTCAGATACTTCGGCTGTGCAGGTATGGTAACCGTGTACTGGATCGTTGCTTTGTCAAGACCAAGATTCTTAAATGGATTTGCCCATTTGTCAACTACACTTGCGTCCTGGTTCGCTCCTTCAAATGTGTATGCATTTGTAATGGCTGCGATCGGTTCTCCGTCATCCGCAAAAGCTATCGTCGCAGATGCCATTATCATTACAAACGCACACATTAGCGTTAAAATCTTTTTCATTAATAATGCCTCCTAAACAAATCTACCAATATAATGTTTTTATTTTAGTATAATTTATGCACATTGTCAAGGAAATAATGCCTACCAGTACATCGCTTCGTTACTGTAAGAAAGTATTTCCTCCGGATATCCCGCATACTTAAATCCTGCTTTTTCTTCATAGCCGCTGCAGATATCCTCTGTGGATCTTCCCTCTCCGTCTTTTTTTATCCTAACGCAGATAAATGATTTCTTGTCTGCCTGTGCCGCAAGTAATTTCTCATTCTCCGCACCAGCATACCATTTGCCGTCCTTTAAAATGACTTCCAGTGTTTCATCAAAACATACTTCGTCTTCGCAGTCGGAAGAATATTTCTCTACTTTCAAATCATCCAGCTCCTGCACCGGAACTACAGGATAAATACGATACGGACTGATCTCCATATGTTTTGTTTTATCCCCTGCCTCGAACTGCTCAAACCGGCGGATGATTTCTTCTGCGATCTGTGCCGGTGTTGCATTCGTACTGTCAATGACCAGATCGTAATTATCCAGGTCATAATAATTCACACCATATAACTGTCCATAACGCTCTTTTTCCAGAGACTGTCTTGTGTAAAGTTCTTTTACCGCATCCTTCACATCCCTGTAGGTTTCCGCCTTACGCAGTGAATCGTTGTATACACGCTTTCCTGCCTCCTGCAGATCTACCATTACAAATACTTTAAAGCTGTCCGGAACAAAATGCCATCCCATTCTGGAATCAAATATGGTGCGATCTTTGCTTTTTCCCAATGCTATGGTCCGGTCATCCACCATTTTATCTATGGATTTATCTGTTTCGGCGATTTTATTCATCTCCACGATGGAGACACCTCTTTCTGCTGCCAGTCCGCGGAAAATATCGCCGGAAGAAACAATTTCAAATCCTCTGGCAATAAGCTCTTTTCCGAGGCTGGATTTTCCACTTCCTAAATTACCTGTTAAACTTAAGTTCATTTTTCCAATCCTCCATATTATGATTCTCTTATTATAACAATGCTTTTTCCGGTATGCAAGAGCTGATTACATTTCATTTACAATTATTTTGTCTGTATCTGGATATCCGGGCAATTGATAAATGCTTCACTGTCCACGGAAGTTCCCTCAGGAATCAGGACTGTTTTTAGTGAAGTACAGTTATTAAATGCCCAGTAAGAGATGGTTTTTAGTCCGTCAGGAAAAGTAATGTCCGTCAGGCTCTTACAGCTCTGAAATGCCTGGGATGAGATGGTATCCACATATTTTCCGATGACAACGGATTTCAGATCCTGGCATCCCATAAATGCTTTCGGATCAATCTGCACAACCTTGTATTCATGTCCATTATGATACGTTGTGTCCGGTATCGTAATATTTCCAGATGCCGTACTTCCTTTTGTGATCACACAGATTCCATCCCCGTATTCATACACCAGATTCATTTTATCCTGCACAGAAACTCCATTGCCGCCTGACGCATCAGACGCGCCCTGTGTGACTTTTTGTGATGTTTTCTCTGTGCTTTTATTTCCCGATGTACCGGATGCTTTCGTACCTGGCTGTACGGATACTTTGATATCCTCGGTAGTCTGGTTCTCTGCCGTATTCCATGCCTGCATATTCTTTTCCCCGGATTCGGATTTTGAATCCATACCAATGCTTCCCCGGCTGTTACCTGCACTTCCGTTGGAATCTGTTATTTTCTGTGTATTTTTGTTGGAATCCATTGCTTTCTGTTCGTTTTTGTTGGAATCTGTTGCTTCCTGTGCGTTTTTGTTGGAATCCGTTGCTTCCTGTGCATTGCTGTTGGAATCCGTTGCTTCCTGTGCGTTTTTATCAGCATCCCCGCCCGAGACTTCTACGGCAGAATCCGGAGTGTTTTCCGATCCGGAGGTTTCTTCTCCGCCTGCTACCTGGCTCTGCCCGTTTCCGCTCTCCTGTTCTGCCATGGTTAGTCTGTCATAGGCATAGGTTTCCATCTCCGGTGCTTTTTCTCTTTTTGCAACCGTTATCAGAATCCCTGCCACTATCCCCAGGGAAACAATCACCATCCCCACCGTTATTAATATCTTCTTCATTTTTTCCTCCAATTAGGAAAACAGCAGGAACAAAACTGTTCCTGCCGGTTTCACTTTCTAATCAAGCCAGAACAGCTGTCTGAGTGTGAATCCTACATTTGCTGTTCCTTTTGCGCCCCTTGCATCTTCTGCTGTTATTGTAAAATCTGCTGTTCCATTCTGAATCTCGGTAATGAGTTTACTGTACAGATCACCGGAAAGCACGGACTGCAGATCTTTGATATAAATGGTCTGCTCAATTCCGGAAACCAGAGTATTTCCATAATCAATCAGTACATGGTCATTTCCGTCATCATCCGTCCAGACCACATCGGCTGCCTTAAATCTACCTCTTCCTTCATAAAGGTCGGCATCTGTTGCACAGAACACAATCTTATAATCCTCTTCTGCTGCCAGTTCATTTATGTATATGTTATATTTTCCGGTTGACTTCTGTGCATTCCGCACCTCAACCTCAGGAGCAAAATTACCTGCAGCAAGTGCTTTTACAATAGTGTTTACGAATAATTTCAATTCACTTATGGATGTTGCCTTTCCGTCTGAATCCAGCATCTTGCTGTGTCCTGCTCCGGTGTAGGTAACATTTGCCTTGGAGTAAATATAGTAATTATTGATGGCATCACTCGCTGTATCGGAGAAATAATTATTTGTTCCATCCTCTGCAGCCAGAGTATACCATACCATAACCTTATCCTCTTCCTGTGCATTGCCCTCCGCATCTCTTGGAAGCTCCATATCCAGCTGGTAATACTGTGCATGCGTCTTTGCCACGGAGATACTCTCGTCAATGCGGAATGGATACTGTGTGACCTGACCAGTATTTAATTTATCCACCTTCGTCGTGTTCATGCTACTGCTACTCACAGCTTTCGACGGATTATACGGATACTTGTAACCAGAGCTGAACCGCATCAGGGTAAAGTTTGAAATCCCCTGTATTTCCGATATCTTTGTTCCCGCTGATGACTCCGGCACATATTCATTTCCGTTTTCCGCATCATTTACCGATACCCCATAGCGGTTCATTCCGACAAGATTACGGAATCTGGTACTGATATTCGGTGACCAGTAATCGCCGGCATATGACCAGGCCGAGTTTTTCCACACTAAATATTCTTTGGCCGACAGGGAAGTGAAGCTTACGGTATCGTGGGAGAATAACAATGCCTTTCCGGTATTAATATAATCCGTGATCGCCTGTGCCGCCGATTCATTCACATCGGAATAGCCGAAGCAGTCTGCAAATCCGAGGACAACCATATCATAATCATTGATATTTCCATATTCCTCATTAAACTTATCCGTTGTCATAGCCGTAATATTTACCTTATATCCGATTGCCTGATAAGTCTGCCATAACAGCTTTTCAAAATCTGTAATATCACGGTTACTGTTTACCTGTTCCTTCGTCATTTCATACAGACCTGATGTTGTATGGTAAACCCCTTTGATATTTTCCGCATTTCTGATATTGTCCGCTGTTACATAGCTGCCATCATCGTTCTGTCCCGCCATTAACAGTGTAATATCATAAACTTTGGTCTTGCCCGGCTGCAGTGAACCGGGTACTATCTGAAGAACTTCCACATCCCTTTGCCTGGAATTAACCGCCACGGAACCGGTTGTTTCACTCTTAATAACTTTCTCCGTGTCTTCTTCCTGAATAATAATCTTCCAGATGAACAGACCGGAGAATTTATCGTTCAGTTCGATCGTAATATTCATGTCCTCAAGTTCTGCGCCGGTATATACATGATTGTGATAAATCTCATTGGCTTCATCCAGTGTTTCGGTCTCAGAGAAAATACCATCTCCATTCTTATCCAGAATAATCTTCATTCTGTAGTTCTTATCTTCCTGCAGATTACCCATCTTTACATGATAAGTAAGTTTCGTTTCTGCTCCTCCTGTACGGATAACATTATTTACAATACCTTCCTCATCACTGTAGGTAAGAGATGGACTTACTTCCGATGCTGAAATACTGTTTGTCACATCCACTTTTTCAAATACCGGATTCTGGTTATTATAAGCATAGATTACTTTAATTGCCTGGCTGTATTTGAATACATTTCCACGGTATGCCGGTGTCTCGGTAATTGTTCCCAGAAGATCCCTCATATTTGAAGTTGCATAAGTATATTTTCCATCATATAACAAATCTCCTACCAGCACAATATTTCCTGCTGCTGCATATTTCTTAATCTGCTCTGTTTTGAACTCTGTCAGATCGTTTCCGGAAAGTCTTGCCGTTGTCCCGCCGTTTTTCAGATAACGGTAGGTTACCCCACCATCACGGTATGTTCCCGCAAAATCTCCGCTTAAGAATCCCATCAGTTCTGATTTCACGGTTGTTGTATCACCATAAGCAGTATACAGACAGCCGTTTAAGGAAGAATCCCGGTAAACCGTGTCTCCGCTGCCATCCGTATTCAAATTTCCTTTCTCATCACCTATGTAGATAATGTCATAAGCACCGATAAATTCCGTATTTAAACCATTTACACCATTCGGTGTATAACAGTCCACCTCGATCATATATTTGCCGTCCGGCACGGTATAACTGCCGTCCATATTTCTCGTTACACCTGTGGAATCCGCCGTTACCAGATTCTCTTTTGCAATTCCCATCGCCGCCGCAAGAGTTTCTATCTTCTCCTGCGTGTCGAATTTGAACACGGAAGCCGGCTCAATCTCAAGTACTTTCAGATATAATCCGCCGAATACGTCAGGATCCGGATTGACCTTTATCTTGCCGTCCCTGATACCGAGCAGATATTTCAGGATATCAATGACCGTATAATTACCATTATCTTTTCCGAGCAGATCCGGTGCATTGGATACCCCCCACAGCTTTGTATCATAATTCTGTGGGATCAGGTTTGCCGTTCCACGGAATGCATAATAATGCGGATTCAGGTAATCCTGTCTGCTGGTAAATGCCTGATTGTCAATGAGGAAGTTCGTGGATGCAGAAGTATATACTTTTTCTCCGCCCGAACCTGTGTACGGCTGCTCCGTTCCTGTCTTTACCGCATTGATAAAGATGCCTTCCGCATCAAGCTTTGCCTTGATATTTCCTGCTCTTCCGTACTGGATATCCTGACACAGATAAGCAAGATATCCTTCCCACTCGGAAGAAGTTACATATCTGCCGTCTTTTTCCGATACCTGCTGTGCATTTTCCCCGCTGTCTTTGCCATCCACAATAATCGCCTTTCCATCCGCATCATTGTTATCTGCCAGATGGTCACTGTAATACTGGGAATGCATGACTGCTGTCTTTGCACCATATTCATTGTATACCGGATATACGGTTGATATCATGTTCTTTACAATCGCATAGCCGGTGTAGGTATTGCCGTCTTTATCTGAAATAATCTTATCCGCGTCCGTCGGTACATCAGTTATGGTAGAACGGACGACTGCTTCCATTCGTTTGACATTATTTCCTGCCGTTCCAATGGTGGATGCATCGAATACAACCGGCATCATACGGATCTGTCCGTTTTTGAATGTCTTTCCCTCGAGTGTTGCATTCATAATCGCTTCCGCCGCTGCCCAGGAAAGATCCCTGGAGATATAATAGCCTCTTCCGTCCGCAGAAGGATAAGTGAGATATTCCGGATTTGCCCCGGTAATCCTGCCATCGATACTGCGTAACAGCTCATCTTTTTCAGAACCGTTTTCCACAAACTCATAATCCATATAAGTCGGGGCATTTCCGGAGCTGTTTACAGCCACTTCCGTAAAACTTCCGTCCGCATTTCTGGTGTATTTTGTAATCTGCGAAGCTTCTACCGGCTGGTATCCGCCTTCCCCGTCAGACATATATCCATTAAAGAACTGGTTTGTTGTGTAGGTATTATTATCATGGCATTTCGTACTTACATATACAAAATCCGCATTCTGCACATCCTCCACGGTCACTTCATTTGCCGCTTTGGTACTGATGACCAGACGGTCTTCCATGAAATCCACATAATCTGTCAGAACATAATTCAAAAACATATTTTCTACTTCAACATACTTCTTTCCCGTAAGTCTGCTGATATTAAATGTGAATTTGAAATTGCTGAATCCATCGGCATTTAACTGGTACTGGCTCTGTGCCATGACCGCACCGTCCCAGCCGCCGATTGTTCCAAACCATCTCCGAATCGTGGTATCCTGCTCATTTTCATTGATCCAGTCCAGTTTATCGCGTATGGATTTATCTGCTCCGTAAAAAAGGAATTCCGAACAGGATGTGTCCGGCACAATCTCAAGAATCGTGAATTTCCGGTCTTTATCCTTTGTCATTTCATCCACGATACACTGGAAATAAGTGTAATTCTCCGGTTTATCATCCACATCAGCCTCTGAAACAAGCGGTGCCTGACCAAAACAGGTTGTCATGATAATCACGATGACAAGTGTCCATATGATAAAACGTTTTTTCTTCTGCCTTCTTACATCAAATATAGTAAGACTGTTTTTATTTTTCATTCTGACACCTTTCCTTTCTAGCTGGTCTCAAGCTTCGCCGCTGCTGCCCTGCTGATTACTTCATAAACTTCTGCTCCGGATGAACCCGTAAGTGTTACCTGTCCCGGATTATTCCGGAGACGGATATTCTGTGTGATTTTTGTTGTTTTTTTGCGGTATACAAGCCCGATATCGATATGTACGGAGATCGGGTTTGTCACATATCCTTTGGTTGTTTTGGTATCTTTTACCGCATCCGGCCAGTCTTTTGTAACATTATTCAGTTCAAAAGAGAAATGCTCAAGCTTGTCGGTAAGCAGATATCCGGCATCCTGATTGTCGACATCGTCCGGCTTCGTGGTCCGCAGCCACAGCTTCTCACCCTTCCGGATAATGACCCGCTCCGATCCAGTCGGATTCTTCCAGTTTCCAAGCGAATCGTCATATTCGCCGGTATAGATATAGGTAACTTCCCCATCTTTCTCAATGCGGATTCCGGTTGCTTCCATGAATGCTGTGTTCAGCTGTTCCGTGACATCCTGCAGCTCATTCTGAAGAATCGACTTTGTACTCTCTGTGGAAAACCATTTACTGCTGTTCGTCATCAATGAAGCAATCAGAATGGATACTACCCCGGCGATCGCCATGGCAACAATCAGCTCTATCAGCGAAAAGCCCCGGTTATTTAATTGTTTTCTTTTCTCTGCCATCCCTTATCACCTCTATTTGCTTACGACTTTGCCTGTGTTGAAATATGCCGTTACCGATTTTGTCGAACTGATGCTGTCACTCGTTACCTCTATCTGCAGGTTCTCGTTCTGCTCTGCAAATCCAAGTTCTGCCGCTTTCTCCTTCGCATATACATCGTTCAGATCCGCTTCATTCGTCAGTCCCTTGCTGATCGCATCGTATTCCACACGGTCAATCGCTCCCGATCCTTTGTGGTAAGTCACAACTAACATATTTCCTTCGCTGATTGGCATATCGATCTTTGATGTACCGCAGGTAAATTGCAATTTCATTCTGGATGGGAGTTCCTGGCTGTCATAAACCTCCGGATCCAGGATATCCGTTGTCGAACCGTCCGGATTGGTTATGGTCTTTTTATTCATGCGGATAATTTCAACCTTATACCTGCCGTCATCATTTTCGATCACTAGCTGCCAGTAATAATCCGCATAGATATTTTTAGAATTTTTCTGGACAGTCCGCAGTTCTTCATTGAGAAACCCTGCTGTCTTTTTCATGTTTCCGTTTGCAACCAGTCCGAATCCCTGAAGTCCCACTCCTGCCAGTATTGCCATAACCGCAATTACTACCAGAAGTTCCACCAGCGAAAATCCTTTATTATCCCTGTTCATGCCAGCTTCCTCCTTCCTTTTTATTTTCTCCAGTTTACAATGGATACCATATCTGCATAACTTAAATCAGATATCTTTACTTCGTCCGTACCGCTTGTGATAACGGATGCATTAAATGCATCAAAATATTTTTCAAAGTCACAGTCGTTATTTTCCAGTACTTCCAGCACTTCACTCTGGTTTGTGTACACCTTTACACTTCCGTTTACATAAATATTTCCCTGACTGATAATCAATCCCGTGAAATCAGAATTTACCTTTACCTCACTCGAAGTTCCATAGGAAATAATGATACCGTAGGTCGGCTGGGACGGATCTGACTTTGTAATCTCCGTCGTTCCTACTTTAATCTTATCCGAATTTATCTCACAGTTCTTATCCGTCACAATGAGATTATACCGTTTGCCACCCACCGTCACATACAGCTGCGGATCCGGATAGGATGCCGGTGCCAGACCGTCATTTGCCAGAATATAACCGGTCATCGCTTTGGAAGCAGACGGTCCGCGGTTGACATCTTCCTGTGAAACCGCAATGCTGACACCGTTCTTTAACCGCTTCAGTTCGCTTTCTACCGTTGCATAATTATTGAGCTGTGTGGTCTTTGGCACAGTGACCAGATAACTTCCAATCAGATAACGCCGGATGTTCAAATCCGTCTGGATATTTTTGAATACATCCAGGGACGCGGTCGGCGATGCCGTTTCAAATCCATTTACGGTATTTCCGCTTGCTCCCGTAATCAAGGTTGCATTGGAATAAACTTTTCCGGATCCATTCTTCGTAATGGAGATTCCGTTTACAATCTTTCCGAGGTTATTGGTCAGAAGCATTTTCTCTGTAATATAATCCTCATTTGCCACATATGCGGAAGAAGAATTCAATAATTCTGCCACATAATCTGCCAGCTTTGCCTTGCTTGAGAAATTATAATAGAGGAATACTTCATAGCCGGCATTGTGTGCCACCTTCTTTACAACGACCGGATTTTCCGCATTTAACATACCTTTGGCAAAGAAATTACTGTCGTCCGCTGTCAATGATGCAGTCAGTTCTTTTGCCAGTTGCAAATCATCTGCCAGAATCGTTTCATCACTTCCTGTCTCGGAATATCCAGCCGCCTTTTTCAGCTGATTCCAGCTGTCCGTACTCATCGGATTCGTAATGGTCATCTTATCCGGATCGACCGGAGATGCCAGATTCTTCAGTCCTTCTTTTATGCTGTCCGACATCTGCAGATATTTATCCAGAACGATATAGGCATCCTGATCTCCTTTTGCAGATACACCTTCCCCTGTTGCATAAGCAACACTGGATGACATTTTGATATAGGAACGTCCGCCCAGGATAAAGTCGGTTACGTCCATGTTGAGGGTGGAATTTTTTCCGTTCAGGATAATGGCACTACTCTGTGCGGCATTATTTATGCTCTCGCCATCACTCTTATATCCGTAATAATTTCCTTTGATATCGGCACTGCTTGAATTGGAATTGATTTCCAGGTCATCTTCCAGATAGAGGTTATTTCCTGCATCCGTTGTGAAGGATACACCTTCCGTTCCGCCAAGGAGTGTATTCACCGCCCACAGATCCGTGGTCTTTAACATTGCCTTTGAACTGGTATTCATATTAAAATCATTTCTTGCCACCAGATTAATATGGGATGCGGATATTTCATTTGCCGGTACTTTATCCCCAGTAGCATAGGAAGCATTGTTCGTTCCGTCAAACTCTACATTTGCCTTGTTCTGCAGATTAATGTTATTGCCCGCATAAATACTGGACGCAATGAATGTTTTCTTCGTATCATCGGAGGAATCCGTCTTATCAAAGGCGATATCGATATCCGATATCAGCGTGTAATATAAATAATCGGTCAGCTTATTATCTTCGGTAAAATTAATCTCCATATTCGGGTATTCGATCTGGATGTCGGTCGTAATCTCCGCGAAATAATCATTATCCTGAAGATAACTGATGGTCACATCGGAAAGCAGAATATAATATTTCTTATTCGTCGTATCTATTTTTCCCTGAATATCCTCGATGGACTGTATGGATATCTGTTTTGTTTTCTGATCGGTATTTGCGGCACTTACATTCTGGATGCAGTCTCCCAGATAAGTCATCGCAGATGCAATGGCAGAAGTCTTTTCCGTCGGATGCAGCACAAGGCTTTCCCCGTTTGTTTCCGACCATTTATGTCCGGTAAGATCTTTATACATATTCTGGATAAAGGACTGCCGCATGGAAAGATTTGCAGTCTTGTTATCTACCATGAACTGCATTCCTGTTGTGAGATCGGTTTCCAGAAGATTCGAGGAAACATCGGCAAATACAGAATTTAACATATTGAGTGATTTTACACCCAGTCCGGTATAGACTTCATCGACCGCTGTTTCTGCGGTATAAAATGCCCTGTCGGAATAGACCTGCGCCCGCTTCAGTGCAAGATTCACGGAAGCCGCTGATATCACGGTCGCCGCAAGCAATGCAACGAATGCAATCGTCGCTACCGCAAGTGCCAGTGTTGAACCGTGGTTATTCAGTTTGATACGTTTCTTCCATCTGTCACACATAGCCTTATCCTTTCTACTTTGTCAGTGTTGTTGTCAGTCTCGCTGCTACTTCTCCGTCCACAGCATCTTTATGTACTACTATTTCCATCTGATAAATATGATTTACTTCTTCTTTATTATCAGTCAGAAGATTAAAGGTATTCCGCCCGGTTTTTGCTGATACCAGTCTGCCCGTAAGTCCTGCCGTACAGGAGTTTCCAAAATTCTGAATATTGGAATACAGCACAAGGCTGGTATTTAACGGATATTCATTGGTCGGATTCGCCGTGATTCCGTTTATGGTGTATTTGATATTGGCATCTTTCCAGATGATTTTATCTCCCTCTGATGAAGATATACTGCCATCTGCACGCATTGCCTGCGTATTCTGCTCAATCAGAAAGATATGCAGCGGCTTTTCTTCATCTGCACCGGCAAGACTTCCATCATAGGAATAATTAATTTCCAGCTTATCACTGCTGTATTTTACCCCGCTTTCTACTGCACCGGTCCGATCGTATAATGCCGGCACAACGTAGATAACAGGTGCATCTTCGGTTACATCCACACTCTTCTGTTTTACCAGTATGGTTTCCCCGATCTTATTTGCATCCGAAACATCATTGCGGTAGGTGTCCACCGTTACTTTGACCAGATATTTCTTCTCGCCCCCGGTTACGATATAACTGCAGTTAATGTTTAATACCGCAGATTTTGCATCTCCGGCACTCAGGCCTGCATCATTTTTAGTATATTTATCATAGACAAGAATGGTATTGGAATCACTCAGATTATTCATAACCGGTACAGAGTTCTTATTCGCATAGAATTTGTATGCCTCATCCAATGTCGGGTCTGCCTTTAATTCCGCCGAAACATAGAATTTCTCATTGGCAGCACCTTTTACATATGTCTTTCCGGCAAGGTCCTTCTCTTTTCCGTAGACAATTCCGGTATAGGTGTCCTGCCCGTCCTGATAATCTGCTTCCGTCACACCTCCATAGGTCGTGACAATATCTTTGATCGTCATGGTTTTAAATATTTCAGCGACATCCTGTGCCGTCTGCTCAGCATCCGCTGTCCTTCTTGCCTCGTTATTAATCCGCATTCCTACGGCAAAAGAATCCAGGAATGGAATCGCCACCAGGGATATAATTGCTATGGTTACCAGTATTTCTACCAGCGAAATACCTTTATTATTAAGTTTCCGCTTCATGTTTCCTCCATTCCTTTCCCTTTAACGGTAAATACGGACGCTTCCTGTTGTTGTTCCTACAGAAATACGAGGTGTATTTACATCATCGTTGATAATCTTTACATTCAGTTCTTTATCCGTACTGTTTACAAAGTTAATCTTTGCACCGGCCTTATCGGATTCACTCTGTCTTGCTGAACTCATAATCAGCATATCGAGGGTATCTCCACAGTTCAGTACAGCTCCGTCATAATAATTGTCCACCGGATAGGTAGATGCACCTACCTTATAACTTACGCGGTAATTTCCTGCCGTTCCGGTTACGGTTACGGTTACGGTTTCCGTAGAGTTGCTGCTTGCAGATGCAAGAGTCTTTCCTAAGGCATCGTTCTTTAATCCGACTACAACGGAATCAATATCTGATTCAAATGCACTTGCGGTCAGGAAAATATCGTAATCTGATACAATACTGTCACCTTCCTGTCCCTGTGCACCGCTTCCGGAATAGAAGGAATCGGAAGTAAAGAGATTACTGCTTCCAACCGGTACATTCTGTACGGTTACTGCAGGTACGGTACGGTCACTGCCGGTTATGTCAAACGTAGATAATACGATCGTTCCTGTCATGGCATCGTCCGTTTCATTATATGTCATGCTCATGGAATCAATGGTGTATTTTCTGTCCGTCGCACTGTTTAAATAGCTGATCAGGCCTTTTCCCTGATCATAGGTTGCTTTGTAATTCATCGTCAGTGTAACCCTGTTTCCCACATAATCGGTGGAATATACTGCCTGTCCCATTGCTGACGGATTTGTGGAGGTAATCTGTCCAAAGGTATAAACCGGGGTAATTTCTGACATGCTCAGAGTACTGAATTCGACTCCGGTATCTTCCTCGATGGCTTTTGCAAGCACAATCATACCTTCCTGTGAACTTCCTGCAGGGTAAAGTTCCAGTAAATCTTCATAAGACTGCTCAAACTTCTCTGTCTGGCTCTTGTAATTATCTTTCTCTGTATACAATGGATATAAGGAATCATATTTCTTTGTCAGTTCATTCCGTTCTTCCTTCATTGCCACTGTCATATTGTTGATATTTCGGTATCCAAAATACCAGGAGCAGAAAACGATCAATGCTACAAGAAGTATCATCAGTGTTTTTTTATCTTTTTCTGATACTGTTAATTTCATGATGTTTCCCTCCTTCCTATTCCTCTGCCACTTTTGTAAATGTACAGGTCAATGTGTAATTCACGGTCTTAACACCGCTTGTATCTTCACTCTCGGATAACGCACCTGCCACCACATCACTTACATAATCCAGATTTTTCAGCTGGATAATGAATTTTGCCACGGATTCTTTGGATGCCGCAGTAATATTGAAATTCACACTTCCAGCTGCAATGCTTAATGCGGTAACTGCGGAATCTGCCGGCATATATGTTTCCATGTCTTTGATAAATTTGCCCATGGAATCATCCGCATTTTCCGTTAAAGCATAGAAGTTCTGCATATCTCCCAGCTTGTCTTTTGCATTGTAGTAATCATTCATCACAGCTTCTACTTCGATGATTTCATTTACTTTTTCCTGCATACTGTTGCGCTGGCTCTTTGCCGTCATGTACTGAATCAGCGGTATGGCGATAATAACGATCGCTACCATGACAGAACCAAATAAAAGCAGATTTAACAATTTGAAATCTACTTCTTTATTTACTTTTTCAATTTCTTCATTTGGAATAAAGTCCGCCGGCGATATTCCGGCTCCGAGATTTGCAATGAAACGAGGCATAACCCGTTCTGTGAGCATCAGAGTTCCTGTCGCTACTACATTATGCATCGGAAGTGTTTCCATTACCGGAAAGTCAAATTCATTGACAAACAGCTGTTCCACTCCGAGCATTTCCGCACTTGCTCCTGTGATATATGCCTTTTCAATACGGTCTCCATCATGTCTGGATACATAATATTCCACTACCCTTCCGATATTATTCGTCAGATAACGGAGTGAATTCGTAATCGGATCATCATCGAAATGATCATGAATCAGTTCCTCTGTTCCCAGCATTTCTTCTGCTTCATATTCATCTATGCCCTTTTCTTCCACGATGGTCTGCACTACCATGCTCTTTCCGTAAGGCACGATTCTCTGAAGCTGGAGAACGTTATTTTTCAAAATATTAATGGTGGAATTATCTTCCTGAATCTGGACAACCAGTGTGGTTTCTGCACCGATTTCCCTTTTTGCTACCTGCACCGCCGAGTTACCTGCATAATCGACACGTTCTACATATAAACCGAGTTTATATCCGATACTGTAACAGGACATAACGATTTCTTTCGGTGCTGCCAGAACCAGTACTCTTAACTGCTTCTCCTTTCCCGCACCGATCTGCTCCAATGTCTTATGTGTGATAATGTATTCATCAACATTTACAGGGAAATAATCTCCTGCATTTGCTGTAATTAACTGTGTAAGTTTGTTATCTTTTACATCCGGTGCCGTGATTTCCTTTGATGCGATACGGCTTGAGAATATCGTAAAGATCGCCGTCTTTGCTTCAAATTTATTCACCGCCAGAGACTGCTGGATCGCATCAATGACTGCCAGTTCATCTTTGATAAAACCATCCTCCACACTGTCCTCCGGTGTTCTGATTACCGCCGCTTTCTGCAGGTGGATGCTATTTCCCGAATAGCTTACTTCACACAGCTTGATTGACATACTTCCAATACTGATGGTCAAAATATTCGCCATGTCCACTCCTCCTTGTTTTATTTCTATCTAGTCAAAAGGTACCAAAACAGCTCCTTTTGTTATAGTCATCTTCATCTTCTATGGGGATATTATTAAGACAGGATAAAGAACCCGAGATACCAGTTTATCATCTGCTCCCCATAAAGCATGGCTATAAATATACCTGCGGAAAGATATGGTCCGAATGCAAGTATATGTTCTTCACCTGAAATTTTCATTCTCGCTATATGTATCACAGAGCCTAATATTGCTCCTAAAACCAGTGCCAGAAGAATCTTCTGCCATCCAATCAATAATCCTGCCACCGCCATAAGCTTGACATCTCCGCCGCCTATTCCGCGTCCCTTTGTGGCATAATAGAGTATCAGCAGAAAACCGCTGACACTTACAAAACCTATTATATGATTTAAAATATTTTTATAATCAATGGCTGTTGCCATGATTCCCATTGTAAGGATGAAACCATTGATTCCGACCGGAATCTCATATGTTCTCCAGTCTATGACACTCAATGCAATGAGTGCGGAAAATGTGAGACAATAAAGAATGCAGCCGACATTCATACCGCTTACAAGGAAGATCCAGACATACCCGACTCCGTTGATAAACTCTACCAACGGATACTGCCCGGATATTTTCTCACCACAGTATCTGCACTTTCCCCGCAGAAAAATCCACGAGAAAAGCGGAACCAGGTCGTACCATGCAAGTACATGATTACATGACATACAATGGGAACGGTTCACTGCAATATTTTCTTTTTTTGGTATCCTGTAAATGCATACATTCACAAAGCTTCCTATTACAATGCCGTATAGAAAGAAGATAAATGCAAGCAGTATTGTCTGTGGCTGCATAATATATGTCTCCTGTGGTTAATTAATATGTAATTATTCACCAAGTGTAAAGTTTGCTTTGGTTTCAGATGCACCAGATATACTAACTGTAACATTTCTTGAACTTGCATTGATTGAAACACTTAAAGATGTTCCTGTTTCTTTATAATACTTTGAAGAAAGTTTGATTTCTGTCTTGTTTCCTAAATATTCCTTTACTTTTTCCCAGTATGCTACATAGTCACCTGTAGATGGTACGGCAATTTCAATAGCATTTTTTGTCTTATCTAATGTAACTTCTGCTACTGTTCCTGATGGTACATTATCAATCTCAGGATCACCAGCAGCATTTGTCATTGCCTGATATAAGGAATCAATGTTAGTCTTATCTTTTGATAACTTTGACTTTTCAATGTTTCCTAATAATGTTGGTGCTAATACACCGATAAGTACTGCCATAATGGCGATAACTACGATAAGTTCTACAAGGGAAAAACCCTTATTGTTCATTTTCTTTTTCATAAATCATTTCTCCTTTTACTTATACTTATTAATTATTCCGCCGGCTTACACCGGACTTATTTATGTTTGAATCAGGAACTTTTCAGTCTGTACTCCTGATTCTGATAAAAGTTTCCTTCGGGTGTGGAAACTGATTATCCTAGGCTTGTGCACCTAACTGCTGGTACATACTCATCATAGGTCCATAGATTGCTGCTATCAGCAGACATACCACTCCGGCCATACATACAATGATAACCGGTTCCATTAATGCCGTCATCTGCTGGGTTGCCATCTCAACTTCCTCATTATAATATTCAGCTGAGTTATTTAGCATTTCTTCGAGATTACCGGTTTCTTCCCCAATGCTTAACATATGCATAATCATTGGTGGAAATAATCCCGAAGCTTTTAACGGTACGGATAAAGCAACACCCTGCTGTACCTGTTTCGCTGCGTCCAGGACGGCATCCTGATATAAGACATTGTCCAATGTTTTTCCGGTAATCTCCACGGCTTCCACCATACCCATACCGGAACTGACCAGTGTGCTTAGAGTCTCTGCAAACCGGGCACAGGACTGTTTCTGTATCAGTACTCCGAATACCGGTAGTTTCAGGACTATCTTTGCTATCTGCCGTTTCCCCTGCGGGGTTTTATTGTACATTTTAAATGCTACTATAAGAACTGCTATAGCTCCTACCAATATAAACCATTGCGATTGAATAAACTGACTCATCGCAACTACTGCCACGGTAAATGGCGGTAACTTCCCATCAATCTGTTCAAACATGGACTGGAAATTTGGAATAACCACAACCAGTAAAACAATGATAACTGCTATCATTACCACAATCAATACACAGGGATACATCAGTGCTTTCTTGACGATTCCTTTCAGCTTTGCATCCTTTTCAAAATGGCTTGCCATCTTTCCCATTGCACTTTCCAGGTTACCGGATGCTTCTCCGGCATCTACCATGTTCAGCAATAATGGAGGAAACACCGTTTCTCTTCTCATGGCAAGTGCCATGGAATCACCTTTTTCCACATTATCACGGACATTCTTTAATGCCTGCTTCAATGCTTTATTCTCCGTCTGCTCTGCTAACATTGCCAATGCAGTTACAACATTGACACCGGCTTTGGAAATACTTACAAACTGTCTGCAGAACACACCCAGATCTCTTGAGCTGACTTTCTTCTTTATAGTGAAGCTGATGTCTTTATTCAACAGTGACGTTTCACCAATGCTCAGAATGCTATATCCCTCATTTTTCAATATGGCTCTTGCTTTCTCTATGGAATCTGCCTCGACATTCGCCTTTTTTGTTTTCCCGGCTTTGTCAATGGCTTCATATGTAAAACTTGCCATAATTCTCTTCTCTCTCCCTTCCTCAAATATTGTTTATTTACGTTTCATTCATATTTTTATGAATTTTATACAAACAATATATTAACACATGCATTGTATATTTTCAAGTACAAAATAACTGTTTTTCTATACTACTTTTATTCGCGAACGCATTGATGCATAGTCCACGGAATATTCCAAAGCAGTATTTTTACTGATTTTTCCCATGACAAATAATTCATACAAGGAATCATCCATGGTCTGCATACCGATCTTTTTATTCGTCTGCATAATAGAACCGAGCTGGAATGTTTTTCCCTCACGGATTGTGTTTCTTACCGCAGGATTGCTGTGCATGACTTCAAATGCTGCACATCTTCCATTTGAGGTATTCGGCATAAGCTGCTGTGAAATAACACTTTCCAGTACCATCGAAAGCTGTACCCTGATCTGCTCCTGCTGATATGGAGGAAATACATCAATAATACGGTCAATCGTACTTGCCGCTCCTATGGTATGCAGTGTACTGAGTACCAGATGTCCTGTTTCCGCCGCTGTTACCGCCGTGGATATGGTTTCCAGATCTCGCATCTCTCCGACCAGAATTACATCCGGATCTTCACGCAATGCAGCCCTGAGTGCATTTGCATAGGACATGGTATCAAACCCTATCTCTCTCTGATTTACAGTGGCCTTCTTGTGAGAATGAAGGTACTCGATCGGATCTTCCAGTGTAATAATATGGCATGCCCGGAATTCATTGATCTGATTGATTATGGATGCCAGTGTAGTAGATTTACCACTTCCGGTCGGCCCTGTTACCAGAACCAGTCCTCTCTTCTTCTTGTATAATTCTACAACCGATGCAGGCAGTCCCAGCTGCTCCGGACGCGGCGGTTCGGTTGCCACGGTACGCATGGCAGCTGCCATAGAACCTCTCTGCCGGAACACATTTACTCTGTATCTTCCCATGTCAGCCATGGCATAGGAAAAATCCACTTCGCCTTTTTCCTCAAATGTTTGTCTCTGCTGGACATTCATAATCGGAAGAATCAGTTCTTCCGTATCCTTCGGCATCAGCCTTTCCATCTCAAGATTGACCAGCTGGCCATTTACCCTTACCTTAGGCGGTACACCTGCCGTAATGTGAATATCGGATGCCTTTAGATCTTTTGCAATCTGTAATATATTCTCTATCTTCATCATTTTCCTTCTTTCCCGTTTTTGCCCGAAATGGATTATTCCACACTGTCTTCTGCACTATAGGTTACTTTTACCATCTCTGCAACAGAGGTAACACCCTCCCTGACATATTTCGCTGCCGAATTTTTCAGAGAACTCATTCCTTCTTCTTCCGCTGCTGCCTGCAGTTCTTCTGCTGTTGCACTATCCGCTATCATACGTTTGATTCTCTTTGTAATAGTCATGATTTCATAAATACCGATTCGTCCGCGGTATCCAGTCTGTCCGCATAACTGGCAGCCGCAAGGCTCGTATATCGTTGCTTCTTCATTCTGCGGAATATGCAGAATCTTTTTCTCGACGGCATCCGCTTTCTTCGGTTTTTTGCATTCACAGAGTCTTCTTACCAGTCGCTGTGCGATGATTCCAACGAGGGAATCTCCCAGCAGATACGGCTCGATTCCCATATCTATGATACGTCCGATGGTTCCTGCCGTACTGTTTGTATGTAACGTACTTACTACAAGATGTCCGGTAATGGACGCCTGTACGGCAATGGAAGCGGTTTCGCCGTCTCGGATTTCTCCGATCATGATGATATCCGGATCCTGTCGCAGAATGGAACGCAGTGCCGTTGCGAAGGTCAGGTCGGCTTTGTTGTTGACCTGTACCTGATTGATGCCGTCGATATTTGCCTCGACAGGATCTTCTACGGTGATGATGTTCACGTCCTCTTTGTTCAGCTCGCTCAGTGCGGTATACAGGGTGGTAGACTTACCACTTCCGGTAGGTCCGGTTACCAGAATGATACCGTGAGGATTTTTCAGGATATAGTCAAACTGTTCTAATTCGTAGGGCTTGAAGCCTAACTGGCTCTTGTCGCGGTTCAGGGCACTCTTCGCGGCAAGACGCATTACAACCTTTTCCCCGTATACGGTAGGCAGGATGGATACACGGATATCGTATTCCACACGGTCTACCACCTGGGTGATACGGCCGTCCTGCGGCTTTCTCTTCTCGGAGATATCCATGCCGCCGATAATCTTAATACGGGCGATGATGGCAGACAATACATTGACACCGTATCTCGCTCTCTCATACAATGCACCGTCGATACGGTAACGGACACGGATGATATTTTCCATGGGTTCGATATGGATATCGGACGCACGCTGGCGGACTGCTTTTTCGATCATATCCTTTACCAGCATTACGATAGGGGAACTGTTGATGTTCTCCTCCGTGGCGATGTCTTCCACCACGTCCAGTTTCTTCTCTTTGGCGTAGGCCGCCAGTGCCTCGGTTACTTCCTCCTGACCGAAATATTTATCGATGGCCAGCATGATGCTGCGGGTGGTGGCTACTACGGGCTCTACCTGGAAGTTGGTGATGATGTTGATGTCATCGATGGCGTTGTAATCCAGGGGATCCGCCATGGCGACCATGAGAACGTTGAAGTTATTTTCTTTGTAGGCGAAGGGGAATATCTTGTTCTTCTTCAGGACGTTGACCGGTACCAGATTCAGTACTTCCTTGTCCACATTGACGCTCTGGAGATCGATCATATCCAGATCCAGCTGGCGGCTCAGTGCCTTCGCCAGATCATCCTCCGATACGATGCCTTCATCTACCAGGAATTCTCCCAGCTTCTTGCCCTGACGATTGGGGTTGTCCAGTGCCTGCTGCAACTGCTCTGCCGTGATCACCCCACTGTTTACCAACAATTCACCTAAACGGACTTTTTTTCTGCCTGTTTCCATAAACTCTCTCACCCATTGCTTTTGTCGATAATTGGAAATATGTGTGAAATTGTAGTATTTTTTGGCTACAACTCACAAATATTTTGTCTCAATACGGAAATATTATAGCATATTTTAGATTTATGTAAATTGTTTTTAGTACTTTTGTTTCAATTTCTGAGAAAAACATTTTTGTTGCTTTCTCTCATGTTACACGGTACAATTATTTCATCTTATTTTAAAAACTTCTAAATACGCCAATTCTTCGGCGAATTTTCCCAACATTTATTGACTTCACGTATTATACGTGTTACCTTAAGAAAGGAGAGATAATCCATGCGTTTTCGCGAATTAGAGCGAATCATCCTTGACGATGGCTGGGTTTTGTCTGATATCAGAGGCGATATTCCTTTGCGAGTTGTTAATTCTATTTTTAAACAGGCTGGACTAAAATAATATGGAATAGCCTTTGAAAGGAGTGATCTTATGAATTATATATATCCGGCTATTTTTTACCCGGAAGCGAATGGGAAATACTCTGTCATTTTTCCCGATCTTAATGATCTCGCCACCTATGGTGACAGTCTTGCAGATGCCTTTGCCATGGCACAGGAAGCATGTGCACAATATCTGTTTACTTCTCTGAGAGACGGCGATGCTCTTCCCGCCCCTACTGCAATTAATGCAGTGAAATCAGATGATCCCACTGCATTAATAAATCTAATCTGTGTGAATTTGGATAATTATGCCCGTGCTTATGATGACAGGGCTGTTAAGAAGACACTGACTATTCCGGCGTGGTTAAACACTGCCTGTGATAATTGCGGTATCAATTATTCCAAAGTTCTAAAGGACGCTCTCATTGCCAAACTGCAACAAGTGCAAATGTGACCGTATCACAAAGTCACCGCGTATTCACTGTCGTACATTTTCTTCAGTTTTTCTACGCTGTTATATTTCTCACCAATGCAGAATTCCTTGGACCAGGTCATATAGTAGGCCCAGGGGATTCTGCTTTTTTGCAGGAGATCCACATCGGGAAGGTAGCCCACTTCTGCCAGGGCAGCCACTTTGTCACGGGAGGTGGCTGTCACCAGTTTCTCATAGGCATCCGCATAGTCTGTGGACTGATACTCCGGGAGGTAGACATCTATGGATACTACATCCACGTATTCATCTCCGGGGTAGACTTTTGGTATATCGCCGTTCCATACCCAGAGGAGATTGTGCAGGTCTTTCTCACCTGTGTAGTAATCGAACATCAGGTGATACAGGTTTCTCGCCACTTCCGGGCCCTGCGCTCCCCACCAGAACCAGGTACCGTAGGATTCATGGAACGGGCGCCAGAGAATGGGAATCCGCTCTTCCTGAAAGCGCCGCAGGATCTCCGCAATCACATCCATGTCATGATAGAATGCCGCTCTCTCTGGGGTTCCCTCTTTCAATACTTCCCTTGCATCAAAATCCGTGTGTTCGGTATAGAAGCTCTTGTCTCTGCCGCCTAAGGGCGAGAACCAGTGGAAGGTAAAGGTGAGAATACCACCATTTCCGGCTTCCCGCTGTTTTCTGGCCCATTGCAATGCCGTCTCCACGGTCCCCTTATTTTCTTCCACTTCCTGGATGCATTCCGGGGAAGCATCTTCATAATTGATATTCGGAGAATACGCCAGCAGTTCAAAGCCCCGCAGCTTCGGCTCTTTTCCGGTGGTCTGCCGGATATAAGCAATCTCCTCACAGGGGATGGTCTGGGTGTGCTGACCGGTAATGATCTTTTTTCCTGCGACGCAATGAAGCTCCCGCAGCAGCTCCTGCGCTTCCTTTGTTGCCTCTGAATCCGCTGTTGTAATATTTTTCTCGTCCATATATACACCTCTTTCTCCTCCATACCCGCACTTACGACTTCCCCGGGTATACAAGTTTGTTTTTTCTCTCCATGCCCGCCGCCACAAAAAAATCGAGGGTACAGAGACAATCTTTCCCTCTCTGTACCCTCAGTTTAATGCAATACGGAACGAATCGCAAGCTCTATTCCGGCTTTATACTTCCTGATAATCGTTACCGGTGTCGTTCTTCTCTACTGGCTTTGCATCTTCTGCCTTTTCCTTGGCAAAGCCCTTCGCCAGCATCTCGTTGATATCCAGTCCGGTGGACTCCTTGATACCATCGGTGACCTGGGTCACGGTGGTCATGATATCGCCTGCCAGCTTGCTGGAATCGCCACCGAACATCTTGATGGAATCTACGTTCATGTAGCCCTTAGCCACAGCCTCGGCGATCTTGGGCAGCTGCTCGAAATATACTTTCAAAGTATCCAGCTCCATCTGCTGTCTTGCAGCATCACCGTACTGTTTCATAGCTTCCGCTTTCTTCAGAATACCGGCTGCCTCTGCCTCTGCTTTTGCCTGAATGGCTTCTGCTTCCGCCTTACCTTTGGCTGCAACGGCTGCTGCCTCAGCCAGGCCTGCTGCCTTGACTGCCTCTGCCGCCTGCTCCTTGGCGAATCTTTCTGCCTCGGATTTTGCTTTCTCAGCTTCTGCCTGTCTCTGGATCTCGAAGAGTTCGGCCTCCGCTCTCTTCTGTCTCTCATACTGCTCGGCATCTGCCTTCTGCTGTGCTGCGTATTTGTTTGCTTCTGCGGTCTTCTTGACCTCAGCTTCCAGAGCTTTCTCCTTGATGGATACTTCTCTTTCCTTTAACTCCAGTTCCTTCTCCTGACGGGCCAGATTTGCATTTGCTGTGGTGATTTCCACGGTCTTACGCTGTTCCTCTTCCTGGATCTTATATGCTGCGTCAGCTTCTGCCTTCTTGATATCGGACTCTTTCTTCAGTTCTGCTTTCTTGATGGCCAGTTCGGTCTGCTTCTGGGCAATCTCGGTCTCTGCGATGACCTGTGCATCATTGGCATCCTTCTGTGCCTGTGCTCTGGCGATGGCCACATCTCTGTCTGCCTGTGCCTTTGCAACGGAAGCGTCCTTCTGGATCTGGGACATGTTATCCTGTCCCAAAGCAGTGATCAGGTTGTTCTCATCCTCGATCTTCTGGATGTTACAGGACTCGATCCAGATACCCAGGGCGTTCATATCCTTCTGCGCCTTTGCCTGTACCTCATCACCGAAAGTCTTACGGTCATTACACAGTTCCTTCAGGCACTGGGTACCGATGATCTCACGCATGTTACCCTGTAAGGAATCGGTCAGTGCATCGCGGATCTGATCTTCGTTCATGTTCAGGAAGTTCTTCATGGCTGCGTTAGCCATCTCGGTGGTGATTCTCTTGTTCGCATCCGCACCTGCCACGACTTCACCCTTCGCATTTACGGTGACATCTCTCTGGGTCAGGACTCTGACCTTTGCCACGGCGTCGATATCCACACCGATGAAATCCTTGGTAGGTATATAACCGTTGGTCTTGATGTCGATACTGATCTGCTTCAGGATCAGCTCATCCTTCTTCTCCAGAAAAGGAATCTTGATGCCTGCACGACCGATCAGAACCTTAGGTTCTCTCTTGATACCGGAAATGATGTAGGCTTTGTTCGGTGACGCCTTCACATAACCGGATGCCAGGATGGCCAGGATGGCAATGGCCAATACAATAATTGCGATAATACCAATGTTAATTTCCATATGTACTCCCTCATTCTTTCTGCTTTTGTAATATATGAAAAGCTGCTTGTATGGTATGTATTTTACCATACAGGCAGCCTTTTATATAGATAAATTTTCATTCTTTTATGAAAAATAACTGTGCAAAAAGTGCACGATACATCATCTTATTTCTCTGAAAAATCTATAAACGGTAAATTATAGGCATTATATGGTGATGCTGCCGTAATCTGCGAAATAATAGGTCTTAAATACCCTAGCAGCAAAGAAGGGGCATTTTGATTCAGCAATTTTTCTACCATTTCCACATTCAGACTATCCGGCCATCTGAATTCCGCCATTTCTGTTGCACACACATAGAACGGATCTGATGAATCCTTTTTTCCTATTTCCAGTGTCAGACTGACTCTTGCATTGTTATCAGTTGAACTTCTGTCAATCTGAATTCCCATGTTCACTGCAATCTTTACTTCTTTATCCCGGCTGTTTTCAAAATCTTCGTTGATACAAAATTCCATTTTTGTCAATGATGGATTACTAAACTGAAATGCACTTTCCATATTTCCTCCTATGCAGCCACCAAGCTCATTCCATCACTTGTTGTTTTTTCATATATCGGTGTTTTCTGCGTATCCACCACCATCTGCACCTGATTTTCATTACTGCTGTTTGAATAGAAAAATTCTTCTTTTTGAATATTGATCGTCCATGTAACCTCTATGTTATCCAGACTGCATTGTGGCTTTTCTTCTAAAAAGCTTAAATCCAGATCCTTAATTTCCGCATCATACCCATTATCTCTTTCCGTGATTGTAATATTATTATCAATCCGTTCCAGAACGCTCCTGTTGTATAATAATTCCTCTTCCGTCGGGTGATAAAGCATATACGCAAATCGAATGGCATCGTTGCCATGTAGTACAATGTCTCCAACTCTTTCACCATTCATATATTTTCCCTCCTATTCATATATACTGTCTATGTATTCCATAAATTCATCTTTTTTCTGCATACAATCCAAAAACATTGAAACCGTAATGCCATCCTGGCCCGGTGTATTATAAACCATTTTACGAAAGCCAAGTTTTTCATACCATGTAATCAGATCTTCTCTGGCATCTATCGTAATTACCCGAATTGGCCAGTTAGCTGCCAACATCTTCACACTTTTTATTATTGTCTGAATTGCAGCCGTACCAATCCTGTTATGTTGATATTTTTCATCTATTGCTATATAGCGAATATGAACAGCCGATACTTTCCGGTCCTTAATTTCCGGATCATAGTCTGCTATCTCCGGCGGAAAATCATCTAATTCTATCTCTCGGAACATTATCATATAATATCCAAGAACAATCCCCCTGCCACTTATACTATAACCATATGCATGCTGTACTATGGTAGGATAATATGAATTTTTCACATATTCATCTATGGATGGAATACCACATGTAAAAGAAGTATCTTCCACTTCTCTCGTGACCTTCCGATATTGTAAGTTTCCCATTTTCGCCCCTTTTAATCGTGTCAATACACAATCTGACTTTCACTAGCAAAAAATGCCCCAGGAATTTGTTCTACTCATCTTCTGAGAAACTTACATCCTAGAGCATTATTCGACATGACTTTTCTATATCTGTTATATTACATTTCTTTTTTATTACTGTCAACAAAATTTAACCCAGATTTTTCAGATATTCCATGAAGTTCTGCTTGTTCTCCAGTGCCGTGGTGGTGGGTCTTCCGAGGTCTTCTCTGGCGCCGATGCCGCATTTTACTTCGATAAAGGTCAGTGCCTTTCTCTCCTTCGCAGCTACCAGTTCTCTGTCCAGTTCCTCGTAGGTGGCAACGGATACGGCCTGAGGGTAGCCACAGGCTTTTGCAATGGAGACTAGATCGATATTTGCTGCCACGGTGGGCATGCCGCCTACGGTCTCATGGGCGCCGTTGTTGATGACGATGTGTACCATATTTTCCGGGGCCGTGCTGCCCAGTACTGCCATGGAACCCATGTGCATCAGCACTGCGCCATCACCGTCCACGCACCATACTTTCGTACCGGGCTTCTGGACCGCCACACCCAGAGCGATACTGCTGCTGTGTCCCATGGAGCCAACCGTGAGGAAATCATATTTATGGCTCTGGCCGTTCTGCTCTCGGATCTCAAACAGTTCTCTGCTGGCTTTGCCCGTGGTACTGACAATGGGGTCCTCGCCGGAAGCCTGTGCGATGTGACGGATGATCTCTTCCCGGATCATGGGATTGTCATTGCGATACTCCACCTTTTCGTCATAGGTAAGCGCCCCTTTCCGGATGACAAATGCCACGTCTCTGCCCTGCTCCAGTGTTGTCCAAAACTCCTGCATCGCCTGTGCGACTTCTTCCTCCGCAGTGTCTTTTCCGATGACAAAATACCGGATTCCCATATCCTCCAGCAATTTCAGAGTCACTTCTCCCTGATAGATATGCTGGGGTTCGTCGTGGATCCCCGGCTCTCCCCGCCAGCCGATGACGAAGATCATGGGAATGGCATAGACTTTATCATTCAGCAGGGATGCTACGGGGTTGATGATATTTCCCTCGCCACTGTTCTGCATATAGACTACCGGGACTTTTCCGGTAGCCAGATGGTAGCCTGCCGCAAGAGCCGTGCAGTTTCCCTCGTTGGCTGCGATCACGTGATGCTTTGGGTCAATGCCATAGGTGTGCATCAGGTAATTGCAGAGGGCTTTCAACTGGGAATCCGGCACCCCGGTATAAAAGTCCGCATTTAAAATTTTCGCAAAGTTTTCCGCTTTCATGTAAGTATTCCTTTCCTGCCCCTGTCAGTTAAATTTCGTCTATTAAAGTTATAATATCTTTGATCGGCATCAGTCTGCTGTCCACTTCCTGTGCCCTGTGATACCGCAGGATGTCCTCGGCGGTCTGTTGCATGGCGGGAAAGGCACTTCTGGTCAGCTGGTTCGCATAGATCACGATATTGACGCCGTGGGCGGCCAGTTCGTTTTCCGTAATGCTGTTAAAGGAAGACGGCACCACCACGATAGGTGTCTTCGAATCCTCTGCCCGGAATTTATCACAGAATTCCAGAATCTCATCCGGGGATTTCTTACGGCTGTGGATCATGATGCCATCCGCTCCCGCTGCTACGAAAGCTCTGGCACGGTTCAGTGCATCTTCCATGCCCCGCTCCAGGATCAGGCTTTCGATTCTGGCAATGATCATGAAATCATCCGTCAGCTGTGCCTTTTTGCCGGCTGCGATCTTGGCACTGAAGTTCTCGATGCTGTCCTGGGTCTGCACCACATCGTTTCCGAAGAGGGAATTTTTCTTAAGTCCGGTCTTGTCCTCAATAATGATGGCGGAAACACCCATTTTTTCCAGTGTTCTCACTGTGTATACGAAATGCTCCGTCAGTCCGCCGGTATCTCCGTCAAAAATAATGGGCTTCGTGGTCACTTCCGTCACGTCATCAATGGTACGGAAACGGGAAGTCATGTCCACCAGCTCGATATCCGGCTTGCCCTTCGCCGTGGAATCGCACAGAGAGCTGATCCACATGGCGTCGAACTGGTCCAGCTCACCATCATGCTCCACGATGGTCTTCTCTGCGATCAGTCCGGTCAGGCCGCTGTGAACCTCCAGTGCTTTGACAATGGGACGGATCTCAATGAGCTGGCGCAGGCGCTTTCTGCGGTATTCCGGCATGGCAAGCTTTTCCTTGATCCTCGTATCAATTCTTTTTACTTCTTCATTATATGTATAAGGGACATCTATGATCTCACCGCCGTATGTCTTCAGCAGTCCTTCCACGTTGTCACGGATAGCCTTCAAAGCTCCCTCCTGCCAGTTATCCCCATGGATCACGTAGTCAGGGCGCAATTCTTCAATGACCTTATCATACATTACATCATCCTGCACGACCACATTGCTGACTTCCGGGATATCTTTTACCAGCTGCATACGCTCCTCGAAGCTGATGGTGGGAAAACGGTTAAAACGGATCATTGCCGCATCACTTAAGACGCCGATGGTCAGCTCGCCGTATTTTCCGGCTTCTCTGATGATATTGCGGTGCCCCTCATGAATGACATCTGTACAGAAACAGGTATATACTCGCTTCATTTGATCCTATGCCTCCTTATATTTTGCCGGAATCTGAATTTTATTGACTTCCAGTGCTTCTCTGAACACTTTGAAAAAGGCTTCGATATCCGGTCTGTCAATCGCACCCAGCGCACACAGGCGGAAGGTATTGGTAGTAGAGATTTTGCCGGGGTAAATGGTAAATCCCCGCTCATAGCAATAATCATGTACTTTTTCAAAATTCCAGTTTGGATCATCGGGATACTTCACAGACACAACCAGTCCCGACTGCCATTCTCTGCGGATCACATCGTGGAATCCCAGTGCATCCAGTCCCTCATGGATAGCTTCGAAGACTCTGGTGTGTCTCGCCCACTTGGCTTCCTCTCCCTCTGCCCAGTATTCCTTCAATGCCTGGATCGTAGCGTAGATTGTCTGTACCGGCGGGGTAAAATGCATTTCTCCGGTCCTCTGGAAGAAATCATACTGTTGATACAGGTTACAGTAATAAGAGCGCTTCGGATAGTCCTTCGATGCCTCTAAGACTGCCCGGCTTCCCACGACAAAAGAAAGTCCCGTCATGGCCATGAGACCCTTCTGGGCGGAAGCCATACAGAAGTCAATATTGTCTTCTTCTATATGAATGGGACGCATGGCGTAAGTAGAGGTGGTATCCACGGTAAAGACAGCATGATATTTATGAGCAAGGGCTCCGATCTCACGGATGGGATTCAGGATTCCGGTACCGGTCTCATTATGGGTGGTATGTACCAGGGCAATGTCCGGGTTCTCCTTCAGGGTCTGCTCCACTTTTTCTAAGTCTGGCAGTTCGTCCACCGGGAATTTCAGGTCAATATAGGGAAGTCCGTAATACTGGCATACTTCCACAGCTCTGGTGCTGTAGGCTCCGTTATCCACCACCAGTACTTTGCCGCCCTCCGGCAGCAGGGAGCTGATGCATGCATCAATATTGATGGTGCCGGATCCACAGAACAGAACGCTCGTATACTTTTCCAAGTCTCCATGCACGATTTTTACAAGGTCTTCTCTGAGACCCTTCATCAGTCCGCCGAATTCTTTTTCTCTGGGACAGATGTCCGGCACGACCTGTGCATATTTTACGGTATCTGTGGTAGTGGATGGTCCGGGATTCAATAAAATATTTCTTTTGACGGGTTTTTGTATCAACTGCTCCATTATGGGATTCCTCCTTTTTTTGTTCGCGTTCTTTTTCCAATCGTTCATTTATGTATGATATGTTTTAATTCTTTGAACGGTTTTCATAGATTTTCGGCTAAAATAAGTACACAAAATGTCTGCGTTCCATTCGCAGACACTTTGTGTTAAATATGAACATATAATAATACCATTCGCACAAAATAGCAATACTTATTTTTCTTTAAACATCATACGTCTTGTCGATGGCTTTCAGTTCCCGGAAAGTATCGATCTCGATAATGTCATTTTCCTGGCATTCACGTACTTCTACCTTATAATGCTTCTTGCAGAATACCAGGGGTACCTGTTCCCAGTAACGCTCCTTGCCGCCGGGCTGTTCGTAGGTCATCTTGATATCATCTGACAGCTTATGTCCGTCTTCTTCGTTCCAGTAAGAGATTCCCACCATCTGCCAGCAATCCAGTCCGCCGACCTTCTCCTCTACGATGACGCCGTCCTTCACTATGAAGCACCAGTCATCGGTTCTGTCCTTTTTAATAGCCAGGAAATCAGAGGTGTAATGATACTTGGTAATGATCTTCGGATTGGAGATCAACAGATCCGCCTCGAAGACATAGGCATTGGAAAGCATATATCTTGCCACCATGGCGGAGGAAATATTATTGGCCTCGTTGTAGACCGGATTCTCCAGGAATCTGATCATGGGATATTTGTACAGCAGCTGATCAAACTGCTCTGCCAGATACCCCCGGACAATATAGATTTCATTAATCCCGGCATCCAGACAGGCATCGATCAGTCCGTCAATAATACGCTGTCCATGCACACGTACCAGTGGTTTCGGGGTGTTAAAGGTAATGGGCACCAGCCGGCTGCCGAATCCGGCTGCAATAAAGATGGCGCGCTTTGCACGGTAAGGCTCCAGTGCGGAGATTCCGGCACCTGTGATCTCTCCCTCTGTCACATACTGTAATTCGGTCAGTTCCTGCATGACACGGTTGACCGTTCCCAGAGAGTGTCCGCTCTTTTCTCCCAGCTGTCTCTGGGATAAAGTACCTTTTTCCTCTGCCAGTATCGATAAAATATCAAATTGTTTTCTTGTCAGTGTCTGATTCATCTTCTGCTTCCTTTCTTTTTTCCATTCTCCATGACCATCGTCCTGTTTCTATTGAAATTATCGAATTTCCGTTAAGTCATATGGTGTTGTCTGGTATACATAGTAATTGAGCCAGTTGCTGTAAAGGTTGTTACAATGAGATCTCCACTGTAACAGAGGTCTCTGCTCCGGGTCATCGTCCGGGTAATAATTATAGGGGATCTGAATGGGCAGTCCTTTGTCCAGATCTCTATGATATTCGTTGTCCAGTGTATAACGGTCATATTCGGGATGGCCCGCTACAAAAATCTTTTTGCCCTCTTCCGCCATTGCCAGGAATACGCCGGCCTTCTCCGATTCTGCCAGGATCGTCAGATCCTTACAGGCATGAATGGCCTCCAACGGAGTCTCGGTATGACGGCTGTGCGGAGCCATGAAAATATCATCAAATCCCCGGACCAACGGAACTTTCCGGTTGGATACCTTATGCGCATAGACGCCGAACAGCTTCTGGGGCAATTGTCTCTTGTTGATTCCGTAATAATGATAGAATCCGGCCTGTGCCGCCCAGCAGATATGTAAGGTGGAGGTCACATGGGTCTCCGCCCAGTCCAGGATCTGGCAGGTCTCCTCCCAGTAATCCACTTCCTCGAAGGTAATATCCTCCACCGGTGCTCCGGTAACGATCAGTCCATCGAATTTACGATCCCTGATCTCATCAAAGGTAGTGTAAAATTTGTTCAGATGGCTGGCCGGGGTATTCAGTGACACGTGGGTCTTGGTGTTCATGAAAGTGACATCCACCTGCAGCGGTGTATTGGACAACGCCCGCAGCAGCTGCAGCTCCGTATCCTGCTTTACCGGCATATTGTTCAGGATCAGTACCTGCAGGGGACGCATGTCCTGATGTACCGCACGAAATTCGTCCATGACGAATATATTTTCATTTTCCAGTATCTCTTTGGCAGGCAGATCATTTTGTGTTTTGATAGGCATTTTATTTTCCTCCGGGTCTTTCTTGCTTATTCCTCGTAAGGAATATTATAGGTTCTCAGAAATTCCTCTTCTGTCAGAATGGGAACCTGTAATTCTTTTGCTTTTTTATTTTTCGATGATGTAGAGGTAATATCATTGTTGATCAGGCAGGTGGTCTTGCCGGTGACACTTCCGGTCACCTTGCCGCCTTTTTCCTCAATGACCTCTTTCAGATCATTCCGGCTGGCATAATGGTTCAGGCTTCCCGTCACCACGAAGGACATTCCTGCCAGTGTCTGTGCACTCTCATCGATCTGTGGTGTCTCTATCGTCAGGATTTCCTTCAGATGAGCTATTTTCTCCAGATTTTCCGCATCCCGCATATAATCCGTAAATGTAGATGCCAGCACCTCTCCCACACCGGGAATGGCACTCAGTGTTTCTTCGTCCGCTGCCTGCATTCGTTCCAGATCGTAATCAAAATACCGGCACAGCACCTTGGCATTGGCCACGCCGATTCCTGCGATCCCCAGTCCATAGATCAACCGGGGCAGCGTGGTATGTCTTGCAGTCTCGATACTGTCCATCATATTCTGATAGGATTTTTCTCCGAATCCTTCCATTCCGGTAATGACCTCCTTGTAACGGTCCAGCCGGAACAGATCCGCATATTCATGGATAAAGCCCTGATCGATCAGCTTCTCCAATGTTGCCTCGGAGAGTCCGTCAATATTCAGCGCATCTCTGCTGACGAACAGAGTGTAGGATTTGATCTCCTTGGCCGGGCATTTCTCATTGGTGCAGTACAGAGACTGTACCTCATTCATCTGTCGGATCTCCGTGGGCTGTCCGCACACCGGACACACCTTTGGAATCTCCACATTATCACTGCCTGTCAGATTCTCAGCGATCTGGGGAATGATCATGTTGGCCTTATAGACCGTGATATGGTCTCCGATTCCCAGTCTGAGGGATCTCATGATACTGATATTATGCACGGAAGCGCGGCTCACCGTTGTGCCTTCCAGTTCCACCGGCTCAAAAATAGCTACCGGATTGATCAGACCGGTACGGCTGGCGCTCCACTCGACCTCTTTTAATGTAGTCTCCCGCAGTTCATCCGCCCATTTGAAAGCAATGGAATCTCTGGGGAACTTCGCGGTTCTGCCCAGGGACTGTCCGTAGCTGATACTTTCATAAGTAAGTACCAGACCGTCGGAAGGAATATCGTAGTGCTCGATCTTGTGTTCAAAATCTTCAATGGCAGATAAAATGTTCTCTTCCGTTACTGCCACATGTTCCACCACTGCAAAGCCCTGCTCCTGCAAAAAAGCAAACTGGGCTTCCTTGGAATCATGAAAATCCACACCATCCGCCTTTACCAGCGTAAAAGCAAAAAAGCGGACATTCCGTCTGGCCGTGATCTCATTGTTGAGCTGCCTCACAGAGCCGCTGCACAGATTTCGGGGATTCTTGTATTTTGCCTCTGCATCTGCGATTTCCCCGTTGATCTTCTCAAAATCACTGTAGGTAATCACCGCTTCTCCCCGCAGGATCAGTTCTCCGGTATAGGAAATATTCAGCGGAAGATTCTTAAAAGTACGGGCGTTATTTGTAATGACCTCACCGATCTCGCCGTTGCCACGGGTAACCGCTTTTGCAAGTTTTCCTTCACGATACGTCAATACAATGGTCAGCCCGTCCAGTTTCCAGCTAAGAATTGCAGGATTGCCTTGCAGCCAGTCCCGCAGTTCTTCCCGGCTTTTCGTCTTGCCCAGAGACAGCATAGGACTCTCATGGCGCTCCTTGGGAAGCTCATCCACCGCTTCGTAGCCTACGTTTACCGTAGGACTGTTGGCCAGGGTAACGCCTGTCTCTTTTTCCAGTTCCACCAGTTCATCATAGAGCTTGTCGTATTCGTAGTTGCTCATGATCTCCTGATCCTTGGCGTAATAGCTTTCGGAAGCTGCATTCAGTTGTTCTACCAGATCTTTGATCCGGTCTATTTTGGAAGACTGCATCTTGTATTCCTGCCTTTATATATTTAATTGCGATTTAACATTCCGGTGTCTCTTTGAAGCTGTTCCAGCTCTTCTCCGGTGACCTCGCGCCACTTTCCCGGCTTCAGATCCCCCAGCAGAACGTTCATGATCCGGATTCTTTTCAGCGCTTTTACCCGGTATCCACAGGCTTCACACATCCGCCGGATCTGCCTGTTGACTCCCTGAGTCAAAACGATACGGAAGGTAAATTTTCCGATCTGTTCAATCTCACATTCTCTGGTAGTGATGTCCAGATCTTTCAGATAAATACCTTTCGCCATTTTCTCCAAAAAATCGGGTGTTATTTCCCTATCTGTCTTTACGATATATTCTTTTTCATGACGGTTGGCGCCCCGCATCATGGCATTGATCAGATCTCCATCATTGGTGAGCAGGATCAGGCCTTCGGAATCTTTGTCCAGACGTCCCGCATAGGTCAGCCGTTCCGGATAGCGGATCATATCCATGATCTTTTTCTCTGCATGAGGATCTCTCTCCGTGCAGGTCACTCCCACCGGCTTGTAAAATGCCAGTACCTTCTGTGTCTGTTTTCCCTGCAGAATCTTCTTACCCACATGCACGGTGTCCGTTTCTTCCACCTGTTGTCCCATTCCGGCCACCTGACCGTTGACCAGTACTTTTCCCTGTTCGATCAGCTTATCCGCATCTCTTCGGGAACATACACCGCACTGTGCCAGATATTTATTCAGACGCATTCTATTCCTCATTCCTTTCCGAAGCCCTTAACTTACAGGCTACAGACACACGGCCGCAAGTATATGTTTTCACGCTTCCACACCGTCTGCCGCTTCGAAGTCACTGAGACTTTTGACTTTGGGAATACCGTTTCCGTTTGCCACACCCAGCTTTGCGGTCTCATCTGCCAGCTCGTTGTATTTTACCTTCGAATGAGCCGGTACTTTGGTAAAGCGGATCTGAATCTTCTGTCCCCAGCCCAGCATGGTCTGTGCATATTTTTTCGTCAGATCATTCTTACTTTTCCAGGCACCGGTGACCCATTTCTCGATTCCTTCATAGTCGTAGCGGATCTCGATGACTGTAAAGCCGCTGTTTAAGGCAAACCGTACCGCATACATGGCTCCCAGCATCTCTCCGGAGACATTCCGCTGTTTCAGAGAGTCCGGATTGTCACCATTACCGTATTCTGTATAGATGCGTCCGTCGGGAAGAATAAAAATACAGCCGAAACCGTATTTTTTCAGTGCATCCTGATAGCTTCCGTCCACATAGGCCAGCAAGGTACCCTCTTCCGGACGATCATTCACATCCGCATCCTCCGGATATCTTCCCAATCCATTCCACTCTGCCATAATTCATCTGTCTCCTTATCGAATAAAGTTGGTCTTCTGCGCCGGTTCTCTCTCCGGGAAATCCACGCCCGCAGCTTTTCCTGCGGCAATGCATTTGAGCAGCCATGCCATATTGTTACCCAGGGTACGCATGGTCTGCATGCCTTCCAGATCCTGTTTTACCTCTTCGGGAGTATTGCCGTGTACCTGATTCCAATACTGGCTGGATACCACCGGCATACAGTTGATGGTAAAATATTTGTTCAACTGGTCAAAGGCTGCGGAAGCCCCACCGCGTCTGCAGCTGACGATGCAGGCACCGGGCTTGCCCTGGAACAGGGCGCTCTTGCCGTAAAATGCCCTGTCCAGGAAGGAAGTGATCATACCGGAAGCAGATGCATAATGCACCGGAGATCCGAAGACAAATCCGTCTGCAGTCTTCGCTTTTTCCACAAATTCATTCACGCCATCCTCCCGGAAACACTTTCCGTTCTTCAGACAGGCATTGCAGCCGATACATCCGGCGATGGGCTGTGTACCCACCTGGATGATCTCCGTCTCAATACCGTTTTTCTCCAGTGCTCCCGCTACTTCCTCCAGAGCTGTGTAGGTACAGCCCTTCGCATGTCCGCTTCCGTTTACCAGTAATACTTTCATTGCTTTTACCTCTTTTTCTCTTATTGTTTCTCTTCTCTGTTATTACCACCCGAAATGTGGTATGCTATCTGATAGATTTTGATATTTTTATCAGCATTTTAACAAACCGGAAAGGATCCCTTATGAATCATCGCACCCGTTCTTATCTGCTTTTTGTATTGCTTATCGGCTGTATCTGTTATCTGGTGTCCCATTTCGTGGTACAGCTGTATTTTGTAAACGGTTCTTCCATGGAACCGACCTACACCTCCAGGCAGCCGGTCTTCCTTCAGAAATTCGGTCTGCCAGACTGTCTGGACTATAACGATGTCGTTGTCATCCGCCACGAGACGCTGGGACGCGATATCGTCAAACGGATTGTGGCCCTGCCGGGAGATACGGTACAGATCACAGAGGGAATCCTCTATGTTAATGGGGTTCCCCAACCGACCCCCGATGGCTTTTCTCTCATGGAGGATGCCGGCAATGCCGCCGCTCCCCTGACGCTTGCACCCGGAGAATATTTTGTTCTGGGTGACAACCGCAACCACAGCATTGACAGCCGCTTTGCGGAAGTCGGGATCATCCCCGCCGCTTCTATCGCAGGAAAAGTTATTACCGGTCGAACACCCTTCCGGTAGGCACCATAGTTGTCAGATCCTGTGCATGGCCTTTCTGAAGATATTCTACCATGTGTTTCTCGCTGCCGGGAGCGTATTCCAGAAAACGTCTCTCTCTGGTATCTCCCTCTTTCCAGTCAAACACCGCGTCGCTCTGCGCGCCATCCAGCAGTCGGACATACGCCTCCTGCAGGTCTTCGTAGCTGATAGGAGCTTCCGAGATCTGCATGGTATCGTGCTGTTCATTTCTTCCTTTGATCAGAAGCAACGCTGCCTGCCGCAGAAAGTCCTCTTCCTTTTCTCCCATACCGTTGTATCCGTGATCTGCCATTACGATCAGAGCGGTGTTATCATAGGCACCACTGTCTTTCAATGCCTGGATATAATTCGCTGCCAATGTAATGGAAGCTTCCATGCTCTGACGATAAGATCCCTGTTCCACACCGATGACATTGGCATCCTTGTCATAGATAAAAGGTGCGTGGGCCCCGTTCAGATGGATGAACTTGAAACGGTTTCCTGTCTCATCCATCACAACACCCTGGGCTGCCAGATCCTCCTTGAAAGCCGTATTATCCGCAGTAAACGCCTTGGAATCCGAACCTTCCGGATGAGATTCCCGTAATTCATTAAAATAGACTTCTTTGATCACGCAGTATCTTTTCAGATCATACGGTGCATACCGGAATCCAACGAGTTTCAGCTCCTGCTTTGCCAGTTCCAGATAAGAAACGGGGGTGACCTTAGTAAAATAGACATTGTCAAAATTGTCCACGATGGAAGCATCCTGTGCACGGATATCATCCTCATAGAGATCGATCTGATAATTTCTGCTCTTCAGTTCCTTCCACAACGGTGCCTCTCTGTAGACTCTGTCCAGATAGTCCTGAAAAGATCCCTCATTCTCATACCATTCACCGGATAAAATAAAAGGAATAGCATTCAATGTGCTGGTGTAAGTTCCCGTGGTATTCTCAAAATAAGTAAAATCTCCAAAGATCTCCCGGTACTCCGGATGTTCCTCTAACAGTGAGGTAAACTCTCTGGAATCTGCCGTATCCAACACAAGGATCACAAAATTGTTGTCCGCAGACATCTCGAATTCTTCTTCCACGCTGACATGCAGATGCAGTTTGGAATGCAGTGCCCCGCTGGTAATCACGGTGCTGCATGCGGTAACCAGAAGCATCAGGGTCATGCATCCGCTGATGAACATTACCACATGGACAAATTTCTGCTTTCGCAGCGCGATCATTGCCGCAATTACAACGATCAGCACTACTACCCAAAGAAGCAATGTATCTTTCCGGAGAATATCGTATTTGCCCCACCAGATTGAAGTTCCGTCCAATGGCGGCAGTCTGTCGATCATAAAATTCCCCTGGATATAGGTGCAGATAAAAAGTGCAATTCCTCCGGCCAGTGTGATCCGGTACACATATGGATGAATCAGCATGGCAATCAGATACAACACCGCCAGTACGGCGAAACAGGCTGCAAACATCCCCAGTGCAGTGATCAATAACGTGGAAAAATCAAACCAGAATTCCGCTGTATTCGCACAGTACAGATCGACCGGAGCATACAGAAACAGCAGGAAACTGATGGCCGCTGACACCTGCAGACCCGGTATCCAATTTTTAAGATTCCTTTTTTTCACCTGTTAAACTCCCTTCCGGTCAGTTCCATTCCGTCCAGATCCTGTGCATGTCCTTTTTGGATATATTCCACCAGATGGTCGGTCTCGGAGAAAGAATAGCGCAGATAGCGCCGCTCTCTTGTATCTCCTTCTTTCCAGTCAAATATCTCATCACTCTGTTGCCCATCCATCAGGCGCATATAGGCATCCCAGAGATCCACGTAACTGACCGGAGCCTCGGAAATCTGCATGGTATCATGCTGCTCTCTCATTCCCTTGACCAGAAACATCGGCGCAGGTCTCATCCAGACATCCCTGTCTGTTTCATCCCCCTGTCCGTTATAGCCATGGTCAGCCATCACAATGATTGCCGTATTATCATAAGCTCCGCTTTCCTTAATGGCATCAATATATTTTGCAGTAAGTGCAATGGACGCTTCCATATTCTGGCGGTAATCCCCTCCCGGGACATATTCCATATCTCCACCATAGATAAAAGGTGCATGGGCTCCTTCCAGATGAATGAATTTAAAGTTCTTCTGCTCCTGATCCATGACAACCCCGTTCTCTAACAGGGCTTCTTTGAAGGCCATATTGTCCTCTGTAAAGATTCCAGCCGTTGTGCCATCCGGCTCTGAAACCTGTAACGCATCGAAATAAATCTCTCTGGTCTCGCAGTAGCGCTTCAGATCATACGGTGCATAACGGAAGCCGACTAACTTCAATTCTTCCTTTGCAAGTTCCAGATAAGAGTTTGGTCTGACTGTTGTGTGATAAACATTGCCGAAATTGTCTGCCACACTGTCATCCTGAGCACGAATATCATCCTCATAGAGGTCGATCTGATATCCTCTGCTCCACAGTTCCTCCCACAAGGGGGAATTCAGATATACATCATTCAGATAATCTGCAAGCGGTTCCTGATTCTCGAACCATTCTCCGGATAAAATATAGGCCACCGCATTCATGGTACAGGAATAATTCCCCATCATATTTTCATAATAAGTAAAATCTGCAAAAATATCATGGTACTCCGGATGATCCTCCAACAGGGAAGTAAACTCTCTGGAATCTGCCGTATCCAGCACAAAGATCACAAAATTCTCGTCACTGGACATATTAAACTCGTTTTCCTCGCTGATGTACAGATGCACTTTGGGAATCAGTGCCCCATTCGTCAATGCAGTACTGCAGGCTGTGACCAGAAGCATCAGAGTCATACATCCGCTGATAAACATGGCAACATTTTCAAATCGTTCTTTTCTAAGAAAAATCGCAGCCAAAACAACCACCGCCAGAACAATTCCCCATAATATCAGGGTGTCTTTCCGAAGGATGTCGTATTTCTCCCACCAGATGGACGTGCCATCCAGCGGAGGCAGCTTGTCGATCATAAAATTGCCCTGGATATAGGTACAGATAAAAAGTGTCAGCCCTCCAGCCAGTGCGATCCGGTACACATACGGATGAATCAGCATGGCAATCAGATATAACACCATCAGTACAGCAAAACAGGCAGCGAACATCCCCAGTGCAGTGATCAATAACGTGGAAAAATCAAACCAGAATTCCGAAACATTCGCGCAGTACAGATCGACAGGTGCATATAAAAACAACAAAAAGCTGATAGCCAGGGATATGAAAATCCCCGGCATCAGCTGTCTGCCTGTTATCTTTTTTCTCACAGTATTTTTACTCACACTTATTCTCCCTGTCACATTGTTGCATTTCTTTCTAACGATTATACTCTCTTCCGGTAGGAATCATGGTATCCATATCAGAAGCATACCCCGTCTGTATATACTCCTGCATATGATCGTCATCCAGGAAAGAATACCGTAAGAACCGGCGTTCTCTTGCATCGCCTTCCTTCCAGTCAAAGACCTCATCACTCCGCCTGCCGTCCAGCAGACGCACATATGCCTCCTGGAGATCCTCAAAGCTTATGGGTGCCTGTGAGATCTGCATGGTATCATGATGCTCATTTCTTCCCTTGATCAGAAGTAATGCACACTGACGCATCCAGGTAGCCTCTCCGCTTTGTCCCAGGCTTCCGTTATAGCCATGATCCGACATCACAATGAGGACTGTATTGTCGTAGGCTTCACTGTTGCGCAGATGTTCGACATAATCCATTGCACCGACCATCGTGGCCTGTGCGCTCTGTTCATAGGTGCCGTCCAGTTCATTGATGATATTCATATCCTTATCATAGATATAAGGAACATGTGCTCCGTTCAGATGAATAAATTTGAATTTTTTGGAGGAATCTTCCACGGTAATTCCCTGCAGATCCAGCTGACTCTTAAATACATGATCCGATTCACTGCAGCTGGTTTCCTCAGGTGTATTCTCTACCTGGAGCAGTTCTGCGAATGCAGCCTTTTTAAATGTACACATTTTCTTCAGTTCAAAAGGCGCATACCGGAAACCGATCAGCTTCAACAGTGGTTTCGCAAATTTCGTATAAGAACTCAGTTCGAAATCCACTACGTGAATGTTGCTGAACATATGCATCAGTTCGGTATCCATATACAATTCAGAATCACAGAGTTCCATATTGTAGCCACGTTCCTGCAATGTCTGAAACAGTGGGGACTCCTGGTACACCCTCTTGCCGTAATCATCAAAGGGTTCATCATTTTCATACCAGTCTCCGGACAGAATATAGGGAACGGATCTCTCTGTGCAGGAGTATGCTCCTACCGTATTTTCAAAATAGGTGAAATCACGAAATACCTCACTGTATTCCGGATGCTCGTCCAACAGCTCCGTGATCGTTCTGGAATCCACCGTATCCAGCAGAAGGATCACGAAATTCTGGTCTTCGGACATCACAAACTGTTCGTCCGCACCATATTGATAATGTACTTTTTCCTGCAGTGCCCCACTGGTAAACACAACACTGACTGCTGTGATCAGCAGCATCAATGTCAGTCCACCGCTTAAATACATTACCGTTTTGGACAAAAGATCTTTTTTCAGGAAAATATACATGAGCACTACAACAACAAAGCCGATGCCCCAGAGAATAAAATCCTCTGTCCTCAGAAATGTATATTCTTCCCATCGAATCGTCGTTCCATCCAGGGGCGGCAGATTCCTGATCAGAAAATTCCCCTGAATATAGGTACAGATCAGCCCTAAGAATCCACCTGCCAGTCCGATACGGTACAGCACCGGATGGATCAGCCACAAGACAATATAGATCAGAAGCAGCACAACGGTGCTGATCAAAAACAGGCCCAGTGATGCCCTGATCAGAATTCCGAAATCAAACCAGAACTCGGATATATTACTGCAATACAAATCTACCGGTGCATATAAAAACACCAGGAAACTGATGGCAGCCGCCACCACGATTCCCGGCAGCAGTTGCTTTTTATCCCGCTTTTTCATGTCAGATTACTTCTCCTGCTTGTCCTCTGCCTGATCCAGCATAATGTCATCGGATTCTACTTCTTTGTTTCTGTTCTCATCGATTCCCAGACTCTTGTCGATCTTCTTCTTGGCCTTTCTCCAGTAGATACCGGCTGCAGCGCCTACAGCGATGACTACACCGGCTACTGCCTGAATAGCATAGTTCATAACAGAAGGGTCAATATATGCATCTGCAGTTCCGGAAAACAGTACTGCGAATGCTGCTGCAAAAAATGTTACCTGTGCGATCTTGCTTAATTTTTTCATGTTTTTACCTCTTTCTTTTACTCTTTTTGTATTTCAGATTTTTATTGTTCTTTTGCTTTTTTGATCTGTTCCTGGACTGCCTGTACAATGTACTTTGCACCTACTTCGGCACTGTTGCCCAGATTGTATACATATTCTTCCACGAACTTTTCAATTCTGTCATGGTAAGCATCCTTCTGCTCCAGCAGATTTCTGACCTTGCTTTCGGTCTCCTCTGTCTTTGCAGGATCCAGACGGTCTCCGATGACATCCCTCATCCAGATATTGATAGGTACGGTGTCGATCTTCTGGTATTCCGGATTCATGACCTTCATGGGAGTATCCACGAACAGAACCGGCTTCTTGGTCGTAAAGGCATATTCATACGCGATACCGGACCAGTCAGTCACCAGCAGATCCGCCTCGAATACCGTGCTGTTGGATGAGAAGTCTGTCTGAATGTCAATATCCGGGTTCTTGGCATAACGCTCTTTCAGGCGATCCATCTTATCCTGTTGCAGACGCACCTGTTGAGGATGAGGACGTACTACCACTTCATAACCCTTACCTGCCAGATCATCCAGCATGCCTTCCAGACAGCTGTCCACGATATTGTCCTTCTGCCAGGAAGGTGCGATCAGAATATGCTTTTTCTCATGAGGCGTCTTATCCGCTTTCCTGTAATCTTCGATCATACGATCCAGCAGGCAGTAGCCCCAGTCGATCAGTTTCTTGGGCGGCAGACCGTAAGCTTCCTCTGTCTTGCGGATTTCCTCAGTATGATGCTTACCGACGCAGTATACGGTATCGTAGTGATCCATGGAACCGGTACGCATGGTCATATTCAGACTGTCCATACAGTGAGGAATATAGATATATTCAATATCCTTCCTTATATAGCTGCGCTTAATATGGAAGTTCTCAATATCCGGCATAGTCATGACCACTACGTCTGCATCCATCTTCATCATCAGTGTGATCAGACGTTTTTCTCCGATATAATACGCCCGGATCTTGTCTTCTTTTTCCGCCAGTGCAAAGATCTGATCTTCCGGATCACTGGTGATATAGTGGATAGTCAGATTGGTATGTGCCAGGAGCCATTCGATAATGCCCTGATAATATTTATAGAAGCCACTGCTCTCGGAATAAAATACCAGATGCTTGTTCACTACAGAGAAGAAACGTTTGAAATCTTTCTTCTCTCTCTTGGCATAGGGATTTTTCTCGAAGAGTTTCTTCTTGCCACCAATGGACTGCAATTCCTCCAGTTCCTGTTTGCTGGCCTCCAGTTCCTCATAATCCACATAATCCTTGGGATTGATGGCCCAGTTCAGCAGATACTGCTGTAAAATAGCGAACAGGTTGCTGGCGATCCAGTACAGAGCCACACCTGCCGGAACAAACCAGCCCAGATACAGGGACAGACCTACCGAAAATGCCATCATACCGTATTTGTTCAGCTTGGACTGCTCTGCCTGAATGACATTGGCTGCATTCTGTGCCACACACAACAGCCATGCGGAAATACCGGCTGCAATGGGGACGATGATATCAATGCCCCCCACTTCGGAAGGTACCCAACTTAAATTCATGCCGCAGAAGTTCAGGGAAATTCCCTGCACCTGCTGTAATACAGACGCAATGTCCACACCTGCCAGTCCTGACTGCAATGCTGCGAACTGTTCTGCATAATTACCACTCTTGATCATCTCCACTACTGCCAGCTGAATAGAGGAGCTCTCCGGATTTGCTCCGGCCAGGCTGACAGCCAGGCCATTGAATGCCGTGATCACATCCTGTGGCAGATGAAGCAGATAATCCAACGGGTGATAGATAACCTCTACCAGTCCCATCAGCAGAATAATCTGAACTGCCAGCGGGATCAGGGATGCCAGCGGATTGTACTTCTCTCTCTTGAAGATCTTGGACTGTTCGTCCGCGATCCGGTCTGCATCCCCGAAATGTTTTGCCTTGATCCGGTTGATCTCAGGCTGCATCTTTACCATTTTAATGGAATTCTTCTGTACCCAGACGGATACCGGCAGCAGTACGATCTTGCTGATCAATGTGAACTGAATGATTGCCAATCCATAATTATGCACCAGATAATAGCAAAAGTACATTACATATCCCAGCGCTTCTGATAGTATTCGCATTTTAATTAACCATGCCTTTCTCAAAATCTGCAAAGTTTGGGCCGCAGGCACAAATTTGCGTGTGAAATTTATTTTCACACTGTTCTCCTTTTAGTCAATGGTATTAATTATAACATAATCGTATGTTTTTTCAACATGGAAAGCAATTTTCCGTTCAAAAAACAGGCAGAAACCTCTGTTATTATAACAGCAAATTTCTGCCTGCTTCCCTATTTTTCTGTATTCTTTGTTCTATTTCCGTTTTATTGCGTATTGTCCGTTGTTTCTTCCTCTGGCTTTTTATAGAATGCAAAATCATTCTTGCCGTTCTTCTTCACCTGATACATGGCATCATCCGCACACACGATCAGCTGTTCCAGATTATCCGTATCCTTAGGATAACTTGCAATACCAATGCTGCCGCCGATCTTCCGCTTCGTACCGCAGAGCACCACATCCTTTGTGAATACCTGTCTGCACTGGTACGCTGTCTTCTCCACCAGCATATTCTGGCTGCTGCGCAGGATCAGAATAAATTCATCTCCGGCGAAACGGTATGATGTCAGTATCTGGGACTGCATCTCTTTCAGGCGGTTTGCCACCTGCTGCAGCGCTTCGTCTCCTGCCGTATGTCCGTAAGTGTCGTTGATCTTCTTGAAATTATCAATATCCAGCATCATGACGGTACAGGGAACCTTCGCATCGATCATCTGCTCCAGATCCTTCATGAATTTGCTGCGGTTCGGAAGTCCCGTCAGGAAGTCATGCTGTGCTGCCGCCTCCATAATTGCACGTGCCTGCTCCAGTTCCTGCAGCAGCTTTCGTCTGCGGTAATTATCGAAGCACACCCAGCAGATAATAACATTGAGTGCAGTGATAAGTATAAGTGCCGGTATCAAAGCCTCTCGGTTCCTGACAAAAAAATTCTCCCGATGATTTACAAATTCGGTATCTTTGGGAAACTGTGATGCCTCCAGCCCGAACTTCCGCATGACGTCTTCATCTACACAATAAATGTTGGGACTGTCCTTTACCACATTGATCTCTGCACTGTCGGTACCATTTGCGATATCCATGGCCATCTGTGCTGCGATCTCTCCGGACTTATACATGGATACCACATTACCGCCCAGCAGTCCGTCACCGATTCCGGCCTCCACCATGCGGTAAACCGGTACTTTGGCATAATCCACAATCATACACAGCGCCTGGTCACTGGTATATTGTTTGCCACTGCCGTCCTTAGACATAACGATATAGATCAGTATCGTCTTATCATCCACCTTACTGATAGCCTGCTGCAATCTGGCTGTTTCCAGTTCCGCAGCATTGATCTCAGAAAATTCCAGCTCCGGATAGTTTTCCGCTGAGTTGTAAAAATTCTTCCGTTCTGCATCTGCGGTCACTGAATCATCCAGTATTGCCACTACTTTATCGGCTGTCGGATTCACCTTCAGCGCCATGTCTATGTTCTTCTCTACGGACAGTTTTTCAATAATTCCCGTCACAAGAGGATTCTCTGCCGCTTTCATGGCATATTCTTCATCGTTCACACCTTCGAAGACAACCGGTATCTCCGGGAACAGTTCTTCCCGGTATTCCATGGCAAACTGCAGCGCCGCATCATCTCCCACGATCACCACATCATAGGGATCCGTATTCTCCAGATGGTATTTCAGCATATCATGAAACATATTCAGCCACTCATCTGTCCGAAAACGCTTCGTGTCCATAAATTCATAGTCGATAGTGGTATTCTCATCCACTCCGGCTTTGATTCCTTCGATCTGTGTCTGGACGGTGTCCCATCCATAAGAATACGAACTGATAAACAGTACCCGCTTTCCCTGATTCAGATTCTGTGCTTCTGCCTTCATTGACGCCGTCCCAATAGTCCCAATGCCTATGAGAACAGCCAATGCAAACAGCCATGCTTTCCACTTTCTCATATTCTGTTTCCCCCTAATTCCAACATTATGCTACCGGGGTCAAAAGTCTGAACTCAATACCACGATATAAGGAATTACATCACTGGTACTATTGTACCACATTGTCTGCTGAAAGCAAAGAGCTTAATTTAATCTTACGATAATACCTTCTTCTTTTTTCTCTTTCATTTTTCCGATAACGGTAGGAATTGCTCCGAGCGCCACAAACAGATACTGTAGAACCAGATTGACTATGTAGCTTCCCATATCAATAATTTCTGCGGAAAGTGCCGCAGGGATCAGTCGATAACACTCGAACAGACTATAA
>OODU01000475.1_pt1 | contig 45716 bp, 41 predicted proteins | sample 1671171 | NCBI WGS metagenome assembly OODU01 (sample SAMN06348129, study PRJEB24527) | human gut metagenome | biome: human gut; feature: ankylosing spondylitis patient; material: feces | host: Homo sapiens | place: China | collected 2015-10
GCTTTGTGACCGGGCCGCGAATTACGGAAGTATCATTATCGGAGTACCAGATGACGGAACTATTCAGTTTTCAAGGTTCATAAGGTCGGACGTTTTTCCCTGCGGCGAGTGCCGCTTGGAAAATTGTCCCTTCACTTGGTAGGCATCGAAAAAGGCCAAATTGTTACCTGAAAAAGAAAATGGTTCAAAAGTTCTTCAAAAACATAGTCATTCGTTCGATTCGCTTATGAATCGTAATCCTTTTGGATTCCAAGGTCATTGCAATCTCGGACTCGGTGTACCCAGCATAGACATAGAGCGTAAGAATTTTGAGGTCGAGTTCCGATAAATTTTCGAGAGCAGCCAGCAGCCGCTCGTTCTCAATTTCGCCGATCCATGTGAAGCAGCTCTTGGTTTCGCAGTAGTGATCCGTAACGGAAATAGCTTTCTGATACTTGTCCATCAAGGGCGAGTAGGATTCTTCGCTCTGTTCAAAGGACGGCGCTGCCATTTCCTGCGTATGGTTCTGGTAAGAACGATTAGCGTTAAAAACAGACCAGTCGTAATCGTACATTGCGTGAATCGCTTCGCTGCTCATACCAGCATCCTCATACTGCTTGCGGGTCATAGCCCATTGACTATCAAAATTCTTCTTTTCCAAACCGTAGTTAAAGCCCATGTTAAACCTCCAAATTTTCGATAAGTTGTGAAAAGTCGAAAATTTGGAAGGCTACGGATATTTAGCCGCTTGGGGCATCCATGAAAAATGGACAAACATAAAGCCTGCTCCTTTTTGCGGGAGCAGGCTTCCTGAAGGCTAAAAAAAAATAGCCGGACAACCAACTAACAGAGCGGTTCTAAAAGCAGAATCACTCTATCAGCTGTTGCCCGGCTATTTGGTGCACGTTTCATACATTGCCTTGCGGCAATGGCCCGTTGCTCGGTGACGAACAGTCCATATTCAGGGTGCAATGCACCCGATTTTTAAAATTGTGCTTTGTCTATAAAGTAATCAGCGCCTGTGGTAGGCTAAATTAACCGTTGCTACATTGCCGCACTGGAGGCACTTTATGCGGATAGTGCCTAAACTGCTCTCATCTTTTTGGTAGAGCTTGTGTCCGCAAACAGGACAAAATCTCCAGCTGATGCTGAATTGCGCCTGCTGTATATTGCTCAGCGGTTTATTTTTAAAAGAACGACTATTTGACTGAATCATGTTCATTCTCCAAATCGGATGATGTCCAATGGGTGGCAGTGAACGGGGATACCTTTTATGACCAGTGTTTTGTCATCCGGAGTAAAGCAAATGTCTGCTTCAGCGTATTTCTTTTCACGGCGGAACCTGTAGTCATTATGTATTGGAATACCTTCTTCACTTTTTAGACGGATTTACAGTGGTTTGATTTGGAATATTTAACACCAAAAAGATGTTTGTAATTTGATTATACTGCAAAAACGAAAAAAGGCACCTGAGCTTTCTACATATCCAAAAGGTAGGAAAGGCTCCGGTGCCTTTTCTATTATGCCCAAAAGAAGATGATTTGGTGGATCTCCTGCTCCGATTCATCAAACAGGGCGCGGGAAAAGAACCCTGTTAGCGTGATAGCAAGACTACAGAAGTTCGGGCTGTTCAACATACGCAGCTGCGTTATTGCGAGAGAGAATATTTATCGACAAAACAAAAAAAGTATCCTCCACAGTGAAAATGGAGGATACCGATTTTTCGACATCGTTGTTTGAATTCTCTTATTATTTTATCATGGTTATATCTGGGATTCAATAGAAAATTATATAAATGTATCCCACATGGTCTTCGAAAAAGCTTCGTGAAAGTGGAGTTTTTTTGCACAATGCCCAGGTTCGCATGAAAAATCCAGATGAAAACGCATGTGAACAAAATAAGTGGTCAGATGGGTGTCCAAAACGCAGGAGGAAACAAAAATGGCACGACGGGGAGAAAATATACGCAAACGCAAGGATGGCCGGTGGGAAGGCCGCTATATCAAAGCGCGTACATCGGAAGGCAAAATCCAGTGGGGCTACGTCTACGGAACGGTCTATGCAGAGGTCAAACGAGTGCTGATTCAGAAGAAAGCAGAGGCTGGTTTCTACAAGCTGAAAAGAACCGACCTGACCTTTGAAGCATTGGCCGAAGTGTGGTTGCACTCCCTGAAGAACGGTATAAAAGAATCCACCTATGCGCATTATTCGTACACACTGCACAAGTATCTTCTTCCGGTTTTGAGTAAAGTGCCCGTTGTGTCCCTTGACGAAAGCTTTCTAGAACAGGCCATGCAGCAGATCATCGCGCCTACGGATGCCGCACACAAGCCACTGGGTAACTCTTCTGCACGGGAATGCCTCTCGATGCTGCGCCGCATCTGCAAGTATGCCGCACATTTACGCCTGATTCGCCCAATGGAGCTAGAAGTAACGCTGCCGAAATCTATCGACAGAATTTCTGCGCCGCTCTCCCCGGCGGAGCAACAACGGATTTATCAGTATGTGCAGGAGAACCCCACGCCCCGCAAGATTGGCCTGTTACTGGGAACGGAATTGGGACTCCGCATTGGTGAGATCTGCGGCCTGCAATGGGGGGATTTTGACCTGAAACCCGGTACATTGAAGATCAGCCGGACAGTCTGCCGAATTTCCTGCGGAAACGGGCATACAAAGGTGGTTATCCAGACGCCGAAAACCCGCACTTCCCGCCGGGAAATTCCAATCCCGAAACAGCTGTTTATTATGCTAAAGAAGCTGCGCGGAAACGCCAGTAATTCCACATGGTTTCTATCTGGTACTGAATCCAAACCCACAGAACCCCGCTGCTATCGGAAAAGCATCAAAGCATATCTGAAACAGGCAGCTGTCCGACAGGTACGTCCGCACGCGCTGCGCCATACCTTTGCTACCACCTGTCTGCAGGCGGGGTGCGATGTAAAGACCCTCAGCGAATTGTTAGGACACGCCAATGCCAACATCACCTTGCAGCGTTATGTGCACTCTGATCTGACCCGAAAGCGCCGGGAGATGAACCGGATTTTCTCCCATCAGGTGTCTATGAAGAGTAGGAAAATGATAAATCTGATGGAATAACGACGATTTTTTACCATAACCTTCCATTTTCACTGTGGAGGATACCCCTTTATCGCGGGAAGGGGTGAGCAGAGTGGCATTGCGTCTGTTTGAGCACAACGAAAAAGCATATCGTGCGGCGATCCGGATGATGGAGCAATACGGCAAGGCTGCGATTGTCCACCCGACCGGCACCGGAAAGAGCTATATTGCGTTCAAGCTGATCGAGGACAACCCGGGGAAGGTCGTGATCTGGCTTTCTCCCAGTGAGTATATCTTTAAGACCCAGCTGGAGAGCCTGAAAAGGAACGACCCGGAGTTTCCGTTGGAAAATGTTCGCTTTTACACCTACGCCAAACTGATGTGCTGTACGCAGGCGCAGCTGGGCGAAATAGCAGCGCAGAAGCCCGCCTATATTATACTCGATGAGTTCCACCGTGCCGGTGCGGAATGCTGGGGCGAAAGCACGGTGGCTCTATTAAAGTTATGCCCGGACGCAAAACTTCTTGGGCTGACGGCAACAAACATCCGATATTTGGATAATAACCGCGACATGGCCGAAGAGCTTTTTGACAACCGTGTTGCGAGCGACATGACCCTTGGCGAAGCAGTCGTCAGGGGCATTTTGCCTGCCCCGAAATATGTGACCACCGTGTATCAGTACCAGAAAGCGCTTGCAAAGTATCAGACACGGGTGGACAACCTGCGGACACAGGGCATTCAGGATGTGAACCAGAAATATCTGGACGCGTTGCGCCGCGCACTGGAGCAGGCAGACGGCTTGGACAGGGTCTTTTCCCATCATATTACAAACAAATCTGGAAAATACATCGTGTTCTGCGCCAACAAAGAGCACATGGACGAGATGGTATCCCACGTGCCGGAGTGGTTCGCAGGGGTCAACCCGGACGTGGTGGTGTACGAAGCCTACTCGGATAATCCGAATACCGACAAGGCGTTTGCAGACTTCAAGACGGACATCAGTGACAGGCTCAAGCTGCTGTTCTGCATCGATATGCTCAATGAGGGCGTTCATGTGGAGGGTATTTCCGGGGTCATTCTATTCCGACCGACGATTTCGCCCATCATCTACAAGCAGCAGATCGGACGCGCTCTAACTGCTGGAGATACCGCAGCCCCGCTGATTCTCGATGTGGTCAACAATTTTGAAGGCTTGACCAGTATTTCCGGTCTGCAAAGCGAGATGCAGGAGGCTGTCCACCGTCTGTATGCCAACGGCGAGAGTGATAAGATCGTCACCGAGCGGTTCGAGGTCATCGAGCAGGTGCATGACTGCCGGATACTGTTTGAACGGCTGCAGGAAAGCCTTTCTTCCAGTTGGGAGCACTACTTTTCTGAGGCAAGTATCTACTATGCGGAACACGGCGACTTAAAAGTGCCGAAGCAGTATAAGACACCTGCTGGCCTGAGCCTTGGGGTGTGGATCGTCACACAGCGCGGGGTGCGCGAAGGGAGAGTCTCCGGAAATCTGACGGAACAGCAGATCGCGCGGCTGGACAGCATTGGTATGGCCTGGGGAAATCAGAAAGAGAGCGCGTGGCAGCGTGGCTTTGAGAAGGCGAAAAAATATCATGATACCTATGGGAATCTGATGGTAGCTGGAAAGTATGTGGACCCGGACGGCTACCCTCTGGGCAAGTGGCTCATCAAAACACGGCAGCAGAAGCTGAATGGCAATTTGAAGGAAGAACGCATTGCGCAGCTTGATGAAATCGGCATGGTGTGGAACATTTTCGATGCCAAGTGGGAAAAGGCTTATGCGCTGGCTGCGGCCTATTATGAGGAGAACGGTAACCTGAACATCCCCCGGTCCTACGTAACAGCGGCTGGTGAACGGCTGGGACAATGGGTCGCAAGCCAGCAATGGGCGTATCCGAAAGGAAAGCTGACGGACGAGCAGGTTGAACGGCTGAACAGAATCGAGATGTACTGGGGCAACCGCAATGACCGCCAGTGGAACGAAGGGTATCAGGAAGCGAAGCGCTACTTTGATGCCCACGGCGACCTGAACGTCCCGGCAGAATATGTGTCACCGGGCGGTTACAACCTCGGGAATTGGGTCAAGCGGCAGCGGTATACCCGCCATAATCCCGAAAAAAGCTGCGCTGTTCTGACAGAGGAGCGTATTGCAAAGCTGGATGCCATCGGGATGCGGTGGGAGAAAAGCAATCCGAAGCACCCATCTAGGCAGGCGGTATAAGCCGAAATCGTTACGGCAAAAGCGGGTTGAAAAAAGTCGAACAAAAAAGAGAATCAACGGCTTTATGCGTTGTTGAGGGACGATTCGGCTTGTGGCGAATTGCGAAAAGGAAACCGCTCAGGCGGGATGATCGAGTGAGGAGATATTGAATGATTGCTGGAAATAAAACAACTGCAAACGGTTCTATGAACTATTATGTGCAAGAATCACCAAGTGTAAAACGCCGATGCTATGCGTTTGTGAAAAGAGCGTTTGATATTGTGGCCTCTGCTGCCGCTTTAATCATTTTGTCACCCATCATGCTGATCGCAGCAATTTTGGTTTATGTTGATGACCCGGGAAAGGTGTTCTACGGTCATGTCCGAATCGGCAAAAACGGAAAGCCTTTTAAGATGTGGAAATTCCGTAGTATGTACATGAACGCCGATAAAATGATCGATCTGCTTACGCCGGAGCAGGCAAAGCAGTACTACACGGAATTCAAAATCGACAATGATCCACGCATAACTAAGATTGGAAACTTTTTACGGAAAACCAGTCTGGACGAATTGCCGCAGCTTTTCAATGTACTTTGCAATGATATGAGTCTGGTAGGCCCTCGCCCACTGATTGAGTCGGAAATTCAGACCTATTATGAAGATACCCACGATGTACTGCTGGCTGTAAAGCCGGGTGTTACCGGATACTGGCAGGCCTATGCGCGAAATAATGCGACCTACCAAAGCGGCGAACGGCAGAAAATGGAAATGTATTACGTTCGGAACGCTTCGCTGTGGCTGGATATCAAAATTTTGTTTAAGACTGTTGAGTCCGTTTTGAGCAAGCAGGGTGCAAAATAAAGAGTATATTTGAAAAACATAAAAGTATAACGAATGAGTTTGGGAGGAAAATCATGATTATTACCAAGACACCTTTTCGAATGTCCTTTTTCGGCGGCGGAACCGATATGGAAGAGTTTTTTCGAAAAAACGGTGGAGCCGTGCTATCCACGACATTTGACAAGTACTGCTATGTTACAGTGCGGCATCTTCCGCGTTTTTTTGACTACTCCACGGAACTTTCTTATTCAAAAACGGAACGTGTAACGAGTGTCGAAGACATCCAGCACCCCGCAATTCGTAATGCTATGAAAATGCTTGATATGCACGAGCTGCGTCTTACATATGAAGCAGATCTTCCGGCGCGTTCGGGTTTGGGAACCTCCAGTTCTTTTGCAGTTGGTATGTTAAATGCCTTTTATGCCCTGAAGGGAAAATATGCCGATAAGAAAAAGCTTGCGGATGATGCAATTTATCTTGAGCGAAATCTTTGTCAAGAGGCAGGTGGTTGGCAAGATCAGATTGCTGCGTCTTTTGGCGGATTCAATCGCATCAATTTTGGAGCAGAAGGCTATGAAGTACTCCCTGTAATTATTTCGCCTGAACGCAAAAAACAATTGAACCAGAATCTGATGATGTTCTTTACTGGTTTTACGAGATTTTCTTCGGATGTGCAGAAAGCAAACGCAACTGGAAAGCAGGATAAAACTGCACAGCTCAAAGAAATGCTGTCGTTGGTGGATGATGCAGAGCATATTTTAACGGATAAAGATACGGATCTTGACGATTTTGGCCGGATGCTTGACCACACGTGGAAATTGAAACGGCAGACAGGTTCGGCGGTATCAACCAACAGCATTGATGAATTATATGCCAAAGGTATTGCTGCAGGTGCACTTGGGGGCAAACTTCTCGGTGCCGGTGGCGGTGGGTTCCTTGTTTTTTATGTCCAGCCGGATCGGCAGGATTCCGTCCGGTGGGCAATGCGGGATTTGATGTACATCCCGTTTGAGTTTGAGGACGGTGGAACGAGAGTGATTTATTATAAGCCAGAAGAATTCGTACAAAGAAAATAATGGAGTTTGTGAATGCCGGATATAAAAGAAAAAAAAATAATCAATAAGTTGTGCCTCATATCTTTTTCTAATAATGCTGATCATCAAAATGTTGTTTATAGTATGTACAAGGCATTAAAGAATCAGACAGAAGTCTATACGATTGGAATTATGAATCCGAAAAGCAAAAGCGCCACTTTTGATGATCACAATATCTATTGTAATTGCCCAGAGCGACCTGGCATAGGTAAAGGAACATTTCGTGTTGATGTTCTTCTATCGATTGCTAGGACTATAAAAAGAGAAAAAATAACGCATTTATATTTTGAAAGTCAACATCTTTGGAATGCAGCGTTAATGGTGCTTTGTCCCCAATGTGAAAAAATCGTTGCTGTTCATGATGTGATCCCACATGACGGGAACAAGGCTATGGATCTATGTAATTATGTTACATGTCATATGGCAAATCACATCATTCTGCGCAATACAATGTTTAAAGAAGAACTTTCACGTCGGTGCAAAATACCGCAGGAAAAAATAAGCTGTCTGGAATTATGGCGTGATCTCCCGCCCTATTCAATACCAAGAAATACTGGTGTTTTTCTGTGTTTTGGTAGAATTCGAAAATATAAAGGATTTGATAGACTTCTCAAAATTGTGTCGGGTACACCAAAAGTATCCTATCGTATAGTCGGAGAACCTGACGAAGAAAGCAAAGTGCTAGTGAATCAGCTGAAGCAGTATTCAAACGTCACAGTAATCGACCGCGAAGTGTCTGATCAAGAAATGATTGAGGAATTTGAAAAAGCAGACTGGTTAGTACTTCCATATGCTACAGCAACTCAAAGTGGCGTAATAGTTGATGCATATCTTCATGCAAGACCAGTGATTGCTTTCAATGTTGGTGCAATATCAGAACAGATAATTGAAGGATATAATGGACATCTTGTTGCCGAAAACGATATAAGCGAATTTATTTCTACTATAAAAAAGGTGAACGACTATACCCCAAATGAACTTGAGTATTATTCCCGGAATGCATATCAATTTGCTAAGGAAAGATACTCGGCATCGGCAGCCGCAGATAAATTTATGCAAATCATTTTTGGTACGAAATAAATATTTGTGATTTAGGAGAGAAACTGATATGAATAAAATTATCAGGGGGGGGGGTAATGTTAACACTCCTTCTGAAAAATGGGTTTAAAAGAGCAGAGTGGACACTGAAACACCGCTATTTTAAAGCACAAGGAAAAAACTGCTATTTTAATATAGTGAACTTTAATACCGAGCCGTATCTGATTTCTTTTGGAGATAATGTGTCTGTTGCAACAGGTGTGAAATTCATTACACATGATGTGACCCATTTTGTGTTTTCCAATATGGAACCAACTTTCAACTGGAAAGGCAGAACAGGAGAGATTCGTGTTGGAAGCAATGTTTTTATCGGAGCAAATGCAATAATACTATATGATGTAACAATTGGTGACAATGTTATTATTGCAGCTGGCGCAGTAGTGACAAATGATATCCCAAGCGGAACAATTTATGGCGGCGTTCCAGCAAGAAAAATTGGACAGTTTAATGAATACATGAAAAAAGCAAAAGAGCATCAGTTTGGCTAACAGAATGCATCTATTAAAGTTAATTCGGACAAAAAGGCTGTAAGAAAAATATCAAAAGACATTTGAGGTTGACAATTTCTATTACGAATATATCAAAAGTGACGCTTATAAAAAGGAATATATAATCATAAAAAGAGTACTAGTAATTATTCTGAATTACAAGACATATGAAATGACAATTAAACTAATCAAGAAACTAAAAAAGTTGGATGACGCCCTATTTGATATATATGTGGTAGATAATTGCTCTCCAAACGAATCAGCTGATGTTTTGAAAAAAGAGTCTGTAAATTTGGAATATCATTTTTACAAGAACGAAAAAAACACAGGTTATGCAGCCGGAAAGAATATTGGCATTCGGTATGCAATAGAAATGGGCTATGATTATTCTTTGATTTTAAATAATGATTTGGAAATCATAGATACTGCCTTTATTGAAAAATTAGTACAGGTTGGCGATAAGCATCCTAATGTGGCCTGTATCGGTCCAAAAATTTTGGATATAGATCATCATCCAGTGGCGCCCTACTGTGAGCGCCCTAGATCAAAGAGAACGTAATAGTTCGCGAGAGTAGATGGAGTTAAAACAAAGTGATAATTATTACAGTTTTGGCAATAGGAATTTCTGTACTTGGTAGAGACATAAGAAAACTGAACCAAGCAGATCAGTTAAAAGTATTTGGTATGGCGTTGATTTATATTGCTGCAATGATTTACTATGTATCATTTATCAATGCTCAATCTAATACTTTTGGATATGGCATTCCCGGAGCGGATATGCTGGCTCATTACCAAGGCGCTGAAAAATTATCGAAGGGCTTCAGTTGGGTACAATTGTCCTCTGTTGCATCGCGTTTTGAAAAAGTCGGAGTAAGTACTATCGGGTATTTCATTTATACAAATTTTATTTCTCTGTGCATTTTTACACTTCCTGTTTTTTCGACAGGAGTAAATGTTTATCTTGTTTATGCGTTTCAAATTTTAGTTTCATTGGACACAGCTTTAAGGTTTGGCCATGTCGTTGCGTCAGAGCACAGAAATATCCGCGAAATACAAGTTTTTTTATCACTTGCACTCTGTGCTCCATTCATGGTTCAATCGTTTCAGCTGATGCGCGACATTTATTATATGTGGGCAATTGTTTCTTTGCTCTTTGTACTATGCCAGTTAAAAGAAAATAAAACCTTCGCGCAGAAAAGAGTATGGGTCTACTTGAAATGTGGATTACTTTTCGTGATGGCCGTGATGCTGAGATACTATTCTTTAGTGCTTATAATCCCATTGATGCTTTATTACTCGGAACACAAAAAAATAGCTGTATATGTTGTGTTGGGAGAATTAGTCGTTTTAATTTTCGGAAGCAGTGTTATAGATATTGTAAAGCAAATTGTCGGCCTTTCATGGACTATTTCTTCCCCGGAAATATCAGAATCCATAAAATTTTTGCTTTTTCCAAACATCTTTAATCAAAGCAAATATCTATTGCATTGGAGACAATTCTTTGGAACTGGAATCGATGTTAGCGGATGCAATGTACCCGGCGTTTATTATATAATGTCCGTTTGGAACCTCTGGATCTTGCCATTGGCAGGTGTCGGTGTACTGACGAACTGGAAAGAAAAAAAGAAAGAAACATTTATCTGGGTAGGAATTTTAATAAGCATTGTAATGATTTATTCAATTACGTATGATGCAATTGACACACGACATAAATTTTTTATGTCATTACCGTTGTGTTACCTTGCAGCGAAGGGAAGTGAAAAGTTAAGGAAAAGAATACCATGCTGCATTTACAATTTAACAGTCTGTGCAACAGTTCTGATTGTACTCGTGGCATTCGTTTAATTATCTTTCTACTCAAATCACTAAAAAGGATGGACATATGAATATATTAACTTTCTCGTTTGAAGCACCTTCTAAATTATATGGTGGTGGAATCGGCATAATCCAGTCCCTGTCCTCTTTATGCAACTTTGCATTTGTGGATTACATTGGGCCGGACTATGACGAGACTGAATTTGAAACAATTAGGGTACGAAGGAAGTACATATTAAACGACAACAATTCTGTTGCCGTAAAAGTACTCAACTTGTTCCGCGGCGTAACTACACGGTATTATCAGGAATGGAAAAGGGCAACAGAATCTCTGGACCCCAAAATGTATGATGCAGTGTTTATCGATTTTTCCTACAACGATTTTATCGTGGATTGGGCGCATAAACACGGGTTGAAAGCAGTTGTTCGTGTCCATAATATTGAGCGAGACATGTCTTACACATCCGCAAAAGGGAAAGTACATGATAAATATTGGTTGCGCAACAATATAAACGGTTGGTTGATTGCAAGACGTGAAGAAAAAGTCATGAAGACGGCGGACAGGCTGGTCTTCTTGACGAAAGAAGATTTGTCACGTGCTTGCGAATTGTATGGGAAGGATGTGGCTGAACGGGCAGTGATCGTGCCGGTGTGCATGGATATGAACCACAAAAACGCAGACTACAGCGAGACCCTTCCGAAACCGTACATTCTGGCAACGGGGTCGCTGTATTATGGCCCGAATGCAAATGGAATCAAGTGGTTTATTGAAAAAGTCTGGAAAGAGTTCAACGTCCGAGGGATGCTGCCAGAATACAGCCTGATCGTTGCAGGAAGAAACCCAGGAAACGATTTGAAGAAATTGGCAGAAGAAACTGCGCGTGTTAAACTAATTGATTCGCCGAAAGAGATGTCTCCATTTTTCTTGAATGCAGATATGTATGTTGCTCCAGTTTTTGAAGGGGCGGGAATGAAAGTCAAAGTCGCGGAGGCTTTGTCTTACGGACTGACAGTAGTCGGTAGCCATCATGCCCTGATTGGATATGAGGAAGCAGAACCGTTTATCACAGAGGCAAACACAGCGGAAGAATTTTTGGAAAAAATTCTGGCTGTGAAGAAAAATCCGCAGAAGAAAAGCTTGTGCCAAGAAAAATATCAGGCACTTTACACGCTAACGAGAAGTGGCGCAGATTTCAAAGGTATATTTGAGTCCATGCTGAAATAAATCAAGCCAGAGTGAGTGTGACATATCTGTATATGACATTTTGGCGTGGAGAATATTAGGAATGGGCAGTGGGAGAAAGAGCAATGAGCGGAAAAATATTGATACTTAGTTGGTGCAATGCAGATAATGTTATGAATTATGGGCAAATCCTTCAGGCTATCGCAATGATGCAACTCGTAAGAAGCGACTACGATGGAGAAATTGACTATATTTCGTATCATCCGAGAACCATGAAAAATAAAATCAGATGCATACTGGAACGGTATAGTCCGCTGAGTGGACATTTGATGCCGTATTGCAAAACCAAAGAAATGATCAATAAAGTTTGCAAGGAGAATAATGTAAAATTATATCAGATTTCTAATGCTCATAAATTAGAAGAAATGAGTTCAGCGTATAATTTAATGATTTGTGGAAGTGACCAGATTTGGCATCCGAGAAATTACTTTCCGGAATATTTTCTTGATTTTGGAAATGACGCTATTGTACGAAAGTCATATGCTGCGAGTTTGCCCAAGAGTTCGATTGAACCTCAATTTGCATCAGAATACGAAAAAATGCGAAAATCGCTTGAGAGGCTTGATTACATATCAGTACGAGAATGCAGTTCAAAAAAACTAATAGAAACACTTAGTGGGAAAAACGTAGATATTGTTCTTGATCCGACTTTTTTAATACCAAAAGAACAGTGGGAAACATTGATGGAGTACATTAAAATTCCTAAAAGATATATCTTTGTATATATACCAAATGGTATGGATGATTCGATAGAACAAAAAATAAACCAGTTGTCCTCTGCGATTGGAGTACAGAATATTGTTATACTGATGACCCGTGGGAATAACGGGTTCAAAAGGTATAAGACAATAAAATTTGTAACGGTTGGGCAATTCCTTTACTTAATAAAGCACGCGGACTATATTTTTACCTCCAGTTTTCATGCCGCTGTTTTTTCAATAATAATGAAAAAGCAGTTTTCATGTCATACAGTATACAATTCTGAGCAAGGGGAAGATACTAGATTCACAGATTTGCTTGAACCCCTTGGGCTTGATACTAGAATTGACAACGATACTTCTTTTATTGAACACATCAACTATAACAAACTTTCAAAAATACTAGAAGAAAAACTCAATTTCTCCCGGAAAACTTTGAATAAGATTATATCTGCATAAAACAGAAGGTGGATCAGAGTATGGACGTATATGCAGCATACTGTCTAGATGAAAACATCCGCCTGAAAAGCTCCTCCGGCGGAATGATAACGATTCTTGCAGAACATATACTTGCCCAAAATGGTGCTGTATACGGTGTGGCAATGTCAGAAGATTGCTATTCGGCGGAGTTTATTCGCATTACGGATAGCAATGGCCTTGAAAAGATACGGGGTTCTAAATACCTGCAGGCAAAGTTAGGAAATACTTTTAGGCAGGTCAAGGAAGATTTGGAATCCGGTCGGACGGTTCTGTTTACAGGAACGGGTTGTCAGGTCAACGGACTGAAAGCATATCTTGGCAAAGCCTATGAAAAATTATATTGTGTCGATGTTATATGCCATGGTGCGCCATCGCCTAAACTGTGGCGGAAATATGTTGAATTTCGTGAAGAAGAGTATGGCTCGAAGGTCACATATGTAAGTTTTCGATGCAAAGATGACAAGGACTGGAACGGATTCAATATGAAAGAGATAGATGCCAGTGATAAGGTCGTACATATTTCGCGGCATGTTGATCCGTACTTTTCGCTCTTCGTCAGCAACCTTTCCCTACGCCCTTCTTGCTATGAATGCTTGGCCAAAAAACTGAAACAATCCGATTTGACGGTTGCCGATTTTTGGGGGATCGATAACGTAGCACCTGAAATGAATGACAACAAAGGCATTTCCCTTGTTATTGTACGGTCTGAAAAGGGCAAAGAACTGTTTGCGGGAATATCAGAACGATTGACGATAAAGAGCGTATCTTATGAGGACGGTGTCCGAGACAATAAGGCGGAATACCAGCCCTACCCAAAGCCACTGCAAATAGACTCTTTTTTCAAGGATATGAACCGGATGCCTTTTGAGGAACTGAGCAAAAAGTATCTCTGCGAATCCTCCAAAACAAAGGTCAAGAAAATCGTAAAATCCGTAATCAAAAAACTCATGGGGGGGGGGGAAAAATGAAGGTAACTAAATATACCGATTATTGGATGTGTTTTGTTATGAGGGAAAATCATGTTGAAAGAGATACCGATACTGTATAACAGAAAAGAAGAGTGCTGCGGCTGCACGGCCTGCTATGCTGTTTGCTCTCGAAATGCAATTTGCATGGTAAAAGACGAGGAAGGATTTGAATACCCTGAAATTGATGAAAAACGATGTGTCAGGTGTTATATGTGTATAAAGATTTGCCCTATCAAGGCAAATTTCCAAGCATGAAAGAGGTTCTTTAGTACATGAAATCGGGTTCAAAACTAGCTAAAAATACGGTGATTTACGCTATTGGAAACTTTGGCACCAAAATCCTTTCCTATGTGATGGTTTTGGTCTATTCCTATTACATTACACCGGAAGAACTTGGGTATTATGATGTTGTCCTGACAACGATCTCTATGATCCAGCCACTGGTCATTTTCCAGCTCAACGATGGAGTATTCCGATTCCTAATAGAGTCTGAAAAAGAGCAGAGTAAGGCAATCATCGGAAACTCAACCAAATTTCTCTGTCTAACAACGTTGGTCACAGAGATACTGTTTGCTGTTTTCTGTGCCTTCGTAAATATCCAGTATGCCCTTTGGGTGGGACTTTTGCTAGCTTTGACGATGTTCTTCATCCTTTTTCAGGATATCATACGAGGCCTTGGCCTGAACAAGGAATATGCATTTTATGGCGTTCTGAACAGCGTTGTAATGCTTGTGATGGAGGTCGTCGGCCTGATGATTCTCCATCTGGGTGTGGAAGTCCTGATTGTTTCGAAGGCGTGCGCTTACGGTGTCTGCATCGTTACGATGCTCGCACGGCACAAGGAAATCTTTGCAGCGCTTCGGGAGCGCATGTCAAAGGAAGTTCTAGGGCCAATCTTAAGATACTCTGCGCCGCTCGTGCCGAATACGATATGCTGGTGGGTAGTGAACTCTTCAGACCGCTATATCATTTTGTTTGCTCTGGGCGCAGCGTTCAACGGCATTTATTCAATGGCAACAAAATTTCCGACGATCCTTACCACGGTGACTAGCATTTTTTATCTGGCATGGCAGGAGACTGCAATCAAAGAATACGATACGCCGAACCGTGATGCGTTTTTCAGCGAGATATTCAGGAAATATTATGTGCTTTTGTTTTCCATGTGCCTTTGTGCAGTTCCGGCAACGAAAATTGTAATCGAGCTGTTCGTTTCCGAGGCATACAAAGAGGCATGGAGATACACTGGGTTTCTTTATTTGGGAGCAGCATTCAGTGCGCTTTGCGGCTTTCTCGGAATGGGATACCAAATCTCTAAGGAAACGTCCAGAAGCCTTGCAACCACGATTTTTGCAGCCCTCCTCAATTTTGGCGTTAATATCGGGTGCGTCTATTTTATCGGTCTCCAAGCTGCCAGTTTTTCGACCTTTGCGGCTTATCTATTCCTGTTCCTCATCCGCATTCGACATTCCCGGAGATATTTTACTTTGAATATTGAGTGGGGAAAGAATACAGCATGGCTGGCAGCGGTGTTGCTCTCAATGGCCCTGACTTTTGTAATGCCAGGACTATGGATTTGTTTTTTGATGGAAATGGTTGCGCTCGTAATATTTATAAAGGCAAATTACAACATCATACACCCTTATATAGAGCGGTTGATGCGGAGGTGAAAGCATGAAAACAATCATCATGGCTGGTGGACGAGGTACCCGAATTTCCGAGTTGTTCCCTGATATTCCAAAGCCACTGATTCCAATTGACGGCATTCCGGTTCTGGAGCGCGAGATATGCTCTTTGGCTTCACAGGGGTTTCGGGATATTATTCTTACGGTGTCCTATCTGCACGAAAAAATCGAGGAGCATTTCGGAGACGGCAGTAAGTGGGGTGTGAATATTGAGTATCTCGTAGAAAACACTCCACTAGGTAATGCTGGCGCACTCTTCAAATTAAATCTGAAAGAAGATTTTCTACTGCTAAATGCCGATGCTATGTTTGATGTGGACTTTAATCGGTTTGTTGCTTTCCACAAAGAGCATGGCGGGTTGGTCACGCTCTTCACGCACCCAAACAGCCATCCGTATGATAGCGGCTTACTTGTCGCCGATAAAAATGGTGCAGTTGAACAATGGCTGGCAAAAGAGGATTCTCGCCCAGAATACTATCGAAATCGTGTAAACGCTGGTCTCCATGTTATCAATCCGAAAGTTCTAGAGCAGTCTGGAATTGATGCAGACAGGGTTGGTACAGTCGGAGAAAACGGAAAGCCTATTAAAGTTGATTTGGATCGTCAGCTCCTAAAACCCCTCGCTGGCACAGGAAAAATGTTTTGTTATGACAGCCCGGAATATGTGAAGGACATGGGTACACCAGAGCGTTATTATGCTGTCTGTGAGGATTACAAGGCAGGACGTGTCTCCGAGAAGAATCTGCAAAACAAGCAGAAGGCAGTATTCCTTGACCGAGATGGCACAATCAATAAATATGTCGGATTCTTACGGAATATTGATGAGTTTGAACTTTTGGACGGTGCAGTGGAGGCTATCAAGAAAATCAATGCTTCTGGGTATCTGGCAATCGTTGTCACAAATCAACCCGTGATTGCTCGCGGGGAAGTGTCTTTTGAAGAACTGGAAAGAATCCACAATAAAATGGAGACACTTCTGGGCAAAGAAGGAGCTTACTTGGATGCTATCTACTTCTGCCCGCATCATCCGCATAAGGGATATGAAGGAGAGCGTCCAGAGTTGAAGTTTGATTGTAACTGTCGCAAACCAAAGCCGGGGATGTTGTTGAAAGCTGCTCAAGATTTCAACATTGATTTAGCTCAGTCTTGGATGGTTGGTGATGGTGAGAACGATATTAAAGCGGGCCAAAATGCTGGTTGTCGGACTGCCCTTGTTGGAAATGGGGCTTACGGTCAGACCGTAACAGTATCGTCTCTGAAAAACTTTGTGGAACAATATTTGAAATAGGAGAAAATTATAAAATGCGTGAACTCGAAAATCGACTGATGAAGCATATCAATCTGTTGGTAGAGCGATACCCTTCTTTGGAATCGGCAAAAGATGACATTATTGCGGCGTATCTTATAATGGAAGAGTGCTATGAAAATGGCGGAAAGCTGCTCGTGGCTGGCAATGGCGGCTCCGCAGCAGATGCCGAACATATTGTCGGCGAACTGATGAAAGGCTTCAAAATGCCTCGCAAGCCAGAAACGACCTTCGCAGAAAAACTCGTAGCTGAGAATCAAGAACTCGGTTCTGTTCTTGCCGAAAACTTACAGGGAGCACTTCCTGCCATTGCACTGGACGGTCATCCTGCTCTGTCCACAGCGTACATGAACGACTGCGAGCCGCTGCTCTGCTTTGCACAGCAGGTCAACGGTTATGGCAAGGTAGGAGATGTATTCCTTGGTATTTCGACCAGTGGTAATAGCAAAAATGTGCTGTTTGCAGCGACTACCGCTCACGCAAAAGGCTTGAAGGTTATCGGCTTGACTGGAGCAAAAGATAGCAAACTGAAAGATATGAGTGATGTGTGCATTAAAGTTCCTCAGACAGAAACTTATATGATTCAAGAACTGCATTTGCCTATTTATCACTGCCTGTGCCTGATGCTGGAAGATAAATTTTTTGCGTAAGGATTTGGATGGCAATATAGTAGAGTATATTCGGCATTGGGACATTATTTTTTCAGTGCTGCATTTTTCGTCTGCACGGCCCGGCCACATAGCTGGACGGGGTGAACGGCTGTTTTATTATCAAAGTCACAAAGAAAGATGCAGGGAAGGGGACAATCTTCTTCAGCGCAGATAGTATATTGAACACAACCATTTTTATTCAGCCTATTATAAAGGTATCGGCTACTGGGAAGCAAGGATGTCAACCGCTATGTAAAACCGTAGCCCTCCGACTGCGGTAAAAATCAAAGATTGGATAGTTGCGAAAGAATCTGCTTGCTGATGCGGATCAGTTCGTCCAGCCGGGCGCGCAAGTCCTCCAGATCGGCGGCATAGACTTGACCGTTTTCGTTGGCAGCTCTGGCGTACTGGTTCAGATTGTTGCTGCACATCTGCAAAAGATATGCCATCCGGCGCAGCTGCGGCAGATCAAGTTGCAGACAGTATCCGTCCAGCGTCATTTTGCGCAGATAGGAGCCAATGCTCAGAATGCCGCTGGCTTCCATTTTGTTCCGAATCCGTTCCAACTCCGGCTTGCTGACCCGGAAGTGAAGCTGCTGGTCACGGCGGTCATTCATCGGGAATCACCATGGCGGTTCCTTCGGAACGGATGATATCGCCTTTCTGGTTGACGATGGTAATCGTAGTAGTTTTCTTTGAAATTTTTATCACCTCGATTTTACTAAGTCGTGGTTGGTTCGGTTCTAATAGGAAAGCTGCATCGTGGTGGGTGCGTTGTACAGAGAAGCGAGCAGATATTGCTTCATGTTACGGATCGGGCTGACGTTCTCTGCAAGGCACTTCAGCACAAAACGGATATGGTCGGTGTTCAGCTTCATAAAGCGGCTGCGCACCACCTCGGCAGGCTTGTCGTCTCCGGCAATGTGCAGCAGCTTACGGTTGGTAGCGCAGGTGTCCACCAGCAAGTCTACGATCTGGTAGATAATGTCCTTGTCATCCGGGCAGAGCCGGAGCAAAAGGTCTATCTCCAAAGACTGAGAAAAATATTCTTCCAGTTGGGTGCGTTTGCTCATCCCATCCGCTTCTTCAGAATTGAATGGATCAGTCTCACTCATTTCAGTATCATTCTCTTTAGTCTTATTACATCGTGATTTTGAAGGGTCTTGACTTGCGTTTTTGAAGCCTCCAGAATCGTGAAAATCACGATTCTGGAATATTGATTTTGACGATTCTGCTGAAAAGTTCTTCACATACACCAAACTTGGCTTTCCCAGACCTCTGCGTTTTCGTTCAATCAGACCAAACTTTTCGAGTTCCCGGAGCAGCTTGGTCGCTTTGTTGTCTGCGCAACACAACGCCCTCTTGACATCCTCTATCGTGAAGATAATGAACACCCGGTTCTGCTCGTCCAGCCAGCCGTTTTTCACAGACAGGCTCATGCGGTCAAGCAGGATGCCGTACAGGATTTTTGCATCGGTGGACAGACTCTGGAACCGTGGCTCCTGAAAAAGAGCCTTGGGAATGCGGTAGAACGAAAACAGTTCTCCGGTTTGCCCGTAGAAATAATCAAGGATCATGCTGTTTTTCAACCGTCTGTCCTAAAACGAACGTGATTCTTCGTGCGTAGGAAGATGTTTTTGCAACATAAATAACAGGCATTTTGAAAACTCACCTCCAGTCATTCAGTTGAGATATGTACAAAAATTGACGTTATACCGTATATGTTTTATGGTGCGTATACCGATTGCTATATTTTGTATAGAGCAACGCGATATTTGATAGCTTTTTTTAGGCATTTTCATCTTCGTTGGGTGCGTAACCGTCGGCACTGTTTTTGCCGATTTGTACAATAAAAAAGAAACAGCCAGAAAAAATCTAACTGTTTCTCGTTGATTTTATTGTACATGGGATATAATCCGAATCATCCCCATACGGTGCATGATCCGCAAGAAGTATTCAGATGGTCGCCCGTTCAAATCGCATCTGAAGCGCATTTCTCCTGAAGTGTGACTTTTTTACATTGAAGCAAAAATGGCAATTTTTTCTCGAAAGCAATGCTCGTCCAAAAACCCGCATTACGCCTATATTTTTTGCCGTTTTCTCAAAGAAATGTTTTGTCCTTTGGGGGCTTCTTTAAGGTCCGCATGGGAGAGCGTTCGGTTCGCATCCGAGAGGTCAAGGGTTCGAATCCCTCTAGGTCCATAAAACCAAAATGTCCTGCCGTATCCCGGCAGGACATTTTTTGCTAGTTTTTCGTTTCAACGCACTGCCGTAGAACATCACAGAACGCCATATCATCATCTACGGCGGCGATTGCAGCGTTGATCAAAGTTTCACGGTCAGTGTTGCCCCAGTTGATGTGCAGACCATATTCCAACGCAATGCAGCGAATCAATTCACGGATGCTGCGGCCATTTCCCTCGCGGAAGGGATGAATGATGTTCAGTCTTTGAGAACATAATCAGCCCTTCTTCACGTACTTTGCACGCAGTTCATTCACGATTTGCTGATAGCTGGCTTGACCGCTGCCAATGCGGTCAAGGTTGCTGCGTGTATCTTTGCTGATGGTCATGCCCTCAATGGCAAAGGTTCCATACACATTGCGGAGGTTGCTCTTGTGCTGGGCAGGGGTAGTGTACTTGACGCTCATGGTTTGGCCTCCCTCTGATTTACATGATACTATATAAAGTTTATCGTGTATGCGTCCTCTTGTCAATCTATAACTTGATGCCAAATGTAAAAAGCGCAGCTTCCATTCTTTCCGAGTAGAAGTTGCGCTTTTACGGTACATCGTATTTTATTGTGAATTAGGATGCGATACATCTGAACCCCATGCGAGTACTATCTCAAGGGCCTGTAGCTCACTTGTCCGCCAACCATATTACGCCCCAAACAGCTTCATCTTGAAAATCCGCGGCTTGGAGACCATACTTGCGAGCGAGAAAGGTCGTTATGATGGCGCTGAACTGCCTCACCTACCGCAAGTAAAAGAAAAAATAGGATAAGCAAGCCGTCCGGGAGGATCTGCGGATCTTCCCGGACGGCTTTTTTCACAGGCGCAGACGGCGCTGCTTTTGCCGGATTCATCCCCGGGCGTCCTGCCGGGTGGTGTGGAAGTACTCCTTGGGGGTCATGCCGTACTCCTTTTTGAAGGCGCGGAAAAAGTGGTTGTAACCGCCAAAGCCGCTGGTCTTGTACACCTCGGTGATGGGCAGCCCCTGCTCGATGAGGGTGCAGCAGCGGTCTAACCGCGCCTTTACGATATAGCGGTGCACCGTCTGCCCGGTCTGGCGTTTGAATTCCCTGGCAATATGTTCCCGGGAGACGAAAAACTCCTTTTCCAGCCGCTCCAGCGTCAGTTCCTCGGTCAGGTGCGCCTGAATAAACAAAAACACCTCGTCCAGCATCAGGTGGTGGCGGCTGACCGATGCGGTGTGGAACTCCGCATGGATGCAGGCACGCAGCGCCAGCACCACAAACATTTGCAAAATACCGTGCTCGAACACCGCTGCACCGAACTGGGTGCGCTCCTGCGGGAGCATCAGCAGCTTCCGGGCAAGGTTTTTCAGCAGCATATAGATCTGGCTGTCCGGGCGCACAGCCACCTGCCGGAAGGGCACCACGTTGAAGCTTTTTTCAAGGTCGGTATCTGCGTCCGAAAGCTGCGCCAGCGTCTGGGGGGACAGCTGCACCCGAATAAGTTCCAGCGGGCCGTAAGCACCGGCGTATTCCAGTCTGCCGCCCTGACCGGGCTTGCAGATGATGAGATTCTGCTGCTGTGCGGGCAGCGCCACCTCGCTGCACCGGAACACACCGCTGCCCCGCATGACCAGAAACAAATCATAATACGCGCCGGAATAAAATTCCCGGACGGCGCTCTGCTCAAAAAGATAACGCTTGGCTGTATAATTCACCAAAAAGTCCTCCATGAAACTGTCATGTGTAACAGATTGTTGTACACAACAGAAAAGCACAACTGTTATAATTGCATAATACATCAATTTGCGATAGTTTTCAATCATTTTTTGGATATGTATTGATGAAAAATTAACGTATAATGCAAACGTAGAAAAGAGACTTGTGCGAAATGTCTCGTGGTTTCACTGTTTTTAAGGAGGATAAAACACAATGGACCAGAAAAAGACCATCCGACCCTTCTCCATGAAGGACAAGATCGGCTATACGCTGGGCGATCTGGGCTGCTGCTTCACCGAGCAGTACCGCGCCATGTATCTGTCGATCTTCTACACCCTGATCCTGCAGGTCAACCCCTTCCACGTGGGTATCCTGCTGCTGATCACCAAGATCTGGGATGCCGTGAATGACCCCATCATCGGTGCCATCGTGGACTCCCGCAAGGCCACCAAGGGCGGCAAGTTCATCCCGTGGATCCGCGCCTTCTCCTTCCCCATGGCAGTGCTGTGCATCCTTGGCTTTGTCAATGTAGGCAATATCAACTACGGCCTGCGTCTGGCCTACATGTTCGTCACCTACGTTCTGTACGAGGCGCTGTACACCTGCGTCAACGTGCCCTTCGGTACTCTGTCCAGCGTGATGACCGATGATGTCAGCCAGCGCACCGCACTGTCCCGCTACCGCAGCCTTGGCGGCACCATCTTCATGACCGTTATGGTCATGATCGGCCCCCTGTTCCTGTATGTGGACAACCAGCCCGTGGCTGGCCGCTTCCTGATGCTGGCCTGCATCTGCGCTATGCTGGGTCTGCTGTGCCTGCAGATCACCTGCGTATGGTGCAAGGAGCGCGTGCAAGTGCCCGAACGTCCGCAGGGCGAAAAGCTGAACTACCTGCATGTGCTCAAGGAGATCTCTCACAATAAGGCTCTGCTGGGCGTTATGTTCTTCAGCCTGACCGGCATGATCGGTGCTTCCGTGGTCAACGGTCTGAACACCTACCTGTATAAGGACTTCTTCGGCAACGTTAAAATTCAGGCTGTCTCCGGTATGCTGAGCGTGCTGTACGCTGTGCTGTCCTTTGCCATCACCCAGCCTCTGGCCAACAAGTTCGGCAAGAAGGAGTGGTGCTGCATGGGCGCTGGCTTTGCCGCCATCGTGTTCGGCATCCTGTTCTTCTTCCCCGTCCACAACCCTGTGACCTTCATCGTCATCAACGGTATCTGCTATCTGGGCGCTTCCGGCATGCAGGTGCTGATCTGGGCTATGGTCAACGACGCCATCGACTACCACGAGCTGCAGACCGGCGAGCGCAACGAGGGCATCGTTTACTCCACCTACTCCTTCTTCCGCAAGCTTGCAAGCGCCATTTCCGGCAGCCTGTCCAGCTTTGTGCTGGGTGCCATCGGCTACAACGTTACCGCAGGCGCTGTGCAGACCGCAGGCGTTGTGAACGCCATCTGGAAGAGCTACACCGGCATCTACTTCCTGGGCTACGGCATTGCAGTTGCCATCCTGTTCTTCGTCTACCCCCTGACCAAGCAGAAGACTGTTGAGATGCTGACCGAGCTGAAGGCTCGCCGCGCCGCAAAGGAGAGCAAGTAAACCATGAAGATCTTACAGGTTCAGTTTAAAAACCGCAATGGCCACACCCTGCGCGGCATCGTGACCCTGCCCGACACCGAGGGCAAGGTACCCTTTGTGGTGCATCTGCACGGCTTTGCCGGCAGCTGCAGCGGCTACAAGTCCATGTACACCCATCTGTCCCGCGCTCTGGCAGCGCAGGGCATCGGCAGCGCCCGGTTCGATTTCTACGGCAACGGCGAGAGCGACGGCGAGTTCGAGGATATGAGCTTTGACGGCTTGCACACCGATGCACAGGATATCTTTGCATGGGCCGCTGAACAGCCCTATGTGGACAGCGAAAAGCTGTTCCTCTCCGGCCAGAGCATGGGCGGCTACATTGCCGCCTCCTGCGCACCGGTCATCCAGCCCCACGGCCTGATTTTGCTGTGCCCGGGCGCCGGGATGTGGTTCGGCTGCGCCCAGCGCGCCGACGGCATTATGCAGACCGGCAAGGACTACGCCGACATGGAGGGTCTGTGCTACAAGATGGCCTTTAACTACGAGATGGCAAAGCACCCCGACCCCTTTACCGAGGCCAAGGGCTACAACGGCCCGGTGCTGCTGCTGCGCGCCGACGATGACCGTCTGGTGGATGAGGGCACCTGCAACCGTTACGCACAGGTGTACACCGCACCCGATGTGGACACCATTGCAGGCGGCGGCCACAACTTTGCCACGCTGGCAGCCCGTGCCGCCGTGGAGGAAAAGACCGCAGCATTCATCAAAGCAAATCTGTAAAGCAAAGCGTATCTGCAAGGAGGATTTCGTATGCAAAACGTGATTCTGCAGCCCATCGAGGTGGGCGGACAGACCTTTAAAAACCGCATCATGTTCCCCCCGCTGACCACCGGCTACGAGAAAAACGGCATGATCAGCGAGCAGGACATGGGCTTCTACACCCGTCTGGCAAAGGGCGGTGTGGGTTACATCGTTCTGGGCGATGTGGCACCCATCAACAGCTTTTCTCCCACCCCCAAGCTGTTTGACGACAGCCAGATCCCTGCCTTCAAGGCACTGGCCGACAGTGTACACACCTACGGCACCAAGCTGGGCGTCCAGCTCTTCCACCCGGAGTACGACGTAGACGCCATCAACAGTCTGTTTATGCAGAAAAAGTTTGATGAGATGCGTCAGCGCCTGCATCACGACATGATGTTCTTCACCGATGAGGTCAGCGAGGAGATGCTGATGGCCATCATCGATAAGATGTGCGCCTGCGCAGTGCGTGCACAGAAGGCCGGTGTGGACGTCATCCAGATCCACGGCGACCGCCTGAACGGCTGCCTGTGCTCCACCCGCATGAACCACCGCACCGATAAGTTCGGCGGCAGTCTGGAGAACCGCGTCCGCTTTGCCCGCATGCTGACCCGCGCCATCCGCAAGGCTGTGCCGGATATGATCATCGACTACAAGCTGTCCATCGTCACCCCGCAGCGCGGCAAGGGCGGCATTGACGAAGCCGACGCCGTGCAGTTTGCCCAGTGGCTGGTAGAGGACGGCGTGGATATGCTCCACGTTGCGCAGGCCAACCACACCGGCAACATGGCCGACACCATTCCTCCCATGGGCGTACAGCCCTACGGCTTCTTCGTCAAAATCGCCGGGGACATCAAAAAGGCCGTCAATGTGCCGGTCAGCGCCGTGGGTCGTATCGTGGATGCCGAAATGGCTGCGCGTGTCATCGAGAGCGGCATGGCCGACATCGTTGCCATGGGTCGCCCGCTGCTGGCAGACCCCGACTGGGGCACCAAGATCGCTGCCGGGAAGGCCTGCGATATCCGCCGCTGCATCAGCTGCAACAAGGGCTGCACCGATGCCATCCAGAACCGTCAGTTCCTCTCCTGTGTGCTGAACGCGGAGAACGGCTACGAGAACACCCGCAGCATCCAGCCCGCAGCACAGAAAAAGAAGATCGCCGTCCTTGGCGGCGGCCCTGCCGGTCTGGAAGCCGCCCGTGTAGCAGCGCTGCGCGGCCATGACGTGACCCTGTTTGAAAAGACCACCACTCTGGGCGGCCAGCTGAACATTGCCTGCGTACCTCCCCGCAAGGAGGAGATGCGCCGCGCCGCACAGGACCTGATCCACGCGGTCTGCAACGCCGGTGTGCACCTGTGCATGGGTCAGACCCGCACCGCAGAGCAGCTGAAGGATGCCGGTTTCGAGGCCGTCATCAACGCTGTGGGCGCACACAGCGCCGCACCCCGCATCCCCGGCATCGACAGCGTGAACGTGGCCGATGCATGGAAGGTTCTGGCCGGTGAGCAGCAGGTGTACGGCACGGTTGCCGTCATCGGCGGCGGCATGGTGGGCTGCGAGACCGCAGAGTATCTGGCTGCCCGCGGCTGCAAGGTGTCCGTTATCGAGATGATGGACAAGATCGCCGCAGGCGAGAGCTCCACCATTCTGCCCACCCTGCTGGAAAACTATAAGACCTACGGCGTGGAGCAGTACCCCAGCCACAAGGTCAAGGAGTTCCGCATGGACGCCGTCGTCTGCGAGAACAAGGACGGCGCAGAAGTGACCATCCCCTGCGATTACATCGTGCTGGCTATGGGCGCACGCTCCAACGAATTTGACGCTGCTGCGCTGGAAGCTGCCAGCATCCCGGTGTATTCCATTGGCGATGCCGCCGGCAAGGCTGCGGATATCTCCAACGCCATCCGCACCGGCTACGATACCGCCTGCCAGCTGTAAAACAAAACTATCGTTCTATTTGTGGGTCAGAAACGCCTGTGGGCGCTTCTGACCCACTTTTTTACCCTCTCAGGCGCTCCCGTGTCCGCTCTCCCAATCGGCAGTGCTCTTGGCTCTCCCTTTGAGGAAAGACTTCCACCCGCTCCGGGGGAAGATGTCGCGGAGCGCATTCAAAATCATCCCACATAAAAAGGCTGCTGCACAAAAACCATGTGCAGCAGCCTTAAATATTTTACGTTTACAACAGATCAGATGCTGAACTGCACGGCGCAGAAGGCGGCATAGATGCACAGCAGTGCAATGCCCTGCGGGCGGCTCAGCTTGCCCTTGATCAGAGCGGGCAGGGTGAGCAGCAGCATCACGGCAAACATGACCGGGATATCCATCACCAGCGAGGCGTTCATGCCTGCGATGGTGGAGTTCTGCGGGATGCTGAAGGGTGCCAGCGTGACAGACACGCCGCTGACCAGCACTAGATTGAACACGTTTGCACCGATGACGTTGCCCAGCGACAGCGCGCCGTGACCCTTGGCCAGCGAGGTGATGGCGGTGACCAGCTCCGGCAGCGAGGTGCCCAGTGCCACAAAGGTCAGCGCAATGACCGACTCCGGCACGCCCAGCGCCTGTGCGATGAGGGTGCCGTTGTCCACCAGCAGGTCAGCGCCCACAGCAATGAGCACTGCGCCGAGGACCAGCAGCCCCAACTCCTTGGCAAAGGAGCCTTCCTCAGCCTGCTCTTCCTCTTCCGGGGCGGGGGTATTTTTCATAGCCAGCACGTTGCACACGATGTAAGCCACGAACATGGCCAGCAGGATCAGGCCCACCGGGCGAGTGAAGGAGCCGGTGGTGTAGGCCACACCGGCATAGAAAGCGGCAGCCACAAAGAAGAAGGCCACCGGGGTGCGCAGGCTCTTGGGGTCAACCTTGCCCGGGCGCACCGCAATGGTGATGGCGGCGATCAGTGCAGCGTTGCAGATGACCGAGCCGATGGCGTTGCCGTAGGCGATCTCGCCGTGACCGGTGAGGGCAGAGGTGGTGGACACCATGACCTCCGGCAGGGTGGTACCGATGGACACCACCGTGGCACCGATGAGCAGCTCCGGCACATGGAAGCGGCGGGCGATGCCGGTGGCACCGTCCACAAACCAGTCGCCGCCCTTGATCAGGCACAGCAGACCCACAATAAATAACAGAACAGGGATCAGCATAATATCTCTCCTTTTTCATAATAGCGGCAGAGGCACAAAAAAAGACCTTTATCACATCCAGCCCAAAACGGGAAAATGTGATAAAAGTCTCAAGCATCCGGTACTGCATCGGGCATTTCTGCCGGGGGTGTCGCTGCAGCACAGCGCACCCGTTTTTCAACTAAAGTACGCCCCTTACTCCCTTTTATCCAGAGAATATTATACCTGTTTTCCAGCAAAAGCGCAAGGGGAAATATGGGATTTATTCTGCCTTGGTCACTTTTTGGCGTTGGGGTAAATATGCTCCATGCGGGCGTTGTCGAAATGCTCGTCTTTTGTAGTATTCTGCTGCATCTACTTCCACCGGCACATCCTTTCGCCTGCGTTCCGGCAGCTTGAGGAAGACCGGCGGGAGTCCCGGCGGCGGATGGACGAGCTGCAGATGGAGCGCCAGCAGATGCAGACCGAGCTTTCCCGGCTGGCAGACGTGTGCCGCAACGAGTCGGTGCCCGATGCCTTCCAGACCTTCGTGGCGGGCATTCCCAGCCTGACCAAGACCGAGCGCCGCATTTTTGACGGCTATGCCGCCGGGCTGCGCTCCAGGGAGATCGTGGAGCAGCTGGACATCAAGGACAGCACCCTGCGCTTCCACAACAAGAACATCTACGACAAACTGGGTGTCAGCTCCCTCAAGCAGCTGCAGCAGTTCGTGGCGATCCTGAACTCCGGCAGCGGCAGCGCCCAGGACTCCGCCCCGGACGAAAAGTGACCCAGCAAAGCAATATTTTCGTCTATACGGGTGCGAGTAAATTGCAAAAGGCCGCTGTACCGCAGAGCACTTCTCCGGCACAGCGACCTTTTTGTTTTTGGCTGCGGCTTACCGCATCCGTCCATCGCCGCCCATCAGGGCGGTCATTACACCGCCTTTCGCATTATCGCAATTTTCAAAAATAGTGCCAATCAAAACGGCATCTTTGCGATATGCAGTTTGCGGATGTTGCTTGTGCATTAAAAACGCAAACTGCTATAATCCATCGGATGGTTTCATTTTTCACCTCTTAAATTCAGGCTTTCCCCTCTCCGTCACCTCCTGCTTTTTCGCCCAGCTCAGAGTTCGTCGTCCTGCCACTGGCTCCCGCTCTGGGGGAGCTGCCCGCCGGAAAGCGGACGGAGCGGGGCGTCCAGCTCCAGCAGGGTGGCCGCTGCGGCCTCGTCGAGGCTCTGGACGCTGCGCAGTTTCCGGCTGATGGCGCGGCTGCGCACCCCGATGAGGTTGTCAAGCTCTTCGTCGGTCTGGCGGAGGCGCTGCTGCATTTTGGAGAGCCCCTGCCCGAACTTGTCGAACTCGGTCTTCACGGCACCAAGCAGCTGCCAGACCTCACCCGACCGCTTCTGGATGGCCAGCGTCTTGAAGCCCATCTGCAAACTGTTCAGCAGGGCCGCCATGGTGCTGGGGCCGGCCACATTCACCTGATAGTCCCGCTGCAGCACTTCCAGCAATCCGGCATTGACCACCTCGGCATACAGGCCCTCAAACGGCAGGAACAGGATGCCGAACGTCGTGGTATAGGGCGGCTCCACGTACTTTTCTCGGATATCCTTTGCCTCGCTGCGCAGCACAAGCTCCAGCGCGTGGCGGGCATTCTCCACCGCCTGCACATCGCCGGAAGCCTGTGCATCCTGCAAATGGGCGTAGGTGTCGCCGGGGAATTTCGAGTCGATGGGCAGCCAGACCGTACTGCCGTCCACGCCCGGCATCTTGACGGCATATTCCACCCGCTGGCTGCTGCCGGGGATGGTGGCCACGTTGGTCTCGTACTGTTCCGGGGCAAGGATCTCTTCCAGAATGGCCCCCAGCTGGATCTCGCCGAGGATGCCGCGGGTCTTGACGCCGGAGAGCACCTGCTTCAGCCCGCCGACGTCGGCGGCAAGGTTCTGCATCTCGCCCAGCCCCTTATACACCTGTTCCAGCTGCTCGTTGACGGCCTTGAAGCTCTCGCTCACCCGCTTTTGCAGGGTATCCTGCAACTGTTCATCGACGGTGTGGCGGATCTCATCCAGTTTGCGGTTGTTCTCGGCCTGCAGGGCGGTCATGCTCTCGGCCATGCTCCGGCGCAGCTCTTCCAGCTTTTGGGTGTTGGATGCTTCCAGCGAACGCAGACGGCGTTCCAGAAGCTGCTGCTGGCTGTCCTGCCCCTGTGCCAGCATCGTGCTCATGTTCTGCACCGCAGTCTGCAGCGTCTCGCTGACGCTGCGCAGGGCGGTGTGATTCTGCTCAGCAAGGGCCGACTGCCTGGCCGCAAACTCCCTGGCCTGCGCATCCAGCTGCTGCTGCATCCAGCGCTTGAGCTCGTCGTGATCCGGTGCGCTGCCCTGCTTTTTGCCGGTGCGCCAGAGCACCACGGCCAGTTCCAGGCAGATGGCGACCAGCAGAAGGGTGTAAAGTCCTGCCAGATATTCCATAAATGGTTTTCTCCTATCATCAAAATCCGGGTCCCGCAGAAGGCAGGGCCCGGTGTTTTTTTACAGTAATTCGTAGTTCACAAGTTCCTTGCGGGTGTCAAGGGCATCGCCGTACAGGCCCACGCCGTCCACCTCGCATTCGCCGGACTGGTTGTCGTAGGGGTCGGAGCGGAAGCCGGTCATGGGCGGGTCGAAGGGAGCCTCGAAGGCGCGGTTCGCCACCATCCGCCCGGTGTCCAGACTGCCAAAGTAGTGGCGGCGCATCGTTTCATCGTCCTGCCGCGCCATCGACGCGCCGAACGAGCAGTCCGCATACATCCAGCCCTTGGGCGCGATGTAGAACATCGCCCAGTCGTGGCAGCCCACACCTGTGAGCGAGACGGACAGGCCGCTCTGCCACTGGGCCGGGATGCCCACCAGACGGCAGAGGGTGATGAAGGTCAGCGCCATGATGCCGCAGTCGCCCCGGCGGTTCCGGGCGCACTGGTCGGGCAGGCACTCCTGCACGAAGTAGGCGGGCTGATAGTGGTAGCGCACGTTCAGGGTGACGTAATCGTAGATGCGTTTTGCCTTTTCCGCCGGGTCGGTGATGCCGTCGGTCAGCTGGTGGGCCAGCGCCCGCAGATAGGGCGTGAAGACGATGTGCGGCGCTTCCTCGCCGGTGTCAAAGGTCGGCTGCTGTGCATCCGGCCGGATGTCCATCGGGTCTGTGTAGACGGCCGTGGTCCGGTAGCGGTACTCCACCCCAAAGCGGCGGTTCTCGGTGAGGTCGGCCTCCCAGAAGACCGTCCGCTGAGGCGCGTTCTCGTCCGCGATGCGGGCAGGCGGCTCGGTGCAGTCCAGCAGCTCGATCTCGCTCTGGGAAAGACAGGTGGCCGGGATGGGCAGCCAGGCGCGGACATGCACACTGTTCCGCCCCTCCGCCTTCGCCTCGGCCAGTGCGGCGGCAAAGGCTTCGTCCGACATGCCAACGCTGGTCTTCAGGGTGATGCGGGCGCTTGCCTGGCCGTCCCGCTCCATCTGCTCATGCTGGCGGTTGCGGAACTCCCGCGCCGAGGTGCCGGGGGCAGGCGGGTCGATCTGGCGGGCGGCAAGGTCGGCATGGGTCGCCAGCAGCGTTTCGGCAAAGCGGTCGAGGTAGTGCTTCTCCCCTTCCACGAACCGCCAGTCCACCCGGCCCTCCTTCACGAGAAGCCGGAACTCCTCACGCGTGAAGTCCCGCACCATCCCCTGCATCCGGGCCACGGCTTCGTCCTCGGTGTAGCAGTATTCTGCCGGGATGCGGCGCATCATCTCCCGCTGGGCCAGCATCGCGTCCCGCAGGGCCTCCACACCGTGGGGCGTGGGGTTCTGGGGCAGCTCCTCTCCCACCGGTTCCGCGCCCTGGCTGCGGGGGCTGTTCTGGGTCACCGTCCAGTCCTCGGCCAGATAGGCGTCGATCCGCTCGATGGCCTCCTGATAATACCCGGCGGCTTTCAGCCGCTCCACATCGTCCGGCAGGCCCACATTCAGGCTGCGGAACGTCTCGTTCCAGTTCTTCATCCTACAACGCTTCCTTTCTTGATCCTTATGCGGCAGGCTGCTGCGCCTGCACGGTCTGCTCTTTCCAGAAGGCGGTGGCATCGTTGAGCCAGCCTTCTGCATCCGTTTCCTCTGCTATGCCAATACCGTGGAACGCACGTTTGTACACACTTTCGTGGTACGGAACACCATTTCTCGCCAGTGCTTTTTGAAGTGCCGGGCCCTGCTCATAATAATTGAAGGCCATCAACAAAATGTCATTCAACCCATACCAGAAATATGTTGGCGGAAAATCCGGTGTCACACAGCCGGAAATATTATAATCGTAGTAACGCAGATCTTCCGAATACGTATCGATCAGCCAACGGTAAATCGGTTTTGCTTCATAGAAATTATTGATCGGATACGCCAACAGCAGTACGCCGGGCCGAGGCACATTATAACGAGGATATCCCACTTCTTGCCCGCAGAATACGCCCGCAATCTGACCACCGGAAGAATATCCCAGCAGCGCATAATCTTCCGTCTGGACCCCGAATTTTTCTGCGTTGGCCGTAATCAGTTGAATCGCACGGCCAAGGTCCTGAATCGGTGCGTTGTCCTTTGCTTCACTTCCGATCCGATACCGAAGTGCAAATACCGCATATCCTTTTTGATGCAGTTCCCATGCAGTGGAAACACCGCCCCGCATCTCGCCGCTGTAAAACAGGGCGTTGCCCGAAAGCACGACCGCATATTTTGCATTGGGCTTATCTGCCGGGAAATAATAGAGTTCCGCATGGTCGCGCGTCTTGTCCTCTGCAATTTCTTCCGGCGTATAGAGTTTGTACGTAATTTGTGTTCCTGTATTATACGTGTCGATCAGAAAGTTCATCCCAGCCACACAGCTGTTGATGGATTCTTTTCCGATCACTTCCAGCATCGTATCGTTGTCTTTGCTGCTTTTCAGCAGTCCACAATCCCGCTCCCAGACATATACATAGGTGTAAATGCCCGCACCCTTGATGCTGGGGTTTTCGCGCAGTTCCTTCATCGTGGTCTGCGGGGTGATGTTGGCCTCGCCCTTTTCCCCTTCGGCAAAGGCGGGCAGGGCCAGTGCCAGCATCAGGCAGAACAGCACGGCCAGCCGTCTCAGGATGTTTTTCATCGGCACTCTCCTTTTCGCTGCCCCGGCCCGGAGCGCACGTCTCCTCCAACCGGGCTGTCATCACGCTCTGCACGAGCGAAAGCAGCCAGAGTTTTCTTCTATTGTAGCACAACCGGCCGTTTTCGAAAAGGTATCTCAGACAAAAAAGAACGCCTCCCGCGCGAAGCCACCGCGCCCGGCGGCCAACTGCCGGGCAGGCGTGCAGTTTCCGGCTAAAAACATTGTACTTTGCCGGAAAGTCTGCTATACTGAAAGAATCGGAAGAAATTTTGAGGAATCGCGGAGCATTGCGGCTCCGTTCAGGGGAACGTATGAATGAGATCACAGTCCGGCCCATGACGCCGGAAGATTGGCCGACCGTATCCAAGATCTATCTGGAAGGCATCGCCACCGAGCATGCCACCTTCCAGACCGACTGCCCGCCCTATCCCGCGTGGGATGCCTCCCACATCAAAGAATGCCGCCTTGTCGTGGAGGACGATGGCGTCCTGGCAGGCTGGACGGCCCTGCACCGGGTCGACCCCCGCTGGTGCTACCGGGGCGTAGCCGAGGTCAGCATCTACATCGGCGAACGGTTCCGGGGCCGAGGGCTGGGGTATCACCTGCTCACCACCCTCTGCCAGCAGGCCGAAGCGGCCGGTTACTGGACGCTGCAATCCACGGTCTTGCAGGACAATGCAGCGTCCAAAGGCCTGCACCTGAAATGCGGGTTCCGCCTGGTGGGCCGCCGCGAGCGCATTGCGCGGGACTGCCATGGCCGCTGGCTCGATACCTTTTTGATGGAGCACCGCAGCCAGGACGATGAACCGGCGGGGTATTTCAAACTATAAGGCAAAACGCTCCAACACAAAAAAGCGATGGCCCGAATCGGCCATCGCTTTTTGCGTTTTCAGTTTTGATCCCCTGCGGAATTACCAGAACCAGTACCGCTTCTTGACCGCGACGTACGCGATGAGGCAGGCCACTACAAGGATGCCTGCGCCGATGAAGAAGGTCCAATTGATGCTGGTGAAGCGCAGATTCTGGTTGGTCAGCAGATACTCGCCCGCCACATCGGCGTGTGCCACGCCGTCCTTGTAGCTGTTGAGGAACTGCCACTTCCCGCTCACGGCGTTGTGCAGGTACAGGCGGCTGTACCCGGCATTTTCGCCGGTCATGGTGATGGTCACGCCGCAGGGCATGGCCTCGCCCTCGTTCAGGGTGAAGCGCAGGCCGTACTCGTCGGGCGCAAAGGTCAGCGCGGTGTTCACCTCACTGGTAGTGTTGCGGATGGTGGAGCCGTCCACGGTCAGGGTGTAGTCCTCCGCTTCCAGCACGAGGGTGCGGCCTGTGGTGCGCAGAGCGTTCAGCATCGCAGTGGTCAGCACCGGGACCTGACTCTGCGGGTAGGAGATGGTATCAGAAGCCGCATTCTCGATGGAGGCCACGATGGGGTCGGTCTCCGCCGGAGTCATCCCCTCCCCGGTGCTGTCCGTGCCGTTGCCGGACGCAGATGCCGTGCGGTTGACGATGACCGTCACCGACGAAGAGACCTTGCCGTTGGAAACGATGATGGAGGTCGCGCCGGTGGCAACACCGGTCACGACGCCGCTTCCGTTCACGGTGGCGATCTTCTTATCCTTGCTGGTAAAGGTCAGCTTCTGGGAGGCCGAAGACGGTGCCACCGAACCGGTGATGGTGCCGGAAGCCCCCGGCTTGAGCACGATGTAGTTCGTGTTCAGGGAGATGGACTCCACCGGGCCGGTGGACGCCGAGCTGGAGGAGGCCGCCACGACGGTCACGGTCGCCGAGCAGGTCACATCCCCGGCGGTGGCCGTGATGGTCGCCTTGCCGGGGGCCACGCCGGTCACTTTGCCGAAGTTGTTCACGGTGGCCACGCCGGGATCGGAGGAGCTCAGCGAGACACTGATATAATTTGCCGCCGTGGTGGGCAGCACTGCCAGCGAGAGCGACGTGGTGTCGCCCACGGCAATGGTGCTGGAGGCCAGCGTGATGTCCATCTCGGTCGCGATCATCGAACTGTCGGGCTGGGTGGTGATGGTATAGGTGCAGCTGACATCGCCACAGGTGGCCGTGATGTTCGCCGTGCCCAGGCCCACCGCCTGCGCCACGCCGTCCTCCCCGACCGAAACGATGTTCGGGTTATCGGAAACGTAGCTCACGCCGTTTCGGCTGGCGGCTTTCTGCGGCTGGACCACCGGCGAAAGCTGCTGGGCCGTGCCCACGGTCATAGTGGGGGCATAGTCCCCTGTTTCCACACTCTCGGCCGCCACAGGGCTCCACGGGAAGGTGATGGCAGCCGGGGCAGAAATGGGGCTGGCTGCGGCTGCGGGCAGCGCTGCGCCTGCGGCCAGAAGGCCCAGCAGGGCGGCGCTTACGGCCAGCTGTTTCGGGTTCAGTTTCATTCTATCGTACCTCTTTGGGCGTTGAGTTTGCGGACGCTGTTTAACGGAACAAAACGCCCAGGGCCTCCATGACATATTCAAAGTAAGTCAGCTTGTCGTACTCAACACGGGCGGTCACGCTCATGCCGTTGGCCAGATCGACCTTGTCGCCGCTGTTGCTCACCACGTAGGTGCTGTTGGGCTTGATGGTCATCTTGTAGTACGAGCCGGACTCGGTGGAGGTCACATCGCTGTCAATGGAAGTCACCGTGCCGGTCAGGTTGCCGTAGGAATACTCCGACAGGCCGGTGATGGCGATCTTGCAGGGGTCGCCCACGTTGATGAGCGGGCGGTCGCTGACGGTCAGGGCCGCCACGATCTCCTGATCGCTGTTCTCGCTGGCCACGGTGGCCAGTGCCGAACCGGCGCTCAGCACCATGCCCACCTTATAAGGGGTGTCCATGTGGATGACGCCGGACGTGGGCGCATAGATGTAGTAATCGTTCGCACCGCTTGCCAGCGTATCCAGCTGGGCCTGAATGTTGTCGATGTTGGTCTGCACACTGGTCAGATTGCTGGTGATGGACTGCAGCGTGGAGTAGTACAGCGCCTCGATCTCGCTCTGGTTCTGCTCCATCAGGGCCTTGATCTGCTCGTCGGAGTAACCCGCCGCCTGATAGGGCGAAGCGTCAAAGGCCTTCTGCTGCACCTGGCTCTTGTAGCTCTCATACTGGTAATAGTAGGGCTGGTCGTCCAGGTCGGTCTCACTGAAATAGTTCGTGTCGTCCTGAATGGACTTCAGCAGCTTTTCATACTGTGCCTTCTGCTTCTGATAGATCTCCAGCTGGCTCTTGTAGCTGTCCTGCTGCATGTCGATGTCGGTGCTCTTGACATGGGCGATGAGGTCGCCCTCGTTGACATAGCTGCCCTCCGAGATGTTGAGCTCAGTGATGGAGCCGGAGTAGCTGGACATGATATAGGTCTTGTTGCTTGCCTGCACCGTGCCGGTCGACTGGCTGACGTAGGTGCGGTAGTTCTGGGTGCTCCAGATGGTCAGGAAGACCAGCAGGCCCGCCACCAGAAGGATCATCGCGTAGCCAAAGGGCGGCACACGCTTTTCCATCATGATGCGGCGATCCTGCAGGTCGGAAAGGTTCTGAATGGTCGTCATAATCACTTGGTCTCCATAAAGACGTCGAGCACACCGTTGTCGTCGTCCTGATTGACATAGACGCTGTACGAATCGCCGGTCGTCTCGATCTCATGCTCGAACGCATAGATATCCAGTTTCTGGCTGGCGAGGTTGCTGTAGCTCATGGGGCCGGTGTAGTGGGCATACAGGCAGTTGCGCACCCGCAGCAGAGCGTCCATCTGGTAGCCGGGGTCCAGCCGGGGAATCAGCTGGTTGACCTGCTGCATGAAGTAGATCTCCGCCGTGGGGTTGGGGCCCTTGCGCATCTTCACGCACTGCACGATGGGGCCAACCGGCATGGCGTCATGGCTGCGGATAAAGTTCTGCATCTGGGTCAGCACAATGGCCAGATTGCCCATATCCTCAACTTCCACCTTGCGCGACAGCACATTGGTCAGCTTCAGGGTCTTGTGTTCTGCAACTTGAATTTCTCTCATGGTATCGTCCACCTGTTTCTTTAGATTTTGCAATAGGTCATCGTCTATGGAAAATAAATTGGGGCTTCATTTTGACCGGAAGGTCTGCCGTTGTACAACCTCTCCGTCACCTGCGGTGACGCCTCTCCTCCCAGGGGAGCTGGCAGCGCGTAAGCGCTGACTGAGAGGTTGTACCACATGACACGTTTCCGTTTTGCTTTACCGTTTTCCGGCAGGCTTTCCTTCGTGCAACCTCTCCGTCACCTGCGGTGACACCTCTCCTTGTAGGAGAGGCTTTGGCATTGCGCAAACCTCACCTCTTTGCCAAGGGCTCCCCTACAAGGGGAGCTGTCGAGCCGTAGGCGAGACTGAGAGGTTGTACTACATGGCGCGTTTCCGTTTTGCTCTGCGGTTTCCGGCAGGCTTTCCTTCGTACAACCTCTCCGTCACCTGCGGTGACACCTCTCCTTGTAGGAGAGGCTTTGGCATTGCGCAAACTTCGCCTCCTCGCCAGAGGCTCCCCTACCAGGGGAGCTGGCATCGCGAAGCGATGACTGAGAGGTTGTACTACATGATACGTTTCCGTTTTGCTCTGCGGTTTCCGGAAGGCTTTCCTTCGTACAACCTCTCCGTCACCTGCGGTGACACCTCTCCTTGTAAGAGAGGCCTTGGCATTCTGCAAACTTTGCCTCCTCGCCAGTGGCTCCCCTACCAGGGGAGCTGGCGGGCGTAAGCCCGACTGAGAGGTTGTACTATATGCCACGTTTCCGTTCCGTTTCACGGTTCAGCCATCCGGCAGCTAATCCGTTCATCAATGCGTTCACATACCGCATCAAATTGCTGATTCACCTCGCGGTTTGAGAATCGCAACACCTCAATGCCATAGCCTTCCATGATAGCACTTCGTTCCTCGTCGTAAACTTTGCCCTGTTCAGTATAATGCTGCGAGCCGTCGAGTTCAATAACCAATCTTGCCTCAGCGCAGTAAAAGTCTACCACAAAGAACTTTATGACTCTCTGCTTGTAGATTTTCACCGGATAGGTTCTCAAAAACGCATACCATAGTTTGCGTTCCTGCGGGGTCATTTTCCGTCGCAGATCCTTCGCTCGCTCATTCAACCGCGAATCATAGGGCAGGTTTGTCACAGGCATAAGCGCACCTCACGGTCAGGTTATCCTTTGTACAACCTCTCCGTCCCCTGTGGTGACACCTCTCCTTGTAGGAGAGGCTTTGGCATTCCGTAAACTTCACCTCTTCGCCAGTGGCTCCCCTACCAGGGGAGCTGGCATCGCGAAGCGATGACTGAGAGGTTGTACTACATGGCGCGTTTCCGTTTTTGCTTTACCGTTTTCCGGCAGGCTTTCCTTCGTACAACCTCTCCGTCACCTGCGGTGACACCTCTCCTGGTAGGAGAGGCTTTGGCATTCCGTAAACTTCACCTCTTTGCCAAGGGCTCCCCTACCAGGGGAGCTGGCGGGCGTAAGCCCGACTGAGAGGTTGTACTACATGACGCGTTTCCGTTTTGTTTCTTATTTTCCACACACGATCACCTATTACACCCCTCCGGTGCCGCAGACAGACCGTCTGCATCCACGCTTTTCAAGGGGATATAATAAGTGACATTATAAAAATAAGGTGTGCCAGAAGGCTTACGCCTCCTGGCACACCATTACGAGGCATTATCATCAGCCCCGCCTACAATGTAGGGCGGTGCAAATGAAATACTCTACCTATTCAGGCTTGGTTAATTACCAAATAGAGCCAACGACATTGCCATCCGCATCCTTAAAGGTGTACTTAGCGGAAGGAGTGGACTTGAACAGCTTAACGTCGCCAGCCTTGTTAGCGACGGTAGCGTTGCCCAGGTTGTAGATAGCAGCAACATTGCCCAGAACCTTAGCGAAGGTCTCACCAGCCTGGCCGTTCTTAGCAACGAAGGTGCCCTTCAGGCTCTCGCCCAGGCCCTTCCAAGAAGCGCCCTCAGAGAAGACATAGCCAACGGTGCCGTGGACGAAGTTGTCAACAAAAGCGTTGCCCACCAGGGTAACAATGTTGGTGTTGAAGGTCTTGACGTTAGCAGCGGTCCAGATCGGAGCGGTAACAGCGCCGATAGCCTCGATCACGCCACCACCAACAACATAGGTCATTTCGTTCTCTGCGATAACAGAGTAGTTTGCAGGCATCATCATAATGAATTACTCCCTTCAAATGATTGAATCGAATTTAGGACTTCTTCAGGCTGCGCAACCATCCAAAGCCATTTTTATGTAATCGAGTGCGCACTCGATTGCAACTTAATAAGTGATCGCCTCACCGCCATCGTCGTCTTCCTCGACCACTGCGGCGTGAGCAACGGGTTTCGGCTCTTCCTTCTTGCGGCGGAAGATGCCCTGCTGCAAGTTCCAAAGCTCGTAATACTTGCCCTGTTTTGCCAGCAGTTCATCGTGTGTGCCGCGCTCCACGATCTCGCCGTGATCCATGACCAGGATCTGGTCGCAGTCACGAACAGTGGACAGGCGGTGTGCCACGATGAGCATCGACTTGTCAGCCAGCTGGTTGTAGATCATATCAAAAATGGTATTCTCTGTGCCAAAGTCCAGGCTGCTGGTCGATTCGTCCAGAATGTAGAGGTTCGAGTCCTTCAGGAACGCACGAGCCAGAGCAATGCGCTGCTTCTCACCACCGGACAGGCCGTTGCCGGCTTCTTCCAGATAGGTGTTGTACTGCAGCGGCAGCTTGCGGATGAACTCATGTGCATCTGCCTTCTTGGCAGCGTCCTTGACCTGCTCAAGGGTAGCTTCCGGACGCGAGATCCGGATATTCTCAAACAGAGTCTTGCTGAACAGCTCGACATTCTGCGGGACGTAAGAAATCGCACGACGTACCGATGCGTTGGTATACTCATTGAGGTTGATACCGTTCACATCAATTTCGCCGCTCTCCGGCTCATAATACTTGAGCAGGAGTTTGGTGATGGTCGATTTGCCGCTGCCGCTGCTGCCGACCAGTGCCACCTTCTGCCCCTGCGGGATAGTGAAGGAGATGTGGTTCAGTGCGGGGCTGCGGTTGCCATATCGGAACGTGACATCTTTGAATTCGATGTCGCCTTCGATCTGCTCCATCTCGGTGTGCTCTTCATCTTCGGCCTGTTCCGATTCATAATCCATGATCTCAGTCAGTCGCTTCATGGAGATATCGGCTTCCTGAATCGACATCTGCATCGAGATCAGGTCGCTCACCGGAGAAGTAAAGTAACCGGACAGCGTGGTGAATGCCATATAGCCGCCCAGTGTCAGCTCACCGTTCAACACCTGCATGATGCCCACGTAAGTGGTCACCATATTCAGCAGGGTGGAAATCACCATCGAAACCAGAGACTGGCCGGTGCTGATCTTGCTGGACCGGAGGCTGATCTTCAGGCTCTTGATGTACTCGCGTTCCAGCGCTTCCAGCTCGCGGTCTTCGCAGGCATTGCACTTGATGGTCTCAATGCCGCGCAGGCTCTCGATCATCTGACTGTTCAGCATTGCGGACTGCTGCATCGTCTCTTCATTGATCCGCTTGTACGGCTGCTTGAAGATGATGACGAGGAGCAGGCTCAGCGCGGTGCTGAACAGGGTGAGTGAGAACAGCGAGGAGTTCATCCGGAACAGCACGATGCCAACGCCTACGGCCATCACCACGTCCATCACGATGGTCATCGCGATGTTGGTCAGGACCGATTTGATGGTGCTTGCATCGGAGTAACGGGTGGTGATCTCACCGGTCTTCCGCGTTGCGAAGAACTTCATCGGCAGTTTGTACACATGCTCGAAGTATCCCAGCATCAGCGGAATGTCGATCCGGATGGACAGGAAGATCAAGATCCACTGGCGAACCGTGCTGAGCAGGTTGCTCGTGAGGTTGACCACGCTGAACACGAGGATCAAGGTGACGAGTAAGTTCTTCAACCCATACGGAAGCACTTCATCCATCAGTGCTTTGTTGAACACTGTGGAGACGATGCCGATGACCGTAAGGATCACCGAACAGAGGATTGCATAAATAAAAAGTTTTTTCTGAGGCCAGAGCAGGTCAAAATACCGTTTGAGCATGTGGTACTTGCCGGTGCTCTTATCCTCCTTGGCGTTTGCATCGGTGCTGGTGCCGTTGATGCTGGTGCCAGCTTTCTTTGCCTTGCCGCCCTTGAACTCCGATGTGGGGTTCATCAGCAGCAGAACGCCAGTGAAGTTTTTATAGAAGTCGTCCAGGCTGATCTTTTCGAGGTCCTTGGCAGGGTCGCCGATGACGACATAATCCTTGCACTTGTACTTCTTGGAAGCATCAGCCTTTTTTTCTTCTTCCTTCAACACATGCTTGCGGCGGGCATCATCGTCCTTGATCGTGGTCTTCTTGAAGATGACCACAAAGTGGGTCAACCCCTGGTCGGTGATGACCTGCGCAATGCAGGGAAGTGTGAAATCGCTCAGAAAATTCTCGCGGTCCACTCGGACGGCGGCCGTGTTGAAGCCAAGCTCATTGGCGGCTTTCTGCAGGCCCACGAGGTTCGTGCCCTTCATGTCGGTTCCCATCATATCGCGTAAGCGGGTGATGGTGATTTCCTTTTTGTAATGGAGGCACACCATTGCGAGACTGGCAGCTGCACAGTCGGTCGTGTCGTGCTGCCGCACATAGGTATAACGCATAGATGTTTCCTTTACAAGAGACCGACAACCTTCGGAAACGATCTCTTCTCTGTGTTCTAATATTCAAAACTGCCTTCCATATTCTAGCACATTGTGCGGAAATGTACAAGTAAGACTTTGTACGCATCACACAGATAGCAGACAGGATGCAGATTTTGACGCAGGAGAAAAGGTTCTGTCACGCCCCATCAAAAGCAGCGCATAGCCCTCTGCTTTGCCCTGCCCTGCGGAGAACCAAGGCAAAGCAGAGGCCAAGCTGCTATCAAAAAGAAGGGAGCGCCTACCCTTTGATCTACCAAGCGCTTCAGGAAGCTTCCTAAAGCTTAGATGCAGTATACCACAATCTGACAGCTTCTTCAAGAGGACATTTTTTAAGAAACCGTTAATTTTGAAGAAAGTGTGAAAGATGTCACAAAATAGTTACAACCCGCATCCATGAAAAAGGCGGCAGGTGTGATCCCCGCCGCCGATTTGTTGGCGCCTCTTGCCTGACTCGAACAGGCGACACCCTGATTAACAGTCAGGTGCTCTAACCGACTGAGCTAAAGAGGCATATATCCAGAGCTTTACAGCGGTAAAAGCTGCTGCGAGTAGGATTATACCTCTTTTGCCTATATTTTGCAAGTCTTTTTCGAAAATTTATGAAAAAAGCTTTCAGGCGGGGAGGTGTGCGCCTCGCAGAAAGTCCACCTCCCCCGTTTCCTGCAAATTTTTCGTCCTCCTCCTGCTATAATCTCCCAAAAGGGGGCGGGGCTTATCCGGGCCGTGATCTATCTCGATGTTCTTCTGCTGGTCAATTTTCTCACGACAGCGCTGTTTCTGCTGGCGGCGGGGCTGTTGTGCGGCGTGAGCACGTCGGGCGGGCGGGTCGTAGGCGGGGCGCTGGCCGGGGCGGCAGCCTCCCTCATCCTGCTGGCCCCTGCCCTGCCGTGGCCGGTGTCAGTCGGGTATCAGCTGGCCTCCGGGGTCGGCATCGTCCTGCTTGGCTATGGGTTTCCGGGCGGGCGGTGTTTTCTGCGGCTTCTGGCATGGTTCGCAGCCCTTCATTTTGCGCTGACGGGAGCCGTGCTTCTGCCCGGCGCACAGGCCAACAATTTCAGCATCTACCTTCCCCTCTCGCCGGGGCTGCTGCTGGTCTGCGCCGGGGGCGTGTATCTGGCTGTGCAGGGTATCCTGCGGTTTCTGGGCCGGAACGGCGGGCAGACGTTTCCCGTCACTCTGCAAATTGGCAGCGCATCCCTCCCGCTCCGGGCCTTCTGCGACACCGGTTTCTCGGTGCAGGAACCGCTTTCAGGCCGGGAGGTCGTACTCGTACGCTTTGCCGCCGTGCAGAACGCCCTGCCCGGCCCGCTGCACACCTACTTATCCGCTTACTTCGCGGCCCCTTCCACCCTGCCGCCGCCCGAACTCGGCCTGCGGTTCGTCCCCTGCACCACGGTGTCCGGGCACTGCATTCTTCCCGCCGTCCCGGCTGTACTGGCTTCGGCTCCGGCTCAGCCGCTCTATGCAGCCTTCTGTGACCTTCCGCCCCCTCCGGGCGGCTGGGAGCTGTTGCTCTCGCCTGCCGTTGTGCCCGATGCTGCGTTCCGATGAGCCGTTGAACCTCTCAGTCGGGCTTGCGCCCGCCAGCTTCCCTGATAGGGGAGCCCTTGGCAGGCCGGGCCAGCCCTGCTGTTCGCTTGGGCTCAAATTGGGCGCAAGGCAGCGGGCCCTGTTCTCATTGGAAGCGACTGCGGGACTACGCTCTACCAAAGAGTGCTGGGCAAGCAGTCGTGAATTGAGACAGCGGAGCCCAGCCGTTTCCGGAAGCAGAAAACTTTGCTCGTCCAGCACAACCATCACCGACTCGCCAGTGGCTCCCCTACCAGGGGAGCTGGCGAGCCGCAGGCGAGACTGAGAGGTTTACCCTACCGGTTCCCGCCCTCATTGGCAGCACCCAAGAATCCCGCCCACAAAAAGGAGGCTTTTCGTTGAATCACCTGTTATCGTTTTTCCGTCGGCTGTACGTCCTGTTCGTCTGCCCCGGCGCTGCCCACTATGTCGCCGGGGCGCCCAGCCTGCCGCCGCCCCTGACGCCGGAGCAGGAAAAAGCCCTGCTCGCCCGGATGATGGCGGGCGACCGCGCCGCGCGGGATGACCTCATCACCCACAACCTGCGGCTGGTGGTCTACCTTGCCAAAAAGTACGAGAACACCGGCGTCCCTGCCGAGGACATGATCTCCATCGGCACCATCGGGCTGATCAAAGCGGTCAACACCTTCACGCCGGAACGAAACATCAAACTCGCCACCTACGCAAGCCGCTGCATCGGCAACGAGATCCTGATGTATCTGCGCAAAAGCTCCAACCGCCGCCAGGAGGCCAGCATCGACGAGCCTTTGAACGTGGACGGCGACGGCAACGAGCTGCTTCTCTCCGACATCCTCGGCAGCGACGAGGATTTGGTCAGCCAGCGGCTCGAACAGAGTGCCGAGCGGGCCACCCTCCGGCAGTCGGTGGCCCTGCTCTCCCCGCGGGAGCGCCAGATCATGGAACTGCGCTTCGGGCTGCTGGACGGCGTCGAGCGCACCCAGAAAGAGGCCGCCGATGCCCTCGGCATCAGCCAGAGCTACATCTCCCGCCTCGAAAAACGCATCATCCGGGAATTGAAAAAGAAGCTGGAGGACTGAGCGGGCAAAAATTCCCACGCATGATTCCCCTGCCCCCGCCCCATACTTCCGGTAACGTCAAAACGAAACCGGAGGGGCGCGGATGTACAACAAAGTCGAGCTCTGCGGGATGGATACGGCACAGCTGCCTGTCCTGACCGAAGCACAGAAGCGGGAGCTACTGACGCGGGCCCATGCGGGCGACGCCGCCGCCCGCCAGCAGATGATCGAGGGCAACCTGCGGCTGGTACTCAGCGTGGTACAGCGGTTCGCCCAGCGAGGCGAGAATCTCGACGACCTGTTTCAGGTAGGCTGCATCGGGCTGATCAAGGCCATTGACAACTTTGACCCGGCCCAGAACGTGCGGTTCTCCACCTACGGCGTCCCGATGATCATCGGCGAGATCCGCCGCTTTCTGCGGGACAACAACGCCCTGCGGGTCAGCCGGTCGCTGCGGGATACGGCCTACAAAGCCATGCAGGCGCGGGAGAGGCTGGAAAAGCAGCTGGGCCGGGAGCCTACGGTGAACGAGATCGCGCAGCAGGCGGGCCTGTCCCGCCGGGAGGTGACGGCGGCGCTGGAGTCGGTGGTGGAACCGCTCAGCCTTGAGGAGCCGCTCTATACCGACGGCGGCGACGCCATGTATGTCATCGACCAGGTGCGTGACCCCGACGGCGAGGACAGCTGGATCAGCGGCCTGCAGTTCCGGGAGACCGTCGCGTCCCTGACCCCGCGCGAAAAGCGGATCATGGAGCTGCGCTACCTCAAGGGCGAAACGCAGATGGAGGTGGCGCGGGAGATCGGCATCAGCCAGGCGCAGGTCAGCCGGCTCGAAAAGGCCGCGCTGGAACAATTCCGCAGCAAATAGCAGCAAAAGCGGCACACCCTTATACAACCTATATATAAGGATGCGCCGCCGCTCTTATTTTTTGCCGTATTTCCGGCGGGTGGCCGCTCCGCCCCGCAGATGCCGCTCGGCCTTGTTCCGGGCCAGCACTGCCTGCACCCGCTGGAATAAGTCGGGGTCCACCCGCCGCAGCCGGGACGAAACATCCTTGTGCACGGTGGATTTGCTGCACCCGAACGCCCGCGCTGCGGTCCGCACTGTTGCGCTGTTTTTTGCGATGTACTCCCCCAGCAGTGCAGCCCGCTGTTCCGGTTCCACTTTCATGCCCTGTCCCCTCCTCCGCAAGACTCCTTGGTAAAAAATATGAGGCAGAGGGGCGCAATATGCCCGCCGGGGCTTGACTTTTGGCGTCGGACGACTATACTGGGAGACGGACATGAAAACAGGGGCGCCGAAAGGCTGAGATCCGCGCACTGCGGAGTACCCTTGAACCTGATCCGGGTAATGCCGGCGTAGGTAGTTTGCGGAATGTTCCCATCTTTCACAAACGAAGCCTCTACGCCTGCTGATCGCAGGCGTATTTTGTTTTTGTGTACTATATTTTTAGAGGAGCGAATCCAAAATGTCGAATTCCTATTCCAAGACCCGCATTCTGGTGGAGTGCGCCCTGATGATCGCCATCGGCACCGTGCTGTCGAACATCAAGATCTTCACCATGCCCAACGGCGGCAGCGTCACCCTGCTGAGCATGCTGCCCTTTGTGCTGGTGTCCTTCCGCCATGGCGTCAAGTGGGGCCTGTTCACCGGCCTGGTCAACGGCTGCCTGCAAATGCTGCTGGGCTTCTGGGCACCCCCGACGCCCACCTTCCTGTACTTCCTGGGCGAAGTCCTGCTGGACTACCTCATCGCCTTCATGGCGCTGGGCACGGCTGAGCTGTTTGCCCGCCCCTTCAAAAACCGGATGGTCGGCGTGGCTTTCGGCACCTTTATGGCCGGTGTGCTGCGCTTCCTGTGCAGCTTCCTCTCCGGTGTGCTCGTCTGGGGCAACCTGAACGAGGGCCTGAGTGCCTGGACCTACAGCCTGGTCTACAATGCCAGCTACATGCTGCCGGAGACCCTGCTCACCGTGGTGGCCGCTGTGCTGCTCATCAAGGTGGCCCCGCAGATCTTCGACCGCCAGTACACCAAGGCCTGATTTTTCACGCACCATCGCGCCCCGGCAGGTCCACCGCCCGCCGGGGCGCTTTTCTCTGCAAAAACTTCGCAGGAAATTCGAAAAAAGTGTTGACAGCGTCCCTTCCTGCTGGTATAATAACTCACGTCGCAAGACACGAAACCAAACATGTGGGGGATTAGCTCAGCTGGGAGAGCGCTTGCA
>OODU01000479.1_pt1 | contig 45514 bp, 38 predicted proteins | sample 1671171 | NCBI WGS metagenome assembly OODU01 (sample SAMN06348129, study PRJEB24527) | human gut metagenome | biome: human gut; feature: ankylosing spondylitis patient; material: feces | host: Homo sapiens | place: China | collected 2015-10
ATCGTCACCGGCACGCCGAACGTGCGGTGGTACGCCTGCACGAGCAGGTCAGCACTTGCCTTGCTCGCCGAGTACGGACTGGAGGTGTGAATCGGGGTCTCCTCGGTGAAAAACAGGTCAGGACGGTCAAGCGGCAGGTCGCCGTACACCTCGTCGGTCGAAACCTGATGATAACGCTCGATGCCGTACTTGCGGCAGGCATCCAGAAGCACCTGTGTGCCCATGACGTTGGTCTGAAGGAAAATCGAAGGATTTTCAATCGAGCGGTCAACGTGGCTCTCTGCCGCGAAGTTGACTACGATTTCCGGTTTTTCCTCTTCAGAAATACGGTAAATCGCCTCTCTGTCGGCAATATCAGCCTTGATAAATTTGAAATGCGAATTGTCCATCACGGGCGCAAGCGTTTCCATGTTGCCCGCGTAGGTCAGCGCGTCCACGCACAGAATATCGTCCTGCGGATGCTCGCGCAGCATGAAATGCACGAAGTTGCCGCCGATAAATCCGGCGCCGCCGGTTACTAAAATTTTCATGTTACCACTCCTCAAAGCCGGTCACGGCGTCCTTCAAAAACGGGGATTTGCTGTCTTTTTCGGACAGAACCGGGTCGGTCACGCCCCAGTCAATGCCGAGTTCCGGGTCGTTCCAGCGAATGCCGCCGTCCGCCTCGGGCGCGTAATAGTTGTCCGCCTTGTAGAGGAACTCCACATGGTCGGTCAGCGTCACAAAGCCGTGGCCGAAGCCGCGCGGAATCATAAGCTGGCGCTTGTTTTCCTCGCTCAGCTCCACCGCGACCCACTGCTTGTAGGTCGGACTGGACGGGCGCAGATCAACAGCAACATCGATCACCGCGCCGCGTGCACAGCGCACAAGCTTCGCCTGCGCCTTGTCGCCGCGCTGAAAATGAATGCCGCGCAGCGTGCCCTTGACGGTCGAGGACGAGTGGTTGTCCTGCACGAAATCATAGTGTAAACCAGCCTCTTCGAATGTGCGCTTGGACCAGCTTTCCATAAAAAATCCGCGATGGTCGCCGAACGCCTTGGGTTCAACAATGACAACGCCGTCAATTTTCGTCTTGATAATCTCCATGTCTACCCTTCTTAATATCGAATTTTTCCGTCTGCTACGCGGTGCAGATGTTCACCGTACGGCGATTTTCCGTATGTATCTGCCGATTTCAGCAGTTCTTCTCGTGTAATCCAGCCGTGGCGGTACGCGATTTCCTCCGGCGCGGAAATCATGATGCCCTGCCGCTGCTCGATGACCTGAACAAACTCCGCCGCTTCCACGAGCGTGTCCATCGTGCCGGTGTCAAGCCACGCATAGCCGCGGCCGAGCAGCTGCACGTTGAGCGTACCGTCCTCGAGGTACATGCGGTTGAGGTCGGTAATTTCCAGCTCGCCGCGCGCCGACGGCTTGACCTGTTTTGCGAGCTCGACTACGCGCTTGTCGTAGAAATACAGGCCGGTAATCGCGTAGTTAGACTTTGGCTGCTTCGGCTTTTCTTCAACCGAAATCACGTGGCCATCCGCATCGAATTCTACGATGCCGAAGCGTTCCGGGTCGTTGACGTAGTAGCCGAACACGGTCGCCTGACCGTTCTGCGCCGCGTCCGCCGCCGCTTTCAGGCGCTCGCTCAGACCCGCGCCGTAGAAAATGTTGTCGCCGAGCACCATTGCGCACGGCTCGTCCCCGATGAACTCCTCGCCAAGCGTAAACGCCTGCGCCAGACCATCCGGCGACGGCTGCACCTTGTAGGAGAGGTTCACGCCGTAACGGCTGCCGTCGCCGAGAAGCCGCTCGAAATTCGGCAGGTCAGTCGGTGTCGAGATAATCAAAATATCGCGAATTCCGGCCAACATCAGCGTGGAAAGCGGATAATAAATCATCGGTTTGTCGTAAATCGGCAACAGCTGCTTGCTCGTCACCATGGTCAAAGGGTAAAGCCGCGTTCCGCTGCCGCCGGCTAGGATTATGCCTTTCATAAATCGTCCTCACATTTCTTTTTCTTCGCTGATCCACTTCTTAAACGTCTGATGCGATACGCCGAGCCGTCTTCCGGCCTCGCGCAGCGAAACCTCGCCGCGTTGCCACTGCTGCTTGAGCGTTTCGAACTCCGCGCCGCGCTCCATCGGCTTTCGCCCGATGTGCACGCCCTTTTCCTGCGCCGCACGGATGCCTTCGCTCTGCTTCTGCCGGCTGTGCGCACGTTCCTTCAGCACAGTCGCATCAACCACCTGATACAGCATTTCACTCGCAAGTTTCTGCTCTTTTTCGTCTGCGCAGCGCATAGTCATCGGGATATCCGCGACGCGGAGCTGAATTCCATGCCGCCGCAGCCAGCCGAGCTCATCGGCGAGCCCTTTCTTCAAATCGCTGAGGCAGTACAGCGTTGGAACGGTCAACCGATCCCCTTCCCGCAGGCCGCTCTGCTTGAGCATGGCCAGACTGCTGCGGCTGGATTTTTTATTGTCGCGCACGTCGATATACATCTCGTCATCGCGCGCTCCCCACGCCCGAAAGCAGTCAATCTGGGCGCTGCGCTCAGTTTCCGATATGCAGGAATAGTAAAAGCTGCGTGTTTCCATTCGCTAAACCTCGCATTTTCATTGTCAAAATCGGTGATAATAGTACAATTTTATGCTCAGCACGTTAAAATTCGTCCAATCACCGTTTGTTCCATTATTACTTTTACAATTATACCAAAAAATTCTCTAAACTACAAGCATTTCATAGGTTATTAAACTGTACTTTTCTCAACAATCTAAAGAATCCTGTTCGACCCACTTCATAAAAGTCCGGTGCGCGACACCGAGCTGACGCGCCGCCGCACGCGCCGAAATCCATCCGGCACGCCATTCTTCCCGCAGACGCTCGTACTCTTCCGGACGTTTCTTCGGCTTGCGCCCGAACTGGACACCTCTCGCTTTGGCGGCCGCGATTCCCTCTGCCTGCCGCTGACGGATGAACTCCCGCTCGGTCTGCGCGACATAAGAAAGCAGCTGAAGCACAATGTCCGCGATCAGCGTGCCCATCAGATCTCTGCCCTGCCGAGTGTCCAGCAGAGGCATATCGAGCACAACGATTTCCACGCGCTTCTCCTTGGTCAGCAGACGCCACTGCTCGAGGATTTCATCATAATTGCGTCCCAGCCGGTCGATGCTCTTGAGTACAAGCGTGTCGCCCGGCTTCAATTTTCTGAGCAGCCGACGATATCCCGGCCGTGCAAAGTCCTTGCCCGACTGCTTGTCAGTCACCCTGTTGCTGTCCGGCACGCCGAATTCCCGCATCGCAATCACCTGCCGGTCCTCGTTCTGCTCGCGCGTGGATACACGAATGTATCCGTACATCTGATTTTCCATATGTATTTCCTCCTAAAATAATGAAAGGCAGCACTGCCCCCGTTCGTTCATCGAATTGCAGTACTGCCTTTGTTTTATTGTAGGAAAAATTTTGCGTTACGTCATTATTTTGTGAAAAAGAAAATTCCCCTTGCGAGGGGCAACGGTTGTGTTGCTCTCTGCAAGGGGAATTTTAGTATGTTTTTAATTTTAATGATTGCAGTTTCTCTCATTTCTTTCTGCAATTCATGCCATCAAACGACTAATCATCTGTCTGTATTCTTATTCTATTAAATGCAGTAGCTATATAGCCAGCTAAATATCGCAACGTACGATATATTGCATACATTAGCAAATACACACTTTTTTTCACTTCTGATGGCTCAGGATACAGACTTGCCTTTTCGAAGTCCTCTCGCGATATTTCTTTGTGATATGTCCGTGCAATATTATTTTTTCGCCAGACATTACGCCAAGATATTGCATCAGCAAACCATTTGCCCCATAGTTGAGCGAATTTACTCTGCTTGTATACATAATTCATGAGCAAATCATCAGCTCGGATACAATTCAGCAAGCTTTCTACGTTTAACATTGCATTGTCGCTCCAACGATATCCACCAAGAATGCAATCCGAGTTAACGACATTATAGTTCTTCATGATTTGATAGCAAAGTACCGCATCTGCTGAAGGCCCAAAATTATAGTTAATTCCACCAGCCTCCATATAAGCTTTCTTTAAAATGGTAGTTCCACAGGTCGGCGCTCCAGCACTTGTATGACCGCATACTAACACACCAAATCTCGTTAATACTTCCTGTGGAAAATGGGGGTATTCATTTGAGCAGTGTGATTCAAATGCGCCTTGAAAATCAACTCTCCTTGCATTTAAATACCCAAGATCACTCTTTGACTTTCTTCCCATCTTCAGCATTCGTTCAATCTGTTGTAATGCGTCAGTACATAGCACATCATCATCATGTAAAAAACAAATCCATTGTCCTCTTGCCAATTCTACGCCGCGGTTCCAATTATAACCTGGTCCGATATTGTGTGAATTATGATAATAGAGAATATGCGGGTTGTTATGTTTCTTAACTTCTTTTAATGCAGATGTATTTCCTGTCTCATCCAATTCAGTATTATCAATAATCAAGCATTCCCATACAATCTTTGTTGGTTGTTGTGCTAATATGCTCTTTAAAGCATCGCAAAATGTATCAGACCGTCGATATGTAGGTATTATAACGGAAAGTATCGGATTAACAACTGCGAACGGATTTCCATAGATTAAATCTGTGTCAACAGATTTAATCAAAGAAAAATTGTCTCGGTAATCATCAATTCTATTAAAAGATTTCACCTGTATTAAATTAGAATCATAAATTTGCTTATTCATTGGCCATTACTCAAGATTTTGTACTGAACTTGATTGTCTCATAATCGAGGCATATTATCTCATATGTTATTTTACTTGCTATATATCTCTAAAGATTCTTACGGCAGTTTGAATTCCTGCATTCAGTTTTACCTGCGCTTTCCACCCGCATTCTCGATATATTTTTTCCGTAGACATTGCACCTAATAGTACATCTGGAATATTTACATTCTTGTCTTGTTCATTCTGAAATTCTAACCATACATCTTTCGATGCAGCAACAGAGACTGCTGTTTCTGCGAATTTCCGAATGGAAACATGCTCATTAGCAACATTATATGGTTCTCCATTTTTTCCGTTCAGGAGGACGGAAAGTATTGCTGTTACCAGATCCGTCACATATATCATGGACCGATACGCAAGTCCTGATGAACGCAGTAGTATGGGCACATTATTTGCCACGCATCGAATGATCTCTGCGTAAACTCTCATATCATTTTTACTACTAGCACCATATACAAATCCAGGGCGCACAATCTTGATTGGACAAGCATATTGTCTTGCCGCCGCCATACAAATGAATTCAGCGCTCCGTTTGCCATAGGAATAGCACGCTTTATTGGTATTCCACAGTTCTTTTCCACAAAATTCTTCATTGACTTTGGATATTTCTTCAGTACCTTGACCATATACCGCAAAACTACTTATATACACCGCTGATTTACAATCGGTTGCATTAATGAACTCAATCACGTTTTCTGTACCAAGCACATTCGCATTAAATACATCTATTGGATTCATCTCGAAATGATATGCATCTGCTGAACTTGCTGCATGGATAACATAATCCACCTTTCCGATATTCAATAATGATGTACAAACATCTTGAATTGCCAAAGTGACATCCTTGCGTTTTAAAATATCTCCATATCGTTTGTAAGCCTTTTCTTGATTTCTCACTAATAAAACCACATGATTATTGCTATAGAACATATCATTAGCATTTAAGATAGTCAACACCAAATAATATGCAATAAATCCATTTGCTCCTGTGATAAGAAACCTTTTATTCTCACATTTCTGGGGAATACTAAAGATGCTCTCGTTAGTCGTACGTATAATATCGTTATATAGGTTATCAGAAAGTAGTTTCTGTAACCTAGTTTGATTATCTATACACATTTTCTTTGCTCCTATTAATGGCATTTTGTAATCTATCTACAGCTATCTCTATTGCGCTTCGCGTCAATCCATAGTGTGACATTTTTTCGCTGTAAGTTCCATAGTTTCGAAAAATCTCTCTTGGAAAAGCAACTTGTTCTATCTGCAGCGCGCGCCCCGGCAGCGCTCGATAGATATCGTACAACAAAGTTCCTTCATACTCCGGTTCAACCACTAGCACTTTCCCCGATGGACAATGTTTCGCTAAAGTTTCATAGTCAAACGGCTCCAAGGTCGTATAATAAAGAACCGTCACATCTTTGTCTTTGCATACCTTCATAACTTCATCGAGCATTACTGAAACTACCACAACAGTAGCCAAATGGCCCGTTTGAATTACGTTTGCTTTTCCAAAAGTAACATCCACATCGTAATCTGTATTTGGATGATCGCTTACACGAAAAAAAGTGGGATGTCCATTTCTATAAGCCTGATTAAAAAGTTGAATAAATTGCTTTGCTGTGCCTGGAGCCACAAATTCACATCCTGGTATCATTTTAATTAACTGGGCATCTTCGGCACAATAGTGAGAATAACCATACTTAGGATAGTCTACCGCAGCACCCGTTCCAACCACATTGACGCCCAACTTCTGATATGCCAGATCCATCTTAATCTGCTCAAGGGTACGTTCAATTAGATACGGCTGAATTCCAAAAATCGTCGGCACAAGGCCTCGTCTGGACATACCTGCTGCGATGCTAAACATCGCATCTTCATAAATGCCAACATTTGTGCATCTTTCAGGGAAATCTCTCAACACATCGCGAATTGCCCACATACCAATATCAACAGTAAAAAATGTAGTATCCGGCTCATTACGTATCATATCTGACACACGATTAAGAAAAGCACGTCTCAAAATTCATCAACCTCCTGGCAAAGCTTTGTAAGTTCTTCTGCATCAGGAGCCTTATGGAACCAGACGTCAAAATCCATTAGCGTTCTACTTCCATAGCCACGTACAGTATGAGCAATCACAGCCTTAGGACAACCATTTTTTAACTCGCGAATTTTTCGAAAAGCCTGTTCCGCTTCTCTCATATCATGACCATTGATTTCTTCTACATCGAATCCAAATGCAGATAATTTATCCTTGAAACTCCCCATCTCTACCATGGCGCCCACCGAATCATTATCATCGATGATAATACAAAGGTTGTCCAACCGCTTCGCCGAAGCAAAAATGCACGACTCCCACATTGTTCCTTCGCAGAACTCTCCATCTCCACATAAGACATAGATCTGAGACGGAAGTTTCTTAATCTTACTCGCATTGGCTATTCCAACAGCAAAGGGCAAACCATGGCCAAGAGAACCAGCATTATTCTCAATGCCTCCCTCTGGAAATTTTGTCAAGTCTGTTTGGATGCAATAGCGGCTATTGAACTGGCCGATTTCAGAAGCAACCGTTTCCAGTTCAAACATTCCCTTCTGAATCAGTACCGGATACAAAGCTAGCGTAGCCTGTCCCTTACTAATGATAAAAAAATCACGATCATCCGCTGTCGCTGTTTCAGGGCTCCAGTTCATAATTTTGTCATACAGCGTCCAAACGATATCTAAGCAGGAAAATACGCTCTGTAAATTGCCATCTTGACATTTATGAGATAGATAGAGGGCATCTTTTCGCAGAATTTTTAAAATATCTTTCACTCTCATATCTCCTTATCCTTCAAAGTCTTTTTGTATAATTTATACATTTGCTTTTCCTTAAAAAAATCGTAAATTTTTTTAATTACAAGAACATATATCACATATAGATGTTTGTTCGGGCGTTTACAGCAGATATCGTCGAAATCCCCCACCGACATATGATCTGGTACACTTTTCTCTTTTTGTTCAATTACTTGAATCACAAATCTCCGGTATTGTGAAGTACCAAAGATTTTTCCCCATAACTTATTGAACCAATTCTTAGAGTATACATACTTACGAAAATCATAATTATTTCTTATTGTGTTATACGTCGATTCGGGTTTTGACATAGTATTATTGCCCCATCGATAAAAGCCATACGGAATAGTAGTCGAATACACGCTATACTTGTTTTCTAGACAGTAAAATAAAATCAAATCCGCCGATATGCCCAAATCATCATTAAATCCTCCTACATCCAAAACCGCCTTTCTCAAAAACGTTGTTCCATTAGAAGGAACATCACCTCCGATATGCCCGGTAAAGAGTATATTTGAATGTGATATTTTATAAAATGCATAGTTGAATGGTTGGTTTATATAATAATTCTGAGCCATTATTATTTCATTCTTATGGTGATCCGGTTTTGTTTTGTCAAATGTAAATTGATGATATTTTGCGCTCACAGCACCCAACGGCTTTTTGCAATATTTCCCAAGTACGTTCACTGTTTTTTCCATGTATTGCAGTGCGTATGGAAGTAAAATATCGTCGTCATGAAGCATCATGACCCATTTCCCCCGCGCCATGAGTATACCTCGATTGAAATTATCACCAGGTCGTAAATGCTCACTGTTCCGATAGTATAATATTCTTTTATTATCGATCCTTCGAATCAGTTTTTCTGTATCATTCTGATTACCGTCATCTTTTTCATTGTCAACAATGATAATATCCCACGGAAAATATGTATGCCATTGATTCAGTGCACTTTTAATCGCATCCTCTAATAAATCTGTCCTTTGGTATGTAGGAATTAAAATTGTAAACAAAGGATCCTGTATATAATCTGGATCTCCATACAAAAGTTTGGTCTGGACATTCTGTGTCTTATAAAAGCAATCCTCATTCATCTCATAATTCAAGCCATCATAATCTTTCATCACAGCCTCTCTTTCTCTCCTGGCACAAATCCACATATTATGTAATAAATTCCCTTAATGCATGTAACAAGCTTAGAGTTTTTCGAATTTGTTAAAAAAGCTGCAATATTACGTGGAATTCTTGCTACAAGGTAAAATTTATTCAAAGACGTGTTACATATTATTGGGATGATTTCGCGATTTTCGTTTACTTTTTTTACTGTAAGCATTCCATTGGCTCTCATTTCAAGCAATGCATGAACGTAAAAGGGATGATAATCTTCTCTTTCAGTTTTATAAACTGAATTTTTTATATTTTCATATTTTTCCGGAAGATTTCGGATACATTGATACCATTGTTGACACCATATCTTTATTGCATCGTAGCTATTATATCGTTCAGCTGAAGTAGCTGTGTTATAGCTCCATTGAAGACCCACATAGCTATCAACAACTACATTTTTTTCTGCAATATATCTAAAAATTGCTTCCATCTGCCATATTCCAACTTCAACTGTATCATCGCGAACAGGAAGCTCTGCTATTTTTTTTGCAATATGCGCAGATAAGATCACTGTTCCCAATGAACACATTTGTTTGCACTTATCTTGAAACAACTTATTAACGTCCCTATAAGTCGCATCCTCAATACCCTGTCGCTCTCTCCAAGTAGGTGTTACAACAATCACGTCTGCATGTTTTTGGGTGCTTTTTTCTATTTTTCCAATTATATTATCTATATTCAGCAAAAATTCGCTATCATGCATCCATAAATAGCTATATTCTTTCGATAATTCGCGATAAATCGATCTCATTATCTCAATTCTATTGATTGACGAATTTGTTATTTCAATTCTTTTATAAAATACGTTTTTATAGCCATCCAAGATATAGTTCTTAACATAATTCTCCGTCTTTCGGTCATCACCCATATCATAAACAAAAATATCTATTTTATTCTTATAAAACGATTCTACCACATTCAGGATCCATTTATCTACAGCTTTTCCGTCATTTTGAACAAGCATTATTACCGCAATGTTTTTTTTTTGCATCTGCTTGTCCAGATACTGTTTTGCTGTCTTCTCGTGATATATCACACGATCTTCTTTGGATAAATTGCGCAAAATCTCCGAAATATCATCAAACGGAACGTCTGCATAATTTTTTGCATAAGCCGGATTGCAGTTATATTGTGCTGTTAAAAAGTATGGAATTGAAAATCCCCATTTTTCTTTTTGGTAAATCTCAGAAATATTTTTGCTATACACTTTGAGCATGGGTGAAATATTATAATCCTTTACAAACTCCTCGTTTAGATACTTAGCAATAATTTCGAGATTTAAATTTCCTGCTCCTCGTCCAATTCCATACACACTAGCATCAATCATTACATCGCGCTGAAAGCCTTCTTTCAGCATTGCTTGAGATACTCCCAGAGCCTGCATCATATTGTTGTGTCCATGATATCCCAGTGCAATTTCTTCTGGCATATTCTCATCAGCCAAATGCATGTAATGCAGTAATCTTTCTGCATTTTCTGTACCCCAACTATCAACTACATAAATTGCCATCGGAGAAAGTTTTGAGAACCGCTTTACCATCGATACAAACTCGTCGTCGGAATACTGGCTAACACGAGCTGGTTGAACACAAAGTTTATAACCTTTCTTTACAATTCCTTCGCAGTATTCATATCCCTCCTGTAAGGCATCTATCTCCACGCCATCTGCATTACGCTTGGTTTTCCACACAATCACGCGTATGATATCTGCACCATCTGCATCTGCCGGCGCTAACATTTCTAGCGGTAAAGGATTCACCACCTCACACATCACGGCATACTCTGTCCCTGGCTTTTTCTCTGGAATACGTGTTTTTACTTGTTCCATGGAGTTAAATACCGTTCGATCTTTCTGATAAGGTTCATTTTTTAGAAAGCCGATTTCAAGAATATCAACCTTGGACTTCTCCAGATTCTCAATCATCTCTGGAATTTTTTCTTCTCCAAAGCGCCAATCGTTAATATATCCACCGTCTCGTAAGGTGCAATCTAATAGTTTTATTTCTCCCATATCCACTCTCCTCTATCTTTTTAAAGATATTGCCGCATGTGCTTTTTCAACGATATCTTTTGCTTCAAGATGATACTGCTGGCGTAAAAAGGCTTCTGTACCAACCTGTCCGAATTTTTCCCGAACTCCTACTCTTTGCACGGGAATCGGAATACTCTCGGAAATTAATTCCGCAATTGCTCCACCTAATCCTCCGTTAACGCTGTGGTTTTCTGCTGTTACCATCGCACCCGTTTCGTGCGCACATTTCAAAATCAAAGCTCTATCTAAAGGCTTTACCGTAATGGGATCTACTACACGTGCAGATACCCTTTCTTGTTTCAATATTTCTGCAGCCTGCAAAGCAGTTGCTACCATAATACCAGAAGCAATAATAGTTACATCTTGACCTTCTATTAGCACCTTGCCTTGTCCAATTTCAAAAGATGTATCCGCCTCATATACATCCGGCATATTACGTCTTGCTGTACGGAAATAGGTCACGCCACCACGATCTTTTACCTTATGCAATAAATCCACAAACATTGTAGCATCTGTCACATCGATTATACATGAATCTGGGATTGTCCGTATTAGTGCGATATCTTCAAAGCACATATGTGTACCTCCATTATCAGTCGCCATAATACCAACATCAGAACCAATCAAGTGAACACTTTTATGACCGTAGCCGATACTTATAAAAACCTGATCGAAAACACGTCGAGTAATAAAAGGTGCAAAACTATGAATATATGGTTTATAACCCGCCAAATACAGTCCTGCAGCAACGCCCACCATATTAGCTTCCTGAATTCCACAATTCAAAACACGTTCAGGGTATTTTTTCCATAATTTTTGTGTCTTGAGCGAGCCCATTAAATCGGCATCCAAATAAACTACTTTTTTATCCGACCGCAACAGTTCTTCCATCGTTGGTGCAAACACTTGTGAAATTTCTGCCTCAGGCGCTTTGCCCGTATATCGTAATTTCATTGATTTCCCTCCGCATTCAAACTATCAGTCTGTGCTTTCAATTCAGCCAATGCTCGATCTGCTAGTTCTTTATTGAGACCTATACAATGATTGTTATCCAAAGAAGCTATGCATGAAATGTTGCCGCCTTTGACCGTATCTAGAACTATAAGGCTGGGTTTCTGAATTGATTGATTCGCACTCTGGACAGCCGAATAAATTGCAGAAATATTACTACCGTCTATCAGACAAGCATTCCAACCAAACTTCTCAAATTTTCCAACAACATCTCCTAATTTCATAACTTCATCATTTGTACCATCTATTTGTTTTTTGTTCCAATCTAAAAATGCGATCAAATTATTCAATTGGTAATGTGCTGCGAACTGTGCTGCTTCCCAGTTTTGTCCTTCAGCTAATTCTCCATCGCCAAGAATGCAATATGTCCTTTGTTCGGTTTTAGCAATTTTACTGCCCATGGCTAAACCGCAAGCAATAGATAGGCCTTGCCCCAAACTTCCCGTTGTGGCATCAATACCCGGAACCTTCATACGATCACAATGACCAGGCAATGTTGTACCCCCTCGGTTCAGTGTATTCAGAAGTTCGTACGGGAAGAAGCCCTTTAACGCTAGTGTCGCGTACATTGCTGGGCCCGCATGTCCCTTAGAGCAAACCACATAATCACGTTCTGGCCAATCCGGTTTTTCTGGACATACTCGAAGCACCTCGTCATATAAAACAGCTAACAGCTCCGCTAAATCCAAGGAACCTCCAATATGTCCGCCACCCTTATGGTAAATCGATTCAACAATACCCACCCGAATCTTTCGAGCAAACTCTTTCAATTCACGTTCTGTATGTCTCATGTTGTCTCCTTGAAAACTGTCATTTTCGTTTATATATACTCTGCATTATTTTGTTGCCTTTTCCATGGAGCGAGTATATCATCATAAACTGTTTGTATTTTCATAAAGTCATCCGGTAACGCGTCAAACCACCGCAAATATCCATCATCCGTCATGATTTTATCTCCATTATCAATTTGATAATTCTCCGGCAACTGACATCGATATAGAATAGCTACATTATGACCGCGCTCTCTGGGATGGATTTGCCGTTCGTTTTCACCCCGCAATACGTTTCGTATTGCAATTGGCTCAGGATTAAATTCGACGCGGCACCCCAACTCATGTATTGCTGTTCTCTGCACTCTCACATTTAAATTTTCTCCATATCGCAAGCAACCTCCCGGAATATGCCAACTTTTCTCATAAAAAGCATCGTTCCGTCTGGCTAAAAGCAACTGACCTTTTTCATTTACGATCAGTAGATCAACATTTACTATGGGAACCAAAGCTGAAATCATCCAAAACAGTTCCTCTGTTAACCCCTGACTGGAATCCAGTTCGGCATTACGTAACACCTGTACCGCGTCATTCAATTCTCTCGAAAGTTTCATTCGTTTGCCCCGTTAAATATTATTTTACGCAAATACCAGGAATTGCCATCGTTCTAAAACAATTATAGAATTGCAACGCGTTTTCAATTCAGCAATTACCGTACTGCCTCAGCAATCGTCTGTGCCATATAGTCGATCATTTCATCTGTCATGCCGGGATACACACCAACCCAGAAGGTATCGCGCATGATACGGTCTGTATTTTCTAGTTTGCCTGCCACACGATATCCTTCGCCCGTTGCACGCATTTCATCAAAGCACGGGTGCTTGATCAGATTACCCGAAAACAACATACGGGTCTGTACGCCTTTATTTTCCACATAACGGACAACCTTTTCGCGATCCACACCTTCACGCACGGTCAGCAGGAAACCAAACCAGCTCGGATCACTGTTCGGTGCAGGTTCCGGAAGGATCAGCTTGTCCTGTACATTCTCAAGTGCCTTGTGCAGGCGCGCCCAGTTATGTTTACGTCGCTCAACAAACTGCGGGAATTTCTTGAGCTGTTCGCAGCCGATTGCAGCCTGCATATCCGTGACCTTGAGATTGTAGCCGAAATGGCTGTACACATATTTGTGATCATAACCCTGCGGCAGTTCACCGTACTGCCCATCAAATCGATGTCCGCAGACGTTATCACGTCCGGATGGACACATGCAGTCACGTCCCCAATCACGGTACGAGTTGATCAGGCGATGCAGCAAGGGGTTATTCGTATAGACACAGCCGCCCTCACCCATGGTCATGTGATGCGGCGGATAGAAGCTGGACGTGCCAATATCACCGACCGTACCGGTCAGACGCGTCTCGCCATCAATGGTGTACGTACTTCCGAGCGCATCACAGTTGTCTTCTACAAGCCAGAGATTATACTTATCGCAAAATGCTCGAACCGCAGCAAGGTCAAAAGGATTGCCCAGTGTGTGCGCAATCATAACCGCCTTCGTTTTCTCACTTCGTGCAGTCTCCAGCTGTTCCACATCAATGTTATACTGCGGTATGGTCACATCCACAAACACCGGTACTGCACCGTACTGAATGACCGGGGTAACTGTTGTTGGGAAACCCGCTGCTACGGTAATAACCTCATCTCCGCGCTTAATACGACGCTCACCCAGCTCCGGCGCGGTCAATGCTGAAAACGCAATCAGATTGGCGGAGGAGCCGCTGTTGACCAGGCTTGCGAAACGAACACCAAGCCATTCTGCGAACTCTCGTTCGAATCGATCTGCATAACGACCGGTAGTCAGCCAGAAATCCAGGGAAGCATCTACAAGGCTGCACATTTCTTTTTCATCGAAAACGCGTGCCGCATAAGTAATGCGGTCACCCGGTTCAAAATTCTTCTTACTCGCCTTGTACTGCTTATAATAATCAGCAACGGCACCTAAAATCTCAGCACGTGCCTCTGCTTCACCATTCCATCGTTTATTCACTTTTGTCCCTCCACAAACTCTTTGATCTGCCGCGTCATTTCTTCCGGGATATTTGCGCCGTTCTGCCATACCCGCGTCCATTCTACTGTTTTGTGAATAGCATCATCGATATGCCAACGCGGCTGCCATCCAAAAGTGCTCTTTAGTTTCGAGCAGTCCAGCTTGAGAAAATTAGCTTCATGCGGTGCGTCGATCTCAGATTGATTAATCCATGCTGCTCCATCGCCCCATGTCTTGCAGAACAGATCTACGAGTTCACCGGTAGTAACGCAATCGCAATCATCCGGTCCAACGTTATACCAGTCGGCGAACAAGTGATCTTCGTACTGCTTCTGCGCGATCATCAAATATGCCATGACCGGCTCCAATACATGCTGATACGGGCGAGTTGAATACGGGTTACGTACAACGATCTCTTTCTTTGCCGTTACCGCGCGCACGCAATCCGGGATAATCCGATCCGCCGCAAAATCTCCGCCGCCGATGACATTGCCCGCACGAGCAGTTGAAACAGCAGGTGCGCCTTCTTCTGAGAAAAAGCTGTTTTTGTAGCTGTGCGTCACAAGCTCTGAACAGGACTTCGAATTGGAATACGGGTCGAAACCGTCCAGCGGTTCGTTCTCGCGGTATCCCCATGCCCATTCATTATTCTGGTATACTTTGTCCGTCGTTACATTCAGTACCGACTTTACAGGCGCTTCTGCTGTACGTACGCATTCCAGAAGATTAACCGTTCCCATGACGTTAGTTTCATATGTATAAGCCGGTTCCTTATAACTGGTTCGCACAATAGGCTGCGCTGCTAAATGCAGAACTATTTCCGGTTTCGCCGCTTCAAATGCCTTTTTAAGAGCAGTCATATCTCGCACATCGCCGATGATGCTTGTCATCTGCTTCTCGACATCGGACAGTGCAAAAACATTCGGCTCAGTCGGCGGTTCCAGCGAATATCCGGTGACAACTGCACCTGCATCAATCAGAACACGACTCATCCACGTTCCTTTGAAGCCCGTATGCCCTGTCACGAAAACTCTCTTGCCGCGGTAAAAGTCTAAATCCAACCACTTCATCAGTCAGTCCACACCTTCCACGGCGCCTGTCCGCTTGCCCACAGTTTCTCCAACATTTCCTTTTCACGTGCATTGTCCATGCACTGCCAGAAGCCCGCATGACGATAGCTCATCAACTGTCCTTCCTGCACCAATCGCTCCAAAGGCTTGGTCTCGAAAACAGTTGCATCGCCATCCTGCAGGTAATCGAACACCTCCGGCTGAAGCACCATGAATCCGGCATTGATTGCTGCGCCGTCATTCGCCTGCTTTTCGCGGAAGCTCTTAACGCTGCCCGATTCCTCAATATCCAGAATGCCCTTCTGCTGTTTCTGGATAACAGCTGTCAGCGTTGCCAGTTTTCCATGCTGCTGATGGAATGCCACCAGTTTTGCAATATCTACATCACAAACACCATCACCATAAGTCAGCATGAATGGCTCGTCGCCTATGTACGGCTGAACACGCTTAATGCGTCCCCCCGTCAGCGTATTTAATCCGGTATCGACCACCGTGACCTTCCACGGCTCCGAAGTATTATGGTGAACTGTCATTTCATTGCGCCCGCTCGTAAAATCGAACGTGACATCAGAAGTATGCAGAAAATAATCCGCGAAGTATTCCTTGATCATATGCTGCTTGTAGCCTGCACAAATGACAAATTCATTGTATCCATAATGCGAATACAGCTTCATAATATGCCATAAAATCGGCTGACCGCCGATCTCTATCATCGGCTTGGGCCTGAACTGAGATTCCTCAGAAATGCGGGTGCCAAGGCCGCCCGCGAGTATGATTACTTTCATTTTTTCTCCTAACTGACTAATACTCGATTCGTTACTATCGTACTAAACTAATTTACCCTAACATAAGTCCATTCAAAATATTACTGTCTATTCTCTCGTAAATTTATGCGCCCTACATTTTGCGCGATATTGTTGAAGTCTTTCTATGCATCGTTGCGGTAAACAACCAACCACAACAGGTTTCAGGACATACGGAAGTGCTCCCGGTAACAAATGCAGCTGTCGGAAACATGCTAAACGGGTTTTTACTTCATTCCATCGAAGGTGAAATGTCCGTTTTCTACTTCCGCTTGGCGGAAGCGTATACGTCATTAAAGGTGTCTGTATATTTACACCATGCATTTTCTGCTGATAAATTCTCAAAAGCAGATCATAATCTTCACAACCGCAACAACGAGGCAATTCACTATATCCATCTGTTTGGAGTAATACCGACCTTCGGAACATTAACGAGGGGTGAATAAATGGCTGTACAAACAAAAAATCTCTGACATTTGGTTCAGGAGGCAAATAGCGAATTCCTACCGATTGATTATTACGTACTAAATCGGTAATGCACCCAACAAAAGCAACGTCATTGTGCGCTTGTAAATACAAAAGTTGCTCCTCGAATCTGTGCGGATACGAGTAGTCGTCATCATCCATTCGAGCGATATACTGTCCGCAACTCATCCGAATGCATGCGTTAAGTTTGGAAGCCAAATCGGTACGCGGTACACCTCGTATTAATCTAATACGTTCATCTTTTCGCTCGCAATCCGATAAATACTGCATAGCATTCTCCGTCGAGCCATCATCGCATATTAAAAATTCAAAATTCACATATGTTTGCTGAAGTATTGATTCAACCGAACGCATCAAGTATGTGATATCGTGCTGGCGATAATATACGCCCATGATCACCGAAATCAAACTATTCTCCGATGTACTCATCACACACCTCTTTCGTCTCCCCGACCTTCACAATCTGCCCATGCTCCAGCCATACAACCCGATCGCACATCTCGCGGATCTGTTCGAGGCTGTGCGACACAAACAGCACGGTCGTGCCGCCGCTCATGAGTTCGAGCATACGCGCTCGGCTTTTCGCCTGAAAGTTCGCGTCGCCGACCGCAAGGATCTCGTCTACAATCAAAATCTGCGGGTTGACCACTGTCGCAATCGAAAACGCGAGCCGCATCAGCATACCGGAGGAATAATTTCGAATGGGCACATCAATGAACTCTCCAAGCTCGGAAAACGCGACAATTTCATCGTATTTCGACTGCAAAAACTCCTCAGTATATCCCAGAATTGCACCGTTGAGAAAGATGTTTTCCCGTCCGGTCAGATCATGGTCAAAACCGCTTCCCAGTTCTAGCATTGGCACGATGTTGCCGCCGCAGGTTACAGAACCCTCGGTCGGCTTGAGGATGCCCGAAATCACCTTCAAAATCGTCGATTTGCCCGCGCCGTTATGGCCAATAATGCCGACCACTTCGCCGCGATAGACGTCGAACGATACATTTTTGAGCGCCCAGAACTCCGAGGTCTTGTATTTTCCGCTCAGCTTGCGCGTTACGAACTCCTTCAGCGACATGATTTTGTCGTCCGTCAGCCGGAACCGCATGGATACGTTTCCGACCTCTATAATTTTCTTTCGCTGCATTTCTGCAACTTTTTCCTGCTGTCCATGCAGCAGTTTTTCTTTTCTGCTCATTTTTTCACCTTATAAATAGAGGACGAAATTATCCTGCGATTTTTTGAACACAAACGCGCCGACCGCCAGCGTCACGAGCGCGACCATCGCACACTGCACATACATCATCGGTTCTGGCGACAGGCCGTCGATAACGCACGAGCGCAGGAAGGTCACGAAAAAGTACAGCGGGTTGAACTTGACGATTGCCTGAATGTTGTCCGGAAGAGCCGTAATCGGGTAGAAAATCGGGGTCAGATACATCCAGATGGTAGTTAAAACGCCCCAGAGAAACTGGATATCGCGGAAGAAAACCATCGCCGACGCGAGCAGCATGCCGAGTCCGAGGCAGAAAAGCGCCAGGCAAATCAGCGGGAACGGCAGCAGCAGGTAGGTTCTGTTCGGCAAAAGGCCGGAAATCAGCGCAACAGCCGCCAGCGGAATAAGCGAAATCAGCATATTGATCAGCGAGGACATGATGCGCGTCAGCGGGTAGATGTACTTCGGCACATACACCTTTTTGATGAGGTCCGCGTTGCCGACAATGGACGTCAGAGCCATGCCGCACGATTCGGAAAAATAGTTGAAAATAACGTTACCGCACAGAAGATAGACCGGAAAGTACGGAATATCGAACTTGAACATATTAGAAAAGACAACGTACTGCACGATCATGTTCAGAAGCGGATTGAGAAAGCTCCAGAATACGCCCAGAATGGAGCGCTTGTATTTCGCCTTGAAATCGCGATCAACGAGCTGCTTAATGAGGAAGCGATACCGCCGCATGGCGAGCATTGCGTTCAAAACCAGGCTCTTTTTCCCGGTTTTGTGCTTGCGAAGCAGCGTCAGAAGTACCGCCGCAAGAATTACCGCGCCGGCAATCATGAACTGCCAGTAGTGCAGACCGGTCCAGATATAGTCGCGACCGGTTGCCGAGAAGGCGAGCTCGCCCACGACAGCCTGCCCGTTGATGAACAGCTGTCCGTTTTCGAGCGTCGCGTCGCTTTTCATGACCGGTGTCAGCGCGTCGCCTGCGACGGCGTCCGGCGAGGAAATCCGCAGCGCCAGCGGCACGTTGCAGACGTTTTCGAGCGAGGGGAAATCGAATGTCGTGACCTGCCCCTCCACAATCTGATCCGCCTGCAAATTCTGGTCCAGCAGGACTTCCTGTGTCGCAAGATTGATGAGCTGCACGTTCACAGTGCCGTGGTTGACGCGGTTAAACACGCCCCATTGCACGGAAATATGCTCGAAAATCTGAATTTTCGGTGTGAACTGCTGCTCTACGACCGAACCGGCGGTCAGCTCTACCGTTGCCGCGTTTGCGGCCGGCAGCTCAATGTCGCCGCGCGACTCGCGGAACCGCAGCTGCTCTCCCGCGAGGAAGTAAAATGCAACCGTCAGCACTAGATATGCCGCGAAAACGATGGAAAATATGCGTTTCAGTTCCCTTGTCGAGAACCCTTCGTGTGTTTTTGACATGAATTTGCTCTACCTTATCTGAGAATTTGTTGTGGTAATATATATTAACTTTTATAACCATTCAGGGTATAATTATTCCTTGGTCAATAGTTCGAAGTCTATTATAGCAAATTTCTACAGAAAGCACAATGGTTATTAACATATACTTTTAATTTCGCATCATAAAAATTTACAGTTACTCGTCCGACAAGCATTTTTCGCCCGCCGTTCCGGTGATACTTTTCGTCCTCACCATACTGCAATCACAAGTAGATATGTAAAAAAGAGACCAGTCTCTCGCATAAGGCAACCGGTCTCTTTCATCGTAAATTGTTCTATTGTTTCCCAAATCAATTTCTCTCAACACACACTTTTTCCCATCTCCCCCCGAAAAATCCGTGTCACGTCCCTCCGAACCTACTATAATATATCCATAATCGTACATTTCGACACCTTGTCCCCTTGCAGGAGGATAAAAATGGATCAGAACAGAATTTTTGAGCGGCTGGCGGCGTTTGAGGGATGGCTGCATGAGAACGGGCGCGCGGCAGGAACGCAGGAGAAATACCTCCGCGATGTCCGGCGTTTGCGGAATGGGCAGGCGGACGCCCTCTGACCCGGGAGCTTGCTCTCGCGTGGCGTGAGCACCTGCTGACACGCTGCAAGGCCGTCACGGTAAACTCAATACTGGCGGCGGTAAACAGCTTTCTGCGCTTTGCCGGGCACTTCTCGCTCCGCCGTTCAGCTGAGGGACAGCGTATTGCTGTCTGCTTGAACGGACAGCCTCACAAAATCGTCATGCCATGTCCATCTGCGGCGGACGCCGAAGTGGTGATTGCGCGGGAGGGTGGACGGCTGGTGATGCGGCTCTCAGGCGAAAAATCTAGCCACCCTCCCCTGCCCTAATCTTTTTTACCGATTGCAAGTTCGGGGGGCTATGAAATACCATCAAAACAAAAAAGCGAGACCGCTAGATTGAGTTTCTGACGGTCTCGCCTTTTTCATGCGACTGAGCACTGCTCAGCTGCGGTTTTCACTTATTTGACCAGATTGTTTCGATACAGGAATGTAACGATCTGCGCACGGGTGCAGTCTGCATCCGGAGCGAACTTGCCGTTTCCGACACCGGTGGTGATGCCGTTCTTGACGGCCCACGCGACTGCCTGCGCGTAGTAGCTGGTCGCTGCAACGTCGCTGAAACTGCCCATCGTTTCTACATCCGGCGAACCTGCGTTTCGATACAGGAAGGTCACCGTCTGGCCGCGCGTTACCGTGTTATCCGGGTGGAACGTCGTTGCGGAAGTGCCGCTCGTCACGCCGTTCTTGATGGCCCACAGTACCGCATCGTAATAGTACGAACTCAGCTTCACATCGGTAAACGGATTGCTGACGTTTTCCACCTTGGGCGAGTCTGCTGCGCGCCACAGGAAAGTAACCATCTGCGCACGAGTGCAGGAAACAGCCGGGCTGAACGTCGTTGCGGAAGTACCGCTCGTGATCTTCTGCTCTACCGCCCACAGAACCGCATCATAGAAGTAATCGCCGCTCTTTATATCAATAAACGGATTCTTGTTTTCGCCGTTCTGCGTCCACTTCGCGTAAACTGTGGTGTCCGCCGTCAGCTTAACGCTCGTAACAGGCTTCATCAGTTTCTTGTCGCTGAACCAGCCGTCAAAGGTATAACCGGCGCGAGTCGGCTTGTAAGAAGCCAGTTCAACGGTCGTGCCGCTGTCCTTCGTTACCTTTTCCATAGCGCTGCCGCCGTTGGTTTCGAAAGTCAGGACATAGGTGATTGCCGCAACGGCTCCACCACCGCCACCGCCGCCACCGGCACTCGCGGCTGCCTTATACCAGCCGATTGCAAACGGCGACAGGCTGTCTACCGTAAAGCTGATACCGTTTGCTCCCTTAACAGGCGTAATGGACTCGGTTGCACCGACTGCGTGACCCTTCATGTCCGTTGTGAACATATGGATTACAGTGTAAGTGTAGCTATTGTCCAGTCCGCTCATCAGTTCGCTGTACGGAATCTCTACGGTGATACCGTTTGCCGGGAAGTGTTCGCGGGTCGCGTCGAACCAGGTATTACCGCCGTCCGTGGTGTACTGGAGCTTGATGTCATAATACTGAATGTTCGCAGCCGGTACGGAAGCGTTGCTCCGATTGACCTGCGTCCGCAGTTCGGTTTTCAGCGCATCGGTATCAGCGAACTTTTCCTGCAACTCTGTCGGAAGTGTCAGTTCGGTCTTTTCCGTGCGGAACTGCATGGAAGTTGCCGACAGTGCAATGTCAGCAGTCACATTCGCAACCGTAACCGTGTAGCTGCCGTCATGATTGTTCTGAACGGTCAGCTTATTCTCATCGCCAGCGTTGTCGATCGTGGCGAGGCAATCCGTGCCGTTTACCCTCAGCACGGTCAGGTATTTGCCGTTTTCCGGTGCAACGGTAAAGGTAACGGTACCTCTTGCGCGGATTTCGTTCACGTCGCCGTAATCGCCCGGAATCTTCTTCACACCGCTGACAGTGTAGCCATCGCCGCTCTGCGGAATGCTGTGCAATTTCAGCGGCGTTTCGAACGCAACCTCAACCGTGGTATTCTCGCTCAGGTTTTCGATGATAAGCGTGTTGGACAGATTATCCTGAACCGCGCCGTTTACCGTCCACTTCTTTACCATGTAGTTGCTATCCGGCGTTACCTTCAGAACGACCTTCTTGCCCTTTTCAACCCGAATACCAGTCGTGGAGGAAGCGTCAATCGCGCTGAGATTGTCGCCGTAGCCCGCCTCTGCGGACAGCGTGCCGTGTTCGCCGCAGACAGTTCTGAGCGAAACAAGCTGGCTTGCCGCGAAATCCGCCGCAGCCGTGTGTTCTTCGGTCACATCGTTCAGCGTCAGCGTCATGCTGCCGTTGCCCTTGTTTTCACCGTCGAGCGTCCAGCCGGTCAGATACTGGTCTGCATCCGGTACGGCCGTGAGGACTACATTATCATGGCGGTTTACCGTCAGCGTGCCGTTTTCAATCGCCGTTTCCGTGCCGTTGACCGTTGCGGTCACCCGGCCGGTCGAGCCGACCTTAATATCATAGGTCGGGATTTTCTCAAATGCTGCATACACATCTGCCGCTTTAAGCAGGTTGTCGATGGTGTAGCTGTTCTGTTCGGGGGCCGTACCGGAAATCTCGTTCTCGCCGGCATCATCCGCATACCAGCCCTTGACCTGATAGCCGGTTTCCGGCACTGCCGTAAAGACGATGGTCGAGCCGGCAGGCTGTTCTTCGCCGGACTTAAACGCCGTTTCACCGTTCTTTGCCGTCAGCGTGCCGTGGCCGCCCGAAACAACGCCGTGGTTCACCGCATAGGACGCAATATTCAGCACGTATGCCGCAGAAACTACGGTGTCCTCCGTGATATTGAGCGTGAGCGTTTCTGCCGTTTCGGCTCTCGCCTCACCGTTTACCGTCCAGCCGTCAAAGGTATAGCCAGTTGCGCTCTGCGGCGTTGCCGTAAAGGTAACGCTCGTATCGCCAACAACAGAATTGCCGCTTGCAAGCTGTGCGCCGCCTGCCGCTGCCGTAACCGTGCCGGAGAAGGTTACTGTATACGACGTGCGGACGATTTTAACCTGAACATCCATGCCGACATCGTGCGTTACGCTATGGGTAAAGGCCGTACCGATTTCGCCGGTCTGCTTGATGCCGTCTACATACCAGCCTTCCACCTCATAGCCGTTATCCAGACCGGAAACGGTAAAGGTGATAGAGCCGTCGGTATACGGCGTCGTGCCGGTTGCAAATTTCGATGCATCGGTCGAACCGTTCGGCGTGAATGCCGCCGACAGCTGCGCATTATGCTTCGAAGAAGCCGCGCTGTCCGCCTTGAAACCGTAGGTCACTTCTTTGCCTCGCGGGTCAAACTGAACTTGAACCGTCTGAGTGGTGGTGTCTGTAATCGTAATCTCCGGCTGACTGTCCTGCTTTGCGCCGTTCAGCTGCCATACGCCAATCTTGTAGCCGTCAGCCGCCGTTGCCGCAAAGGTGACAACCGAATCGCGGTAAACCGTGAGCTTGCCAGCTTCCGATTCTGGTGCTACTTCAGCGTAATTACTCATGCCCTTGCGGGTGACGGAAGCCGTCAGCGTACCGTCCGTGCCGCCGTCCGTGCCCGGCGTCTTGTCGATAACCGACCAGTTGACCTCAGCGGTCGGGATTGCCGCCCAGACAGGCGTGATAGTCTGGTTCTCCTGTACGTTATCGATGGTGTAGGACTTTTCATCGGTCGTTCCGGTATAGCTTGCGCCGGCAATGTCACCGACCTCAAATCCCTTGTCCGGTGTCAGCGTAACGATGAGGTTTTTGCCGAAGTCAACATACTGACCATTAGTGACCGGGCTGTTTGCGGTTCCATTCACAGTACCCGTAACCGAAATCGTGCCGTTCGCAGCATTATCAATGGTCACCACAGGCTTTGCGCTAAACGTTGCAGAGAATTTGATGTTGCCGTCGATTTTAATATTTGTAATCGTTTTGGGGCCATTTTCATTATTGGCCAAACTGTTAATCTGGCCGTTCTGCAATTCTGCCTCAACTTTCGATGCAACAAATTTGTTCTCGCTCGGCGTTGCCGTCACCGCTGCTACCGTACCGTTGTAGACATACTTGACGCCATTTGCATCTTCTTCCGGTTTCACAGGCATATTATTCATCTGATACGTTACCGCAATCGAGCCGTTTGTCGGCTGTTCTACCGTCACAATCGGCTTCGGGCGAACCACCATATTGACCGTAGTCTCTGCGGTCAGACTGTCGATGGTATAGGTAAAGGTTTTGCCGTTTCGATTTGCAGCTACCTCTGTACCGTTTACCGTTGTACCGTTTACTGTCCACTTTACGACCTCATACTCCGTCGGTTCCGTGTAGGTAAAGGTGATCGTGCTGTAAGTCGTGCATCCCGTGCCGCTCGTGATAGGCGCATCATTTGCCGCATATTTTGCGGTCAGCGTGCCGCCGTTCGGAACGGTAGCACCGACGATACCAAAAGTAACTTTCGTGGGAGCCGCGCTGTCGTTCGCCAGTGCGCGAACCCAGATCTCGCTTTGCAGATTCTGAATCGTATAGCTGAGTCCGGAAACGTTCGTGGAAGTCCAGTCGCTATTGGCGGTCTTGGACTCCCAGCCGACAATACCCATTGCGGACGACAGCTTTGCAGTCAGCGTAACCGTAGAGCCTTTCTCGCCCTTGCCGTCCGTCAGGCCGGTGGTTTCGAACGGCAGCGGAACAATCGTATCCGTATCCGTCTGCTTAACCGCCGAATAGTGCACTTCATACCGCGCAGATGCCTCAAAGGTGACGCTTACCTTGGTATTCGCAGTAATCGTCAGTTTGAGCTCCTTGCCGCTGAAATCAGAACCGTCTGCGTTCTTCTGAGTTGCGGTCGAGTCACCGCGCGTAACCGTCCACTGTTTTACAACATAGCCGTCCTTCGGCGCTGCCGTAAAGGTGACTTCGGTTCCGCTCAGAACGAAACCCGATGTAACAAGGCCGCCTACTGTCGCAGTTACCGAACCGTTTTCGACGCCCTGCGCCGATACCGTGTAGAACTGGTTGGAGAACTCAACCTGTACGTTCAAATTATTGTGCAGTGCTGCAATCGTCAGAGTTTTTTTGCCATTCGAAAGGGTGTAGTCTGTACCCTCGGTCAGCTCCTGCTCTCCGGATTTTACAGTCCACTTCGAAACCTGATAGTTTTCCGCCGGCTTCGCGGAGAAAAGCACCCGGCTGCCGGCTGCAATGGAGGCACCGCTTTCGAATGTTACGGAATTACCGCCCTGATAGCCGAACAATTCGCCGTTATTTCCATGGGAATAGGTGACTGTATACGTACCCGCCTGCACAAGCACCATCGAGTTCCGAAGCACAGGCGCATACTTGGAGAGAAACTCTGCCTGCTTTGCGGTAAAGTCAGAAGCATCCTCATTGTACACTACGCTGACATTGTATACACCGGCAGCAGCATTGTCCCCCGGCATACCCTCTGTCTTAAACAGACTTGCGTAATCATCGTTATTAACAAAGCTGTCAAAACCGATTTTTCCGTCCAGCGTCGTGGGAGCCGTAACCGTAATCGCCTTTTTCGCTACCGTAATGTACTTGCTTGCTATCACCTTGTCGTTTTCTGTTGCGGTAATGCGATAGGTGCCCGGAACAAGCGTGGTGCTGGAAGTCCAGCTCTCCGCATCAGATGAACCGTCCTTATAAGCGGCATAGCTGACGCTCTTTCCATTCTCAGCGGAAGCACTGCCGGTAGAGCCATTGATCGTTACTTTCTTCAGGCTCGGAGAAATCAGGTCGCCATAGATGCAATCTTTTACTTCGATTTCATAGAGTTCCTCTTCCGCCTGCGCGTAATAGATAAACGCACTGCTGCGCGAAGTTTCGGTCTGGCTGTTGCCGCTGTATATCGCGACAATGCTGTAAACGCCCGCCTCGCTCGGTATCTACTCATAAGTAACCGCATTCTCTCCGGAGGTCTTGTTTACCGTATAGCGTGTAACATTACCGGTCTTGGTGTTCGTGATTTCGAAAGTGACCGTGCCGTTGGTCGCGGCGGTGGTATCGTGAAGAGTCCCTACCGTTGCAGTCAGAGTAACCTTTTGGCCTATTACCTGTTTCTTGCTGCCGGTAACCGTAATCTCTGTCGTTTCGACTGCACCGGGCTTGAACAGCTTTCCGTCGCTTTCATACAGACCCGTTTTCACAGGCAAACTGCGGTAAGTGCTGCCATTCTTCGAATAATAGGTGCCGTTCAGCTCGTAAATCATTTCCGAACCATACGTCAGAATCGTATAGCCGCTCGTATCCGTTTTATAGACTTCCGTCAGGCTGTCCTTGCGGTACTTATTGGTACCTGTGTCGCTGATGGTGTCCGCCGCTGCCATCTGAACGAGGCTATTATTATCCTTGCGGTAATACTTTCCATCTGCATCACGATACAGCGTCAGCGTATCCTGTTGCCCCGGCTCGCCCGCAACGGCGGTTGCGGTATAAACCGTGTATTCCATTCCGCTGATTTTTTCTGTTTCCTGCGTTCTCCGGAAACCGTCGGCGCCGATTTTATACATCGTGCCGTTCAGCGTGACGCGGTCCTCGGTGGGGCGCAGCTGCACGGCCGTGCCGGTAAACGAACCGGTAAATACACCGTTGGCATCCGGCGTGTCACTCAGCGACAGACCATCCATCAGAAAATACTGATACTCGCCATTGCCAGACTCACTGCTGACGTAAGTGCCGTAAACATCGGCATTCAGCTTGTAAGTATCAGAGTCAGGATACGCATTTGCATACTTCTGATACGTCTTTTCGCCAATCTTATACTGCGCCGCAACGGTTTTTTGCGTTTCTCCTGTGGTTTCATAGGTTGCGTTGCCGCCGGTCGCATTTTCGCGTGTTGACAGGCGCGTTTCACTTCCCGCCTTGCCGACGGTCAGCATAGCCGTTTCCGAATAAACCACTGCCGACAGCTGCGTAGTAAGGTCGGTCTGCGAAACAATGCAGCGGTACTGCGTGCCGCTCATGCCCGTCGTAACATTTTCGATGGTCAGCGCAGCACTGCTCCGGTTCAGATCCGTCCAGCGTCCGCCGTCCGTTTTGCTCTGCCAGCGATATGTAACGCCGTTCGTATTATTTCCCGCGCTCGGTATCGCACTGATAGAGAACGTGGCGTCAGTGCCGGGTCGGACACTTATGCTTTTAGGCTGCTCCGTAATTTGCGGCATAGCGCCGTCCGACAATGTAGTGACCGCCAGAGGTTCGGTATAATCCGTGCTTTTTCCGTCTGTGCCGACAGACTTGAGCTCATACTGATACTGCGTGCTCGGCATCACCTTGGTATCGGTCAGCGTGTATTTGCCGCCTTCACCGGCTGCAACGCCGCTTACCGTGCCCAGAATCGCATACTTTATGCCGCTCGTATTGTTCGGCATATAGCGATAGACTTCATACTGAGCCGCCGTGGAGAAGCCGCTCTCCCATTCCAGTTTCACGCTGTGTGTGCCGACCTCGGTCGCTTCCAGATTCCGCGGCTTGCTGGGCGGCTGCTGAACGTTCTGCACCAGATAGCTCAGCACCGGAACCTTATACGAAAGGCCGCCGGTCATCAGCGTGGTTTCCTAGCCGACGAACTTCCACTGGAAGCTGTAACCCGTTGTGCCGGACGGCAGGTCGTGCACCGTACCGCTGCGCTCGATGCCCTCGGTGGAAATGGTGCTCGTGCTGCTGCCCGCGGACGAACCGCCGCTGAGGCCGAACTTGAAGCCGCCTGCACCGCCGCCGCCCTTAGCGTCGATATTAAAAGTAAATTCTTTCGTGTGTCCTTCCGACTGCTCGAAAGCTACGGACTGGGACTTGGAGCTTTCGCCGGCCGCCGTATCAAACCAGCCGCCGTTCGTGCCGCCCTGTGTGGTCACAGCCTCTTTCAGACCGGTTGCCGTGGTTCGATAGGTCGTCGGCTGACCTGCCGTAGAGGCAATGATGTCGCTTCCGATTTCCGGGTCGCCGCGCTTCACTGCCGCCGCGTTATACTCTGAAAGCGGAATGGTCTTGTAAACCGGCGTGTCCGCTACCGTAATGTCCATGGTATTCCGAGAGCCGTCCGCCGATGTGGTCTTATAGTGATAAACCGTAACCGGGATGCAGATCAGCACCACGGCGCTCTCCGCCTGTTCGGCGGAGAAGCTGTTCGTCATGGTGAAGGTTTTCTCTTTCTCGATGGAGTTATTCCACTCGGCCTCCATGGAGGTTTCAAATTCCACGCCGCCCAGATCGACTACGCCGCCCAGAGAGAAATCCTGCTCAAAGGAAACATAGGTGCCGATGCGGTTTGCGGTGCTCGAGCTCGAGGAAGAACCGCTGCCCTTGGAGAACGAAATCGCGGTTTCGCCTGCGTTGTTGTACTCGATATCCTCGAAATACGGAGGCGCCTCCATAACGGCCAGTACCTGCGGGTCGTTATAGGCATAGTCCTTGCTCTGGAACTCTGCGATAATGCCGTCATCGTCAATATCCGGCGCTGCCAGCGCGACCTCGGCCGCACCCCATCCGTAAAGACCCCAGCGGCAGCTGCGCAGACCCAGGCCGCTATCTCTGTTACCGTCGTCCATCGCGCTTGCGCCGAAGCCCGTGCTCTGATATTTGCCGGTGCCCTTGCGACTGTCGTAATCCGACGGCTTGTAGTAGTAGCCGCCGATGTTGACCGCGCTGCCATCGCCGGACGACAGAACAAACAGGATCTGCTCACGTCCTGCGGCGTTGCCGTCAAAGTTGCCGACGATTGGCTGAAGAATAATCGCGCGGTCCTTCAGAACGAGGTCAACGCCATCTGTCTCATCGCTTCTTGTTTCCGCGCCCTCCAGTGTGCCGTCCTTGTACTTGAAAATCTGACCGCGAATGACGATATACGGCACCGTGCCGCGGCCGTCAAAGCGCACGATTCCCAGTGAGCACGGGTTCATATATTGCAGGTTCGGGCCTTTTTCTCCGACCCAGTTCGTGTTTTTATCGCCGTCCTGCTTAACATAGATGCCGTTCTGACAGGAAACAGATGTATTCCCGGAGGTCTGCTCCGTGGTATCTACCTTATAGCCGTTTCCGTCATACTCCGTGACTACAACAAAGTAGCCTTCGTCATGGAAGTTATCGTCGTCTCCGTTATCGTCCGAACCAACACCGGCGGTAACGATTTCCATTGCGCCGTCATGGTCGATATCCTCCGCGCGGCCTGCTGCTGCGCGCAGATGCCAGCCGGTATCGTACTTGTTCGTCGGCTGATTGCTTGCGTATACATGGCTGAACTGATAGGACCAGACGGTTGTCCAGCTGCCGCCCTGCTTGGACAGCACCATAACGACCGAGCCGCGCTCGTTGATATCTTTCTCGCCATACAGGTTGCTCAGCGAGATGGTAACGATCAGCTCGTCCTTGTTGTCCGCCTTGCCGTCCAGATCTGCCGCTTCGAGCTGCACCATGGCGGTGTTGTCCGCGACTCTGTCATCTCCGCCCTGCGACTGAATCTTGTTCAGCGACTTGCCGAAATAACCTTTCAGAGTCGAGTCATTGCCGATGTCCAGAACATCGGTTGCACCAGAATAATATCCATCGCTGCTCTTGAGCTTCAAATCACCCTTCTGCGGGTCATAAAACACGAGGCTTTCCTTGCCGTTACCGTCGAAATCGCCCGCCGTAATAGCAGTATAACCCTCGGCATTGTAGCCGTTGAGCTTGCTCATCCAGCTGTAATCAGTTGCTTTATAGTCGTTTCCTTTTTCATACTTACTTTTGCTAAAGGAGCCTTTATTATCTGTAAACTGATACAGCCGCATCTTATAATTATTATCATCCGTAGTTTTACGCCATGAACCCCAATATGCGACCGTATCATCCCGTCCGTTGCCATTAGGGTCATAAGCCACGGCACTGACATAGTAATAGGGCGAGCCCTCACCTTTATCGTTTGTGTTGCTCATCGCCGACGCGGTGGAAAACTTCGTGCCGTCCAGATCGGCGTAATGGTCGGTCGAACTGAATATGCCGCCGCTCGAGCCTTTCAGAATGCTTGTTTCATCGAAGTCGTAAACACGGCTGCTGTAATTGTCGCCGCGCGATTCCATAATGCTGATTTCCTTGGTCGGGTTCAGGTTTCCCTTGATATTACTTCCCTGACCTAAGGGGTGAACACCATCATTCGCATGAAAACCGGACGGCGTGGATAAATCAAATCCGTATTCGTCCGTCGTGGTGGCTGTATTTTCCTCCGCGAACGCCACGCCCGGCAGCATCGTGAGGCACATCGCTGCACTCAAAAAGAGAGCAATGCCCCTTTTGCCCCAGCGGGTATCTGCTGGGACCTGGGGATCCCCATGCCGATTTCGTTTTCTCATATTTTTTCTCCTCCTTGGGGTCTATTTCCGGCTGCTTTCGCAGCAATCAGACAAGCTTTTCGAGCGTAATCAGCGTTTTGTCGCTCTTGCCGCCCGAGGTGTGTATCTCATCAAAATTTTCGTGTATCTAGACATACAGAATCGTGTGAAACTCACTTTCTATCGCAGGCGATTGTGACGAAATCTGCATTGCGCAAGCGTCCCCCCTTCTTCCTCTGCCGACCGCCCTGCGTTCGACATAAATTGTCGAGTAGACAGCTCGACACTCCTTTCGTTATTCAAAAAAAAACGTAAAGGGATGTCGCTGCCCCTCACGGAACCGTACGTGCGGTTTTCTCGCATACGGCTCTTCAAGAAATCTTTGGTGACCAGTTCCAGATATCCACTGTCAGGTGTGGATCTGGAATGTAGTATTTCCAGATTCGCAGAAACTTCGGATACTTCAACTTTCCCTTTTGATCTCGGCGATTCAACATACGGTAGGTGGAGTATTTGAGATAATACCAAAAGTTCTGTATGGCGCGGAAATTCCCGCTTATTCCGTAGTAATTGCAATGGCCACGTATTACCGCCGCAAGCAGCTTCATTGTTTCCGCCACTGGTTTCGTGAGTCGGGTGCGCAGCCATGCTTTCGTCGCCTGCCTCTTTGCCTTCAGTTTCTTTTTGCTGCTTCGGATGCCAAGCCGATACTTCCCACTTCTCGTCTTTGTGTTGTAGAAAGTGAACCCCAGAAAATCAAAATCTTCCTTCGTCCCTTTGTACCGACCGATGGGTAGTATTCTCGTCTTTTCCTCTGCCACTTCCAGTGAAAACTTTCCAAGGCGAGGCTTTAATGCCTCCATTACCCGTTTGGCCTCGTTCTCATACTGGAACAGAATCAGGAAATCATCTGCATATCTGACATAATATGCTTCTCCCTGTAGTTTCGGCTTCACGGCCTTATCAAACCACAAGTCCAAGACATAGTGCAGATACACATTTGCCAGAACCGGCGATATCAGTCCACCTTGCGGCGTTCCTCTGTCGCTGTTTGTCAGTTCTGTCCCTTCCATGATTCCTGCAATCAGAAACCGCTTGATGTAGCGCAGAAAATTCTTGTCCTGTATATCATGTGCCAGAAATTTCATCAACCAGTCATGATTCACGTTATCAAAGAATCCCTTGATATCCGCTTCCAGGACATAGTTGACCTTCTTGGTCATAATTGTCTGGTTGATATACCGCACCACATCATGCGCACTCCGCTTTGGCCGAAACCCATAGGAACAGTCCAGAAATCGCACCTCGTAGACATCGTTTAACAACCCAGCCATGACTCCTTGCACCAGCCTATCCTCATAGGCTGGAATGCCCAGCGGCCGCATTTTCCCATTTGCTTTCGGGATGTATGTGCGCCGTACTGCCTGCGGTCGATACTGGAACTTTTTCATCTTGGTTACAAGTTTCCGAATATTTTCTTCCGCATTTCTATCATAGGCTGTCTTGTCAACGCCGTCTATTCCGGTTGCTTTCTTCCTTGCCTGCTTCTTGTGTTCTACCATCAGCGTCTGTTCATTGACATTGTGCATCAAGTTCTGCACTGTCGGGTATGTTGCTGACTGGTACCTTATTCCCCTTGTTTCTGGTTCCATACGCATTGGCCTCCCGTGCCGCGTCTGTTTCCCCTCAGGGAACGATTTCTTGCTGCTCCCTTCGCTCCATCTGCTTTCACAGACTTCCTCGCTACTATGAAGCAGTCCGACTTCTGCCACACCGTCAGGTTCTCTCCACTTTCAAGACTTCAATCCCCCTTACCGGATTTTCCGGAGTATGGCAGACCTCCCAGGTATGCAGATACTACTTCGCACACTCGCCACGCGCTAGAGACCTCGACGGAACCTGGCTAACCTCGCATTTACGGTTTTCCATTGCTGCCTGCGACCTGTAGGACGGTATCGGCTTCCGCTCTATATAACTTACGGGGCTGAATCGCTTCACGCTTTCGCATTGCGGCTCTTGTGCTCCTCTGCCTACGCTTAAACCTAACCTCGCGGCTTTGGCTCCAAGGCTGAGTACCGGCTGCTCGCTACGCTTTGCCGGGTCCGGACTTCCACCGAACTATATTATCTGCACCGAACTGGCGCACCCTACCATCATTATAGCGGAACGATTTGCGACTTTCAAGTAAATTATTGTCGTTTCGCCAAATAAATCGGTCCATTTGCCACTGATTGGCAAGGCTTGATCACTACATGACCAAAAATCCGAACCACGTACTATTATAGCTGTCGCGCCCGTTTGGTACATCGTTCCAAAGGATGAAAGACCGAGAACATTCCTCCTCTGCCGAAAAACACCCCGGCAGGCCTCGCAAGACGCGATAACCTGCCGGGGTGGTCGATGAATACTGATTTCGTTCTGGAAAGGCGGCATTCTCTCCGAAAACAAAAAATGCCATCAGACGGCAATTCTCAGCTTGCTGTCTGATGACACTCATTTTCTACCTATAACACAGCATATTTCCGTATACTGCACAAATTTTTACTGGGCTTTCTGAACCAGTTCCGCAACCCGTCGAATCAGCTGTACAGTGGTCGGCTGACCGTCAAACTTCATCGGGTCGTCATCCGGAAACGAGCCGGCGGTGTGCTCCCACGCATACTGAACAGCGGCGGAGCAGGCACGCTCAACCGCGGCAACCGAAGTGCCGACGTTCACCGCTACCGCAGGGAAAACCGTCTGCGAAAGCGTCTTCGGGCACTCTCTTTCAATGTATAGGAGAACAGCATCGCAGATAAAACGGAAGCCCGACATCTCCGGAGACATACCCATACTATGCAGGCATTCCGAGATCGCGCGCTTCATTTTTTCCATATCCATGATTATGTCCTCCTTTTAACATTACCAATTCAATTTATCTCATTATACTACAATTCCTTTGATTTTACTATGGAAATATTCTCAGTAACGTTCGACAAATTATCGACATATATCGGGTGCATTTTCATGTTTTACGCAAGTTATGTCTTTATATCCGCCAGTAAACGCAATATTCTGCCCGAATATCAAACTTTATTGATTCAGTAAAATGTCTTGTGCCATTCAAAAAGGAGATTGCCGCTATATAACCGTCCCTCACAGCATCAGATTACTTCCGGGCGGTCACATGATTTCACCGTCGCACTCTCTTATTTATGCGCAATGATTGCGACATAGCCGCCGCTCTGATAGCCGGGAACCACATCTTCCACCTCATCATTGGTATACATCGGGTTTTTCAAAAGCGTCTGATAGAAGTCGAAATCATGAAAGCCGAGCGCCTTGAGCACATCAATTTTCTCCTCCGTAGAATGCCACACGCCTGCGCAGCACAGTTCATGCGGATACGGGAGTTTGGGCATAACGCCATTAAGATACGGATGGTCAAAGGTGCCGACCTCCTTCGCAAGAAGGTACATGAAACCAAACGCGCTTTCCTTGGGGACGTCCAGAGAAATGAAGCTGCCGTTCGGCTTGAGCGCCTTTTTGCAGACATCGAACGCGCGGGTCAAGTCTTCCATATAGCTGGAGCTGCCGTTCAGATAAATTACATCATAGGCATTTTCCTCCAGCTGAACATCTTCGATTGCGCCGAATGCCACTACATTCACGCCGCGCTTCTCCGCAATCGCGCCCATGTCGCGGGAGGGCTCGATTCCCTCGATGCCTTTGCAGTCGATCATGCTCTCGAACAGGCCGCTGCCGCAGCCGACGGAAAGCACGCGCTTGCCCGAAATGTCGCCGAGCGCTTTTTTGAACAGGTGGAGTTCGCTCTGGAACAGGTTGTCGTTCTCCATGAACCAGGCGTCGTACTTTGCTGCGTAGCCGTCAAATTTGGGTTTCATAGTCAAAGTGTCCTTTCTTTGTGTGGGTTCTGAGGGTTCTTTGCGCTGTTCTTTGTTTAATTTTCATCGAAAAGCATGGTGCTCAGTCCATTCATTCTTTCTCACCACATTCGATGCAGGAAACAAAAGCACAAAGCCCTTTTTGCGTCTTTGAATGAACTTTCCTGCTAAGTATATCATAAGCATTTTTCGCAGGCAATGATATTTCTGGCAATTCAAAATTTTATTCCATCAGCAATTTTATTTCCACGATTTTGCAGCAGCGTTGAACAGTTCATCTCCGCAGTTTTCGTATAAAGCATTCCGAATCCGTGCATTTTCCAGATATATATTATATCGTTGAAGGCCACAGAGCGAGTCTCTGCGGTCTATTTTACTTTACTGGAGGAAAAGCAAATGTTCGAAAACCAAAAATTCCTGACGCGCGGCGTGGAGCGCGAAATCCCCTCGTGGCTTGTCAATCTCATCTGGTGCATGGTCATGACGATGGAGGTTCCGGAGAAAGACTACCTACAAGTGTTTATCCTCACTAAAACACCGACCGGTCAGCACATCGTCCACGAGCAGGAACAGCCGCCATACCGCTACGAGCTTGAAGTGGAATGTCCAGACGCGGTAGACGCGAAGGTATTCGTGATTGACGACCGGACATATTCCACGATGCTGCTGGCAGATGAATATTAAAACCCTACAAACGAAACGGAGGAACAACCAATGAAAGAAACCAGAATTTGTGCAAACTGCGGTGCCGAGCACCCACTCGATGCGATGTTTCGAATCGGGAGCGACTGGCTGTGCGAAAGCTGCGCAGATGAGTTTACGGTCGTATGCGATGCCTGCGGAGAGCGGGTTTACTCCGAGGATGCTGTTGAGGACAGTAACTACACGCTCTGCGAAAGCTGCTTTGATGAGGATTACGTCCGTTGTGCAGATTGCGACCGCATTCTGCGGCGTGACCGCGCCTATTGGGACGATGATGACGCTTATTGCTCGTCCTGCTGGGACGATCACTGCACGGTAATCCACGAATATAGCTACACGCCCGACCTCGTTTTCCACGGCAAGGGATTGCGGCATTTCGGCGTTGAACTTGAGATTGACGGCGGCGGTACAGACCGTTACAATGCCGAAAAGTTGTTGAATATCGCCAACGCGGAGGCAGAAAACCTGTACATTAAGACGGACGGCAGCCTGGACGATGGTCTGGAGCTTGTCACTCACCCGATGACGCTTGAATACCATTTGAATGAAATGCCGTGGGCGGCTGTGCTCTGCAAAGCGCAGGAGCTCGACTACCTCAGCCACGCCGCCGGGACTTGCGGATTGCACGTGCATATCTCGCGCTTGGCGTTCGGCTGCACCTACGAACAGCAGGAAGACGCAATTGCGCGTCTGCTCTACTTCGTCGAAAAGTTTTGGGCGGAACTGCTGCGGTTCAGCCGTCGCACGCAGGGTCAGATGAACCGCTGGGCGGCGCGGTACGGCATGAAGCTCACCCCGACAGATCAGATGTCCCATGCGAAGAATTCGTGCGCCGGGCGCTATACCGCCGTCAATCTCACGAACTCTGATACTGTTGAAATCAGAATGTTTCGCGGTACGCTCAAACTGAACACGCTCAAGGCGACTTTGCAGATGGTGAACCACCTCTGTGAAGTCGCTGTTTCTTTGTCTGACAGCGAAGTACAGGATATGAGCTGGTTTGACTTCTTGGATACCGTGCACGAACCGGAGCTTATCCACTATCTCAAGGAGCGCCGTCTGTACGTCAACGAACCCGTCACTGTGAACAATGAGGAGGAATGAAATTTGTGCAGTTTATTCGGTTTAATCGACTTTAAGGAAACCCTCAGCACCCATACCAAGAACAAAATCCTGAATACGTTAGCGCGTGAGTGCCAAGTGCGCGGCACGGATGCAACCGGCATCGCCTACAACTTCAACGGCCGTATGAGGATTTACAAACGTCCGCTTCCCGCTCGGAAAGTGAAAATTCACTTGCCGCATGACGTCAACGTAATCATGGGGCACACGCGCATGACCACGCAAGGCAATGCGCAGTTTAACCAGAACAACCACCCCTTCCTTGGTCATATCGACGGCAGTGGGTTCGCCCTTGCGCACAACGGCGTCCTCTGGAATGACAAAGAGCTCCGCATGGAAGAGAACCTGCCGCTGACGAGCGTGGAGACCGACAGCTATGTCGCGGTTCAGCTTCTTGAACAGCAAAACGCCCTCGACTTCGATAGCCTAAAAAATATGGCTGAGAAAGTCGAGGGTTCATTTGTCTTTACGGTTCTGGATAAGGACAACTCCATCTGGTTCGTAGTCGGAGATAATCCACTCTACATTATATTCTACGATGGCTTCCTGTTGTACGCTTCCACTCAGGAAATTCTGTGCAAAGCGATTAAAAAGCTGCACTTAAAGGCGCCAACGGACATTCTGGAGCCAAAGGAGGGAGAAATTCTGAAAATCGACCGCACCGGACGTATCACCACAGGCGCATTCACGCCGAAAACATCTTTTGAGCACTGGTGGCGGCGTTATTCTCCATATTACCGCGACTACTGCTTAGAGACGCCCGCGAACTATGATGACTTATTCAGCGTTGCAAAAACATTCGGTGTTTCGATCGAAGAAGTGCAGGCACTGCTCGACTACGGTTGTTCTGAGGAGGAAATCGAGGAAATGCTGTATGACCCGGCGCTCCTGCACGAAATGACCGGTGAACTGCTCTATGCGTATTGAGGGAAGAAGGTGATTTCATGGACGCAGCTAAAGTTGTTCTCGGCGTGATGACGGTCATCGGCCTGCTGGCTGATCTTCTGTCTGATGACGACTGAGTATTCAGTAAGGTATACCTTTCCGGACGGAGCAAAAAATGTCACCCAACCCGTCCGAAAAGGTCCATCCGCAACAATCGAATATATCCGGAAAGCGAAAGACCTTTCCGGATTTTTTGTGGTAAACCTATTCATAAAACTTTTTACTACGCTCGCGTTTCCACACGCGAGCAAAATCTCGATTGCTAGCTTGAAGCCTTTCGAGCACTCGGCACAGACGAGCGGGAAATTATCACTGATAAGGAATCCGGCAAGAACCTTGACCGTCCCGGCTATCAGGCGCTCAAGACTGCTATGCGGCGCACCGACGTGAAACGGACGCTATTCTATCAAACGATACGCTTGCCAGGCTGCAAATAGTCTCATATGAAACGGCATTCTGACCAGCAGTATCATTCGCTTTATGACATTCCCGGCAGGATGCCTTTAGATGAAATCAACCTCACGTGAACCTTCGATTTGAACTATCCGGGAATTCCGGATAGCTGAATCTTCCTCGAGTTCCGAGTCGGAATAGATCTTCTTAATATGCTTATACTCTTCGAAAAATCTGTGTTTTTTTCTCTCATTGCCCGCACGCAATCTTCTGCTGTTCAGCGATAGAAAGCGTCTTTATTATACTATAAAAAAGTCTGTCAAAAATTCCACCACCATATGATGTACTATACGCAAGCATCGAAACTATACATATTCATCGTACGACCCGCCATCAACCAACAAAGTTCTATGCAATCTACCTTCCGCACTTGAAATGAAACGCCCTGAGCATAGCTGTCAGACCATACTCAGGGCGTTATCTCCTATCCGATTTTATGGGAGTGATGCACCGAGCCCATCTCCCCTGTTATTTTCCCGCCGGTGTATTCTTCATCGCGAACGCATTGAGCAGTTCCTGCCGTTTGTCATCGGCAAGGAAATCCAGGCGGCGGATCAGCAGTCGTACAGAGGGATTGGAGTCATCCGCACCGAAACGATCCCTGCTCCGGTCACGGTCCGGGCAATACGCCAAGTCTTTTCCTTCGATGTAACCGCGCAGCCATTTCTCTACCTGCGCACGATCCGGGGTTTGGTAGGGAGAGAACCGCTCAAACAGATCCAGGAATACCTCGCGACGAAAAAGTATCGTCGGCTCCTTGTTTTTATGCGTATGGTCAACGTCCATCCCGGTCAGATAGCCGTAGCAGTTACTTTCGGGCGCCGTGTCACTTGCATCCCACTCATTATCCTGCGGTACACTGAACTTGGAGGTATCCTCGACCGCTCTCGCGATAACCTCGCGAAGCGCATCCGTGAAATTCTCCTCGGTCAGCGCGATGCGCTCCGGCGCGACGCCGCTCTCTTTCGGCGGCGTGTAGATGCCGGACAGAATCGTGTTGAAAAGAATATTGCGCAGTCCAACCGTCTCCTCCTCCGTCATTTTATCCGTCTCGTGCAGGAAACCAATGAGCAGAACCGCAGTCGCCAAATACAGCTCCTTATACTGCAAGTTGGAAGAAAACTTCGTGCCGCTCTTGTCCAGATGCAGATTGATCAGCTGTCCAGCCTGCTTAATAGCAGCCTTGATCTTCTTCTTGCCGATATCTGCCGTGGTGAACGCCTGAGTCATCTGCTGCAATATCGCCACATCCCAGTCAATCTCTCCGACGGCAAGATTCTGTACCGGAATCGTCTCGACCGCTAATCCATTCAGTTTGCCGGCGACATTCCCTACCATAACCGTCTGGCAATGGTCGTTTCCCTGCACGAATTTGACAACATCATCCGATTTCAGCATTCGAGTGTCCATGTCAACTGCGGTATCCTGATAGGTTGCCGGAATACGCAGGGTGCGCGTCCGTTTATCGGTGATGTAAGCGTTGTCTTTCATTCTGTCCTTTCGGTTATCCTGCGGCAGATAATTTGGGAGGACAACGTGCAGAGACTTTTTGTCCCCCTTGCGAACGCACGAGAAGCTGTGCGCCACAGCCTTCATGAAATCCGCAATCTGGTTTCTCTTGGCCTCGATTTGAAGAATGCCTGCGACGCTGTTTGCATGCACAAATTTTGCATACTTGCGCTCCACGATTGCCGAAAGCATATGTAAAGCCAAGAGAATCCGGGCGGAGGACTTGCTGTACTTCTCCAATTCACCGCAATAGCGAACTTGCTTCACCCTCTTCGTCTTCTGCTTCTTCTTCATCCACATCAGAAAAAACTCCCCGTGGTCAGGTCAATCTTCCTGTCTTGGATTACTTCTGCTGTGAGCCGCGCAGACTTATCGTTGCAATCCTTGTTGAGCAGCTTCTTCAGCCGCTTTGCAGAATCAGCCTCCCTGAGTTTCGGGGTGTGATGAGCGGTACCAAAGTACCCAAAGCACTTATCATCTGCATCAATGAAGCCAAAATACTTCTTGTCTCCATACTTCATCATCACGATCTTCGCCTTTTTCTCCTCGCCACCGGAGAACGAATTAGAATTAGACGGAATGTTCATTAGAGTAGCCTCCTATTCATTTTTCAGGTGTTGGGGAGGAAACAGCCCTCCCCAAGTCCCAATCCCACTTACAGACTTACGTCAACTTAAAATACAGGATACTCCGGCCAGAGGATTCCTTCCAGGGCATTGAGCACTCCCATGACGTGCTTGCCTTCAACGCACTCGAATACAACATCTGGTACGTAGAAAACCAGAATCATCCGCCACTCCTCTGCAAGCGAATTGACAAACGTGTTCTTAGAATCCACAGAGTTCTGCCACTCCTGCTCCACCTCCGCCAGCACGTTGTCATCAAGGCACTTCGTCTCCGGCGCAGAGCACTTTCCGATTGTATGCATCTGCTCATCGATTGCGGCAATCAGTGCAGCAGATACCTCTCTGCTGCCCCCAGAGCACTGCCTCAACGCCAGTGCCTACTGCCCACGCCGGGAAGGAGGTGGTATCGCCCTTCAGGCCACCATCTTCCTGGACCTGCTCCACCGACAGCTTCTGCCGACCGATGATTTTGTTCCGACCGGCTCCGTTGACCAGATCGGCTACGTAAATCCAGTCCGTCAGCTGCTTCGGCTTATCTCGCAGCTCCGCCAGGGTCTCGGGAGTATCCATCAACTCAGGAGAGATGCCGTACGCAGTCCACGTGCCAAAGTGGTCGACCAGCAGAACAGAAACTACCGTGCCATCGTAATATTCGATAGCGCCGCCCCACTGAGCGAAGCTCCTGGTACGCGTCATTTCCTTGATGAGCAGATCTGCTGCCAGCACCTTCAGAAGTTTCAGCTCGCGCTTCAACTCCTTCTCGCTTACTGCACCGAGCGGGATTTTCCGGATTTCTCCACGATTCTTAATTGGAGAAATTTCCTTCTGGATTTTAATCAAATTCTCTTTTGCTTTCATAAAAAGCACCTCCATGAATTTTTTGCCTAAAAAAGCGCAGACTACTCCCTTGTAACAGGTAATAGTCTGCGCTTAAATAAACATTATGACAAGTATCAATACACACCGTCACGTGCATAGACTACCTGCCATTTTTTCTGCATTGTTGTCTATAGTATTTCCGGTGTATACTGATTACTTTTTTATCGTAAAAATAAACTTTCTAAAATGGATACCACAAAATAATAAATATTGAATTTATCAAGTCTTTTTTTAGAGATATCATTTTCACAAGGATTTTGCAAGTGTTTCGCTGCATACAAACATTCCAAATTTTTCGTCTCTTTTTTGTGTATTCTTACAACACACTTTTTTCATTCTCATCCCAGCTCCCGCTCGAAAAACTCTTCCAAACTTGCTTTCGGTACTCGCCATTCTCTGCCAACCTTCACCGCAGCCAATTCACCGTTGGCTATCATGCGGCGCACCTGCGACAAGCTGACCTGCAGCAATGCCGCGACCTGCTTTACTGTCAAAATTGCATTCATTTTACACATTCCTCCATTTTTTTGTTTATCTAACTTGCTCACAGCTTACCGCATCTATCGTTACATTATCTTTGTGTTCTTTATCTGTTAAAAAACTACTATATGTCTGTCTGATATAAAGTTGTCCCATTCGCTTATCCGAGAACACTATGTTCACCAACAATGCGTATTCGTTGAATACATCCGTTGCACGTCTCATCCAAATTCACTCACCATGCTAGTCAAGCCAATATCCCCCTCGCTACTTGCTGCCCGGCCAAATGAGAGGAATGTGACAACAGCCGCCATATTGGAGGAACTGTCTTGCACTCCATGCGTGGCAGTCCCTCACAAGCAACTTGCACATATACCATATGCAACGCGGTCGTACTCATCCGTCCGCAGCACCTCATAATCCTCGGCACGTATACTCACACCGATATTAACTTCCGACACTAAATCATACTATTCGATTTCCCATCACCATGCTACAGACAGACTTCAGCTACGTTATTTCCATTTCCAAAACTCCAACTCGATCGTTACCGGCTCCTCCTCGACCGCTCGCAAGATATGCAGCAGACTGGGCATCTTCTTTGCCGCGTATCCCACGCGCAGTGGAATCGGGTTGAGACCCAGTTTTTCAAATTTTCTCAGCAAATCATCCGTCTTTACTCCCTGCTTCTCCATCGTTTCAAAAGCCTTATCGAGCGTCTGCTTGCGCCGCATCTCTTCGAGCAGCAGCATCATCCGTTTCTTGGTGTCATCTTTATAATGCGATTCCTGCACAGCCGTTTTTCCTTCCTCGAAGCTAAGATATGGCAGCTCCGGATAACACTTTCCGACAAGTCCAAGAATCCGTTCTTTGCTTTCCCGCATTAAAAGCCACAGCAGTTCGAGCGGGTCATCAACTTTCTCCTGCTTCTCGAGACTCCGCAGTTTCTCTCTCCCGTAGTGCACTTCCACACGTAATACACCATCAGGGAGTTTTGCGTAAGCGAGCTCGAGCCCATTCGCAGTCATCTGATACGTCTTATCGTACAGGATCAGCTCCTGTAGTCCACACGCGAGACGAACAAAGTGCTTGTTATACTGATTTTCCCTCTTTTTATTCTTGTCTTTGTACAGCAAACGCCGGTATTTCTTCGGCGTTGCCGTTTTTCGCAGCAGTCGTACCAGCTCGCGAAATACCTTTTTATTATTGCAGCGAATATTTGTGCAAAGGTCCACACGCGACAGATAATACCGCGAAATTTTATCATCGAATGGTGAATTCTTTAGTACTTCATGAAACGCCTTGCCCAACAGCTCCACGCTTTCCTCCTCGTTTGGCAAAATCCCCAGATAACCACTCTGCGGATAAATGAGTTTGCGCGGGTTAATGACCATCCTCGCGAAGAACCTCTCCGCACCCTCTCCCACAGAAAACTTCTCCAGCAAGACCCGGATTCCTGCATACGCATATTGTATGCAAATATACTGGCCCGCACGTTCACGGTTCTGGTAAATGTAGACCGCCCCCCCTTTTCGCTGTTTCTTATACAACTTCTCCTTCATCCAGTTCCACTTCTGTTTCGAAACTTGCTGTGACAGCTCCAGGGTATGGATAGAGTATCCATCCGGCTCCAACTGGAGCTCTGCTTTTTTCGTCTTACGTGTCTTCTTACCCATAACAAGAACCTCCTCCAATCTACTAGGTGTATTCTTCTGTTCCGACACCTGTAAAAAAATACACCCCTATTTTCTGTCCCAACCACCCCAATGAGCTGTTTTCACCCAAACAGCAAAAGCAAGGGGCATTGACTTTTCGCCTAATCAATAGGCATCAAATGTCATTTTCTCGACTCCGTCTCAATCCGCATCCGCATCGTATTCCGCGTCTTCTCGTCCATCAATCCCCGCTCATACAGGTACTCATTAAAATAACACAGCCAGATTTTCTCGGCTACCTGGCGCTTGCCAACTTTCTTCTTTTCCGTGCTCATATCGATCACACTCCCACATCGAATTCACGCCGCGCTGATCTGCGCATTTTGCATTTACCTCGATGTTGTGCGATATGTAAAACATTACAACGCCCCTTCTAGCGAGGTCCTATAGGCGGGTATATTACAAAAGTAATTTTGTCGTAACATTTTTATGAGGGAACACCGGAACAGCGGAACACGCCGTTTTTCAGAACTTTTTGACGCTTGTCATTTTTAACCACCAAAGCCAAATCAGGCCGATTATTTCAGCCTCGGGGTACGAAAAAGGCACCCCAACCGTTCCCAGTCGAGATGCCTTATTATCAATGTTTAGTTAATGTTTCTCAGGTCAAATTCGTTCTTCGTCTCTGACCCTTTTTCGCCGTTTCGCTTACTGATACCGCATCCAGTCCGGCGCTTTCGTCAGCTGCGTCCGCTTCTCGTTGACCTCGCCCTGACGGTCGAAGTCGTGGCTGTTGGTCGCCTCCTGAGCGGCGAGATAATGCCATTCGCTCGGCTTATTATCGTCATGGTTTTCTCATAGTGATACATCACTCAAGCACCCCCTAAAAGCAAAACCCGGCTGCGAATGAAAGCGAAATTCACCGCAGCCGGATTTTAAGAGACATGAAGAAAAAGAAGAGTGGTCAAATCAAGAAGGAATTTCAGAACGTGGAGCGTCTTTTCGAAATTCCAGCTCTACACCTGAAGATTATCCTCAGCTATTCTGTTTTTTATCAACGACTTCCATCTGCTCCTGTGCGTTGTCAGCAGATACGATAGTTGCGGGAGAAGCAATGAACTTATCGAGTGTTTCGCCGTTCAGCGCATTGACGGCCGCCTCTACACCGCGGTAGCCGACGTCGTAGCCGTCTACCGCTACGGTCATGGTTTCCTGACCCGCGAGAATTGCTTCCAGTGCACCGACATTGCCGCCGCAGCCAAGGAAAATAGTGTTCTTGTAAGCTTCTACACCAGCTGCCGCGCGAGCCGCACCGACGGCCATATCATCGTTATTGCAGGCGATGATGGCAATACCCTCAGGGTGATTCTGGATAATGCTTTCCATCGAAGTAACCGCCTTGTCCGAAACGCCGTCCGCGTACTGGGTCTCACCACTCAGATAGGTGCCGCCCTTCGCTTCGATACCCTTGCAATAGCCGGCCATGCGAGCTTCCGAGGTGGAGTCACCCTGTACGCCTGCAATACCAATTGCAGTGATTGTAGACCAGCCGGCAGCCTTTGCAGCCTCAACCGCAGCTTCGCCGCCCATCGAAGCCATTTCCTCGTTATCGAATCCGACAAAGCTCAAAACCTTGTCAGACGGAATATCGGTATCGACTGCGATAATCGGAACATCAGCGCTCGCGATCTGCGTTGCGACTGTTTCCGCCTGAAGCGGCGCGATAACAACGGCATCGCTCTTGCCGGAAGAAAGCGTAGTCTCGATAATGTTCAGCTGCTCATCATACGCCGTTTCCGAAGTAGCGCCTACGACCTCAACTTCCACGCCAAGTTCCTTGCCTGCCTGTTCGCAGCCTTTTGCGACATAACTCCAGTATTCCGATGCCAGCGTTTTCAGGATAACGGTAATGTGCTGTCCGTCCGCGTTGCCGGAACCGGCGTTTTCGCCGCCGGAGGATGCCGTGCTTCCTGTCGTACTGCCGCATCCGGTCAGCATCGCAGTGAGCATAGCGCTGCTGAGAAGCGCAGCACCGATTCGATTTTTGAAGCTTGTCATTTTCTTTCCCTCTCTTTTTTCGTTTGATAAAATTATGTGCTGAGGATGAACAAGCTCAGGCTCATCACCCCCTTTCGCCGAAGAAGCAATTGCCTTATCCGTTAAATACCTGCGGTCTTGCGGATGTACTCGCGCGCCATTTTTGCATACTCGAGCGGATTTGCCTTTGCCGGGTCCTGCTCGGCTTCAACGATGAACCAGCCCTCGTAGTGTGCATCGTGCAGAGCCTTGAATACGCCCGGATAGTCGACGCAGCCGTCACCCGGAATGGTGAAGCAGCCTTCCAGAACCGCCCTGCGGAACTTGAAGCCCTCGGCGTAAGCCTTTTCCATCATGTCGGGACGGATGTCCTTGAGGTGAACGTGGCCGATGCGCGGGCCGAACTCCTTGGCAGCCTTGACGGCGTCCTCCCCCGAGAAGGTGAAGTGGCCGGTGTCGAAGCAGAGGTAAACGTAGCGCGGATCGGTGTTGTCCATCAGGCGCTTGGTTTCCTCAAAGGTCTGAACCACCGTTGCCATGTGGTGGTGGAAGCACAGCTTGAAGCCGCGGTCAGCTGCGATCTTGCCCAGCTTGTTCAGGCCGTCGCACAGCTTATCCCACTCTTCGTCGGTGGCGATCGGCTTGTTGTCACCGAACATCGAGCACTCCTCTGCGAA
>OODU01000496.1_pt1 | contig 44650 bp, 48 predicted proteins | sample 1671171 | NCBI WGS metagenome assembly OODU01 (sample SAMN06348129, study PRJEB24527) | human gut metagenome | biome: human gut; feature: ankylosing spondylitis patient; material: feces | host: Homo sapiens | place: China | collected 2015-10
ACCAAACCGAGTTCCGTTTATGGCTATTGATTTTTTTAAAGGTATATTTTTTAATACCAAATTTGCAGCCCAAACCCCCATTGACCAAGACACTAGATAAATATCTTTATCTTTTAAAAAACTATGATCAAACTCAAGTTCGCTATAGTCGTAAATAACCGCTAAAGCGAAATCTCCTACTTCTAAATGTTCTACACAACTAGGCGTAAATGAATAGCCTAAAAATAACAAAATTAGTTTTTTACCGTCTTTTTTAATGATATCTATTTTCATCTAAAATCTTTTTTAAATTTGATAATTCGCCTATTTCTATATCTCCTCTTAAGCTTATCCTAAGTCTTGAATTATGTTTAGGTACTGTTGGGGGACGGATTGCCGGTACAAAATATCCAGAGTCAAAAATTTTATTTGCGAGTTCTAGAGTTTTATCGTTTTCATAGGTCATAAATGGACATATGTGAGTTGTGCCAAGATCTAAAAATTTGATATTTTTTTCTAAATTTGTCCTTTCGCGGCTAAAATCTTTGTTTAGTATAAAGTTCGTCCATGCTATATTTATACTAGGAATGGCAGTAGAGTAAATCAGGCTTCTAGCCGAGTTTATAAAAATATCTTTATACTCTTTATCGCTAAGTATAACAGCTCCTTCTCCCCCGACCGCTTTGCTAAGAGTTACAAGTAAAAAATCCACATCGGTATCTGTTTGGCTGCTTTTTGCTAGACCTAATTCGTCTTTGATAAAAAATGAATGAGCTTCATCGATATAAAGTAGTACATTTTTATACCGTTTTTTTAAATTTATAAGATTTTTGATATCTAGCAAATCCCCATCCATGCTGAAAATAGTCTCTGTTAATATTATAATATTTTCAAATTTATCTTGATTTTGTTCGAGTAAATTTTGAAGTGCTAAAAGGTCGTTGTGAGGATATCTTTTGAAATTTGCTCCGGCTAACTTTAGAGCGTCTATCATGCTAGCGTGAGCTAATTTATCGGCTAAAAATAGAGTATTTGGACTATTTATGGCTGATATACAGCTTAAATTTGCACAGTAGCCGGAGTTAAAAATTGTTGCTTTTTTACCGTCAAATTTCGATTCAAACCAGCTTTCAAGCTCATTAAATTCGCTACTTGAAGTATATACAAGCCTACTCGCGCCAGAGCCAAAAAACCACTCTTTATGTTTGGCGATTGTTAAGAATTCGTCTCTTAAACTTATATTCGTAGCTATGCCTAAGTAATCGTTGCTACCGAGATTTAAAAGAGTTTTGCCTCTATAGTTTATAAATTTGGAATGGCTTTGAGATATTTTTAACTCCCTAAAGTTGCTTTCTTGTTTGGCTTTTTTTATATCAAACATTTTGTACCTAATTATTATACTGAATTAATTATCGTGAATAAATTTATGTCGTAAGATTATATCAAATAGATCTTAAATTTATGACTATTTTATGCGGCTTTCGCTAATATTATGCAAAACAAAAGGTGATATGTGAAGAGCTGCATAGTCTTGTATGATGGAATAAGTATGCTTAGCTTTGCTAAAATTTATGATTTCTTTATAGCAAATAGCGTTGATTTCGAAGTTGCTTCTTTAAGAGAAGAGATAACTTGCGAGGGCTCATTTAAGCTCAATTCACCAAATTACTCTCAGTCGCTTTATGGATATGATATAGTCGTATTTCCAGATGGTACCGGAGCTTTAAATTTAAGCTATGACGATATATTTTTAAGCTGGATAAAAAGTGCAAACGATGCAAAGATAAAGATCGCTATAAACAGGGCTTCTTTGATCATTAAAGAAGCCGGGCTTTTTCATCGTCAACTATTTATGAATGATGATAAGGTGACAGCGATTTGCGAGTTTTGCGTTGATAAAGATGTGATTAGTATGGCTGATACGTCAGCTTCGTGGCAGGAGCTTAAAGAGTGGATAAAGAGCAGAGTATAATAGACCGTTTTTCTCATAAACTAAACGGCGATGATGGAGCAGTAGTCGGCAAAATGGTGCTTAGCAAAGATATGTTTGTTGAAAATTCGCATTTTAAACGTAAATGGTTAAGCGCTTATGAGATCGGCACAAAAGCAATGCTGGTAAATTTAAGTGACGCGGTAGCTATGAACGCAACTCCTAAATATGCGCTTTTAGGGCTTGGTATTCCAAAAAACATATCAAATAACTATATTTATGAGATCTGTAGAGGTATAAAAAGCGCAGCGAAAGATTTTAATGTTGAGATAGTCGGCGGAGACACTATAAAAAGCAGCGAAATAATAATAAGCCTAACGATAATATCATACCTAAACTCCAAAAAACCTATTTTTAGAAATACTTCTAGGCTGGGGGATTTAGTATGCTATACAGGGAAGCTAGGAGACTCCTTAAAAGGCTTGAGAATTCTCCAAAACGGTGGAAATCTACCGAAAAATTCTCGTTTTAAAAGACCTGTTTTAAGAGTAAATTTTATGAAAAAAGCAGCACCTTTTATACACAGTGCTATGGATATCAGCGACGGGTTGGCTAGCGATTTACCAAAAATATGCTCTAAATTTGGAATCAAATTTAAAAATATACTTAGTAAAGATGAGTTCAGAAGCGGTGAAGAGTATGAACTTCTATTTACGGTGAGTAAAAAACATCTAAAACGTATGCAAAATGAAGCAAAAAAATGTAGACTTAAACTAAATATATTAGGAAAACTGATAAAAGGAAAATATAAATCATATGGAAAATACAGCCATTTTTAAACCGCTTTTAGGCACTACGCATTCGCCTATAAACGCGCATTTTAGTAAAAACGCAAGTGATTTTGTAGTTAGAGAAAACCCTCTTTATAGTTTTAGTGGAAGCGGTGAGCATCTCGTTGTTGAAATTCAAAAAAAAGGTATGACGACTTCCGAAGCCCTTACTGTTTTAAGCAGGCAAAGCGGAGCAAAAATGCGTGATTTTGGTTATGCCGGGCTTAAAGATAAAGAGGGGATGACAACACAATTTATTAGTATGCCGGCTAAATTTGAAAATGAAATTTCAAAATTCAGCTACGAAAATTTAAAAATCCTAAGTATAACAAAACATAATAATAAAATAAGAATCGGTCACTTAAAATCAAACAGCTTTTTTATTCGTCTCAAAAAAGTCTTAGGAAGTGAAGCTCTTAAACTTAAAGAGGCTTTAAAAACTATCGATAAAAACGGCTATCCGAATTATTTCGGTTATCAGAGGTTCGGTAGATTTGGAGATAATGCAAATAGTGGATTTGAAATTTTAAATAGTGCTTTAAACGGTGATAAATCGATGTTTAAAAAGGCAAATCCAAAGTTAAGAGATTTTTTAATTTCAGCTTATCAGAGCGATCTTTTTAACAAATGGCTAAGCAAGAGAGTGGAAATTAGCCGTTTTAGTGAAGATTTTAGCGCCAGGGAGCTTGAAGATATATATAAATTTGATAAAACTACTATAAAAAATTTAAAATCCCAAAAACAATTTTTTAAGCTTTTTCAAGGCGAAGTTTTAGGTCATTATCCTTTTGGAAAGGTGTTTTTATGCGAAGATTTAGAAGCCGAGGTTGCTAAATTTGGAGCAAGAGACAGAACAAGCTGCGGATTGATAATCGGTTCTAAAGCGTATGAAAGTACAGGAGTTGCAAAGAGTTTAGAAGATGAAATATTTAGAGACGCTTATAAATTTAGTTCTTTTGTAAGCGGTTCAAGACGATTTGCTTGGATGTGGATTGATAATTTAGAATATAAATATAATGAAGAATCCGCACAGTTTAGCATAAGTTTTGCGCTACAAAAAGGTTCATATGCGACTGTTGTTTTGCGCGAAATTTTAGGTAGAGATATTTTTGAAGAGTAAAAAGTGGGAGTTTTTCTCCCACAAGTATTCACATACTATCGATTTTAAACATATAATATCGGTATAAATTTAAAAAACTTTATTGATCTTTTGAATTTATATCTATTTTAATATATTTTAGTTAAAATAACAGCCGGTGCGATGGGTAGTTGCAAGATATTATCTTGAGGAAAGTCCGAGCTGCAATAAGACAGAGTTCCACCTAACGGGTGGCTAGGGAAACCTAAGGGAAAGTGCAACAGAAAGGAAACTGCCGCTAAAGAAATTTAACGGTGATGGTGAAACGGCGGGGTAAGAGCCCACCAGTATAAGTAGAGATACTTATAGCTATGTAAACCCAACTTGCAGCAAGAAGGGACGGTTTGGAGTCTTATGCTCAACCCTTCGCTTGAGTTTGATACAATATCAAAACTAGATAAATAGCTACCATAACAGAACTCGGCTTATCATCGCACCTACAAAGTAGCTTTTAGTTTAGAAGCTATATTTTCTAGCTTTTTTAACTTTTTGAAACTCTACGTCTAACTCTTTTTGTTTTCGTTTATATATCGCTGCTGCATTTTCCAATAAAGCTGCTGCGCATTGCATCTCTTCTATATCCATTTTATTTGGATAGTTGTTTATCAAATACTCTATTTTATTTAGATCTTCATTTACCAAAGCACTCTTAAAATCATCTAGCCACTTCATCTGACTCTTCTTTCGTAACGTCTCTCCATGCATCAAGAAGCTCCCTTGTTACGTGTATTACTTCATCTAGCGGAGCTTTATCGTTTGTGCTATTTGCTAGAGATATGAGCTGAATTTGCCTTGCGTAAAGTCCATTTAAGTATTGCGATATCGCTCCTTGATTCATATCTAAAGAGTTTATAAGTTCAAAAAATATCGCATTTGTTTTATTTAGAAATTGAACTTTTGTTTCTATATCTCCATCGTCTATCGCTTTTTTTGCACGGTAGATAAATCTCAAAACTCCTTCATAAAGCATAGTGATAAGCTTTTGTGGAGATTCTATACCGATATTATTTTGGTTATAAGCTGCGTAAGCTACATTTGATTGCATACCATCATCCTTAAGATTTAGAGTTTAGTTGTGCATTTATCATGGTTTTTAGCGTAGAAAACTGCTGTTCGATCTTTGCTATCATGCTATCATATTGCACCCATTTTTCAGCCATAGTTTCATACTTTTTGGTAATACTTTCCTCATTGTTTGTTTTTTCTTTTGTTAGCTGTTTGTTGTTGCTAACTAGGCTCTCTTCGTACGTAACTAGCGATCCCTTAGTTCCTATAAATGAATCTAAAGTATCCTTTAACTGTTTGAAAAATCCTCCGGTAACTTCTGAGCTTCCTTTAAGTTCAGTTTCTTTTAAACCTAGTTTTTCTAAAAAAGTAGAGTCGCCTTTTATTTCTAAATTTTCTCCACCGCTACCTTTTATTACTAGTTTTCCGTCTTTATCTATAGTTACAGCGATGTTGTCTATACCTGCACTAGTGATAGCTTTTAGTATATCTTTTGCGTTTTGATTGCTATTGTTTGCAGAGTCGGTTTTGATATCTATATTTTTACCGTTTATAGTTAAACTTCCTTGAAGCTCTCCTGCTTCTACGGCTTTTGTTCCTGTTGTAGATACGTTTGTATACTCTGTTTTTGAGCTAAAAAAGTTTTTAAAATTATCAAAATTGTTCGATAAAGCATCTTTAAGTTTGCTAGCTTCTAGTTTCAAAAGACCATCACTGCTTAGAGATAATCCAAAGTCTTGAATTGATTTTCCGTCTTTTGAGACTCCGTTTATTATCTGGTTAATTTTTGATTTTATCTGCGTTATTTCGCTTACGCCTTGAAATGTTCCGCTAGCTCCTGTCTCTGAATTATAAGAAGTTGCTACTGATAAATTATTCATAAGATTATTGTAACTGTTAACTAAGCCTTCTACGTCTTGAACTATACCTTCTGTATTTTGTTTAATGTCGAAATTCGAGCTTTCTCCTTCTTTATCCACTTTATTTAGCTTTATAGTGACTCCGGTTATGAGATCGCTTATAGAGTTTGTATCTCTTGTTATCTCTATTCCGTTATATTCAAATATAGCGTTTTGAGCAGTTTGCAGTCTTGAAGCTAAATTTGAAGTATCGATAGTCTTATCTGTTAATGCTGCATCTTTTATCTCATCTTCTGTCATCATAGTTAGCTTTTCGCCAGGAGAAGTCGTACTTGGATCTTTAAACATAAATCCTAAAGATTTCATTAAATTTTTTGAGTTGTCTATACTTCCTGCGCTATCTTGTACATAGCTAAAACTTATTTCGTTATCTTTTCCGCTATCTTTTGACTGGATAACTAAACTATATGGATTTTCTCCTCCGACATTTAAAACTTTTGCTTGAATTTTGCCGTCTGTTGCTTCATTTATTTTGTTTGCTATATCTTCAAGCGTAGTTGAAGCATTGATCTCTATCTCATATGAGTCTGATCCTATGCTTAACTTAAAACTTGTTTCAGCCGAACCCGGACTTAAAACAGATTCGTTTTTTAGCTCAAATTTTTTAGACTGATATACATCTTGACTAGCTAGTTGAGATACCCTAATTTTCATTGTTTGTTCATTAACTCCGGTACTTGCATCTACAGTAGCGCTTCCGCTTCCTGAGCTAGATACCGAGCGTTTTAAGTAGCTAGTATCATCAGTAAGTGATGATACGTTGCTTTTAAAATTGCTTAATAGTGTTTTTATGGCTGTTAAGTCTTTTTGTTGAGTCAAATTTGTTTGAATTTTAGTATCTATCGTTGATACTAAATTTTTTGTATCAACTGATTTTAGTTTATCAAGAATATCCCACGAAAGAACATTACTACTTCCCAATCCAAGTTGGGACTTTTCAGTATTAATAGCCATTTTTTATTCCTTTTTATCAAAGATCACACCGACAATCTCTTTAAAATGCTCTGTTAATTTCATAATCTCTTCAGTCGGTATTTTTCTGATAACTTTACCGCTATCAGCTTCTGTTACGCTCACATACATAGAGCTAATTTTATCATTAAAACCAAATCTTATGTTTGTGTTTAGAGTCTCCATGTTGTCATTTAGCTTATTTACTATGTCGCTTATACGCTTTGAGTCTTGTTCATTATTGCCTTTATTTTGGTTAGAGCGTTCTTGCGCTACGTTTTGCTGTATTTTTGCTTGCTCAACTTCTCTTGTTTGGTTGCTATTTTGCTTAGTATTTAAAGCAACGGAATTATCTATTTGCTGCGAGGCTACCTTAAAAATTTCCATCTTTAAATCCTTTGAAATATAAAATCTAACTTTTATTATATCGGTAATTACTGCATAAAGCTTTATAGTTATAGTTGAAATATTATATTAAATATGCTAGAATGATGCATAAGGAGATTCTATGAAAATATCGATAGAGTGCGACTGCGTACTTCTTGCACAGAGTCTAAGACTATTTTTGGACGGTTACTACGCGCCTAAAAAAGAGTGCGATTTTATCATATCAGATAAAAAAACGGTTTCGGATAAACCTGTTTTCATAATAAGCGAAAAATCACCATATCTTAGTGTGCCATTTACAAAAGATACGCTATTAAATACGCTAGAAGAGTTTTATTCCGCTATGCAAATAAGAAATCAAAACTATGTAAAAAAGAGCCCTTCAAGCTTAGAAGAGAGAGTTTCAAATTTAGTCGATAATTTTAAGCGTGATTTAATAAATATTATAAAAGATGAATATGAAAAGTAGTCTGACGACGACTATTAGTAGTGGCAGATTCAAAGGGAAAAAGCTATTTTTACCGAGTTTAAATACAACAAGAAGTACAAAATCTATAGTAAAAGAGTCATTTTTTAGCGCAGCGAGACAAGATATAGTCGGTAAAGTTTTTATAGAAGTATTTGGAGGAAGTGCACTTATGGCTGCCGAAGCGCTTAGCAACTATGCGGCTAAAGCATATGCTGTCGAGTTAGATAGGGATTCGTATAAATTTACAAAGAAAAATATCGATAACTTAAACGACCAAAATATACTTGCGATCAATGCTGATACGTTTAAAATAACTCCTCAAATAGTAAATGAAAATGATGATATAGTATTATACATAGACCCTCCGTTTGATATCAGAGATGGATTTGGCGGAATTTATGAGAGAGTTTGGGATATGATCTCTGCACTTGATAAATCAAAGATATTTTTAATAGTTTTAGAGCATATTTCAACTTATAATTCTCCTGATAGTTGTGCCGGATTTTCTAAATTTAAAAGCCGTAAATTTGGAAAAACAACGCTTAGCTACTATAAGCAGCATTAAATTTAAATTAAATTTGGAATAATTATTGCTTTAATCCTTGCAAAATAAAGCAAGGGTCCATATGAAAATATTTATAAAAATCATCTCGTTCGCGCTACTTCTTAGCACTATAAACGCTGCTCAAATCAAAGATCTTGCAAGTATAGTAGGCGTAAGAGACAACCAGCTTATAGGATATGGTTTGGTAGTTGGACTTAATGGAACCGGAGACGGAAGTAGTAGTGAGTTTACCATTCAGTCTTTGTCAAATATGCTACAAACAGTAAATGTCAAAATAAATCCAAATGATATAAAATCAAAAAACACTGCCGCTGTTATGGTTACTGCGAAACTTCCTCCTTTTGCAAGGCAAGGAGATAAGTTAGATGTTACTATAAGCTCTATAGGAGATGCTAAAAATCTTGTTGGAGGAACGCTTCTTTTAACAGCTTTAAAAGGCGTTGACGGTGATATATACGCTCTTGCACAAGGAGCACTTACTTTGGGTGGCGGTACTAGTAAAGGCGGAAATCATCCTACTGTAGGCACAATTCTTGCAGGAGGTCTTGTTGAAAAAGAGGTAAATTTCGATATCTATACACAGCAATCCGCAAATTTAAGTCTTAAAAACTCTAGTTTCCAAACAGCAGTCGGAATGCAAAATGCCATTAACACAAAATTCGGAGTTCAAGCTGCTATGGCTATAGATCCAAGAACGGTAAAACTTACCAAACCGGCAAATACAAATATGGTCGAGTTTTTAGCTAAAGTTCTGGAAGTGGATATGGATTATAAAGCCGATGAAAAAGTTGTTATTGATGAAAGAACCGGAACTGTAGTAAGCGGTGTAAATATCACTATAGATCCAGTTGTGATATCGCATGGCGCCATCACTATAAAAATTGAACCAAATGCTTATAATCCAGCAGCAGCAAATGCCAATGATGTGGACATAGGCGGAGCAGCGATAGACACTACTACGAATACGTTAAAAATTGATGCAGCAAAAACAACAGTAGCTAATGTAACAAGAGCTTTAAATAAACTAGGAGCTACTCCAAAAGATATTATAGCGATAATTGAAAATTTAAAAAGAGCAGGCGCGATACACGCCGGAGTGGAGATAATATAGATGCAAGTAGATAATAGTTTAGCTTTGGATTCTTACAACTCTCTTAGTACATCAAGCATAAATTCAAATTTAAAAGATTCAAAAAATGATGAACTTTTAAGAGAGCAGACGGATGCATTTGAAGCATTTTTGTTAAAAGAGGTTTTAGATATATCTATTAAAAATGAAAATAGTCTTTTTCCTCAAGATGCTGGAGATAAGATATATTCGTCTATGTATAATGATACGATGAGTAAAGCTTTAAGCGGAGGATTGGGATTTAGTGAGATGTTATTTAATTTTTTGAAAGAAAGAAACTAAATAAAAAGCTTATATGTCCGATTTAGTCATTAATATATGGTTAAAAAGGATCGAACATGATAAGTTCTGTAGGTGTAGGCGCTGCTTACTCAGGTTTGTCAGCACCTAAAAATGAAACAAAAAAAAGTGAACAAACAACACAAACTCAAAGTAGTAATAACGATAGCAAAGTAGCAACTATAGCTAAAGAGATAAATGACGGTACTTATAAAGTAGATATCGATAAATTAGCAAAAAAGATAGCTGACTCACTTATGTAAATCTCTTACTCCTTTGAGAAAAAAAAGGGAGTAAGAGCTATGTTAGAAAAATATTTAGATGATGCTGTTTTACATCTTGAAGAGCTGATAAAAATAACCAAAGCCGATATAGAAAATATAAAAAATGCAGACCATTCTTTTGTCGCAGAACACACAAGATTAAAATCCGAACTTATAAAAAAATTTGAAAATACAAAAACATTATTAGATAATGAACTAGTAAAACTAGCTAAAGAAAATAATGGAACAGATCTTGCTGATATACTTTGCGATGATATAAAAGAGAAACTATCAAAATTGAGAGAATCTCTTGTATCTTTACAAAAAGTCAATAAAGAGTACGCAAAATCTGTTATTGTAGTAAAGGAATTTTACGACTCTTTATTAAAGTCAATGTTTGGCAGCGACTCTGGATCAGGAACATATGGCTCAGAATCTCTTTCGCCAGAGCAACTTTTTAAATTAAGGGTTTGAGATGGGAATATTCGATTCGCTTTATACAGGAGCATCAGGGCTAAACGCCGCTCAGCTCCAGATCCAAGTAACCGGGCAAAATATAACAAATATAAATAGTGATTACTATACTAGACAAAGAGTTGTGCAGTCGGCTACAACTCCGCTTCATACTTCTCCGGGCGATGTTGGTATGGGAACTAGGATAGATACTATAATACGAATTCATGATGAATTTACATTTGACAAGCTCAAAACTGCAACGACAAATAAAGAAAATACCGCATACAAACAGCAAGTTCTTCAAGAAATAGCTCAAAGATTTCCAGATCTTAAAGATACCGGACTTTTAAAAGATATAGAAAATTACTTTGGCGCATGGAATAATTTTGCGTCTCATCCGTATGAAAGTGCACAAAAAACTAATCTTTTAAATTTAACCAGCACTTTAACAAATAGATTAAACGATACATCTTCTCAGCTAAAAACAGTTCATAATAATATAAATGAGCAAGTAAAATTAGCAGTAGATGAGATAAACAGGATCGGCAAACAAATAGCAGATTTAAATGCTCAAATTCAAAAAGTAGAAACAGGCACGACTCAAAACGCAAATGATTTAAGAGATAAAAGAGATCAGCTAGAGCTTACTTTGGCAAATATTTTAAACATCTCAACATTTAAAAATGATATTTCGAGTAATAGCACTTTTGGAGGTACTCTTACTGATCAAGGAAGAAACTATAATCTTAATATAGACGGCATAACGCTGATAGATGGAGTAAATTTTCATCCTCTTACTCTTGATACTAATGGAAATAAAGATGGATTTACAAATATATATTATGAGTTAAATGACGGTACGAGAGTCGATATGGCTTCAAAGATAAATAGCGGCAAACTTGGTGCCATGCTTGATCTAAGAGGCAGAACTATGGGCGATAATGGAGAAGTCAAAGATGGTATGATAACTGAGTTTAGAAATAATCTCGATACTTTTGCAAAGACATTAATAATACAAACAAATAATATATACGCCAGCGCAGCTCAAGAAGGTATGAGTTCAACCGATCTTTCGCAGATGAAACCAAACACAACTCTTCAAAACTTTGATCAAAATGTTCAAAGCGGTAATTTTGATGTTATAATCTATAACTCTCAAGGCGTGGAAGTAGCAAGAAAAACTATAAATGTAAACTCTTCAACAACCATGGACGATACAAAACAAGGAAATTCAATAGTCGGCGACTTTAACTCAGATACCGATGATAATAATAACGGCAACTTAAATGACGATGTTAATGATTTTTTCACTGCAAAGTTTAACTATGATGAGAAAACAGGACTTGGTCATCTAAGTTTTTCTCCTCTTTTTTCATCCGGCGAATATACTATGGCGATAGAGGATAAAGGAACAAATTTCCCCGGAGTATTTGGAATGAGCCAGTTTTTTGAAGGAGACAGCGCTTCAAATATCAAAATAGAATCATCATTAGCAAGCGATACTTCAAAGATTAAAGGAAATAAAGCTCCGGTAGATGGAGATAATAGTATGGCAAACGCTATGATAAATCTTCAATATCAAAGTCTAAATTTCTATGCAAATGACGGAACTATAAGATCTGAAACGATAACTGGGTATTATAGATATTTAACTACCGATATAGCGTCAAAAACTGAATCCGTTAATGCTTTAAATAACACAAATTTATCTCTTTATAAAAGTGTAAATGCAGAGTTTCAGTCTATAAGTGGTGTAAATATGGATGAAGAACTTGGAAATTTAATTAAATTTCAATCAAGTTACGGGGCGGCTGCAAAGATAGTCACAACAGTAGAAAAAATGTTAGAAACCCTTATAGGAATGAAACAATAATTATGAATTATGGTTTAAAAGAAATTTTAGAAAGAGCTTTAAAAGAGAAAAATACTTTAGAAAATCTCTATTTAGAAGCCGATCCGCTGCAAGTGGCGGCTAAATTTAAAAACGTGCATATAAGTCTTATTTGCGCACTTTTCGCTTACGGAAATGCTAAAGCTATAGTGAAATTCTTAAATTCGCTGGATTTCGAACTTTTAAGCTTAAGCGATCAGATTATAGAAAAAGAGATATTGGCTCAAAAACGACTTTATAGATTTCAAAATCCAAAAGACGTGTCAAATATTTTTATCACTATAAAAAGAGCGGCGCAAGAAGATATACAAGCTATTATAAAAAGTGGGTTTGATAAAAATGGACTTATGATAGACGGAATAAATTCGCTTATAAATAAAATTTATGATTTGAACGACTATAGAAGCGACGGTTATGAGTTTTTCTTTGGCAGAAGTTATCAAAACGAACCCAAAAGTCCATATAAACGATATAATATGTGGCTTAGATGGATGGTTAGAGATAGCGATATCGATCTTGGTCTGTTTAAAAATTTGCCAAAAAGCGAGTTAATAATTCCTCTTGATACTCATACGCATAAAGTTAGTCTTGCTCTGGGGCTTTGCGATAGGAAAAGTTATGATTTTAAAGCGGCTAAAGAGATAACTTTAAATTTAAAAAACTTTGATGCTTTTGATCCGATAAAATATGATTTTGCATTATACAGAATAGGTCAAAGTAAAGAGCTTGATAATGTAAAATCAAATTTAAAAAACATATGAAGTAAAGTAAATTTAATATTAGTTTTGATAGTATTTTAATGTTTCTATTCTAAATTTAAAAAGGTTATGGATTATGTTTGATACGATTTTTAGAGAGTATGATATCAGAGGTATTTATGAAAAAGATCTAAACGAAACCAGCGTTAAAGCCATTGGTTATTGTTTAGGTGTAGAGATGGCTAAAAGAGATGTTAAAACGATAAGCGTTGGATATGATGCTAGGCTTAGCGCCGATACTCTTTTTAAATATTTAATTAGTGGCTTAAATGAAGCTAAAATGAGAGTATTTGATATAGGTATGCTGCCTACTCCTGTTGGATATTTTAGTGTTTTTACAGATGTTTTTGATGCAAACGTGATGATTACTGGAAGCCATAATCCAAAAGAGTATAATGGATTTAAAATAACAACTCATAAAGATAGTTTTTTTGGCGCAGATCTTCAGAAATTAAAAGATAGCGTAAATGAACTTATTTCTTCTAAAAAACAGATAAAAGATAATTTTGAAGCGCAAAAATACGATATATTAAGCAAATACGTAGAGTTTTATAAAAATGAGTTTTCGCATTTGACCGGACTGAAAACAAAGATTATTTGCGATTGCGCAAATGGCACTGCCGGCATTACTTTAGAGCCGATAATACAAGCTTTGAGTTTAAACGCTACTATCTTTTATAAAGAGCCAAACGGAAACTTTCCAAATCACCATCCAGATCCTAGCGAAGAGAAAAATTTAAAAGATTTAAAAAACGCTTTAAGTGGTGAATACGAGATTGGTTTTGGGTTTGACGGAGACGCAGATAGAATAGCTGTTTTAACTAAAAAAAGAAGCATAAAGGGTGACGAGTTAGCCTATTTGTATGCAAAAAATATGAAAAACCCTAGGGTTTTAGGCGAAGTTAAATGTTCGCAAAATATGTATGATGAAATAGACAAAATCGGTAAATCTTTTATGGGTAAAACAGGTCATAGTAATATAAAAAAGGCTATGAAAGAACTAAATATCGATATGGCTGCTGAGGTTAGCGGACATATATTTTTTAAAGAGAGATTTTTTGGTTTTGATGACGCGGTTTATGCTATGATAAGAGTTTTGGAGCTTATTGCAAAAGGATTTAACCTTGATGATGAGCTTGATAGCCTTCCAAAGTTATACTCGAGCGATGAGATAAAAATAGATACCACCGAAGAGATGAAATTTAAAATTATAGATGAATTAAAAAAAGAACTTCACAATACCAAAAACGGACTTCCTAAGATAGTCGATGTTATCGATATAGACGGTGTTAGGATTAAATTTGAAAATGGCTGGGGTCTTGTAAGAGCTTCAAATACGACACCGGTTTTAGTAGCTAGATTTGAAGCCGGTTCGTTAGAAACTAAAGAGCTTTTAGAGCAAAAAGTACTATCTTTAGTACAAAAGTTAAAGGCAAAAATATGACAAATGTAATTCTTTGCGGAGGTAGCGGAACTAGACTTTGGCCGCTTTCTAGAGCGCTTTTGCCAAAACAATTTGTAAAAATCTTTGATAATGATTCGCTATTTAGTAAAACATTAAAACGCAATACTTTTGCTGAAAATAGAATAATTATTTGTAACGAAAGTCACTATTTTTTAGCGCTTGATGAGTGCGGAGGAAATAGTGCTAAATTTATTTTAGAGCCGTTTGGAAAAAATACCGCAGCTCCTATAGTGTTTTGTGCTTTGAGCGTAGATAAAGATGAAATTTTGCTAGTTACGCCAAGTGATCATCTAATCGAGCTTGAAGACGAATATAATAGATCTATAAAAGCTGCAGTAGAGTTGGCAAATGATGGCAAGCTAGTAACATTCGGTATTACTCCAAACGAACCAAATATAGGATATGGCTATATAAAAGCTGATGGAAACAATGTTAAAAGCTTTATAGAAAAGCCGAGTTTAAAAAAAGCAAAAGAGCTTTTGGCGCAGGGCGATTGTTATTTTAATAGCGGAATGTTCTGTTTTAAAGCCGGAGTTTTTATTGATCAAATGCAGAAATATGCTCCAAATATACTTGAACAGGCGCGTCAAGCTATCTTAAATGTAGAAAATAACTCGGATATAATGCGCATTAAACCACAATATATGCAAAATATCGATGATATAAGCATTGATTACGCTTTGATGCAAAAAAGTGAAAATATCGCTATGGTTCCATTGAATGCTAGGTGGAGCGATATGGGAAGTTTCGATGAATTATCCAAAAAGGTTCAGAGTTCGCCATCAACAAGTATAGATGCAAATAATAACTTTGTTATCAGCTATAAAAATAGCGCTTTAGTAGATGTGGATGATCTTATCATAGTAGATACTAAAGACGCTCTTTTGGTTACTAAAAAAGGTAGCTCTCAAAAAGTAAAAAATGTTTATAATCTGATAAAAAAAACAAATCCAAATTTATGCGAAATTCACACCAAAGCCTATCGTCCATGGGGAAGTTATGAGGTTTTAGAAGATGCTCCAAATTTCAAAATTAAAAAAATTATAGTAAAACCATATAAGCGTTTAAGTTTGCAAAAACATCTTCATAGAAGCGAGCATTGGGTGGTTGTCAGTGGTGAAGCTCTAGTCACGATCGATTATAAAGAGACACTTTTGAAAAATAACCAGTCGATTTATATAGAAAAGCAAAAGCTCCATAGATTAGAAAATAAGCTTGATACGGATCTTATCCTTATAGAAGTTCAAGTTGGGGATTACCTCGGCGAGGATGATATAATACGAATAGAAGACGATTATAGTAGGACTTAATGGTAAATTTAAAAAAAGCTGTTTGCGTCATAAGCGGCGGTATGGATAGTGCTTTAGCAGCGTATAAAGCTAAAAATTCAGGATATGAGATAGTAGCGCTTCATTTTGATTATAATCAACGCACCATGAATAAAGAAAGAGAGTGTTTTAACCTAATTTGCGATGATTTAGATGTTGAAAAACGATTTATTTTAGATGTTGGTTTTATAGCGCAAATTGGTGGAAATGCTTTAACGGATAAAACTCTTAATATACCAAAAGATGGCATAAGCGAAAATATCCCTATAACTTACGTGCCATTTAGAAACGGTATATTTCTTAGTATAGCAGCGGCTCTAGCGCAAAAAGAAGGTTGTGAGGCTATATATATAGGAGTCGTAGAAGAAGATAGCAGCGGATATCCAGACTGCACTGAACAGTTTATAAATTCTATAAATAAGGCTATAAATTTAGGTACCGCAGATAATAATATAGTTATAAAAACTCCTTTAGTTCATCTCTCAAAAGGTGATATAGTAAAAGAGGCTAGTAGCCTAAAAGTTCCATTAGAGCTTACTTGGAGCTGCTATGAAAATAGCGAATTTGCATGCGGTACTTGTGATAGCTGCAGGTTAAGACTAAAAGGCTTTAAAGAGGCAAAACTGAGCGATAAAATACCTTATAAAAGCTAATTAAACGCTATTTTATACTTTTAAAACGCTTAAGCTACAAGATAATATTTAGCCTATTGTGATATAATAAATGAAAAATTTAAGGAAAATAGATGTACCGTTTTGCACCATCTCCAACAGGAGATATGCATATAGGCAACTTAAGAGCTGCTATATTTAATTACATATGCTCATTACAAGATAATAGCGGATTTATATTACGTATCGAAGATACCGATAATGCTAGAAACATAGATGGAAAAGATAAAGAGATCTTTGATATATTGACTAAATTTAATATAAAATGGGATACACTTTATTATCAAAGTAAAAATCTTAAGTTTCATCAGGAATTTGCAGCTAAACTTTTGGCTGAAAAAAAAGCATTTTTATGCTTTTGTGACGAAACGACCTTAGAATCTAAAAAAGAAGCCGCAAAAATAGCAGGTAAGCCGTACAGATATGATGGAACTTGTGAAAATTTAAGTGATGACGATGTTTTAAGCAATCCCCGTCCAGCAGCCGTTCGCTTGAAAATCAAAAACGAGCCGCAAAGTTTTTATGACGCTATAAAAGGCGAAGTCAAATTTGAACCGCAAAATATCGATAGTTTTGTTCTTTTAAGAGCGGATAAAACTCCGACTTATAATTTTGCTTGCGCTATAGATGATATGCTTGAGGGCGTCACGTTTGTTATCAGAGGCGAAGATCATGTTAGTAATACTCCAAAACAAAATTTAATCCGAGAAGCGCTTGGTTACACCGGTAAAATCGGCTATGCTCATTTGCCTATTATCCTAAATAAAGAAGGCAAAAAGATGAGCAAACGTGAAAATAGCTCATCTGTAAAATGGCTTTTAAATAGAGGTTATATGCCTGAAGCCATTGCAAATTATCTTATTTTGTTAGGCAATAAAACCCCTTGCGAGATTTTTACTTTAGAAGAGTCTTTACAGTGGTTTAGTATAAAAAATATTTCGAAATCTCCTGCTAAATTTGACGAGGAAAAGTTAGCTCAAATAAACAGAGAACACATAAAAAAAGCTAGTGACGAAAGGCTAAAAGAACTTGGTTTATCAAAACCTCATTTGGCTAGATTTTATACTCAAGAGTGTAGTTTAATTTCAGAAATTAAAGATAAAATAGATCAAATTTACTCTAAAAAAGATATTTCAGATGAGTGGAAACAAAATGCAAATTTAATAAAAGACGCCGTTTTAAACTCAAATATTCCTAATAATTTTGATGAGTTGAAAAATGAGATTATACAAATTACAAATTTAAAAGGAAAATCTCTGTTTATGCCATTTCGTTTATTGCTTACAGGAAGCGAGCATGGTCCGGAGCTAAAAGAATTATATGCGCTAATCAAAGATGATATAAAGGAGATAATAGCAAAATGATGGTTATAAGCACGTTTATTATAGCACTAGCAAACCTCTTACACATAGTAATCACCGCCTATACGTGGATTATAGTTGCTGCAGCGCTCATTAGCTGGGTAAATCCAGATCCGTATAACAAGATAGTTCAATTTCTGCATCGTATAACTGCGCCTGCTTATGAGTTAGTACGAAAAACAAAGATACCCACTGCATTTGGCGGCATAGATATAGCTCCGATTATCGTACTTTTAGCACTTCAATTCCTAGATCTATTTTTAGTAGGATTGTTAATTGAAATTTCTACTAAAATTTAGTATATTTACAGCTTTTATAGCTGTTTTTTTGGATGCCGGAGTTATAAGTTACGAGCAGATAAAACAAGCTCCAAAAGGACTTGCAAAAGATTATTATATCTATAGATACATAAATGAGAGTAAAAAAGCTACTCCAAACGAGATAAAAACTCTTAGAACCGAAATTTATAGATACTCGGGAAAGCTTAAAAAAGATATAGAATCGATCATAGGACCTTTAAAAGAGCGAGTTGTTGATTGTAGAGGCGTAAATGCAAATAATATAATAGATGCTAACGCTACTTGTCAAAAGATGGTTTTGAGCGTTAAATTTTTACAAACTATGAGTAAAGACAAAAGAGACGAGTTGGCTTTTAAATTTAAAGACGGTTCTCCCGAGCTTGCAAATTTTATTATAGGTTTTGATGCCCCAAATCCAGTGAAGTATTATATGGATACAAATGATACTGTAAGTTATTTTAAGTTTTATAATACAAGCAACAATAAAGAGAAGTTTTTAAACGATAACAATATAACCAGTTCATTTATACCGCACTTATCTAGTAATTGGCAATTTAAAACTCTTATAAATGACGCCGTGATCAACAAAAAATTTGATAATTTTAGGCTGTCTTTATTAAATATATCGCCGCAGTTTGCTAGTTCTGAAATAGCGTTTTTGCTTGGGATAAATGCTATTATTTTTAATAAAGACGATTTAGCGCTTGAGTTTTTCAAAAGTGCGGCAAAGACTTCTAAATTTGCTAGTCAAAGAGATAACGCGAATTTCTGGATATATCTTATTACAAAAGATAAGTCTATCTTAAAAACCATATCAAAAAGCAGCGATATAAATATGTATAGTTTGTATGCAAGAGAGTTCAGCGGTGGAGGCAAGATAAAGATAGTTGTTCCAGATCCGAGCACAAAAACTTTGTTAAATTATGACTATACAGATCCGTTTGTTTGGCAAAAAACATTAAATAAAGTAGCAAAAATGAGCCAGAGCGAGCTTATTAGGTATGGGGTTAGATTTTTTACTAAAAGTACTCTTGGCGAGTACAGTTATATAATGGAAAAAGCTCATAATTATAAACTTCATTTTTATCCGACTCCGTTTATGGAGCATATCGGCACAAATGATGTTAAAAGGCAAGCTCTCATATTAGCATTAGCAAGGCAGGAAAGCCGTTTTGTACCAAGTGCGGTTTCGACTTCTTACGCTCTTGGTATGATGCAGTTTATGCCGTTTTTAGCAAATCATATAGGAAAAGAGCTGGGTATTTCAAATTTTGATCAAGATGATATGTTTAAGCCTGAGATTGCATATAAATTTGCGAATTATCATTTGGATTATCTGGAAAAATATCTTATAAACCCTATTTTTATAGCTTATGCTTATAATGGAGGGATAGGATTTACAAAACGTATGCTTCAAAGAGGAGATCTATTTAGTCAAAATAGCGAATATAAAAGATACGAGCCATTTTTATCTATGGAGTTAGTTCCTTACGCCGAGAGTAGAACATATGCTAAAAAAGTTCTTGCAAACTATATCATATATCTTGCTATTTTGAATTCCAATACAAAGATTTCGCAATTTTTCGAAAATTTAATGATACCTGGAGTGGGCGAGAAGTTCCGTTTGAATCTACAAACCGCTCAAAACTAAGATTTAGTGTGTCGCTATTTTTTTGCGGCGCACTTACCTTTAGATAAATTCCCCATGGCATTTGAAACGTTGTTAGTTTTAAAAGAGGATCGTTATCTTCTAAAATAGATATTTTAGTTCCGTTATTATCATCATTTACTTTAAATGAAGAGTAGTTTATTTTACTATCTTTTGGATAGATTGTGATAATGAAATGCTCATTTTTTTTGTCTAGAAATTCATCTTGATGAATGGGATTTAGATATGTTCCTACGGCTAAAAATTTATCATTCGTATCTTCAAATTTCTGTGTGTATGCTAAAAGCTCATTTTTTAATGGATCTTGTATAACCGCTTTTTTATCGCTACAAGATGCTAAAAATAGGGCAAAGATACTTATCAAAATAGCATTTTTCATAGATAATCCTTTTTCTATTATTATAACATATTTATCTATTATTTTATGATTTTTACGAGCTTAGAGTTGTTTTTTAGTTGGATAATTTGATAAGAATAATCAAAATAAGCTTAAATTCAGTCAAGTGATAATATAATAACGAATATCAAAAAAGTATCAAAGTATCAAGGAATATTATGTCAGTATTAGTAATAGGCGCAGATGAAATAACGCCGATAAAAGCTGTTTTAAGAGATTTAGGTGCTAGTAGCATTGAGCATTGGGATGCGAGAAATGAAAATAGAGTAAATCGCAAACCGATTCCTCAAAATACTGAATGTGTTATTATGTTAACTAGCTTTTTAAATCATAATACGATGAAAAAGATCAAAGGCGAAGCTAAAAAGCGCAACATTCCTATAGTGTGTGCTAAAAGAAGCGTAAGCTGCGTTTTTTGTGAATATTGCAAAGTATTTGGACTAGATAAAGAGTTTGGTTGCCAAGGCTCAAAATGATTTCTAAATTCAGCGGCTTAGACGTTTTTTATGAAATTTACGGCAGTTTGTATAGCAGTAATAGGCTCGAAACATTTTTAACGCTTTATAATTCATCTGTCGATGAAGGCTTAAAAATACCCTATAAATATATAAAAAATAGTCAAAGCGTAGGTCATATATTTCATTTAAGAGTAAATGATTTGCTAAATATTAAGCCGTTTAAATTTACAAAATGTGTTATTTTTTGTTTGATTTCAAATGCTATAATTCGCGCATTTTTAGATGGAAAAGAGTTGCCTATTTTTGCTCGTGAGCCAAAAATGAGAGTTGCAAAACTTATCAAAACTGCATTTTCAAATGCTAAATTTGATATGCAATTTATGTTCAGTGAGTATGTTTTTGATAAGATTTCAAAGCGTCATCCATATAAAGTGGTAGATATGAAAGATGGTTTGATTTTGCTAAAGGATGGTGAAAAAACTATTTTAGGGGTGATAGCATTTTTCAAGCTAGTTGATAGCGACTATGAAAATAATCTACTAGCTGAAATAAATTTTGCTCAGCAAAAAAGCAGAGATATAGGCACTGATCTATATATGGCATTTCCTAGAAATGTGAATTTTACTAGATATATAGATATAAAACAAAATGGAGCTAGACTAAGGCTCGTTCCATATAAAATTTGTAATAAAATTTATGATAAAGGATATTAATGACAGGTATAATTTATGGTAGCAGTATGGGAAATACTGAAGAAGCAGCAAATTTAATAGCTGCAAATCTAGGCATTGACGAAGTTCTAAACATCGCCGATACTGATGCGGCTACGATAAATGGCTTTGATAAGCTTATCATCGGTAGCTCTACTTGGGGAAGCGGAGATTTACAAGATGATTGGGATAGCTTTGATTTTGATAAGCTTGAAGTTAGCGGCAAAACCATTGCTCTTTTTGGTATGGGAGATAGCTCAAGCTATTCAGATACATACTGTAATGCTATGGGAATATTATACGAAAAATTATCTCAAAAAGGCGCAAATATAGTAGGTGCTATATCTACAGATGGCTATGAATTTGATGAAAGTGAAGCCGTAAAGGATGGTAAATTCGTAGGACTTGCGCTAGATGCGGATAATGATAGCGATAAAACCGAAGATCGCATAAAGGCTTGGGTAGAGATAATAAAACCCAACTTTTCATAGTTAATTTTGCACTTGCATTAACTTCTGCTAGCCGCTCATTCTAGGGCGGCTTATTTTAAATTCAATAACTTTTGCTAAAATCTTTTTTATTAAATTTAAGGAGACAATATGCCATTACTTGATAGTTTTAAAGTAGATCATACCATTATGAATGCACCAGGAGTTCGTTTAGCTAAGGTTATGAATACTCCAAAAGGTGATAAAATAACTGTTTTTGATCTTAGATTTTGCAAGCCGAATATTGAAATTTTACCGCAAAAAGGTACGCATACTTTAGAGCATCTGTTTGCCGGATTTATGAGAGATCATTTAAATAATAACGACGTTGAGATAATAGATATATCCCCTATGGGCTGTAGAACCGGATTTTATATGAGTCTTATAGGTACACCGTCTTGGGAGATGGTAGCAAAAGCATGGGAAGAGTCTATGAAAGATATATTAAACGTAAAATCTCAAGATGACATTCCGGAGTTAAATAAATATCAGTGCGGAACATGCACATTGCACTCTTTAGATGAAGCTCAAGATATTGCTAGAAATATTTTAGCTAAAGGTGTCGGATATATAGATAATGAAGCTATAAAGCTAGATATGAGTAAGATTTAGTTTCTCATTGCAGAGTGCGTTATAGATATAAATTTATATTTAATATTTTTATCGCATCTCTGCTTTTATAAATACCTTAAATTTAGTTTAACGTATAGTTGTTCAAATCCCAATCAATCGGAGTTTGACCGTTTTTTATAAGATAATTATTGCATTTTGAGAAGTGACGTGAGCCAAAAAATGCTCCACGTGCAAGCGGACTCGGGTGAGCTGCTGTTAGTACTAGATGTTTATTAGCTTCTATCAGGTTTGCTTTCGCTCTTGCATAATTCCCCCAAAGCATAAACACCACACCTGTTTTTTTCTCGCTGATATTCTTTATAACGGCATCGCTAAATATCTGCCAGCCGAAATTAGAATGCGAATTTGCCATTCTAGCCCCAACGCTCAATGTCGCATTTAGCAACAAAACCCCTTGTTTTGCCCAGTATGATAGATCGCCGCAATTTGGTTCTATTATACCTAAGTCGTCTTTTATCTCTTTATATATATTTGCTAAACTTGGTGGCACTCTTACGCCTTTTGGCACAGAAAAGCTAAGTCCCATTGCTTCTCCTTCGTTATGATAAGGATCTTGTCCTAATATAACTACCTTAACTTTATCAAATGGTGTTAGATTAAATGCGTTAAATATGAGGTTGCTTGGAGGATATACTTTGCCGTTTTTTAGTGCGTTTATTAAATTAAATTTAATTTCTAAGAAATACGAACTTAGGAATTCGTCTTTTAATACTTCTTTCCAGCTATCTTCGATTTTAACTTTAGCTAAATCAATAGTCATAGTGTAAATTTAAAATTGAGTCCAAGTTGGACTCAATGATTATAGAGCTTTTTTAGCCTCTGCTACGATAGCAGCAAATGCGGCCGCATCATTCATAGCTAAATTTGCCAAAACTTTTCTGTCTAATGCTATGTTTGCTTTTTTAAGACCATTCATAAATCTTGAATAGCTGATATCATTTAGTCTGCAAGCTGCGTTGATACGGATGATCCATAAGCGACGGAAATCACGTTTTTTCGCACGTCTATCACGGAATGCATAAACTAAACTTCTTTCTAATTGTTCTTTTGCTTTTCTAAAATGTTTATGTCTAGCGCTGTAAAAACCGCGAGCTAGTTTTAGAACTTTTTTATGGCGTCTTCTTCTTACTACGCCTGTTTTAACTCTTGCCATATTTATCCTTTACAAATTGGCGTCCAAATTCGGAACTTGTCCTAAGCTTTTTGGCTAAGGAGGTTTAAATGACTTTCGTCAAAAACTTATATACAAAGCATTTTTTTAACGGCTGAAACATTAGTACTATCTACATATTGAGATTGTCTAAGGTCTCTCATACGCTTACTTGGTTTTTTTGTTAAGATATGGCTTCTAAATGCTGAGCCTCTTTTTATCTTATTTTTACCAACTTTAAAGCGCTTAGCTGCACCGCGAACAGATTTCATTTTTGGCATGCTAATCCTTTACTTCAAAATAGGTGCTGATTTTACCAGAATTCTCTTTAAGTATAGATAAATTTAGATTTCGAATATTTTTGTTGCTAATATGTAAATATTGATAATTAATATTATATTTAAAAATCATAGATATACTTAAATAAACAAAATTTTAAAAATAAGGATAAGTGAATGAAAAAAAGAGTACTGTTTTTAGGACTTTTAGCAAGCGCTATGTTAGCTAGTGAAGTAAATTTATATACCGCGAGACACTATGATGCAGATCAGAAAATTTACGATGCATTTGAGAAAAAAACAGGTATAAAAGTAAAAGCAACTCAAGCAAAAGCTAGTGAGCTTATCAAAAAACTTGAGATTGAGGGAGCTAGCTCATCTGCTGACCTTTTTATAACTGCCGATGTTGGGAATTTATACTCTGCAAAGCAAAAAGGCGTACTTCAAAAAGTAAATTCTGAATATTTAGAAAAAACCATACCGCAAAATCTAAGAGACATCGACTCACAATGGTTTGCCGTGACAAAAAGAGCTAGAGTTATAGTTTATTCAAAAGATAGGTTTGATCCTGCTAAAATGGGACTTAAAAATTATGAAGATCTAGGAAATTCAAATTTAAAAGGTAAACTGCTTATAAGAAGCGGAACGGCTGGGTACAACACAACTCTTATCGCCTCTTTAATTGCGCATAATGGTGAAGAAAAAACCCTTGAACTATCTAAAAATATCGTATCGAATTTTGCTAGAGCTCCAAAAGGAGGCGATAGAGATCAGATCAAAGCGATATTTGCCGGCGAGGGAGACGTAGCTCTTGTTAATACGTATTATATAGGTCTTATGCTAAACTCACCAAAAGCAAATGACGTAGATGCTGCAAAGAGCATAGGCATCATTTTTCCTGATCAAGATAGCTATGGTACTCACGTAAATATCAGCGGTGTTGCGCTTACAAAAGCTAGTAAAAATAGAGAAAACGCAATTAAATTTATGGAATTTTTGCTAAGTCCTGAAGCCCAAGAAATAATAACAAATATCAATTACGAATATCCGGTAAATAAAGACGTAAAACCGAGTCAAACTACTGCTAATTTCGGTGAGTTTAAAGCAGATGAAATCTCTTTAAGCAAAGTTAGCGAAAATATCAAAAAAGCCGTATTTTTAGTAGATCAAGCCGGTTGGAAATAAGTGAAAATACTTAAATTAGGGGCGATTTTTGTCGCCCTAGTTATCGTTTTTCCTCTATTTTTTATATTTATAGAGATGTTTTTCGGTGATTTTTCGCTTCTAAATCATTTTAGTAAATATCTGCTTTCGGGATATATAAAAGATACTTTTTTACTCTTATTCGGTGTTTTGGTATCCACTATCACAATAGCTTGTATAAGTGCGTATTTGGTCGTGAATTATAAATTTCCATTTAGTAGATTTTTTGAGTTTGCTCTTGTGCTTCCTTTGGCAATCCCTGCTTATATATTTAGTTTTGCTTATGTGGGGCTTATGGATTATAATGGCGAATTTATGAAAGTTTTTGGATTTCGCATAGATATGATGAATATCTGGGGTGCGATTTTTGTGATAAGCTTATCGCTATATCCGTACATCTATATGTTTGCTAAAACTAGTTTCAAAACGGGAAGTAAAACGGTATTTGAGTTGGCAAAAATTTACAATATCAATGGATTTATGACATTTTTTAAGATATCTTTGCCTCTCGCAAGACCTGCTATTTTTGGTGGAGCTATGCTAGTAGCCATGGAAACTTTGAGCGATTATGGAACGGCGGCTTATTATGGAGTAAATACTTTTAGTGCCGGAATTTTTAAGGTTTGGTATGATCTTGATGATTCATATCTGGCTAGTTTTTTGGCTGGAATTTTAATGGTTATAGTATTTTTTATTATGTTTGCAGAATATCTTAATAAAAAATCCTATAGTTTTAACAATAATACTTCTCTTATTCTAAAACCTGCAAATCTCTCAAAAATAGCTAAATTTTTTGCGTTTTTATGGTGTTTTACACTATTTATGATAGCTTTTGCTTTGCCTTTTTACTGGCTTGTTTATTGGTCGATTTTTGGTGACGTGAAATTTGATGCGGGTTTTATTAAAATGGCTTCAAACTCACTATTTATCGCTATTTTAGCTTCTGTTTTGATAGCTGCTGTAGGGCTATTTTTGACATTTTCATCAAGATTTTTTGTTTCAAAACTGATAAAAACTATGGTTTTAAGATGTTCGTCTCTTGGGTACGCGCTTCCTGGAGCTAGTGTTGGAGTTTGCGTTATGATAGTTTTTGGTTATATAGATAGAAATTTCGGCACGAGTTTACTCTCAAGTAGCTTTGTGGTGCTGATGTTTGGATATCTTGTGCGCTTTATGACTGCTAGTATTTACGCTCTTGATAGTGGTTATTCAAAGATTTCTAAATTTATAGATGACGCGTCTAAAGTTATGAAAATTAGCCTTTGGAACATGTTTTTTAAAGTGCATTTACCGCTTTTGAAACATTTTATTTTGCTAGCTTTTACTTTAGCTTTTGTAGATATAGTAAAAGAGCTTCCTCTGAGTTTGATTTTACGTCCATTTGAGTTTGAAACTCTAAGTATTAGAGCGTTTTTTTACGCGACTGATGAGAGACTTTATTCTGCCGCGTTGCCAAGTTTGCTTATAGTTTTGATATCATTATGCGCTGTTGTTTTTGTAGAAGTTTATGCTCATAAAAAGTCCAAACAGAGTATTTAATTACAGAGATATTTAAATTTTTTAATTTATGCAGTGTAAATCAAGCAGAAAAAAACTGCTCATTTTTGAGCAGTTTTAGGGTTTCCTAAATTTAAATTATCCTCTTTGTAGTTAAATCCTCCGCCAAGAGATTTATACACATCAACTACGCTAGTAGCGACGTCTAATTTTGATTGAGCTAGGCTGAGTCTTGCCGATAAAAGATTTCTTTGCGAGTCTAAAAACTCAAGATGAGTGCTATATCCATCATCATATCTGGCTTTTGATAAGTCATAAACTTTTGTTTGAGATTTTACTAAATCTTGCATGCTTTGTTCTTTTAAAACTGAGTTTTTTCTTGTATCAAGAGCGGTTCTTATCTCTCCAAATGCAGTTTTTACGGCTTTATCGTATGATAAAAAACTAGCATTTTGCTCTAAGTTTGCAAGTTCAACTCTATTTTTTGTCCTTCCAAAATCAAGCAGAGGCATCATAATACTTCCACCTACGCTCCATATATTTGCGTTATTTACAAAAAATCTATTAAACTCATCGCTACTAAATCCAAAAATTCCAGTAAGCGACAATTGAGGTAGCCAAGCCGTTCTAGCTACTCCAACTAAGAAATTTGAAGCTTTAAGTCTTTCTAATGAACTAGCTATATCTGCTCTGTGCAAAAGAACATCCGAACTTATACCGCTTGGAACTTCTGGCATAGTCGGAAGAGTGTTAGGAGAGTTTATGCTCTGATATAAAATATCATTTAAATTTTTACCTACTAACACGCTTAGAGCAGAATTTGTTTGTGCAATTTGAGTTTGGATACCTATAAGTTGAGTTTTAGCGCTGTGCACTGCTGCTTGGGCTTGATAATACGTAAGTTCATCTATAGCTCCTGCATTAAGCTCTTTTTGTCTATAGATGAGCGTTTCTTCATAGGTATTAAGAGTTTCATTGAGTATATTTTCTTGCTCTTTTAACGATATTAGCATGAAATATGTATTTGCTGTAGTACTCGCTATGCTTAACATCGCGCTATCATAGTCGTATTTTGTAGCTTTGAAGATGGCCTCGCTTGCATTTGCGCTATCCCTTACTCTGCCCCAAAGATCTATCTCGTAGCTAAGAGCCGTATTTAGGCTAAATGCGTTGTATTTTTTATTATCTTGCCCCATGTATGTTTCACCGCTTGAGCGGTTTTTGGTTGCTTCACCGTTTAGATTTATATTTGGAAATAGCTCAACGTTAGCTAAATTTAGATTGATTTTAGCTTGTTCGATATTATTTAAAGCTATCAATAAATCGCTGTTGTTTTTAAGGGCCTGAGAGATGAGAGAGTTTAGTTTTTCATCCCCAAAACTCTCCCACCATTTTTCATTGATACTATAAACATCAAATTTATACTCGTATGTTTGTTGTATCTCTATCATATCAGGTTTTAAAGAGCATCCTGCTACAAATGCTCCTATTAGTAAAATAAGTGCTGCTTTACGCATGTTCTTCTCCCGAGGTTATTTTACCACGTTTTTTGTCTAACCACAAATTGAAACTTTCTAATATATAGAAAAACAGTGGCACAAAGAAAATCGCTATCGTAGACGCCGCTATCATACCGCCTATAACTCCGGTTCCTAGTGCGTGACGAGACGCAGCTCCTGCTCCTGTGGCAACAACCATAGGCAAAACTCCAAGAGTAAATGCTAAAGAGGTCATCACGATAGGTCTAAATCTCATTCTAGCAGCGTTTATCGCGGCTTCTTTTATGGATTTTCCCGCCAAATGCTCTTGCATCGCAAACTCAACTATCAATATCGCATTTTTAGCCGCTAATCCGATAAGAAGCAAAAGTCCTATTTGAAAATATACATCATTGCTAAGTCCTCTTGTCCATGTAAAAAGAAGTGAGCCAAATACTGAAAAAGGAACCGCAGTTACGACTGCTAATGGCATAAGCCATCTTTCATATTGTGCCGCAAGTATCAAAAATACGAATATCATACCAAATACAAATGCTTGAGCACCTTTACCTGTTGACGCTACTTCTTGATACGCCGAGCCCGACCATCCTATATCGTATCCTGTTGGAAGCTCTTCTTTGATAATTTGTTCAATTGCTTTTATAGCGTCTCCTGAAGTGTATCCTGGTTTTGGTTCGCCCATGATCTTGGCTGCAGGAAATGCGTTAAATCTATCTACGTTATCTGGTCCTAAGCTTCTTTTTAATGATACTACCGAGTCTAACGGTACCATTTTGCCGTCCTGGCTTCTAACGTATAATGAACGTAAATCCTCCGGTGAGTCTCTATACTCTGACATTGATCTTATATTTACTTTAAATGTTTTACCTAGCATATTAAAGTCATTTACATAATACTGACCTATTGTGGAGCTTAAAGTATTAAATATGTCTGATATATTTATTCCCATCATCTTGATTTTTTCTTTATCAAGAGTTAGATCGTATTGAGGGAAATTTGTATCAAGCGTAGTACGAACCATATTTAAAGCCGGGTGAGCATTTGCTTTTGCTACCACTTTTTGCATATCTGCTTCTATTTGAGAGTAGTTCTTACCCTCCGTATTTTGTGCAAATAGCTCAAATCCTCCTGTTATAGATAGTCCCATGATGGGAGGCGGAGTCATAAAATACGTCATAGAGTTTCTATCTGCCATATACATCTGTTTATTATATTGAGCTGCAAACGCTGCAGTTGAGTTGGCTTCTCCTGGTCTCTCATTCCATGGTATCATACTGATAAACATTATACCCGCGTTTTCTCTAAGAGTGCCTGCCAACATATCGTATCCTGCAAGTCCGGTTACGTTTTTTACGTTTGGATTTTGAGATATAATGCTTCTTATAAACTCTGTATCTTCAGTAGTTCTACTAAGAGTCGAAGCAGGAGGTAAATTTGTTATAGCTAAAACAGAACCTTTGTCTTCAGCAGGAACGAGCCCCCCTGGAACGACTTTAAATAGTTCTGCCATCATAAATATAATTATTCCCACGCATATTAAGCTCATAATGACATGTTTTAAAATTTTAGCTACTCCGGCCGTGAAAATTTTGGTTGAAAAGTCAAAGAATTCATTAAATTTACGCACAAACCAAAACGGAGGATTCTCTTTTTTGCGAAGTATCATAGCACACAAAGCAGGAGTAAGGGTTAGCGCAACAAGTCCTGATATACAAACAGATACGACTAAGGTTAGCGCAAATTGTCTTTGTATGACGCCTACAAAACCTTCCATAAAAGATACCGGTATAAAAACAGCCGAAAGTACCAAAACTATAGATATAACAGGCGCTACTATCTCGCTCATAGCTTTTATAGTCGCTTCTTTTACGGTGAGATTTGGCTCTTCATGCAATATCCGTTCTACGTTTTCTATAACGATAATAGCATCATCGACGACTATTCCTATGGCTAGTATAAGTGCGAACAATGTTATCAAATTTATAGAAAACCCCATAGCATAAAGTCCGCCAAAAGCTCCTAAAATAGATACAGGCACCGCCAACATAGGAATTATAGTAGCCCTTACGTTTCCAAGGAACATATACATAACTATAACAACTAAAATCATAGCTTCAATAAATGTTTTTATAACTTCATCTATAGATACTTTAACAAATTCAGTCGTGTCGTAGCCGACTATATATGTTAAATCTCCTGGAAAAGAGGCTTTGAGTTCATCTACTCTTTTTACGATAGCATCAGCTGTATTAAGAGCGTTTGCACCGCTTTGTAAAAACACAAGCATAGGTATCATTGTAGCGCCGTTGATTCTTCCTGCAAATGTGTAGTTTTGTGCGCCAAGCTCCACGGTTGCTACGTCTTTTAGTTTTATTATATTGCCTTTGTTGTTGGCTTTTATAATAATATTTTCAAATTCAGAAACATTTTTTAGTCTTCCTTCGGGTTTTATGGCATAAACATAAGGATTGCTTGTTTGAGTCGGCTGTTCGCCTATTTTTCCTGTAGCATACTGACTATTTTGCTCTTTTATAGAGTTTATCACGTCTGTTGTTGTTAAAGAGTATTTTTTAAGGAGATCTGGTTTTATCCAAACCCTCATAGAGTAGTCTTTGTTTCCTATAACAACAGCGTCTCCAACTCCCGGAACTCTTTTTATGGCATCAGCTACGTTGATATTTATATAATTGCTGATCTCGGTATCGCTCATTTTACCACTTGGGTCATAAAACGATAAAACATTTAGTATAGAACTGCTTCTTTCTCTAACAGTAACACCTACTCTTTTTACTTCCTCAGGGAGCAAAGACAAAGCAGGAGTTACGCGGTTGCTGACATTTACCGTTGCGGTTTGCGGATTCGTGCCGATTTTAAAATACACGCTTAGACTCATAGTTCCAGCAGAACTTGAAGTGCTTTGCATATATATCATATCTTGAACGCCGTTTATAGCATTTTCCAAAGGAGCTGCTATAGTATCGGCTATAGTCTGTGCGTCTGCACCGCTATAATTGGCTTGAACCATGATTTGAGGCGGAGTGAGCTGAGGATACTCTTCTATCGGAGAGCTTTTGAGTCCGATATAGCCGGCGATGACGATTATTATCGACAAAACGCAGGCGAATACCGGTCTGTTGATAAAAAATTTAGAAAACATTATTTGCTTCCTTTGGCATCATTTATTGCCTGAACCGGTTGTCCTATATTTATTTTTTTGAAATTATCCATTATTATTAGATCGCCGTCATTTATACCGCTTGATATAACTGCTGATGTTGAGTCTTGAGATACTATTTTTATAGGGTTTTTAGCTACTTTTCCATCTTTTAGCGTATATACAAATGGGCTGGCTAAATCTTGCAATATAGCGACTTGTGGAATTTTAAAGCCGTTTTTTTGATAAAATCCATATACATTTACGCTTGCAAATATACCTGGACGAATTTGAGTTGAGTTGTTTTCAAACATAGCTTTTGCGTTAACAGTACCGCTACCCTCGTCAATAACGTTATCTATAAAAGTAAGAGTACCGTTATAATCTCCGTTTTGCATACTCAAAGTGACGAGCGAGTTTAATTGCTCCCACTCTTTAGTGCGAGTTTTTTGAGCGATATTTAACTTATCCACATCCGATATTCCGAATTTAACAAAAATCGGATTTAGTTTAGTAAGTCTTACTAAATCGGCGTCTGATGAGCTTACGTATGAGCCGACGTCTTTTAAAGTGTCGCCTAAAACTCCAGAAAAAGGAGCCGTTACAGTAGAATAATCAAGATCGATTTTTGCAGTTTGTACGTTTGCTTTTGAGGCTAATACGCTAGCTTTTGCAGATTCATAAGCCGCTAAAGCCGCGTCATACTCTTTTTGAGAGATTGCGCTTTTTTCTTGTAATTTTTTTGCCCTATCAAAGTCAGATTCCGCGTTTTTTAAATTTGCTTGCGATACTTGTAAATTTGCAAATGCGCTATCATACGCAGCTCTGTATTTTGCTTCATCTATCTGGTATAGTTTATCTCCTTCTTTTACGCTTGCTCCGGCTTTAAAAAATTGTTTTTCTATAGTTCCTGCTACTTTTGCTTTTAAAACGACATCCATATCGCTAACTGTTTGACCATTAAATGATAAAACAATAGGTATATCACCCATTTTTGCTTGCATAACAGTTACTGGCATAGGCGGTATCTGTTGCTGGGCGGCTGATTTTTTATTATCTGAGCCTAAACATCCAGCTAGTATCAAAGATGAGGTCAGGATAACAAAATTAAAAAATTTATTCATTTATTTACCTTTCAAATTTTCATTTTTAAATTTAGTAATGATAATTACAAAATAGTTTTGAATTATACATAAAATTTATTAAACATTTGTTAAATTGTTAAATAAGTTACTTTTATGGACTTCAAGTTTTTATTTTAGTGCGGCACTCAAAAAGAACTCTACGCACTCTTTTACCCACTCTTTTTTCTCTTGTTTATTCATATTTAAGTGTCTTTTAAGTATTGCGCTTCTTACTGTAAATGGCTCTTCGAGCAAGCAGCAAAATCTAAATGCCAATAGCTCCAAATCATCGCTTTTAAATCTTGGTTTTACGGATGGTTTGCTAAAAAAATCCGTGAGTATTTGATTGACTTTTTTAACACCACTTTCGTAAAATATATCTACTATTTGTGACTTATCTTTAAATGATTCGTTCAAAATCAGCTTTTTAAGCAGCAGAGAGTCTTTTGTCCAAACTACATTCAAAAATTCTTCACCAAATTTAAATAAAAATTTCTCCAAATCATCAGAAGAGTCAAGATAAATTTGATTCTCTACTTCTGTTAAAAACTGCCTTACTCCACGATCGATTATAGCTTTAAAAAGTCCCTCTTTACTACCGAAATACGTATAAATAGTAGAAAGAGATCCGCCGCTTTTTGAAATAATATCATTCAAGCTAGTGTTTTCAAAACCGTTTTTTAAAAATAGTTCCAGCGAGACAGATAAGATTAACTCATATCTATCTTTTGCTTTTTTACTTTTTATTTGAGAAAGTATTTCGTTACTCATTTTCTTGCTTTTGAATTGCTTTATTTATTTCGGTCATTTTTGGAAATACAAAAATCGTATCCCTTGAAACTTTAACTGTGTTTATATCGTCAACGGCGTAAGCATTTATAGTGATATCAATAGGAGTATCTTTGTTTACCTCGTCGACAAGAGTATCTTTTGTACTAAGCACTACTATTATTTTTCTTTTGCCTCCGGCTTTTAGTTTTATAGGCTCAAGAGGTCTATTTATACTGATTCTAGTGTCATTTACATCAAAATAGTACTCGTGCACTTTGTTTTGCGTATTTTGGATCAAAAACGTATATGCGTTTTGTACTTCAAATTTCGAATCTTCCACTTTTATTTTATATAATTCCGTTGTTCGGTTGATATTCAAAAGCATATGCTCCTTTTTGGTACTCATAAATATCAAAGCTATAATAGCTATAGATAAAACTACCATATAAGCTATAGTTCTAAATCTAAAATAATTTACCTTTTTTCCGGTTTGCAGAGATTTTGCACTTGTCCAATTTATAAGACTTTTTTCGCCAAATCCAGCCATAACTTTTGTACATGCGTCGCTGCATTCAAGGCAGTTTATGCATTCAAGCTGCATTCCTTGTCTTATATCTATATGGGTTGGACAGATATGTACGCAAGCATCACAGCCTATACATTTTGCATCTTTTTCAAGAGGTTTTTTACCTATTTTCGTATGACATTCATATATTTTTCCGCCGCGTTTTTCATCATATATTACTTGAACCGTATCATTGTCAAACATTACGCTTTGAACTCTTGCGTAAGGACATACGTAAATACAGAAATTTTCAGCTAAAATAATTACGTCATAAACGATAAATAGAGTAATTCCTATTAAAATTCCTATTAAAAGTTTGTGCTGAGCAGGATTTGCTAAGTAACTAAAAAAATCCTCAGGCGGCACAAAATACCATAAAAAATTGCTTGCCGCAACTAGGGATAAACATGTCCAAATGAATACAGCTATCATTTTTTTAAAATACTCGCCATCAACTTTTTTTTGCTTATCTCTAATATTTTTTCTTATTTTTAAAATTTTAGTTTGAATAAGATCTCTATATATCACCCTAAAACAGGTTTGGGGGCATGCCCAGCCGCACCATATTCTTCCGCCAAGAGTAGTTAGAAAAAATATCGTTAAAAATAAAATTATTAGTACAAACGGCATCAAATATAGCTCTTGCATATCAAATGATGTAAAGAGCAGGTGAAGTTGCTTTTTATCAAAACTAAGCAAGAAAAAGTGATTATCATTAATTCTGATAAAAGGCAAAACGAGTGCTATAATGGTGACTACTGCGTAAGCTATGTAGCGTTTTGTAGCGTATGGAGTCCAGTTCGCTAAGTATTGTTTGATATTTGCAGACATTCGTAAATCCTTTATAAATTTAACTTGGAACAATTATATAACTTATGATTTTAAAAATAGGTTAAACGTATTTTATATATTTTTTATTTATAAATCAAATTTAAGTCAAATTTAGATACAATCTCAACTTATTTTAATCTGAAAGGTGGTGAGGACTGTGCCAGGAGTAAAGGTACATCCTAATGAGTCTTTTGACGAAGCTTATAGACGTTTCAAAAAACAAACCGATCGTAACCTAGTTGTTACTGAAGTTCGTGCTAGAAGATTTTTTGAGCCTATGACTGAAATTCGTAAAAAACAAAAAATTTCAGCTCGCAAAAAAATGCTTAAAAGACTTTATATGCTTAGACGTTACGAGTCTAGACTCTAAAACCATAGCCGGAAGCTTTTCCGGCTTTTTTCTCTAAATTCTATGATCTATTTTTACTTTTAAATTTGGTAAATTTATATATAAACAATAGATATTTGGGTATGTTTTATTTTAAATTTAAATCTATCTCTTTTATCTTTTGCACTGCCTTTTTGGCAGATATCTTTGCGTTTTGGCTAAGACCTTCTTCAAAGCCAAGAACATTTTCAAGTAGCACCGAGATACCTAAAAACAGCGTTTTTGGAGTGATGGTTCTAAGATAGCTTAGCAAAACCGGAGTAGGTAAATTGTGCGTGGAGTAGATGTAATCTCTCTCGTTCTCAAGGTTAAAAAACTCTATCTTATCGTCTTTAAAGCCGCTCATCGCATCGACTACCACAATGATATCAGGAGCAAACTCTCTGATAGCGCCAAACTCGTTCTCAGGCACTTCCTGCCCGTAAAATACTCTCCAGCTAGGCATCTGTTCTTCTACTAACTCGCCCACGTATAAACCCACGGCGTCATCGCCTCGCATTTTATTGCCTATGCAAAGTAGAGATTTTTTTAGTTCTTTTTTGGTTTTGGGCATTTTTAACTCTTTTTTAGGACGATATAGCCTTCATCTAAGCTTGAAAGTATATCTCTAAATTTTGAGTTTGGAAGCTTGTCTTTTAGCACTTTTGCATGAACAGGCAAGATCTCGACTTCAAAATATTTGTTTACATTTCCGAGTTTAAATTTGACGTATTCATCACTGCTATCAAGCATTTTATTCCACTGTTCATCGTCAAATTCTGCTATCTTTTCGTTGAAATCTATCGTTCCTACGCCGTGTCCTACGCAAGTGCTAAACGTGACTATTTGTTTGTAAATTTGTGGAAGTTCGGCGTTTTCATCAACGTGGCGTTTTGTGAGTTTCCAGACTTGTATCACTTTTTATCCCAAATTTGATCTAAATTTATATGAAATTCATTTGAAGCGTTTGTGTATTTTAAATAAATTTCATTAAAAAGTACGGCTAGACACTCAGCATATCTCTGATCGTCTTGCTCTTTTATGGCTAAGCTAAGTGCGTCTTTTGCAAGAATTGGATCTTTGGGATTGACGCAAGTTTTTAGAGCGGTTATAAATTTATCATATAAGATCCTGCCGTATATATAGCTCATCAAAAACTTAGCTTTTACAAGTAGATCGCGCTCAAAAGAAGCGTTGTCAAGTAGCGATTTTTGAGTTAAATTCGGTAGTAAATCGTCGTCTTTGAAGCTCTGTTTTTCTAGCTTTTGTTCTATCAGACCGACCGCGGTTGCTAAAGCATAAATGATGCTTGCTGGATGAGGTGGGCAACCAGGCGCAAATACATCAACTGGTAAAACCTTATCGGCTCCACCCCAAACCGCGTAACTATCGTGAAATATCCCACCGCTCACTCCGCACGCACCAAAGCCAACTACTATCTTTGGATCTGGAGTGGCTTCGTAGGCTCTAAGAAGCGGATAGTACATTTGTCTAGTGATAGGTCCTGAGACTATCAGAATGTCTGCGTGGCGCGGGTTTGCTACTAGTTTAAATCCAAATCGCTCTGGATCCCAAAGCGGACTAAGAGCGGCAAATATCTCTATTTCGCAACCGTTGCAGCTTCCGCAGTCTATGCGAAATACGCTAAAACTGCGTTTGATGTTTTTAAGTAAATTTAGCTTTGAGTTTAGATCGTTTGATCTTTGTATATCATCAGGTACAACGTACATTATTTTACCGCCTTATACTCTTTGTTTGTCATCATCTCTACTATTGCATTTTTCTTGCAGCTAGGACAGATATGTAGATATTTTTTGGCTTCTTCTAGCCTTTGTTTGCTTAAAGTGCTAAGCCTTTGCTCACAAAACTGCACGAATTTTTTACTCAAAAACGCTTTACCACAAACACTGCATAGCTCACTTTCTAGCTCTCCTTCTTGGATGAGTGCTGATTTATCAAATTTAACCGTAAGTTCGTAATCATTGTTTAGCCTTATAGCCGCAGTAGGACATACCTCGTCGCAACGACCGCAAAATATACATCTACCGCAGTCGTATCGCCATTTTATGAATTTTTTCCCATCCTCCCATTTTACGCTTATCGCGTTGCTCGGGCACGCTACCCCGCAAGCCGCGCAACCTATACAGTTTGTGTAATGATACGTCGGTTTGCCTCTAAAATGCTCTTCTACTATATAAGGTTCATATGGATATTTACTTGTAACGATACCTGTTTTTTTGACTATATCGTAAATTTTCATCTTATATCCTTTGTCGGACTATCTTTTAGGCTTTGGCAGTATTTTTTAAGCTCTTTTTCGCCTATCACTTTTGACTTTCCGCTTTTTACATTTACTAAAGTCACGCGCTCGGTGCAAGAGTAGCAAGGATCTAAACTACATACTATAAGTGCGGCGTCTGCTATGGTATTTCCTTGAAGTTGATATCTTAAGCTTGACCAGTTATTATACGTAGAAGCTCTACATCTCCAGCGATATACTTTTTGAGAGTCGCCTTGCATGATCCAGTGTATATTTTCCCCGCGCGGGGCTTCGTCGTATCCTAAGCAGTAAGTTCCAGGTTGTAGTCTGTAGTTAGTATCTGTAAAAATAGCACCGCCCGGCATTATATCAAGGCACTGTTTTACTAGCCGCAAGGCTTGTTTGCAGTCGTTATATCGAACTAATTCCCTGCTTAGCACGTCACCGTCAAACTGGACGTTAGGAGTAAGCTCAAGCTCTTTGTAAAATCCGTAAGTATGATCATATCTCGTATCTCTTTTAAATCCGCTTCCGCGCACGTTTGGACCGACTGGGCTAAAGTCACGCGCCACTTGTTTATCAAGTATGCCTATACCTTTCCAGCGTCCTATTTGGCGTTTATCTTCCATGACGACTTGCCAAATTTCATCTAGTTGGGTGCCAATTTTTTCTAAGATTTCGTAAGATTGTTTTATCTCATTTAGCGTGATATCTCGTCTAACGCCGCCGATCACGATAGTACCGTATGTTTTTCTACCACCTGTTATGAGTTGAGCTAGTTCAAGCGTGTATTCGCGAACTCTAAATATATGCATAAATGCCGTATAATTTCCAGTAACTTCACAAGCCAAGCCCAAATTTAAAAGATTTGAGTGCATTCGCTCTATTTCGCTACTCATAATCCTGATAGCTTGTGCACGGCGTGGAATTTCAAGCCCTATACCTCTTTCTACTGCTTCAACGCAAGCTATAGAGTGAGCAAATCCGCATATCCCGCATACTCTTTCTGCAAGGTAGCTCATCTGGTTATAGTTTAGTCTGTTTTCGGCTAGTTTTTCCATACCTCGGTGCTGATAAAACAGTCTATAATCGGCATCTACTATGGTGTCGCCGTCGCAGTACAACCTAAAATGCCCCGGCTCATCGGCTGTTATATGAAGAGGTCCTAAAGGTATGTCCGTCACAGAGCCGTTTGGTCGCATAAACTCATAGTCTGGTTCGTCTTTTGGTTGCACCGGATCCGGGCGAAATTTATAATCCATAGCATCTTTTCTAAGCGGGTATAAATTCTCAGGCCAGTCATCGCTAAGAACGAGTCTTCTTTTATCGGGTAAGCCCTCGGCTACTAAACCAAACATATCATAAGCTTCTCTTTCATACCATACACAAGCAGGAACCAAAGGTGTAACGGAGGGATAACAAGGGTCGTTTTGGGGGATAAGGGTTTTAACCGTGATAAAGCATTTTTCGCTACTTTGTATCTCATCTATAGTTCCGTCTTCTTTGCTCATTTTCGAGCCTTCCATAGATAAAACGTAGTAAAGCGCGTAACTTTGATTTATGGTTCTTTCATCGTTTGCTACCATACTAGAAAGCCAACCGCCGATACCGTAGTATAGTTTATGAACGACTTTTGGTAGATCATTTCTATCTACTAATATCGTTATTTGATCTTCACATTGTCTGCTTGTTTCTAAAATATTAAACTCATTTTTTAAAATATCTATAAATTTATCGCCTCTCATTAGTTTCCTTTTATCATTGTGACGCTGTTTTGTACTAATATCCAAAAGTTATCAAACTGCCATATGCCAAAGCTGATTATCAAAAATGCTAATGCGATAAGCGGTAAATTTTCCCATAAACTCATTTCTGATTTAAATTTAACTTCACCTTTAACTTCACCAAAACTTGCCATAAAAAAATGTGAAAAATCGGCTATAAAGATGATAGTTAAAGCCAGCGCAAATAATACGATAGCAGCGTACTGACCGCTTAAAACAGCGGCTTTAAACGTCAAAAACTCACTTACAAAGATAGCAAAACCAGGAACTCCTACGAGTGAGCAGATAGATATGCCAAACAAAACGGTTGTGAGCGGAGCGATATGTATCATACACCCCATTTTACTCATATCGTTTGTCCCGTAAATTCTAGCAGTGTTTCCTGTGGTTAGGAATGCTAAAGCTTTTGTAAAGCTGTGAGCCGCACAGTGAAAAACGGCTGCAAAAACGCCTATTTTTCCACCGACTCCAAGAGCAAAAGCTATAACTCCCATATGTGCTACTGAATGGTAAGCGAACATTCTTTTTGCATCATGTTGTCTGATAAGAAAAAACGCAGATACGAAAAGCGTTAATGTACCGCTTATCAACATTATTTGTTCGCTAAAATTACCTCCGGTTGCATTTGAAGCTATAGCGTAGTAACGCAAAAGTCCTAACATGGCGCATTTTATAACGATTCCGCTAAGCATAGCTGAAGTTGGAGCTGGACCCTGAGCGTGAGCATCAGGGAGCCAAGTATGAGTAGGCACTAAGCCCGCTTTTGTTCCAAAACCGATTAAAGCAAATATAAATATAAGTTTTAAAACATCGGGATTTAAGCTACTTGCGTGAAGTATTAAATTTGAAAACAAAATCGCATTTTTCTCATCATGTAAAGTATTTAAACTAGAAGCGTACAAAAGTATGGTCGCAAACATAGCAAATGCTAAGCCGACCGAGCAGATGATTATATATTTGTATCCGCTTTCAAGTGAGCGTTTATCACCTTTTAGCGCCACCATAAATACCGTTGCTAAAGTGGTTGCTTCAAGAGCGGCCCACATTATCGCCATATTATTGCTAATACAGCTTAGAGTCATAGCAAACGTGGTTATATGAGATAAACAGAAATTTGTTTTTATCTGTTTTAAATTTAAAGAATTTGAGTTTAACTGCCACTTAAAATAGCTAGTCGAGTATAAATTTACACAAAATCCAGTCAAACTTATAAGTACTAAAAAAACAGCTCCTAAAGAGTCTAAAAACAACATATCGTTAAATGCATATATGGCACCCAAGCTTAAAACTTTACTTATAGAACAAAGTAGTGCTAAAGATACTGCGGCGCTGCAAAGTATATGCAAAAGGTTTAAAACTTTTACATTTAAAGGAGATACAAATAAAATGAGAGCCGATACCAAAGGAAGCAGTAGAATTAAAAATAAAATATCCATAAATTAACCTTTTAAACTAGCAGCTATACTTGTATCAAGAGTGCCGTAAATTTTATAGTAAGCAAATGCTAAAATACTCATTATGATGATGGCAAAAACAGCGTCGCTAAGAATGCCAAGCTCAACTAAAGCGTGGGAATTATAAGCTGTGAGAGCTAGACTTAGATGAATACCGTTTTCAAATAAACAGTAAGATAAAATTTGCTTTACAAATGAATTTCTAAGTATAAATCCAAATATTCCTACCATAAATATAAAAATTCCTCCTATCAAAGCAGTTTCGTTTTTGATAAGTGAAAACTCCATAAATATAGGAGCTATCAGCATAGCCGATCCTATAGAAAAAGCAAATGCGATCAGCGGTGAAACCAAAAATCCGCCTACGGGCTCAACTTCGTGAGTAACCCCAAGCTTTTTTACTAGAGTAAAGAGAATGAGCGGAACTGCTATAACTTTTATAAAAAATGCGATTATCGCCCATGAAAACAGTTCATTTGCTTTGTATTCGTTTGCTAAAAACAAAAACACGCAAACTAGTGCTATAGCTTCTAAAACGTAGCTTATAATGCTTAATTTATAACTTCTAAAACCAAATACCAAAAGACTTAAAATCATCATTAAAATTATTAAAATTTCCATATCATACTCCTACTACATAGAGGATAAGAGATATAAGAGATATAAAAAGTATGCAAGCTGAGTTAAATTTCAAGCTTGAAATTATCCTAAATCTCGGTCCAAAGTTGTCCATCAAAATCGCTCCTACATAAAAAAGCCCCACTAAAATAAGATGAACAATGAGAGTTAAAAATGGGCTTGAAAAACCGATAGGAACAAACATAACTATGAAAAAGCTTATCATAGCAAACTGTTTTAGCATAAGAGCCATTTCCACTAAAGCCAGATCTTTTCCACTGTATTCGCCGATGACACCCTCTTGTACTTCTTGCTCGGCTTCTGCAAGATCAAACGGTTTTCTTCCTGTTTCAACATACATCGCCCACAAAAATGCTACACTTGCTACTGCGTAAGATGCGCTTGAGTAGCCTATTTCCGCGTTTTGTATAAGCTCTTTTATGATAGCAAGATTTGTTGTTTTTGCAAGCATTGCTATCACTACTAAACAAATTATCATTATAGGCTCTATATAGATAGCTATAAGACTCTCTCTGCTAGCTCCTACTGCTGCGTAAGGATTTGCACTATCTAAGCTTGCGACTCCAAAGATAAATCTAAAAAGCGCAACTAGATAAACCACGACTATGATATCGCTAACTGCTCCGGCGTTTGCTGATCCGCTATAAGTTATAGGTATCATCATCACAAGCATAGCACAAACGCTAAAAAGCATATACGGACTAAATTTAAAAAACCAATGCACGCAGTTTGGAGCCGTGCGAGAACGTTTTAAAAGTTTAAATATATCATAGTACGTCTGTAATATCGGTGAACCTTTGCGACTTTGAATTTTACCACGCAGATTTCTAGCTATACCATCAAACAACGGAGTAAGCGCCAATGCAACAAAAAGTTGTAAAATCATTAGTAAAACAGCTTCCATTTAAGCCCCCAAAAAGTAAAATCCAACTACTAGCATAGCATAGAGATAAACTAGTATATATACAACATAAAAGCTACTTCTTCCGTTTTGAAAAGCACCTATTTTATCAGCTATAAGCATATTAAACTTGATAATCGGCTCGTATAAAATCTTCCACCAAACATCTTCAGTGCCGGTTTTATAATCTACATTACTAAAGTAATTTTGCTGCTTAGTTTCTGTTTTAAATTTGATAACTTTGCTAATAAGTCTTTTAAAATCCCCGACAAACGAATTTGAGTTCATGCTCATTTGCGGACTAAATTTAAATCCGCAAGCCCAAGGTTCGCTTGCTCTGACTTTGCTCATATTTGCTCCAAATAGTCCAAAAAGCAGAAACGGAAGTGCTAAAGCAAACATAAGTAAAATCATTATAGCAGGCATTGAAATAACATTTATGTTCATGCTATACATGGTTTGAGGTACTAAATATAAAACTACGTTTCCTAAGAATAGAATTATATTATTTGCAAAAACAGCAAAATAAATAGAACTAAAAGCTAGTATAAACATGCCAAATGGCATAAAGAATGATTTTTCACAAGCTCTGTTATGTATGTTTTCATCTTTTGGTGTCCCGGCAAATATAACTCCGTAAAGTTTGATAAAAGCATAAACTACCATAGCTCCAGTAAGTGCTAAACATATGATAGCAAGAGCAAAAATCAGTCTTGAAGCTATACTATCATCAAGCGCTCCCATAAACATAGATCTATAAATAAACCATTCGCTGATAAATCCATTTAGCGGAGGAAGAGCGGATATACTAATGGCTCCTATTAGAAAAAATAGCGCAGTAAAAGGCATTTTTCTAGCAAGCCCTCCAAGAGAGTTCATATTTTTTGTTCTAGTGACGCTATATATGCTTCCTGAACCTAAAAATAGCAATGATTTAAATGTTGAGTGATTAAGCACGTGAAATAAAGCTCCTATGAACCCAAGCAAAACTAGAGTCGGCTCAGCTATGCTAATACCGTAAAACCCAACTCCAACTCCAAGCATAATAATACCTAAGTTTTCAACTGAGCTATATGATATTAATTTTATATAATCATTTTGTATCAAAGCGTAAGTTATACCAATCAGCGCGCTAATGGCTCCTAATGCTACAACACTAAGAGCAAATCCAGAAGTTATAGGCAAAATAACGCTAAATTGAATAATTCCGAATATTGCCATTTTAGACATAATACCGCTTAACATTCCTGCTACGTTTGATGGAGCCAACGGATAAACAAGCGGTGCCCATACGTGAAACGGAAACATTCCGATTTTGCTGCCAAATCCTATTAAGAGCAGAATAAGAATACAAGTAGCGACTGTTGGATCTATATCTAGTTTGCTCCATTGTATAAATGAGAAGCTTCCGGCAAAGTATGAGATAAAAAGAAGCGCTATAAGTATGCAAAATGCTCCTATTTGTGCTATGCTAAGATATATCATCACTGTTTTATTGCTATGTTTTTCATCATTAAATTTAAGCAAAAGAGCAGATATTAAAGTCATAATTTCCCATAAAACAATGAAACTAAAAACATCTGAGCTAGAAACTACAAGCAGCATAGAAAGGATAAAAAAGTTAAATAAAGCTGCAAAAACAGCAAGATTTCCCCTGTCTTTAAACTCTTTTATATATCCTATTGTATATATGCAGATACCAATTGCTATAAAAGTTATGATAAAACTAAAAAATCCGCTAAGCGGAGTTATAATAAAATGTGGAGAAAATAAGAAATTTCCTGCTAATTTAAAACCGTAAGTTGAATTGATATTTTTTATAAAATATATCGTGCTAAATATGGATATTATGCAAGGTATCGCAAGTCCAATATAAAGAGCGATTTTCGGCACTCTATAAAGAACTAAGCATATAATTCCTACCAAAAAGAACGACGTATAAATTATTTCAAGCATCTGCTTCTCCTTGCTGCACTTCCCCGGTCTCTTTTAGAGGTTTGTTTTTTTGCGCTATTATGATTTGCGGCGGCGGGCAATCTAGAATTTTAGATATAAAATTTGACATATTATCACCGTCTTTTAGTTTTTTACCGTATTTGTGTCTATTTGTTATAGGATCAAGCATTACTAAAGCGCCTTTTGGACAGACTTCTACGCAAGCGCTTCCTTCATTTCTGCCATCGCAGATATCGCATTTTATCGCTACGCTCATAAAGCCGTCGCCGCACACGTCCATTTCATCTAAATTTGATCCATTTGAGGGGATCTCTAAGCTATCAAGATGAATCGCGCCATATGGGCAAGCATTTACGCATAAAGCGCAGCCTATGCAAAGTTGCTCATGCATTTCTACATATCCATTTTCGTTGCGTAAAGCCGAGCTTGGACATACTAGTGCGCAAGGCGCGTCGTCGCACTGATGGCATTGATTTGGCATAACTCCGTTTGTCATTTTTATAACGTCAAGCCTTGGTTTTGCTAGTTTTCCGCGTTTATAAGCCTCTTTACCGCATGCTTTCATACAGGCTTTACAGCCTATGCAAAGCTCAGGATTACAGATTACAAATTTATGTTTTTTACTCAAATTAACCCCATTTTTGTTATTTTTTATTTTAAATTTATATAACGCAACGCGTATCTTTTAATAGTAAGTTATATATTTTTTATTTTAATTGTATAATTTTAAAACTTAATTTAAAATTTATATTTTCTACATTTTTGTACCAAAATATATTATAAATTTA
>OODU01000501.1_pt1 | contig 44472 bp, 39 predicted proteins | sample 1671171 | NCBI WGS metagenome assembly OODU01 (sample SAMN06348129, study PRJEB24527) | human gut metagenome | biome: human gut; feature: ankylosing spondylitis patient; material: feces | host: Homo sapiens | place: China | collected 2015-10
CAATATTTAAATCACATTAATAATAGACCCATTGGAAGAGTCAAGTATGCACTGGCTTAATTCCGCCAACGGGTAGTCGTGATAGTCACACTTTCCGAGATAATCAGCCAGAGGATGGAAGCGGGTTTGGCCCCTAGGGCTTTGCGGATGCCGAATTCGTGCGTGCGTTCGCGGACGGTAATCAGCATGATGTTGCTCACTCCTACGATGCCGCTGAGCAGGGTAAAGATTCCGATTACCCAGATGGCAGTATGCAGGATTTGGGTAGCCGTCTGCTGTTGCAGGTATTGCGTAAATCGGTTCCATATCCAGATGGCTCCTTCGTCGGTAGGAGAGAACTGTTTCTTCAGTCCTAAAGCCTGTCGGTATTCCGCTTCAAATTGTTCGTTGGTAGCTTCATCGGTCAACCCTTTGGTTGTAAATGTGATGTTGTCTATGCTGTCACCTTTCTGATAGATGGTTTGCAGGGTAGTGAACGGTACGAGAGCAGAAGGAGAAAAACTGTTCTGGTCGGTATAGATACCTACCACCTGATAGGGTACACCTTGTGCGTTCAGGTATTTCCCGATAGGAGAAGTGTGAGGAAAAAGGTTCTTTACCGTTTTTTCATGCAGTACGATAATTTTTCGCCGTTCTTCCATATCGCGTGCATTGACGAAGCGTCCTTCTTTAATCTTAATGGCTTCAAGTGAAGGATAGTTGGGAAAAACTCCGTTGATTCCGATACTGAGGGCTTCTTTCTCGTAAGTAAGAATGATATCACTTTTGCTGACGGTGGCACCGGTTTGGATGATGTGGTCAGGAAATGAAGTAGCAGTTAGTTCGCGGTCACTTTCTTTCAGGTAAATGCTGCGGCCCTCTTTCATTCCTTTGTAAGGTTGTGAGGTCATGCCCGGATAGATTTTCATGGAGTTCATAATCATGCCTTTCGACTGGTTCTCAAAGGCATGGATGAGGCCGTTTCCGGCTCCCAGTAATACAATCAGCATGAAGATGCCCCATGCTACGGAAAAGCCGGTCAGCAGGGTGCGCAACTTATTGCGCATGATGGTTCCGTAGATTTCTTGTATTAATTCTGTCATGGTTGGTGTTTTATTTCATGAATCCGTTTTTGCCAAATGGAGATGCATTGTGGTCAATATTGTCTTCTATGCGCTCTATCAGTCCGTCCTTGATATGGATAATCTTATCGGTCTGGTTGGCGACTCCGCTTTCGTGGGTGACCACTACGATGGTCAGTCCTGCTTTCTCGTGCAGTTCCTTTAGAATCTGCATGACTTCTACCGAAGTCTTACTGTCCAGTGCTCCGGTCGGTTCGTCTGCTAAAATGATTTCAGGCTTTGAAATTAATGCGCGTGCAATGGCTACACGTTGTTTTTGTCCGCCCGACATTTCATTCGGAAGGTGATGTGCCCATTCTTTCAATCCTAATTTATCCAGGTATTCCATGGCTAACAGGTTGCGCTTTTTCCGGCTTACACCTTGATAAAATAAGGGAAGGGCCACATTCTCCATGGCGTTCTTGAATGAGATGAGGTTGAATGACTGGAAAATGAAGCCGATCATACGGTTGCGGTACTCGGCGGCTTTGCTTTCGCTCAGGTCACGAATCAGTACATCGTTCAGGTAATATTCTCCTGAATCATAGTTGTCTAATATGCCCAAGATGTTCAGAAGGGTAGATTTTCCGGAACCGGAAGAACCCATGATGGAAACGAATTCTCCTTTATTAATATGGAGGTTGATACCTTTAAGTACATGAAGGGGAGTACCATTGTAATAGGTTTTGTGAACGTTTTCTAAGTGTATCATTTGGTTTGTGTGAATTTGTTCATTTATCAGGTCTCGCAAAAATAAGAAAAGTGGAAAGCTTCGAAAAATAATGCGTTAAAAATTTGCTCTGTTTTTACTGATTATTTACTTTTGTCCGTAGATAATTAACCCTAAATAGAGAAATGTCATGACAATAAACATGGAAAAACCTTATGTGGTAGGTATGGACATTGGCGGAACAAACACTGTATTTGGTGTAGTTGACTCACGTGGTAATGTGTTGGCTTCTGATTCTGTCAAGACACAGCAATATGAAAACATTGACGACTATGTTGATGCTGTATGTAAGAAACTTCTTCCTCTGTTGTCACAGTTTGGTGGAGCTGAAAAAATAAAAGGTATGGGAGTGGGTGCTCCTAACGGAAACTACTATAGCGGTACTATTGAATTTGCACCTAACTTGCCTTGGAAAGGAATCATTCCTCTGGCTTCAATGTTTGAAGAACGTCTGGGTATTCCGACTGCACTGACTAACGATGCCAATGCGGCTGCTATTGGTGAAATGACTTACGGTGCTGCACGTGGGATGAAAGATTTTATCATGATTACCTTAGGTACCGGTGTAGGTAGTGGTATCGTAATCAACGGACAGCTGGTTTATGGTCATGACGGATTTGCCGGTGAATTGGGTCATGTAATTGTAGATCGTAACGGTCGTGCATGCGGATGTGGTCGTAAGGGATGTTTGGAAACTTACTGCTCTGCTACCGGAGTAGCTCGTACCGCACGCGAATTCCTGGTACAGCGCACAGAACCCAGTTTGCTGAGAAATGTTCCGGCAGATGAAATTCAGTCAAAAGACGTGTACGATGCAGCTGTGAAGGGTGACAAGCTGGCTCAGGACATTTTTGAATTTACAGGTCGTATTTTGGGACAGGCTTTGGCTGATTTCATTGCTTTCTCAAGCCCTGAAGCGATTGTATTGTTCGGTGGTCTGGCTAAGTCTGGTGATTATATCATGAAGCCGATTCAGAAAGCTATCGATGAAAACATCCTGAAGATTTATGCTGGAAAAACAAAATTGTTGCTTTCTCAGTTGAAAGATGCAGATGCAGCTGTATTAGGTGCAAGTGCATTGGGATGGGAAGTAAAAGAAAACTAATGTATTTATAAGATAAAAAATCATCCCCGGCAATTTGTCGGGGATGATTTTTTTATTCTTATTTTTCGATGGTTATTTTGCAGGGTTGTTCAAGGGATTTTTTCCATTCTTGTGCGTAAGAGAACCATGTGTTTGAATCAGGGAATCCGAATGTTTCCTTACGTGAAGTAAACATGGTATAGTACCGGAAACTCTTTTCTTGGGGGGCGCTGACGGTGTACAGGAAGTTTTCCTTGTCTTTAGCTTCCTTTCTGATGTATTTCTTTGGGATATAAGTCGCCAGACCGACTGTTTCTTTTTTGTATTTGATGGTGTCGCCTACGGGCCAGTCGGTTCCCCAGCTGGCAACCAGTCCCTCGTGGTCTGAATACATGGTAGCACTGTAACCGATGTTTTGCACTCCTGTGCAGAAGGTCTCTTTATCTAAAGGCTGGTCAAACAATACGTCTACTTGTGCGTCACGATGTCCGGCATACAGTGTGTAGCGGTTAATCATATTCAGTTCCTTTCCCTGGTATTCCCAACCTTTTACTTCAGCGTCGGCAATGGTACGTACCGGACCGCTGGCGATGAGGCGTTGTCCGCGGAAGGCAACGGGCTTAATGTCGGTAGCTTGTGAACCGTCCCATCCTCTTAATGTTCCGGCTCCGCAACTGCCTCTTACTAGAATCACGTCATCTCCGAATCCTTTTTGTAATTGCTCGTCTGTAGGATAGAACATGCTTTCTTCTATTTCCAGACCTTTATTGAACTTTCCGTATAAATCGGTTGTCTGTTTCTCGTTAAAATAGATGCGGTAGGCCACCAGCTCGCTTTCGAACGCAATACCGTGATGCTGCAGAATAGTGTAAGTGTAACTGTCGCCCGGAGCATATACAGCTGTGCCATGAGCATATTCATTTGATTTTGCTGTGCGGAACAGCATTTCCGCAAACACGCGGGCTGGATAGGTCTTGTTTGTCTTGGCAGAGGAAAGAGTCAGGGTGAATACTTTCTTGGATTGCGCCGGCAAATTAGTTACGAAAGCCAGTTCATCAGCTCTTAAATCGAAGTTTAAATCGTCTAACTGTGAAGGTATTTCATTGTTCCCTTCTTTCACAACGGCCGATTTAACGGTAAAGCCTGTATTTAAGGAATGAATATCAATTACTACAGGTTCGTCGGTTTTAGCTGTATTCCAAGGGTTTTCAACAATCACTTTAATGGTCTTTTCTGCCGTCTGGGCACAAAGCATACTCCCGCTGTAAATGAAAGCGAGGCAAAGAGTGGGAAACTTTTTCATTGTAATAATGTGTTTATATATAAGATTAATGTGATTCACGTATGTTTCTTTAAGCTATTATCCTCCTGAACATGCTGCCTTCACAGGGGACATGCAGGAGGATAATAAATCTAATTCTAACCTAAATAATATTATGAAAAACCTTTTTTATTCAGGATGCAAAAATAAGCTTTCTGTTTGATATACGCTTGCAATTTTTGATTTTATCAGTGAAAAAACTGAGCATAATTTTACGTGATTAAATATTTTGCCCCAATAAATGTAAATAGTGTAAATAAAGTTTGTATCTTTGCCCCAAATTTATAATTGAAAATAATATGAGTTATAATTTGCTGAAAGGAAAAAGAGGTATTATTTTTGGTGCACTGAACGAACAGTCTATCGCTTGGAAAGTGGCAGAAAAGGCTGTAGAAGAAGGTGCCGTTATCACACTCTCTAATACCCCTGTAGCAGTACGTATGGGTGAGGTCTCTGCTTTGGCGGAAAAATTAAACTGTGAAGTGATTCCGGCTGACGCTACCTCTGTAGAAGATTTGGAAAATGTCTTTAAGCGTTCAATGGAGGTATTGGGCGGAAAGATTGACTTTGTACTTCATTCTATCGGTATGTCTCCAAATGTTCGTAAAAAACGTACTTACGATGATTTGGACTATGACATGTTAAGTAAAACATTGGATATTTCAGCCGTTTCATTCCATAAAATGATTCAATCTGCCAAGAAGTTGGATGCCATCAATGAATACGGTTCTATCGTAGCTTTGAGTTATGTGGCTGCACAGCGTACATTCTATGGTTACAATGACATGGCAGACGCGAAGGCTTTGCTGGAATCAATTGCTCGTAGCTTCGGTTATATTTACGGACGTGAACACCATGTACGTATCAATACCATTTCTCAGTCACCGACTATGACTACTGCCGGATCGGGTGTGAAAGGTATGGATAAGTTGTTCGACTTTGCTAACCGTATGTCTCCTCTGGGCAATGCATCGGCTGATGAATGTGCTGATTACTGTATCGTAATGTTCTCTGACCTGACTCGTAAGGTAACTATGCAGAACTTGTTCCACGATGGTGGTTTCTCCAGCGTAGGTATGAGTTTGAGAGCTATGGCAACTTATGAAAAGGGGCTGGATGAATATAAAGATGCCAATGGCAATATAATTTACGGATAATATTGAATGTATCGGCTTATTTTTATATTACTGAGTATAATCGTCTTTTCTGCTTGTCGTTCTGATAAGCAGAAAGACGATTTTTCGTTTTCAGGAATAAAGATAGCCCGATATGACCGCTTGCAGTATGAAGCAACTGTGCAGAACAGTTTCTTTTCCCTGCAACGGATGAATACTGAATTTTCCCAGGAGACGCGTCTGCTGATAGAGGAAGTGCTTGATTTGGGTTCTGTGGATATGGTAGATATGAACGACCGTTTGTGTGCTTATTTCTCAGATTCCATATTGGTACATTTAATGGAAGATGTGGGAGAGAAGTTTAAGGATGTAAGCAATCTTGAACAGCATCTGACACAGGGATTCAGCAACCTGAAAAAAGAAATTCATGAGTTGCCGGTTCCGCAGATTTATACGCAGATTTCTGCCCTGAATCAGTCTGTCGTTGTTGGAGACAGTATTTTGGGAATCAGTCTGGACAAGTATATGGGGAGTGACTATCCTCTCTATAAAAAATATTATTACGCAAACCAGCGACGCTCGATGTCGCCGGAATACATCGTGCCTGATTGCTTTACCTTTTATTTGCTGGGACAGTATCCTTTCTTGTGGCAGGAAGGTCATCGTTCTTTGATGGATATTCTGCTGTATCGGGGGAAAATAGCCTGGACTGTGGAGACTATTCTTGAAGGAAATGGAAGCGGTAAAACGGCTTTGGGCTACTCCAAGGAAGAAATAAAATGGTGCGAGCAGCACGAAAAAGAACTTTGGGAGGAAATCCGCCAGAACCATTATATGGAGACTACCGACCCAATGATTATTCGCTCGTATGTATCTTCTAACACACGGCTTCTGTTTAATGGTGAAAAGACTCCTCCTTTCTTGGGAATATGGCTGGGCATGAAGGTGATAGAGCGCTATATGAAGAATCATCCGGAAATGACCCTAAAGAGTTTGTTGGAATGTACGGATTATTCTGAAATGATAAAAAAATTAAACTGATTGACTTAAAGATTCCTTATGGAAGTTGCATTGTATTTGTTGCCTGTTACTTTAGGTGATACGGCTATCGAAAAGGTTTTACCCTCTTATAATCGGGAGATAATTGTCAATATAAAGCATTTTATAGTGGAAGATGTGCGCTCGGCACGCCGTTTCCTGAAAAAGGTGGATGCGGATATTTGTATTGATGAGCTTACTTTTTATCCGTTGAACAAGCATACTTCTCCAGAAGCTATATCGGGCTATCTTGCTCCGCTTGCAGAGGGACACTCCATGGGAGTTATTTCTGAGGCCGGTTGTCCGGCTGTGGCCGATCCGGGAGCCGATGTGGTAGCTATTGCCCAGAAGCGGAATTTTAAGGTGGTTCCTCTGGTAGGGCCTTCTTCTATTATCTTGTCGGTGATGGGTTCAGGATTTAACGGACAGAGTTTTGCTTTTCATGGGTATCTACCGATAGAACCGGCCGATCGCATGCGTCGTTTGAAAGAGTTGGAGGCACGTGTTTATTCCGAAAACCAGACCCAGTTGTTTATTGAAACTCCTTATCGCAACCATAAGATGCTGGAAGACATTTTGAAAACTTGTCGTCCGCAAACGAAATTGTGTATTGCAGCCAATATAACTTGTGAAGGAGAATTTATTCAGACCAAAACCGTTAAGGAATGGAAGGGAAAATTACCGGAACTGAATAAGATTCCTTGTATCTTCCTGATTTATAAGTAGTATCTTATTTGAACTCTTTCCATATCTGAGCCACCATGTGGAGGCGGTCACATTCAATTCTTAGTTCGTTACTGAACTTTTCCGGATTTTGTCTGATGTCTTCACACGTAAAGAAGTATCCTTCTGAGAGTTTGAATTCATCTTCATGGCTGACGGGAAGTATATATAACTGCACGAAAGCTGGCGTACTGCCTTGTGTACGGTAGCTAAGTATGAGTCTTGGTATGAACTTTTTCTTATGTGTAGTTTGAGAAGTTGACTGATGTTTTTTTATCAGGTTCTTTGCGTGACGCTGGCTTTTTCTTAACGGTCCGTCAAATAAAGTCTTGATAGGAGCATCCCAAATCGTTGTGTTTTCTGCATGCGGGGTAAGATATATTTTCCCGTTGCAGATAGGAACAATCCGTATGATATGTTGCTCTCGTGGTGATTGTGTGGCGGCAATTTGTATTCCTACGATGTTAATGACCAGACATATTACGTAAATAAGTGTAGGAATCAAATAGATAATTCCAAAGTTGTTTTCAGGGGAAAAGGGAATCAGCTTGTTGTACAGGAAAAACAAAATAATCAAGTGGATGCTGGAAAAAATCACGATTATTTTTGCTTCCAATAAGTAAGAAGAAGTGAAATTAAGATGAAACTTTCTTAAGAAATTCCGATAAATTTCCGGGGCTGTCACATGAATGAAGGCACATATTAACAGCATGAATTCCAATGAAGGAGTCAGGCTGTTCTTAGGAATGTATTCATATCCAGTGAACAGTCTTAAAAGGAAGCAGACACCGATTCCGATAGTTCCCTGCAAAAGAAAGAAATTAAGTCCTTTCAGGCGCAGCACATCGTAAAGCAGTCCCGCAATGCTGATAGCAAGTCCTGTTCCCAACATGGCAGTCGTTGGGAACAGATGAATGCCTATCAGTGTGATAATGATAGGAAGCAATCCAAATGATACAATTTTATCTTTGTATTTAAGCAATAGATTCATCGTTGAAAAGCATCTGTTGATAAAATTGCAACAAATGGAAAAAGAAAATTGTTCATTGTTTGCGGAGATGTTTTTCAGCATGGTAAGAAGAACGAACCAGCGGACCGCTTTCTACAATTTCAAATCCTTTGGCTTCACCTATCTCTTTAAATTTCTTGAACTGGTCTGGATGGATGTATTCTGCTACCGGATAGTGCTTGGCAGTTGGTTGCAGGTATTGTCCGATGGTCAGTATCTGGCAACCGTTCTGTAGCAGGTCATCCATCGTTTTTTCTACTTCTTCTGTGGTTTCTCCCAACCCCACCATGATACCGGATTTGGCCTTTAGTCCATTTTCTGCAATTTGGCGGATAACTTTTAGGCTGGTATCATAATCTGCTACACTTCTGACCTGTGGACTGAGACGGCGGACGGTTTCTAGGTTGTGTGAAAGAATATCGGGACGTGTTTCAATGACTTGCTGTAGTAATTCGCTGTGGCCTTGAAAATCGGGAATAAGTGCCTCTATGGTGGTGTCAGGACACAATTTTCGGATGGCCATCAGGGTGGCAGCCCAGTGTGAGGCACCTAAATCCTTTAAATCATCCCGGTCGACAGAGGTGATGACCGCGTGGTCAAGCTTCATGAGTTGGATGGACTGGGCCACTCTGAGCGGTTCCTCCGGATCCAATGGGAGAGGTCTTCCGGTTTGTGTATTGCAGAACTTGCAGGAACGGGTACAGATGGCTCCTCCAATCATGAAGGTGGCGGTGCCTTTTCCCCAGCATTCACCTAAGTTGGGACAGCGTCCGCTGCTGCAGATGGTATGAAGCTTATGAGTATCTACAATGCGTTTGGTTTCAGTATATCGGGCATTGGTGCCAATCTGGATTTTTAGCCAATCAGGCTTTCTGATGTGTGTCATAGTGGTAAGATAAAAGAACAAAGAAAAACAGATGACACCAGTTCTTGGTGGCTGGTGTCATCTGCTAAAATGAAATATTACAAGTTCTGCAGGAAGAAATTAGCCACTCTGTTCATCAGGTGGTTGCGGGTATTTCCTCCGAAGATACTGTGATTACGGTTGGTGTAAATCTGTGTATCAAACTGGATGTTTGCCTGTACCAGTGCTTCACTGTACTCCATGAAATTCTGCAAGTGTACGTTATCATCTGCACTTCCATGGATGAGCAACAGCTTTCCTTTCAGCTTGGATGCCCGGTTGATGGCAGAAGAAGCCTGGTAACCGTCACCGTTTTCTTTCGGTGTGCGCATGAAACGTTCGGTATAGACTGAGTCATAGAATCTCCAGTCTGTCGGAGCAGCGATGGCAACTCCGGCCTTGAATGCGCCGGAACCTTCGCTCATTGACATCAGCGTGTTGTATCCTCCATAGCTCCAGCCCCAAATGCCAATACGGCTTCCATCTACGTAAGGCAGAGTAGAGAGGTATTTAGCTGCTTCAGCCTGGTCGGTAGCTTCTTTCACACCGATAGAAAGGTAAGTGCATTTTTCGAATACAGCTCCTCTACCTCCGGTACCACGTCCGTCTACGCAGACCATGATATAACCTTTGTCGCACATTACGGCTTCAAACATACCTCCGTCACTGAAGCTTCCGATACCCCACTTGTCGAGTACCTGCTGAGAACCAGGACCACTATATTGGTGCATGATTACCGGATATTTCTTGGAAGGATTGAAGTTGGCCGGTTTCATCATCCAACCGTTCAGTTCTACTCCTTCGCTGGTTTTGAAAGAGAAAAACTCTTTTGTTGGCATGTTTAGCTGCGCTGTTTTGCTTTTCAGTTCTTTGTTGTCAAGCAGTGTAACCATTTCCTGACCCTTGTTGTTGTTCAGCGTAATAAGGGTAGGAGTCTGCGCACTGGAATACGTATTGATGTAATAATTCAGGTTTTTGCTGAACAACGCACTGTTTGTTCCGGTACGTGTAGAAAGTTTGGTCTTTTTACCTTTTCCGTCAATCTTGTACACCGCAGTGCGCAAGGGGCTTCCTTCGTTGCTGGTGTAGTAGAAAACATTTGCTTTCTGGTCCCATCCCAGGAAATCCTTTACCTCAAATTCTCCTTTTGTGATTTGTTTCACCAGGTTTCCTCCAATGGTGTACAGGTAAAGGTGGTTGTATCCATCCCGTTCACTCATCATCACAATGTGTTCAGGATAGAAAGTGATGTCTGAGTAAGCTTGTTCTTTGATGTATTGTTCAGCTTCGTCGCGGATGGCTACTTTGCAGATGGCACTGCGTGGGTTGGCCATATAAAGGTCGAAGCGGTTCTGGTGGCGATTCAATGTCATGATGGCCAGTTTTTCCGGGTCATCTGTGAATTTGATGCGAGGTACATAACCGTCAGAATCTACAGGAAGTTCCATTTTACGGGTTACACGACTTTTTATGTCAAAAGAATGTACGCTAACCTTGGAATTTACAACTCCTGCTTTGGGATATTTGTAGTCATAGCTTCCCGGATAGGTGGTATATTCTGTTTTTTCCGGAGCCATACCTTTATACCATGGGAAAGAGTACATGGGAACCTGGCTTTCATCGAAGCGGACGTATGCAATCATTTTACTGTCTGCACTGAAATCGAAGGCGCGGTTATAGCTGAATTCTTCCTCATATACCCAGTCAGGAATACCGTTGAGCACCTTGTTGTACTCTCCGTCTTTTGTTACCTGCGATTCACTGTTGCCGAAAAGCAGTTTGATAAGGTAAATGTTGTTGTTGCGCACAAACGCAATCTGGTGACTGTCGGGTGAGAACAAAGGAACCTGCTGTGGACCGTTGTTTGACAAAGGTTCAAGTGTACGGTTTCTCACGTTGTATATATAATATACAGCTGTGAATGAACGGCGGTAAATTGGCTTGGTTTCCGTTTGAATCAATATCAGGCTTTCGTCCGGTGACATGATATAGTCATCGAAACTTTTCAGCTTGTGGTTGCGGGCAGTGGCTACGTCAAAGATGGTAGCTACCTCTTTACCGGTCTTAAAAGAGTATTTGACGATTCGTTTGTGGTCCTTGCTGATCTGGGTGTAATGTTCACCGTCCAGCATCGGTTTTAATCCCTGTATACTTTGTGCGCGATAGGTGCCGTTGGCTACATCCTGTAGCGTTACCTTCTGTGCCTGCAGAGTAACCAGGCACATTAGCGCATAAAAAAGTACAAAAAGTTTTTTCATGACTGTGTTATTTAAGTTTTACATTTATTCTTCTTTCTGAATAGCTTCTTCAGGTACGACTTCGGATGTTTTCTCTTCCTTGGATTCTGCGGGCGTATTTTCCTTGTCTTTGATGCCGAACAGCCAGCGGAAGAAACGAACGATGAAGTTCCGTTTTTTCGGTTTGACTTCTGTGGCTTCAGAAGTAGACAATGAGGCAGCTGTTTCTTTTTGTATGGCTATGCTGTCAGCAGAGGCTACTAAAGTTGTATCCGTGGCCAGTGTATCTGTGGTCAGTGAGTCTACGGATGGCATAGGGATAACCTGAAGAATCGTATCCTGCGCAAGAGAGTCAGCTGGAACTGAAGGTACCGCGATACTGTCTTTCTTTATTTCAGGAGCGGGTTTCGGAGCAACAGGAGGAGCAGGTTTCGGCTTCTTGAAAGGAACCGGAACAGAATATTTACAGCGTACGTTAACTCCGTGTTCCTGTGCTGGAATCCAGTCGGGCATCACTATGATGGCATCTAAGGCGGCCGTATCCAGACGTGCGTCCAGCCCTCTTACAATGCTGGGAGAAGTGATACTGCCGTCTTTTTCTACAATGAATTGAATCATGACCGCACCCTCTTTCTGAGTTTTTTCAGCCAGTTCCGTGGTATGCGCCTTTCTTCTGATATAGTTGAAGAAAGCTTTCATCCCTCCAGGATACTCCGGCATTTTCTCTACTACGTGATACACCCGGTCGGCTCCTTTCTTTGTCATTCGTATTTCCAACGGCTGGTTAGGGTTCTGCAGGAAAGATTCGATGTCGAGATACTTGTTTTCCATGCGTTCTGCCCGTATCATAATCAGGTGACTGTAATCCGCTTCAATACTGAATTCACCCTGCGTATTAGAGAATGTGCGTTTCCCGGTTCCCTGGATGCTGATTTCTGCATGAGGAACAGGTTTGCCTCCTTCTTTCAGCACGCCGTTTACCAGTAATGTCTTACCGCTTTGCTTGAAGCGTGCCAAATCCTCCGGACGGTCTATACGGATAATCGTATCTTGTGCTGCTTCGTCCAGTCGCAAAGATTTGATAGTTCTGTTCTTATCTGTCGGGAAGTAAAAATTGGCAGTACGAACGTAATTGTTGTCGATAGATTGTTCGAAATCGATGAGACCTTGTTCGTCACTGATATACTCGCTGCTGTAGCCTGCCACTTTCAGAATGATACCTTGTTGCGGCTCTCCTCCGGTATTCAGTACGGTAATTCGGAAACGCTGTTTCTTGTTTTCCAATGGAGAAGCCCCCACCTGAGGTAATGTAATCAGGCAACATATCAGCCCGGCGAATATATAAATAAGATGTTTCATAAGCTCGTTTATAAATATTCGCAAAGCTACGAGTATTCTGGGGTATTCACTCTTGTTCAGGTGTTAATAAAGATAAATTATCCGGCCTGGTAAAGTTTACGAAGCCGGATAATTGAACTAAAGTTTGGTTATTTGGATGTCTTGGCAACCAGTTTTCGTAGCCTGAACATACGCAGGCGCTCCATGGCATGTCGGCGGCTCAATATGATTTGTCGCCGGTAGACGATGCAGGTTGTGAAGAAATATACGATAGCTTGCATCCAAAGTGCTTGATATTCGACTAACACTTCCGGAAGAGTTGCACCCATGTTATTGATTCTTACAAACCCGTTGATACCGAACGTAGATGGGAATATCCAGGAGAATACTTTCCAGAACGTAGGTACGGCAGCTCCCGGCCAGGAGATTCCGGAGATAAACAGGAGCGGCACGGAGGTGAAGACATAAATCATCAGACACGACTCTCTGTGATGTATAAAGATGGAGCAGGTCATCGCAAAGAAAATGCATGCCAAGATGTAAGGCACCACAAAAGCCAGTAAGGTCATAGGCTGTGCAATTTGTACCAAATCAAATAGTTGCGGTACAAGGCAGAGCACATACGCAGCTACTAATGCATAAATCAGGAAATAGGCCAATGACTTTCCGCCTACAATTCGGAGCGTACCCTGATATTGTCGGCTGATGGGGACCAAGTCTTTGAAGCGATTATTCTCACGGGCAGTTCCCGCTGAAAGTCCGATGCCTAACAATAGCGTCTGCTGTATAATCAGGATAAGCACAGCCGGAATCAGGAAGCTGGCAAATCCGTCTTGCGGGTTGAATAGCGATACATCTTCGTATTCAATGGGAGCCGTACTGACCTCATCCTGCCGTTCCGTTGTATTTCCCATCCGCTGTATTTGGATTTTTTTATTTAAGGTGAGTGAAGCGTTGGTACTTGCCAATACCAGTGCTTTGTAGTATAGCATACCACTCATGTCACAGTAAATACTGACTGTAGTTTGTTTTCCGGAAGCAATGTCTTTGCTGAAACTTTCCGGAATGTAGAGAATGCCATATACCCTGGTTTCTTTCAACAGGTTTTTCCCTTCTTCCATATCCGCACAATGCGACTGGATATGCACGTCGGCGCTTGCATCAACCGTACGGATAAACTGGCGGCTGAGTGCCGTGTTACTGTTGTCAATTACTGCTACGGGCACTTCACGTACTACCTCGTTGGTATAAATAAAGGCATATACCAGCGGGTAGGCCAGCGGGACAAGCAAGAAGAAAATAAGGACTCCCTGGTCTTTGAAAACGGCTTTCAGTTCCTGCTTGCATATATGGAAGAGACCTGCAAAGCCTTGTTGTATGGTTTGTTTTAACGATTCTTTTTTCATGAACGCAAAGGGTTAAGGGATATAGACATAATGCAGCATGGCTGTGCGTATTCTTTTCAGGAAGAAGAAAGGCAGGAGCATGAACAGCAGCAGGGCGGTAACGGCATGCCAGGCATAAATCACCGGATAACCGTTTAAGGCCAGATTCACATAAAGCAGGAAATAGTGCCGCAAGGGGAATAACACGGACAAAGCCTGCAGCGTAGGGTGCATCGCCATGACCGGGAAAGTGAATCCCGAGATGGAGAATGAAATGACTCCCCACAGAGAAGCAGCACTCAATGCCAGACGGAGTGAACCGAATAAGCCGAAAAGGAATACGCCGAATGCTTGTGAGGCAAGCACCAGCAGCAGTCCGGCTAACAGCATCGGGAAAATTCCGCTGTGACACGGATAGTGCAGGAATCCGTACAAATACACGTTATAGAACGTAGCCATGATGAAGAACGTCACGGTTTGAGGAATCAATTTTCCTACCAGTGCCGTCACAATGGAGTTATCGGCCAGTTGCATCAGTTCCTTTGAAGTCTTTTCCTTTAATTCTGTTCCGATGGTATATACGGTAGTCAGGAAAATAAGCAGCATCAGGATACCCGGAAACAGGGTATTACACAGGTACACCGAGTAGTTCAGCCAGGGGTTGTTCAGTGCATGGGTAGAAATGACTACCGGTTGCAGGAAGGCAAGTGCCTGGTCTTCGGTGGCTCCTTTGGCTAATAGGGTTGCTTGTCCCACGGCTGCAGAGGCTAACTCCGACATGGTTCTCTGGTCCTTGTAGAGCAAGGAACCTGCTATCAGGTAAGAATAGTTGACATAGAAAGACACCTTAGGCTGTCTGCTGGCAAGGGCTTCTTCGGTCGTTCCTTTCGGAATGTAATAGAATGAATAAATCTCTCCGCGCTGTACGGCCTGTCTTGCTTCTGTGACACTTGGGTAATGCGCTACAATCCGGGTCTGCTGAAACGCGTCTAGGTTGCGGATAATGTTGCGTGTCGTGGCGGTGTTGTCGAGGTCCACCACTCCTGCAGGCAGATTGGTCGGCAGCCCGTTTTCCATCAGGGTGGTGAAAAACAGGAAACAGAACAATGGAGCGATGACCATGCAGAACAGGTACATCGGCTTGGTGGCAATGCGGAGAATTTCTCTTCGCATCACTTTCAGGTAACATTGATAGGTGGTTGTCGACATGTGGATTTATTTTTCAATGATAGCAGACATACCCGGACGTAAATTTTCTACAGGCTGTACGGGTTTTGCCTTTACTTCAAAAGTCTTCAGGTCAAACTGACCGGTGGTCTTGGTGGCTTTCCATGCGGCATACGTACCTAAGTCCTTCATGACTGTCACCTGGAATTCAGCTTCTTTTTCCAGGGCAGGAACGTAGGCTTTAATCTTGCTTCCTACGGTGAAGTCTTTCAGAAAATCCTCACGTACGTTGAATGTCACCCACATGTCATCCAGTTGGGCTACGTTCATGATGGGAGCGCCTGTACCAACCAGTTCACCTACTTTCGGGAAGATTTCGGCCACTTCTCCATCGGCTGCAGCTACTAAGTAAGTTTCCGATACGTAAGAAGAAACCTCGGCTACAGCTCCTTTTGCACGTTCTACCTGTGCGGCAGCCATGGCCTTGTCTTCACGCTGTGCACCATTCTTGGCCATTGTGTACTGTGCATTGGCAGCACGTTCGGTCGCCTTCATGGCATCGTATTGTGCTTTTGCTTCATCTCTTTTCTGTGCGGTCATCACTCCTTCTTCGTACAGGCGGTTCACACGGTTGTATGATTTTTCGGCAATCTCCAGTCCTGCTTTGGCTTTCTGCCACATTTCGTATGCAGCCTGCAGTTGCTCGCTTCTTGTACCTCGCAGGGCCTTCTCGTTCAGTGCCTGTGCAGCCTGTTCGGCAGCTTGTGCCTGCGACAATTTAGCCATTACATCCGGAGCTTCCAGAATAGCCAGTGTATCACCCGCTTTCACTTTATCTCCTTCGCTGACAAAGAATTTCAGGATACGTCCCGGTACCTTGCTCGATACCCTGTATTCTGTGGCTTCAGCCTGGCCTTGTATGATTTCAGGACCTTTTCCTAAGGTGAAGAATCCGATGATGCTGACGATAACGATTACGGCTAACAATGTAAAGAAGGCCAGCATGATATTGTTGCGTTGAGTCTTTTCCATATATCTGTATTATTTTAAAATTCCCATTGATTTGTTCAAATAAAGTTCACTCATTTTGACGTCTATCTGTGCGTCTATTTTTCCGGCTTGTGCCGAGAACCAGGCAGTTTGTGCTTCCAGCACGTTACTGGTCGGAATGACTCCTTCCTTAAATCCCAAATTGGCATAGCGCAGGTTCTCTTCTGCTTTCTCCATGTTCTTTTCGGCTAAAGCTAATTTCTTGGTCGATTCGTTTACCTTATAGGAGTTCTGCGTCACCTGGAGTTCCACTTTTTCTTTGATGTCTTCCAGTTTGTAGCGGGCGATGTTGGCTTCTGCCTTTGCGGCCTTTACCTTATAGATACCTTCTCCCCAGTGGAATACAGGGATTTTTACGACGATTCCGGCAGCCCACATGCCGCGGAATTTATTTTCAAATCCGTTGACGAGCGACGGGTTGGTTACCAGATAATTGGCGGTCAAAGCTACAGAAGGAAGAAAATCCGCGCGGACTACGTTTACTTTCTGGCGATAGATTTCCGATGCCAATTCCAGACTCTTCAGCTCTTCACGGTTGCTGAGAGCTGTGCTTACGTTCGCCTCCGTATAGGTGTTGGGAAGGGGTAAGTCTTTCATGCTTTCATCGGCCAGTTGGAAATCGGTTTCCAACGGAAGACCACAGAGCTGGCACAAAAGCATTTTTGAGAGGTTCAAGCCATTATCTACCTGAGTAAGCATCATTTCGGCTTCATTCACCTTCACTTTGACACTTAATCCGTCGGCTTTGGTAGCCACCCCTTCTTTTATCATCTTGTCTACGTCCGAATCCAGTTTCTGTACCAGCTCCAAAAAATTCTCTGCCAGTTTTTTCTTATTGACGAGTGAAATGATTTGCCAGTAAATCTGGTCCGTCTGCAGGATAAGATCTTGCATACCTGTGGCATGCTGTGATTCAGCCAGACGTTCTGCATATTTGGTAATCTTGTTGTAGGCAATGATTTTTCCACCCATAAAGAGAGGCTGGGTGAGGGTAGCAGCTCCCACCGTCATGTTTCGGGTATCTGTACGGAAGGCATCCACCAGACCTTGTCCTACGGCGTTCAGTCCATCCGTAAGTCCGGCCACAGCACCCGGAAGCAATCCTTGCAATCCGGCAGCCAGTCCGGGATTTGCCGCAGCAAGTTGTTGCATGGCAGCCTGAAATTCAGCCGACTGCATACCTTGTTGCAACTGGTTCCCTAAGTTGGTACCCATGTTACCGATGCTTTGCTTCTGTGCATCACTGAGCAGGGATATTTCTTTCTGCGTACGCATATATCCCCCTGTAAGATCAATTTTAGGCAGATAATTAGTGAATGCAGCCTTCTTCTCATAGTGGGCGGCATTGACTTTTTCCTGTGAGATTCGCAGCTCTTTGTTGTTGGCCAGAGCGAGTGCCCGGAAACTGTCCAGAGTAAGTACTTGTTGGGCATGACTGCTGAGAGTTGCGCCAAGCAGTAAGAGTAAACTTGTAATTCTTTTCATTACTGATGCTGACTTTTTATTTGGTTGCTTATGCAACATTGCAAATGTATGACATTAGAACAAATAGTCAAAGCGTTTTGTTGAAAAGAATCAGTAATAAATTTAATTTTTGCTGAGCGTGTGTCTTACCGGTTACTTTTATCTTTTTATCCGGTTGTAATGAGGCTTCCGTGCAATGGGGTCAACCAGCAATTGTACATGCTTGGAAGTCCGGCTGCGGCTTAAAGTCGTAGCATCTTCTGATTCGTCCGGATTGGTAACCACCGGGAAACTTCCGTTTTCCATTCTATATAGAACCGGTTGCATAAGCTGGTCTTCAGCCGAACCGAAATCTCCTAATTCAGCTCCATAGTTTTCTTCTATTTCGAAATCCGGCAATAATCCCTCCTTGAAGTAATCATAATATCCTTGTGAATTGCTCAGGTAAGTAGTGGTGAGCCATAATTCAATGCCTGGAGCTTCAGCATTGGTAAACAGTTGCTGAGCCACATTCTTTCCGAAAGTGGCTGCTCCTACCTGATACAAACGACCTTCCATATAGGGTTTCAGGCAGTTGATGACAATTTCAGAAGCGGAGGCAGTATTGCCCGAAGTGAGGACATACAGGTTTTGATAAGACAGGCTTGCTCCTCCGGTCAGCGGACTGGATTCGAAGTTCAGTGTTTCCGTTTTATTGATTTTGTCATTGTAAGTCATGTGCAGAAAAGGCTGTCCCATTGCCGTAGCGGGTGCCAAAGCCGAGCAAAGCTGCTGCGATGTATTTACATATCCTCCCGGATTGTAACGCAAGTCCAGGATTATATCGTCAAACTGCTGTCCGTTCAGCCATGAAAACGCTTCCTTGAGTGCATCGGTGTTTTCTCCAAATTCGTTGTACAACAGATAGAAAGCTTTTCGTGTACCCCTAGAGATGATACCGTATTTAAGTACATCTTGTTCTTCCACGTAGCGAGGTTCCGGCATTGGGACTACTCCAAGCGTATCAAATTCCACGTAGTTGAATTCCGGGTCGTCCACCTCTTCCGGATAAGGATTGTATTTACCCAATGTAAAACTGTACGCTTTTGTCGGTCGGGTGATATAAGTGGAATAATCACTTGTGGATACTTTCTGGTTGTCTACGGCAATAATCCAGTCGCCTCGTTTCAGTCCGGCTTCTTCTGCTGGCGAGTTAGGCTGTGTATACAAGACTCTCAGTGCATTTGTTCCTCCTTCAGTACGTACCAAGGCCGCTTCAAAACCGAAACAGGGATAGGTGCTGGTGGCACGCGAGGTAGTAAACACGGAGTCTACATGAGAAAACACATACCCGTTTTTCTGGTCTTTGGAGGATGCGGCTGAAGTAAGAAACTCAGCCGGCTTCTTGAAAAAGTCCAGTTTCTCTTCTGCCGGAATATCTTCATAAAAAAGATAGTTTTCCTGCATCACCTCGTAAATCCATGTCTTGGTGGCAATCAGGGCATAGTATTCTCCCGAGCGGTCTTCTCCGCAGGAAGATAGCAGGCCCATTAGTGCAAGCCAACCGTATATCAGGTGACTGATGTGCTTTTTCATGTTTTCTGAAAATTATTTCATGCGGAATGAACCCTGACCAATCATGCTGCCGTCGGCGAATATATACACGTGGTATGTACCGGCCGCCAAGAATTCTTCTACGTCCCAGTATACCGTAACCGTCTGTTCTTCACCCGTGTATTCAATGTATTTCTTGATAGAATAGCTGATGTTGCGGTCTTCAAACTTGAACTGATTGCTCGGACTCTTGGTCAGCACTTCGTTGTCCGGTTTGGCAATACGTACATAAAGGGTCTTGTTACCCGTCTGTGCCGTAATGTTCTTCACGATGGTGAATGAAATCGCAATCTTCTTGATATTCTTTACACGTTCCGTATCGCGTCCTCTTTTGTTCAGTGTCTGTACCCGAATGTTGGTGGCATCCAGTTGGGCAGCCAGTGATACTTTTTCATTCAGACTCTTAGTCTCTTGTGACAGGTTGGAAATCTGTGCGGTAGCAGCACTATATTTGCTTTTTACTTCCTGATTTTCTTGCATCAAGGCAGCATTGATTTTGTTCAGGGAGTCTATCTGCATTACGTAGCTTCTCAATACGGCACGTACGGTTTTCAATTCTTTTTTCAGTCGCATGATTTCAGCTGCATCGCTGGTTTTCACCTGACGCAGTTCCTCCAGCAAGCGCTGGGTTTTCAATTTCTCGCTTTCCAGTTTCTCACGCAAGGAGTCATTATTTATCTGAATCTGCAATTCGTCGTATTGGGTAGCAAACGTGCTGTATTCATTTTCCATCTCTTGTTTTTCCACCGCAAAGAGCTGACTCATTTCTTTGTTCTTACGGGCTTCATTTACGGCAAAGAAAGATACTGCTGCTACAATCACAGCCAATATAATGATGGTGATGATAAATTTTTTATTGTTCATGGTTTCAATTTTTGCATTTGGCGCAAAAATACAATATTTATGAATACCTTCTTTTTATTTTTAGAAAAATTATGGGGATACCAGGATGGCAGGTAGCGTTTCTCCTTTTTCCCATAGCAGGAAGGAGGATTCGGGGTATAGTTTGGCTCCGCTGTCGCGTACCCATTGGTTCAGAATTTGATACAGATTGTCTTCGGTAATGCTTTGCTGGCTGCCGTATTGCATGATTGAATCAGAGGGAGCACTTACATAGTTGTTACCCACCGGTGCTCTGGTGTCTCCATAAGGGTAATAACAGCAGCGTATATTTGTGTTTTCTGTTTGCAGGCAGATGGCATGATTCTTACTTGTGTTTCCTTTAAGATAGCAGTTCAGAATTTCTCCGTTTTTAGTGATACTGCAGATGAGACCGCTTCTGTTTTTAGCTTTACTGAAATTGCAGTTGGTGATTGCGCAATTGATGATTTTCCCACCTTGGTTATATCGTGTGAGGGCGTTTCCTTGTGGAATCTCATTTTTTAGTCTTACGTTATCTACATGGCAATTGATAATGATTCCTTCGTTCCAGTTTGTCAGGTTTCCGAAATCGCTGTCATCCCGGATGATTTCAACGGTACAGTTTTGGAGTATACAATTGTTGATTTCTCCTCGATTTATACCAGCTAGAAATGCCGCATTTTTGGTGTCATTTTCTTTATTATATAGGGCTTGTTCGAGAATTAGGTTTTTTATAGTTCCGGTGGTAGATATTCCGCTAAAAAGACCGGCATAATAACTTCCATCCACTGTTTGTTCGAAACGTAGATTATTCAAACTATGTCCTTTCCCGTCAAATACGTCATTGAATAAGCCTTTTCCGGTGCTATCCCCTTTTTTGTACTTTCCAATCATTTGCACCTGTGTGGATTCTTCTTCAGTAAAGGTTAAGTCGTCCAGCAGGTAGTAGGTCATGGTTTCTCCCGTTTTTTCACCAAACTCTTCCAAACTCCTGTTTTCATAGACTTCCCCGTTAATTAAATGGGTGAAGGCAATGAAGTCTTCTACGGTAGAAATGCCAGGGCTTTCGCCGTCTTGTTTTATGGAACAAGTGTATTCGTATCCGGATGAAAAAGCATGTTCTTCCAGTTGACTTTCATAATCTTCTCCTGCGGCGGTATAGATCTGTATGTGAATGGACAGAGTGGTAGGTGGAACCAGAAAACTATATATTCCATCTTCATTTTGCTCCATTTGCATAGGAGAGGCTGTGTCTTGATAGGACATTTCTCCGGAATCAGGATTAATCCCGGTTACAGATAAAGAAGGGGTAAATTCTATCAGACTAATTTGGTTGTTCAGTTTGCTGGATACATTAAATACGATACGGGCAAACAAGTGCTGAAAAGATAAATGAATGTTTTCTCCGTAGTTTGTGGTGGCTTTGGCATAGAGCAGGTCACATAAGAAACCATCCTGGTAAAAGGACTGGTGATTCCGGTACAAGGGAGGGCAGAAAGAACAACTGACAGCTGGTTGTTGGGAATCCTCCCATTCCGGAAAATTCTCTCCTTCCCAGTTGCTGCCGTTGTAGGAAAGTGGAAGCTCGTCGGCATGAATGCCGCCCTGACTGTAAAAGGTCAACGTGCTTCCTGCAGGCAGGCCTTCGTTGAGCGTATTTCGGGAGGTATTGAAACGTGCTACATTCTCTCCTTGAATGATTAATGTATTTTGTATGGTTTTAATAGGCTCTTTTGTACATCCGATTGCCAGCAATAGAAAAAGTATGTTCTGAAAGATATGTCTGTTCATAATTCTCATTTTGTTATATAAACGTAATTCTCCTTTTTCGTTTCCCTTTTCACCGAAAAACTTTACCTTTGCACGGATTTAAAGGAAACGTTTCACGAAAATATGGGAAAAGGAAAATTAGCGAAATTCGCAGATATGGCGGAATATCCGCATGTGTTTGAATATCCGTATTCGGTGGTAGATGACGTGCCGTTCGAAATGAAAGGCAACTGGAACCGTGATTTCTTCAAGAACGACCATCCGATTGTGCTCGAACTGGGATGCGGACGTGGTGAATATACCGTGGGGCTGGCACGCCGCTATCCGGAAAAGAACTTTATAGGAGTTGACATCAAGGGAGCGCGTATGTGGACCGGAGCTACTGATGCATTGAAAGAAGGATTGACAAACGCAGCCTTTTTACGGACGAACATTGAAATCATCGACCGTTTCTTTGCCCCGGGAGAGGTGAGCGAAATTTGGCTGACTTTCTCTGACCCTCAGATGAAGAAGGCTACCAAGCGGTTGACTTCCACTTATTTCATGAACCGTTACCGTCGTTTCCTGGTTCCGGACGGACTGGTACACCTGAAGACGGACAGTAACTTCATGTTTACCTATACGAAGTACATGATTGAAGCCAATCATTTTCCGGTGGAATTTATGACTGACGACTTGTATCATTCCGGTATGGACGATGACATTCTCAGCATCCGCACGTATTACGAACAGCAGTGGCTGGACCGCGGACTGAACATCAAGTACATCCAGTTCCACTTGCCGCAGGAAGGTGAGTTGCAGGAGCCGGACGTGGAGATTGAACTGGACGATTACCGGAGCTACAACCGGAGCAAGCGTAGCGGATTGAAAACAAGCAAATGATTCAAAACTGAAAAAGATATGACACTTTATCCGAAATTGATTATGGACGCACTGGCTACGGTGCGTTATCCGGGTAACGGAAAAAACATTGTAGAAGCGGAGATGGTGGCCGACAATCTTCGCATTGACGGCATGAAGGTAAGTTTCTCGCTGATTTTTGAGAAACCGACCGACCCGTTTATGAAATCGGTGGTCAAGTCGGCCGAAACCGCTATTCATACGTATGTATCGAAAGAGGTAGAGGTAACGATTGCTACCGAAAGCAAGCAGGCTGCTCGTCCGGAACCGGGCAAGATGCTGCCGCAGGTGAAGAACGTGATTGCGGTATCTTCTGGTAAAGGAGGGGTAGGAAAGTCTACCGTAGCAGCCAATCTGGCTGTGGCACTGGCTAAATTGGGCTATAAGGTCGGTCTGTTGGATGCCGATATTTTCGGTCCTTCTGTGCCGAAGATGTTCCAGGTGGAAGATGCCCGTCCGTATGCCGAAGAAGTGGGCGGACGCGACTTGATTGTGCCGGTAGAGAAGTACGGCATTAAGTTGCTTTCTATCGGTTTCTTTGTAGACCCCGACCAGGCTACACTCTGGCGTGGAGGTATGGCCAGCAACGCCCTGAAACAGTTGGTAGCAGATGCCAACTGGGGTGATTTGGACTATTTTGTATTGGATACGCCTCCGGGCACCAGCGATATTCACCTGACCTTGTTGCAGACATTGGCCATTACGGGAGCCGTGATTGTCAGCACGCCGCAGCAGGTGGCGTTGGCTGATGCGCGTAAAGGTATCAACATGTACACCAACGACAAGGTAAACGTACCTATTCTCGGTCTGGTGGAAAATATGGCCTGGTTTACTCCGGCAGAACTTCCGGAAAACAAATATTACCTGTTTGGTAAGGAAGGAACCAAGCGTCTGGCAGAAGAGTTGAATGTGCCGTTGCTCGGACAGATTCCTATCGTACAGAGCATTTGCGAGAGTGGCGATGCAGGAACACCTGCTGCCCTCGACGAAAACTCCATGACTGGTATGGCCTTTATGGAGCTGGCACGCAATGTGGTGACGCAGGCAGAAAAGCGTAATGCAGAAATGGCTCCTACGGAGATCGTACATACGCATTAATATTTAAAAAATGTAAATAAGAGCGGTGGCAGAAAATGTGCACCGCTTTTTTTATGCCGTTTCAGGCACTTTCTTGACGGGTTGACGGGTTGTCACCGGTTTTTCAAACTTTCTATATACAGGTGTGGAATAAGTATGACACACTTGTTCCACACCCCGCGTATATATACTTTATAAAAATGCCTGCCAACCCCGACAACCCGTCAAGATTCGTCTTTTTCTCCTCCCTGAAGGGCCGTTTTTCTTGTCTTTCAAAACGCCCTTGCGTTCAAATCAAAACGCACTTGCGTTTAAGATCAAACGTCCTTGCGTTTCAAGTCAAACGCACTTGCGTTTTAGATTGAACGCACTTGCGTTTTTTTGCCTGCCGATTTGTTTAAAAATTCGAAATGGTTTTCAGTTGGATTTATATGTATGGGTTACTCTCTACGTGGGCCGCATTTTAAATATAATCATCTTTAAATTCCAGTTTTAATTGGATAGGGTTGGAACGGACAGCGTTGGCTAACTCATGTTCTTCTTTCGGGTTGGATACCGACAAGCCTAACAGGCGGATAGGATGCTGACTGTAGTCCACTCCTTTCAGCAGCCGTTTAGCCAGTGGAAGAATGTCGTCCAGGCGTTGGAGCGGCTGTTCCACACTCACACTGCGGGTAATTTGAGAAAAATCGTCGAACTTCACCTTCAGCGTGAGGGTATTCCCTTTAAAATCCTTGGCCTTTAATCGGTCGGTGAGTTCGCGTGCCACATGATACAGTTCAATGATGAGTGACATTTCTGCCGAAAGGTCTTTTTCCAATGTATGTTCACAGCCGATAGACTTGCGGATGCGTACAGCTTCTACCGGACGGTCGTCCATTCCACGAGCAAAGTTGAAATAAATTAATCCGTTTTTCCCGAACTGCCGTTGCAGCATTTCCAACGAGCATTTACGCAGGGTCTCTCCGTTATAAATACCTAAGGTGTGCATCTTTTTAGCTGTAATAGGTCCCACTCCCCAGAAAGCTTCAATAGGCAACCGGCGGATAAACTCATCGGCCTGGTCGGGGTGAATGGTACAAAGTCCGTCAGGCTTTCGGTAATCGGAGGCGATTTTAGCTAAGAATTTATTGTAGGATACACCGGCTGAGGCCACTAAATGAAGTTCCTGGCGGATACGTTGCTTGATTTCTTTGGCTATATCCACCGCCAATGGAATTCCTTTCTTGTTTTCCGTGACATCCAGAAACGCTTCGTCCAGCGAGATAGGCTCGATGAGGTCGGTATAGTCGTGAAAGATTTCATGTATCTGTGCAGACACGCTTTTGTAAACTTCCATCCGTCCCTCCACGAAAATCAGTTGCGGACACAGTTTTTTCGCTTTTTGTGAAGACATGGCCGAACGTACGCCAAATTTACGGGCTTCATAGCTGGCGGCAGCTACCACTCCTCGTTTCTCTGCATGCCCCACGGCGATGGGCTTTCCGCGTAGTTCCGGGTGGTCGCGCTGTTCGACCGACGCATAGAAAGCGTCCATATCAATGTGGATAATTTTTCGTTCGGTGTGCATGAATGAGTGGATAGCTTTTCTGCAAAAAAACAAAACATTCTTGGGATATCCTAAAAATCATTTGTATTTTTGCTGTTTGTAAAATGGTTTTGATGACTTTTTTGACAGCAAAAAATAAAGAAATATGATGAAAGATGAGATTAAGAAAGCCTGCGAGGTATTGCAGAAGGGGGGAGTGATTCTTTACCCGACGGATACCGTGTGGGGAATAGGATGTGATGCGACGAATGAAGAGGCGGTGAAACGCGTTTTTGAAATAAAGCAGCGGGCTGACAGCAAGGCGATGCTGGTGCTGGTAGACAGTCCGGTGAAGGTGGATTTTTATGTACAGGATGTGCCTTCCGTAGCATGGGACTTGATTGAAATGACTACGAAACCTTTGACCATTATTTACGATGGAGCGAGAAATCTGGCTCCGAATCTGATTGCAGCCGACGGCAGTGTAGGTATTCGTGTCACCTCGGAAGAGTTTTCCAAACAACTTTGTTTCCGCTTCCGCAAGGCCATTGTATCTACGTCTGCCAATATCAGCGGACAGCCTGCACCGGCCGTGTTCAGTGAAATCACGGAAGAAATCAAGCAGGCGGTGGATTATGTGGTGGATTACCGTCGGGAAGAAACCGGTCACCCCAAACCGTCCAGTATTGTCAAATTAGGCAAAGGGGGCGTGGTAAAAATTATTAGAGAATAAATTTTTTCTTTCATGAAAGTTGTAGACGAGAAGAACAGCTTGCTCCAGGGCTTTCTCCGTTGGAGAGAAAGACATATAAAGGACAAGCAGTTTGTATTGATTTTAAGCTTTTTAGTGGGAATCTGCACGGCGCTGGCCGCTTGTCTGTTGAAGTTCCTGGTAGAGTATATCAAGGAGTTCCTGACAGAAAATTTTGATTCTACAGGAGTAAACTGGTTGTACTTGGTGTATCCGGTGGTAGGTATCTTCCTGACCGGACTGTTCATTCGAAAAGTGGTGCGTGACGACATCAGTCATGGTGTGACCAAAATTCTGTATGCCATTTCGCGTAAGCAAAGCCGTATCAAGCGGCATAATGTATGGTCTTCCGTTTTTGCTTCGGCCATTACCATCGGTTGTGGTGGATCGGTCGGTGCCGAAGCGCCGATTGTGCTGACCGGTTCTGCCATTGGTTCGAACCTGGGCAGTATTTTCCGTATGGACCACAAGACGCTGATGCTGCTGGTGGGATGTGGAGCTGCCGGAGCGGTTTCGGGTATCTTTAAGGCACCGATTGCCGGTGTGGTCTTTACGCTGGAGGTACTGATGATTGATTTGACTATGGCTTCTTTGCTTCCCTTGCTGATTACCAGTGTGACGGCAGCCTCTGTTTCTTATTTGCTCACAGGTACGGAAGCCATGTTCCAGTTTCACCTGGATTATCCGTTCTCTTTGGAACGTATTCCGTATGCCATTGCATTGGGCATTTTCTGTGGACTGGTGGCCTGGTATTTTACCCGTTCCATGAACTGGATTGAGAATATTTTCCGCCGTTACAACAGTCCGTATGTGAAGTTCCTGATTGGAGGAGCCATGTTGAGTATATTGATTTTCCTGTTCCCGCCGTTGTATGGTGAAGGTTATGACACTATTTCTCTGTTACTCAACGGACGGTCGAATGCCGAATGGGACACGGTAATGAATAACTCTCTTTTCTACGGGAACTCGCAGCTGTTGGTGGTGTATTTGCTGTTGATTATCTTGTTTAAGGTCTTCGCATCGAGTGCGACCAACGGTGGTGGCGGTTGCGGTGGTATTTTTGCACCGAGCTTGTTCCTGGGATGTATTGCCGGCTTTGTGTTCTCCTATGTGTGCAATGAGTTCCAGTTGGGAGGGACATACATTCCGGAAAAGAACTTTGCCCTGATGGGGATGGCGGGACTGATGTCGGGCGTCATGCATGCCCCTTTGACCGGAGTCTTCCTGATAGCCGAGTTGACCGGTGGATACGGTTTGTTCTTGCCGCTGATGATTGTGTCGGTCTGCGCGTACCTTACTATTATCGTGTTCGAACCGCACAGTATCTATTCCATGCGTCTGGCGAAGAGTGGAGAATTGATTACGCATCATAAAGATAAGGCGGCTTTGACCATGATGAGCATGGAAACTGTCATCGAAACAGATTTTCAGGTGGTTCGTCCGGATATGGATTTGGCGGAGATGGTGAAGGCTATTTCAAAATCCGGCCGTAACCTGTTCCCTGTGGTAGATGTACGCAATGAATTGATCGGACTGGTAATACTGAACGACATTCGTAACATTATGTTCCGTCAGGAATTGTATCACAAATACCGGGTAGAGAATTTTATGGTCACCCCTAAGGCCTGCATTATTACGACAGATTCCATGGAAGACGTGATGGATAAGTTTGATAAGACGGGCTCCTGGAACTTGCCGGTGGTAGACGAAGACAACAAGTACATCGGTTTTGTATCCAAATCGCGCATCCTTTCTACTTATCGTCAGGTGATGGTGGATTTTTCAGCAGAATAAACAACGAAAAGAAATATGGAGAAGAAAGATTTACGAATTGTATATATGGGCACTCCTGAATTTGCCGTGGAGAGTTTGAAGCGGCTGGTGGAAGGAGGCTATCAGGTGGTGGGAGTCATCACCATGCCCGACAAGCCGATGGGACGGCATGGCAGCGTGCTTCAGCCGAGCCCGGTAAAGCAATATGCCGTGTCGCAAGGATTGAAGGTGCTTCAGCCGGAAAAACTGAAGGATGAGAATTTCCTGGCCGAGCTGAGAGACTTGAAAGCAGACTTGCAGATTGTGGTAGCTTTCCGTATGCTGCCGGAGGTGGTATGGAACATGCCGCGCCTGGGTACATTCAATCTGCATGCCTCTTTGCTTCCGCAGTATCGTGGTGCAGCTCCTATCAACTGGGCGGTAATCAATGGCGAAACAGAAACAGGTATTACCACTTTCTTCCTGAAGCATGAGATTGATACGGGCGAGATTATTGACCAGGTTCGTGTGCCCATTGCGGATACGGATAATGTGGAGATTGTGTACGACAAGCTGATGCACTTAGGGGGAGACCTGGTGGTGAAGACAGTGGATGCCATTTTGGAAGGAAATGTGAAGACCATTCCACAGGAACAGTTGGCTGCTGCTACGGAACTTCGTCCGGCTCCTAAAATCTTTAAGGAAACCTGTCGTATAGACTGGCAGGCTGGAGTGAAAAAGGTATACGATTTTGTACGTGGTCTTTCTCCATATCCTGCTGCATGGACGGAATTGCATCAGGGCGATGCCGCTCCGCTGGCATTGAAGATTTTTGAAACAGAGAAAGTCTTTGTCGCACATAATCTGAAACCTGGCAGCATTGTAACCGATAAGAAAACGTATTTCCAGATTGCTTCTACCGACGGGTTTGTCAAAGTGTTGTCTTTGCAGCTGGCGGGTAAGAAACGAATGGAGGTAGCTGACTTCCTTCGCGGGTATCGCCATGTGGAAGATTCTTTCGTAGAGTAAAAAATTTGCAATATTATTTCGTGAGGGTGACGGTAGAGCATATCGTCGCCTTTTTTTGTTAAAAACATTTTAATGAGGATTTTTATTAGGAAAAGGTGCAGTATTTTTGTGCATTCATCATTTACTAACAAAAGCACGATAGGCTGAATATGACAGAAGAAGAATTGGCGTCGAAATGCAAGCTGGCGGATAATCAGGCTCGCAAGGAGTTGTACGAGCTGTATGGCGGTTCGCTGATGGCCATTTGTCTTCGTTATATAGGAGATCGGGAGGCTGCTGAGGACGTGTTGCATGATGGGTTTGTCCGGATTTTTCAATCCATCGGACAGTTTACTTATCAGGGCGTCGGTTCTTTGAAGGCATGGCTTTCGCGTGTGATGGTGAATGAGGCGTTGGGGTATTTACGGAAGCGCAATCAATTGGCCCAGCAGGAAGTCTTGATGGAGCAGTTGCCTGATACGGAAGAGGATGATGATGGTGTGGGAGATATTCCGCAGGCAGAGCTGATGAAGATGATTGCGGAACTTCCAGATGGGTATCGTACGGTATTCAACTTATATGTGTTTGAAGATAAGAGTCATAAGGAGATAGCCCAGCTGCTGGGAATAACAGAGCATACTTCTTCTTCTCAGTTTTATCGGGCAAAGACCTTATTGGCAAAGAAAATCAATGAATATAGAAAGAAATTATAGGCAATGAAGAGCGAGAAAGAATGGATTAATAACTTACGTAACCGGATGGAGGACTATTCCGAGCCTCTTCCTGAAGGCCTTTGGGACAAGTTGTCCAAGGAGCTGGAAGAGCCGAAGACTCCAAAGGTGATTCCGATATGGAGACGGTGGCAGGCAGCAGCGGCAGTGCTGGTCTTGCTGGTGTCTTCTCTGACGTACTGGTTTTGGTCTTCTCCAGAAGCGGACTTCCGTAATCAGGAACTGGCGGTAGAGGTGAAGAATACGCCTTTGCCAGCGCAAACTTCTTCTTTAGATGAACAAGTGGCTGAAGTAAAGCATGCTGAGCCTTTCCAGAAAGAACCTGTGGCTCTTTTGGCCAATGTTTCTTCTAAGAGATCTGCCGGAGAAGTGCCGGAAGAAATAGTAGAGGTAGACCCTGCTTCAGTTGCATTGGCTGAACAGGAGGAACCGATAGAGTCGGTTGAAAAAAAGGAGAGTGCAAGACCGCAAGAGCTAGAAGAAACTAGTGCTGCCGAAAGAAGCCGGAAAGTGAAAGAGAGTCGCGCGGCTGACCGGGAACAGATGGAGCGTAATGCCATGGCACTGAAAAATAAGTCGGATAAATCTTCAGGCTTTTCTGTGGGTGTCGGTGCTGGAAATACACCTTATAGCTCTTTGAATACATTTGATGGCATGGGAAGTTTTGTAGCCCGTTCGGCTTATTATACTTCCTCAGATTTGAATATGTCTCCGATAAATAATAACGGGCTGGCTTATAGTCAGGTGTTGTTGGAGAATGCCATACAGGCTCCTCAGACAACGGTAAAGCATCATGTTCCTGTTACGGTAGGATTGACGGTAGCCTGGCAGTTTCATGAAGACTGGGCACTGGAAACGGGATTGAACTATACGTTGCTAACTTCTGATATTCGTTCCGGTTCTAAATCTTATGTAGAGGAAACGCAGAAATTGCATTATATAGGTATTCCGCTTAAACTGCATCGTTCCATCTGGAAAAATAACTGGCTTTCAGTGTATGCATCAGCTGGAGGAGTAATGGAAAAATGTGTATCTGGAAATTTGGAAACTGTGACTGTAACGAATGGAGGAAATCGTACGTCTGAAAATACTTCATTAGATGTAGATCCGCTTCAATGGTCTGTTACTGCAGCAGCCGGAGCACAGGTGAACTTTACTTCACGTTTTGGTTTGTATCTGGAACCGGGAATCGCGTATTACTTTGATGACCACAGTGGCGTGGAGACGATACGGAAGGAACATCCGTTCAATTTTAATCTGCAGCTGGGTTTGCGCTTTAATGTGACCAAATAAGTTTTTATAGTTGATTTATGAGAAAAGATGCTTATCTTTGTTGAAAAGAATCTGATTAACTAAAATAAATCGATGGAAAAAATTATGGTAGCTCCTTCCTTGCTCTCTGCAAATTTTGCTGATTTGAAGAGTGACTTGGAAAAAATAAATCAAAGTGAGGCAGACTGGTTGCATCTGGACATTATGGACGGGGTGTTTGTACCCAATATTTCTTTTGGCTTTCCTGTATTAAAGTATGTGGCAGAACTTAGTCAGAAACCGCTGGATGTACATCTGATGATTGTACAGCCGGAGAAATTCATTCAGGAAGTGAAGAAGTTAGGAGCCATGATGATGAATGTGCATTATGAAGCTTGTCCTCACTTGCATCGCGTCATTCAGCAGATTAAGGAAGCGGGTATGAGGGCAGGGGTTACGCTGAATCCAGCTACACCGGTCTCCGTGTTGGAGGATATTATCACAGAGGTGGATATGGTGTTGCTCATGAGTGTCAACCCGGGATTCGGTGGTCAGAAATTTATTCCTAATACATTAAAAAAGATTGAGCAACTTCGTGAAATGATAACCCGTAATGGGGCTTCTGCTCTTATCGAAGTGGATGGAGGTGTCAATCCGGAAAATGCTCCTTTGCTGCAACGTGCAGGAGCAGATGTGCTGGTGGCCGGTAGTTCTGTTTTTAAGGCGCCGGATATGATAAAAGCTATTCAGGAGTTGAAATATGTGGAGTAAGTATTGGGAACCTTACATTCTTTGATAGCGTACCCTTTGTTCCGGTTGACTATTTGTCTGGCAACCGGAATTTTTTTATTCGACACGTGGTGGCCGGAAAATCTTTCATGGCTATATGGGGCTGCGATATGGCTGTTGTTGGTGGGAGTTTGCGGAGGAGTATTCTGGTTTTCCCGTTGGCGGTGGAGATGGCTTTTCGGCGGAATGGCTGGAGGGGCTTTTTTCTTGTGGGGAGGAATATCGGTACTTCATCAGAGAGAAACAGTGCAATATAGCTGGGATGGAGCCCCCGCTATATATAAAGGTATAGTGGAAAGTGTGCCGGAAGTCAGAGGGAAGACACTTCGGGCGGAAGTGCGTGTAGAAATGCAGCGGTTGTCTGGTGGCAAATGGAAAAGGGTAGACCGGAATATCCTTTTGTCATGGATGCCAGACTCTCTGTCAAGTCCTTTAGCTTGTGGTGACAGTGTTTGTTTCTATGCAAAAGTTTCACGTCCTTTTTCTGAAAAAGAGCTGACCGGATTTGATTATGGGGATTATCTTTTACGAAAAGGTATCAGTGGAACGGCTCTGGCTTATGCCGGAAACTGGCGCTGTACGGGAAAACCTCATTCGTTGTCTTTCATGCAGCGGGCAAAGGTGTATCAGCAAAAGGTGGTAGATGTATATCGAAGTTGGAGGTTGGAGGAAGATGTACAGGCTGTGGTGTCGGCATTGACAATCGGAGAGAAAAGTGAGTTGACTCCTGAATTGAAAGCGGTGTACAGCGCGGCAGGTGCCAGTCACGTACTGGCGTTGTCGGGGTTGCATGTGGGGATTTTTTCATGTATTCTTTTGTGGTTGTTTTATCCGTTGACTTATCTGAAGCACGGGCGCAAAATGCTGGCTCTGCTGGTTGTCTGCTTGTTGTGGGGCTTTGCCTTTATCTCCGGATTAAGCTCGTCGGTGGTGCGTGCAGTGGTGATGTATAGTCTATACACCCTTGCCTCATTCTGTCTGGAAGAACGTTTTTCGGGTATGCACTCCCTGGTATTGGCTGCTTTCCTGATGCTGGTGTATAATCCATTCTTTCTTTTTGATATAAGTTTTCAGTTGTCCTTTGTTGCCGTCTTTTCCATTCTGGCGTTTTATCCTTTGTTCTCGCGTAGCTTATGTATCAAAAATCGTGTGCTGCGTTATGTATGGAATACCCTCAGTCTGTCTATGTCGGCTCAGCTAGGTACGTTGCCTTTCATTCTGTATTACTTTGGAAGTTTCCCGACCTATTTTCTGCTGGCTAATTTGGTTGTAGTTATATTGGCTGGTGTAATATTGGTGCTGACGTTTGCTGCGTTATGCTTGGCTTCCGTCCCTATAGTGGGAAATACGGTGATTACCTTGTTGGAATGGGGTACTTTAATCTTGAATGAATCCATGCAGGGAGTACAGCAACTGGCCGGTTCTCAGATTACTTCCGTCTATTTATCATCCCCTCAAGCCTGTTTGCTGGCTGGAGTGATTATTTGCCTTTATCTTTGCTGGGCATCCGGAATACACCGCAAGGCTTCCGACTGGATTCGTTTATTGGCGGTTTGTAATCTGTTTGTGGCGGTGTCTTGTGTGGAATATGCAGGAGAAGCTCCGGAACAGTTGTATTTCTTCCGTTCGGAAGTCTACACCCGTAAGAAAGACTGTGTCTCCACCCATCGTTCTGAAACGGGGTTGTTGTGTATTCGAAATATGCATATTGCAGTGTTGAATGATGCCCGCTGGAGAACGTATGAGTCTTCATCGCGTTTCCCTTTGGAGTATGCATATATTTGTAAGGGATTTAAAGGGAGCCTTTCGCAGTTGGACAAACTGTTTGCCATTCGGCAAGTAATTTTGGACAGCTCGCTGAATGATGCTTTCCGTGAAAAGCTTATAAGGGAATGTCAATTACTTAAAATATCTTATACAGACCTTTCTGTTCAAAGTTCTTATTCCGTTGTGCTGTAGTTTATAAAAATAAATTTGTACTTTTGCTCCTTTCAAAAGTGTAAGTTTAAGAAAAAGAATATGTTGTCAAAAGTAATTCTTCAGGCCCATATTGATAAAGTTGAGACCTATTTTGACCGGGCTGATAAAGTGGTGATTGTGACTCATGTTTCTCCTGATGGAGATGCGTTGGGTTCTTCGTTGGGCTTGTATCATTTTTTGTCTGTACATGGCAAGACCGTGAATGTGATTGTACCTAATGCATTTCCAGACTTTTTGCGGTGGATGCCTGGAGCAAAAGATATTATTCGTTATGATAAATATGCTGAGTTTGCCGATAAGCTGATTGCTGAGGCAGATGTAATCTGTTGCCTTGATTTTAACGCATTGTCGCGTATTGACCGGATGGCAGATGCAGTAAGAGATGCACAGGGAAGAAAGGTGATGATTGACCACCATCTGAATCCGGAACCTTTTTGTAGGGTGACTATTTCACATCCGGAAATCTCTTCTACTTCGGAGTTGATCTTTAGATTGATATGCCGTCTGGGATGTTTTGATGACATTACTTTGGAAGGTGCAGAATGTATCTATACCGGAATGATGACGGATACGGGAGGTTTTACTTATAACTCCAATAACCGTGAGATTTATTTCATTATCAGCGAACTGCTGTCTAAAGGCATTGATAAGGATGACATCTATCGTAAGGTGTTCAATACGTATTCAGAAGGACGTCTTCGCCTGATGGGATATGTGCTTTATGAGAAAATGCAGGTATATCCTCAGTTCCGTGCTGCTTTAATCTGTCTTTCAAAGGAAGAACAGGGTAAATTCCGTTATGTAAAAGGAGATACGGAGGGCTTTGTAAACATTCCTCTTCAGATGAAGGGAATTTGCTTTTCGGTATTCTTGCGTGAAGATACCGAGAAGGATATGATTAAGGTTTCGCTTCGTTCGGTAGGAGCATTCCCTTGTAATCAGGTTGCTGCTGAATTCTTCAATGGAGGTGGGCATTTGAATGCTTCCGGTGGAGAGTTTTACGGTACGATGGATGAGGCTGTAGACTTGTTTAAGCAGGCTTTGGTGAAATATGAGAGCTTGTTATTGAAAAATTAGTGAGAAATTTTTATTCTTGAACAATATTAGACATAATTGGACAAAATAGGAAGGATGTTTTTGAGACATTTTACTACATTTGCCCGTGTAAACATGCTTATTAAGATGAAAAAGAACTATTTGTTGTGGGCTGTAACTGCCCTGATAATGTTGGCGCTGCAGAGTTGTAATAACGGAAAGACCTACGCTGAAATGAAAGAAGAGGAAGCCGATGCCATTAATAAATTTATTGTGGAAAACGACATTCAGGTCATTTCTGAGGCGGAGTTTGCGGCTCAGGATTCTACGACGAAAGAAAATGAATATGTGCTGTTGGATGAAAGTGGAGTATATATGCACGTAGATAACCGCGGCCCGGGAAAGGAAGTGCTGGGTGACGGAACATACAACATGGTAGCTCGTTTTGTAGAAGTAGCTCTTCAGACAAGAAGTGATTTGGGAATGACGGCTGGCGATACGTTACTGGCGAATTTTCATGTGGCGAATCCTTCTTATACAACCTATGGAGAGGATTTTAAACTGACCATCAGTGGGGAATCTTATTCTGCTTCATTTACTCGCAGTGATTCTTATAGCATGTATGGAATGTATGGAACAGTGGCTGTGCCTTCAGGCTGGTTGATTCCCTTGCGTTATCTGAAACCTGGTACAACCACTAATTCAGAGAAAATTGCCCGTGTGAAATTGATTGTGCCCCATAGTGAAGGGACTTCTGCGGCCACACAGTCGGTGTATCCCTGTTTTTATGAATTGACTTATTTAAAACTGTGATAACCTAAATAATTAAAAACCTTTATTTATGACACTTATTAAATCTATTTCCGGTATTCGTGGCACTATAGGCGGCCATGCCGGCGAAGGATTGAATCCTTTGGACATCGTGAAATTCACTTCAGCGTATGCTACATTGATTCGTAAGACTACGACCAATAAATCAAATAAGATTGTAGTGGGCCGTGATGCACGTATCTCTGGTGAAATGGTGAAAAATGTGGTTTGCGGAACGTTGATGGGAATGGGATTCGATGTAGTAAATATCGGGTTGGCTTCTACTCCGACTACAGAACTTGCTGTAACTATGGAAGGAGCATGCGGTGGTATTATTTTGACTGCCAGCCATAATCCGAGACAATGGAATGCATTGAAGTTGTTGAATGAACATGGTGAATTCCTGAATGCGGCAGAAGGTAATGAGGTATTGCGTATTGCTGCTGCAGAAGAATTTGAATTTGCAGACATCGAACATATCGGTAAGTACCGTGAAGACAATACATACAACCAGAAACATATTGACAGCGTGTTGGCGTTGAAACTGGTAGACGTAGAAGCTATCCGTAAGGCTAATTTCCGTGTAGCAATTGATTGCGTAAACTCTGTTGGTGGTGTGGTATTGCCTCAGTTGTTGGAGCAGTTGGGCGTACAGCATGTAGAAAAATTGTATTGCGAACCGACTGGCGACTTCCAGCATAATCCGGAACCTTTGGAAAAGAACTTGGGTGACATCATGGGCCTGATGAAGAAAGGAACTTGTGATGTAGCCTTTGTAGTAGACCCCGACGTAGACCGTCTGGCTATTATCTGTGAGAACGGAGCTATGTATGGCGAAGAATATACACTGGTTACAGTAGCAGATTATGTATTGAAGCATACTCCGGGCAATACAGTTTCTAACCTGAGTTCAACTCGTGCACTGCGTGATGTAACTCGTAAATACGGCATGGAATACAATGCTTCTGCAGTAGGTGAAGTAAATGTAGTAACCAAGATGAAAGCTACTAATGCGGTTATCGGTGGTGAAGGTAATGGTGGAGTGATTTATCCGGAATCTCACTACGGACGTGATGCATTGGTAGGTATTGCTTTGTTCTTGAGTCATCTGGCACACGAAGGTAAGAAAGTAAGCGAATTGCGTGCTACTTATCCTAATTATTTCATTGCGAAGAATCGTATTGACCTGACTCCGGAAACAGATGTAGATGCTATCTTGGCGAAGGTAAAAGAACTTTACAAGAATGAGGAAATCAATGACATCGACGGTGTGAAGATTGATTTCCCTGATAAGTGGGTTCACCTGCGTAAGAGTAATACAGAACCGATTATTCGTGTGTATTCAGAAGCTTCTACAATGGAAGCTGCTGATGAAATCGGTAAGCAGATTATGGATATTGTATACAGTCTGGCTAAATAAGAAGAGCGTTAGCACATTCTTTTGAAAATAAAATGAATTCCGGAATGAAATAAAAGCGGTTAGCTGGTTTTCATTCCGGAATTTTTTGTGAATGTGTGATAGAGAAAATGTGTGTAGGGGTTATTCCTTTTCTGATTCTTCTGAAGAAATGAAGGCTAATTCTGAATGTAATGCCGACTCTTTTTGTGGTGAAACAATAGGGGACGAGTTTTCTTCTGACGAGAAACCAGCATGGAATAATGCGTAAAAGAAGGGCAGAATAACTTTTTGAGTTTCCATAATGCGTTGTTTTTAGGGGTTTGTAATGAAAACGCCAAAATGTGAATATCCCCCTATCTGGAAAGTGTTAAATAATCTAATCGTCTACCCATAGCAGGTCGCTCATGATTCCATCAGAAATAAATATCCCTTTTTCTGTGAGCTTCATGACGTGATTGTCGAGTGTCAGGAATCCTTGTTTCAGATGGGGAGAAGCCATGCGCATGCAGTAATCAAATAAGGTTTCTCCAAATGTTTCTTTCAGTATATGGGTGGGGATGCCGTAAGCAGTGCGCAGGCGGGTAATGATAAAGTCATTATAGCGCGTATACAGATCAAGCTCTTCCTTTTCCTGATAAGGCGTTCCTTTTTGAATACCTTGTATATACTGAGAAAGAGAAGCTACGTTCCATTGTCTAGAAGTCCCGTCGTAGGAATGGGCAGAAGGACCGCAGCCCAGGTATTTTTTGCCTGTCCAGTAACTGGAGTTGTGGCGTGAATGAAATCCCGGGCAGCAGAAATTGGATATTTCATAATGTTCATATCCGTTACTCTTGAGGGTATGTATCAACTCTTTGAATAACGAGACACTCAAATCTTCATCCGTTTCTTCCACTTGATGTGCTTCTTTCAAGTTCCATAAAGGAGTACCTTCTTCATAAATCAGGTGATAGGCTGAAATATGCTCCGGACGCATCTGAAGGGCTGTTTGAAGGTCTTTTTGCCAATCTTCTAATGTTTCTCCGGGCAGCCCGTACATCAAATCGATACTGATATTCTGAAAACCAGCTTCTCGGCAATGTTGGTATGCTTGTTGAGCCTGAGCAGCCGTGTGCCGGCGGTGAAGCAGACGAAGAGTATCTTCCTTGAAGGTTTGTATACCCATGCTTAACCGGTTAAACGGGAGGGTACGCAGCATGGCTATGTATTGAGGTGTCAGGTCGTCGGGATTTGCTTCAATCGTAATTTCGGCTTTTGGGTTTATGGTATATATCTTATAGATGGTTTCGAAAAGTTGGATGAAATCTTTTTCTTCTAATTGTGAAGGCGTACCTCCACCAAAGTAGATGGTGTCAATAATTTCTCCATCCAGATAGTCTTTCCGCAGCTCAAGTTCTTTGGATAGAGCCTGTACGTATGTGCTTTTTTTATCATTTTCTGTCGTAGAAAAGAAGTCACAGTAAATGCAACGTCGTTTGCAAAAAGGGATATGAAGATAGATGCCAGCCATAATTAATCTACTGTAAGAAGTTGTTTTACGGGTGTAAAGATACGGATAATTTATGGGAGGAAAGAAGGAATGCAGATTTTGTATGTCTGAAAACATAGTTTAGTAACACGAAACTTTTTATTGTTTTTCTGAATTATAATCTCTAATTTGCGCTTCGTTAAAAAATAAGAGATATGAAAAGCATATCCTTTCGTTACTAAACTAAATCTTGAAATACCATGAAAGTATATCAGACAAACGAAATCAAGAACATTGCCCTTCTCGGTAATGATGGCTCAGGTAAAACCACTCTCACAGAAGCTTTGCTCTATGAGAGTGGTATTATAAAACGTCGCGGAAGAATTACTGCCAAGAATACGGTGAGTGATTATTTCCCGGTAGAGCAGGAATACGGATATTCGGTATTTTCTACTGTATATCATGTAGAATGGAACGGAAAGAAGTTGAATATTATCGACTGTCCGGGAAGTGATGACTTCGTGGGAGCTGCCATTACCGCATTGAATGTGACTGATACAGCCATTTTGTTATTGAACGGGCAATATGGTCCGGAAGTGGGTACACAGAATCACTTCCGTTATACTGAAAAACTGGGTAAGCCGGTGATTTTCCTGGTAAACCAGTTGGATAGTGAAAAATGTGATTTTGACCATGTGCTTGAACAGTTGAAAGAGAATTATGGTTCTAAAGTTGTTCCGGTTCAGTATCCGCTTAGTACAGGACCTGACTTCAATTCGTTGATTGATGTACTTTTAATGAAGAAATATTCTTGGGGACCGGACGGCGGTGCTCCAACCATTGAAGACATTCCGGCAGAAGAAATGGAAAAAGCGCAGGAATGGCATAAGACGCTGGTGGAAGCTGCGGCTGAACACGACGAGAGCCTGATGGAAAAATTCTTTGAATCTGAATCGCTGACAGAAGATGAAATGCGTGAAGGTATTCGTAAGGGATTGGCTGCCAGAGGTATGTTCCCGGTATTCTGTGTATGTGCAGGTAAGGACATGGGCGTGCGTCGCTTGATGGAATTCTTGGGCAATGTGGTACCGTTCGTGGATGAAATGCCGGTAGTTCACAATACACGTGGTGTTCCTGTTCCTCCCGATCCGAATGGTCCTACTTCACTTTACTTCTTTAAGACAGCTGTGGAACCTCATATCGGAGATGTACAGTACTTTAAAGTAATGAGTGGTGTGGTGCATGAAGGCGATGATTTGAGCAACGCAGACAGAGGTTCGAAAGAACGTATGGCGCAGCTTTATGTATGTGCAGGTGCCAACCGTGAAAAAGTAGACGAACTGCGTGCGGGAGATATTGGCTGTACAGTAAAATTGAAAGATGTGAAGACGGGCAATACCTTGAATGGTAAGGATTGTGAGAACCGATTCAATTTCATTAAATATCCGAATCCGAAGTATACGAGAGCTATCAAGCCGGTAAATGAAGCCGACACAGAAAAGATGATGGCGGTATTGAACCGTATGCGTGAAGAAGACCCGACTTGGATTGTTGAACAGTCTAAGGAATTGCGTCAGATTCTGGTACACGGTCAGGGAGAATTCCATCTGCGTACATTGAAATGGCGTCTGGAAAACAACGAAAAGTTGCAGATTCAGTTCTATGAACCTAAGATTCCATATCGTGAAACAATTACTAAGTCGGCTCGTGCAGACTATCGTCATAAGAAACAGTCGGGTGGTGCCGGACAGTTTGGTGAAGTTCACTTGATTGTAGAGCCTTATTATGAAGGCATGCCTGCTCCGGAAGTCTACAAGTTTAACGGTCAGGAGTATAAGATGAACGTGAAGGGTACGGAAGTAATCGACTTGGAATGGGGTGGTAAGCTCGTATTTGTTAACAGTGTGGTTGGTGGAGCAATTGATGCCCGTTTCATGCCGGCTATTTTGAAAGGTATCATGAGTCGTATGGAACAAGGACCGCTGACTGGTTCATACGCACGTGATGTACGTGTTATTGTGTACGACGGTAAGATGCACCCAGTAGATTCAAATGAAATTTCCTTCATGTTGGCTGGTCGCCATGCGTTTAGTGAAGCATTTAAGAATGCAGGCCCGAAGATTTTGGAACCGATTTATGATGTGGAAGTATTCGTTCCGAGTGATAAGTTGGGTGACGTGATGAGTGACATGCAAGGTCGTCGCGGTATGATTATGGGTATGACCAGTGAAAAGGGATATGAAAAGTTGAGTGCTAAGGTTCCATTGAAAGAAATGTCGAATTACTCTACAGCTTTGAGTTCATTGACTGGAGGCCGTGCTTCATTCATTATGAAATTTGCCAGCTATGAACTGGTTCCGACGGATGTACAGACCAAGCTGATGAAGGAATTTGAAGAGCAAGAAAAGGACGAAGCATAATATTAGTTGTGATTTTTATAGATAAAAAAGCCGTGTTTCTTAAAAAGCACGGCTTTTTTTGTTTAACTTAGCTTAAACAAAACCATCTATTTATTTGTTATTAATCTAAAATTCTATTATTTTTGTATTGTACAAGTGCTGAAAATGATAGATAGTGATGATTTTATCAGGTAAAATTTGATTTATGGTTAATATACGACAAAATCTTATTTAAAGCTTGTTAATCTGTTAGCGTCGTATTTGTCAGGTTGTTAAATTTGTCCGTATGAAAAAATCGACTATTTGGATATTAGGAGTTGTAATGGGACTGTCTTTCTTGAGCTTGCTTTATTTGCAGGTAAGCTATATTGAGGAGATGGTCAAAATGCGGCGTAGTCAGTTTGAAGAGAATGTAAACCGCAGTTTGGGAAAGGCTGTGCATAACCTGGAACTGGTTGAAACAAAAAAATATCTGGAGAAAGATGTGGCAGCGCAGGAACGTGCAGCACTGTTGTCCAGACAATACCAGGAAAAGAATGATGCAGGCGAGAATGTGGTAGAACATCATCAGTATACGATTACCGCACCTGACGGTTCTACTTACTCTACTTTTGAGTTGAAGACCATTATGAATCGGCCGTCGAATGTGCCGAAGGTGGTCATATCTACGGGAAGAACTATTCCACAAACATCACGTGCATTGCAGGAGATTCTGAAAGAACGTTATGTGTATCAACGTGCATTGCTGGATGAGGTGGTGTATAATATTCTTTATACGGCAAGTGACAAGCCTCTGAAAGAAAGAGTCAATTTTAAACAGCTTGACCACTTCCTGAAAACAGAACTGTTTAATAATGGCATCGATATTCCTTATCATTTTTCGGTGACAGATCGGGATGGGAAAGAGGTGTACCGTTGTTCAGATTATGTGCATGACGATGAAAAAATCTATTCTCGTTTGCTCTTTGAAAAAGATCCTCCTGCTAAGATGGGTTTTGTGAATATTTTCTTCCCCACACTGGATAATTACATATTCAGTTCAGTGAAGTTTATGATTCCATCCATCATCTTTACGGTGGTGTTGCTGATTACGTTTATTTTCACGATTTACATTATTTTCCGTCAGAAACGCTTGACTGAAATTAAGAATGATTTCATCAACAACATGACGCATGAGTTTAAGACTCCGATTTCTACCATATCGTTGGCTGCCCAGATGTTGAATGATCCGGCAGTGGGCAAATCGCCTGTGATGTTTAAGCATATATCAGGAGTTATCAATGACGAAACGAAGCGTTTGCGTTTTCAGGTAGAAAAGGTATTGCAGATGTCTATGTTTGAACGGCAGAGTGTGACACTCAAGAAAAAGGAAATTGATGCACATGAGTTGATTAATGGAGTGGTGAATACCTTCCGTTTGAAAGTAGAGAAAAACAATGGTACGCTGGAGGCAGAATTGAATGCACAGGATCCGGTAATTTTTGTGGATGAAATGCATTTTACCAATGTGGTATTCAATTTGTTGGATAATGCAGTGAAATATAAGAGTCCGGATCGTGACATTGCCTTGAAAATCCGTACATGGAATGAAAACGGAAAGCTGTGCATTTCAGTAGAAGATAACGGCCTTGGAATCAAAAAAGAGAATTTGAAAAAAATATTCGATAAGTTCTATCGGGTTCATACTGGAAACTTGCACGATGTGAAAGGTTTTGGACTTGGATTGGCTTATGTAAAGAAGATAATCGCAGACCATAAAGGCTCTATCCGAGCTGAAAGCGAATTGAATGTAGGAACAAAATTTATAATTACTATACCATTATTTAAAGAAGAATAAGATATGGACGACAAATTGCGTATTTTGCTGTGCGAAGATGATGAGAATCTTGGCATGCTTTTGAGAGAATATTTACAGGCAAAAGGTTACAATGCAGATCTTTTTCCAGATGGAGAAGTTGGATTCAAGGCTTTTCTGAAGAGTAAATATGATTTGGTGGTAACAGACGTAATGATGCCAAGAAAAGATGGTTTTACTTTGGCACAGGAAATCCGTCAGGCAAATGCGGAAGTTCCTATTATTTTCTTGACAGCTAAAACACTGAAAGAAGATATTCTGGAAGGATTCAAGATTGGTGCGGATGATTATATTACAAAGCCTTTCAGTATGGAAGAGCTGACATTCCGTATTGAAGCTATTTTACGTCGTGTACGTGGAAAACGTAACCGTGAAAGTACAGTGTACAAGATTGGTCGTTTTACTTTTGATACTCAGAAACAGATTCTGTCAATTGGTGACAAGCAGACTAAGTTGACTACAAAAGAATCTGAATTGCTGGGCTTGCTTTGTGCACATGCAAATGAAATTCTTCAGAGAGACTTTGCATTGAAAACTATCTGGATTGACGACAATTACTTCAATGCAAGAAGCATGGATGTGTATATCACAAAATTGCGTAAGCACCTGAAAGAAGACGATTCAATTGAGATTATCAATATTCACGGTAAGGGATATAAATTGATTACTCCGGAAGGTGAATAAAGAAGTTTCGGAGTGAGCAATAAAAAAGCCTGAATGTTTAATTCAGGCTTTTTTATTGCTGTTGATTGAAAAAATCAATCTGTAATTCTTTTGTTCAGGATGATATATGAAATCAATCCGGCAACAACGAGTAACAAAGAAACTCCCAATACTGCGTTGTTGTTCACATTACCTGTTGCATAGCTTGCAATGAGAATCACAGCACCGATGATAACCAATATCACTCCTAAATTCTGTAATAAGCTTTTCATGTGTGTCTTCTTTTTTATGGTTTATTTATTCATGGTTACAAATTAAAGCATAATTCTTTTATCCAAAAAATTATTTCGTGAAAAAAAACGGAAATTTGAGCATATATATAAGCCGTTTTATAAAAGCTTGACAAATGAAATGATTTTTATGCTTCTTGCTGAGGGTGACAAGTCTGAATTATTCCGCTTTTTTAGTCTTTTGTGTTGGTAAATATTTTCCGAAGCACTTCCTGGCTGATTCTTAATTCCTCCAATGTAAGTCCGTGTAAGGCTTCTTTTAATGTCTTGTTGGCGATGAAACGCGCTTTTTCTTCTAATTTCTTTCCATTTTCTGTCAGGTGAATTTTGTTGGTCCGACGGTCTCTTTTGTCGGGCACTCGTATAACCAGATGCTGTCTTTCCATGTTGTCAATCAGTCGGGTCATGCTGGGCTTATCTTTAAAAGTGGCGTTGCACAACTCCTGCTGGGTAACTCCATCCTTTTCCCAAAGGTAGAGTAGCACGGTCCATTGCTCCGGTGTAATTTCCATGTCATTTAATCGGAAATTCCGGCTCAGCTTTCTGTTAATGGCAGCCGATACTTTTCCATTTAAAATGGCAAATATCAGTTGAATGTCAAAATTGAATTGTTCTATCATGTAATTATTGTTTAAACAACTTTGCAAATATACGACATTTCACCTATATATAAAGTAGAGAAAAGAGAGTTTGGAAGATAAATATCTCTTTTTTAAGAATCTTTATTGCATAAATATATGGGAAGTCTTGGTTTCTTAATTGAAAAGTCGTACCTTTGCCGCGCAAATAAAAAATCATTATTAATTAATTTAATTAACGAATAGTATGAATCAATACGAAACCGTTTTCATTTTAACTCCCGTTTTGTCTGATGTTCAGATGAAGGAAGCGGTAGAG